>Ga0310916_10001892_pt1 | contig 12597 bp, 10 predicted proteins | sample GREbulkMGLF176_FD_203444 | JGI IMG/M metagenome (GOLD analysis project Ga0310916, IMG submission 203444) | Lab enrichment of tropical soil microbial communities from Luquillo Experimental Forest, Puerto Rico - GRE.bulkMG.LF176 | ecosystem: Environmental > Terrestrial > Soil > Tropical forest >...
ATGCCAGCAGCCGGCTCGCGCGGAGCGGCGCGGCAGACCACGCCATGATTGAACTCGTCCGCACACTTCGCCTGCGCGACCTCTTCCTGCTATTCATTGGCTCGGTTATTGGCTCCGGCATCTTTCGCACGCCGGGCCCCATTCTCCGCCGGGTGGGAGGCTCGGTGGGGGTGGCCATGCTCGTATGGATTGTCGGTGGCGTGCTGTCTCTCCTGGGAGCGCTTACCTACGCGGAGCTTGCCGCATGCAATCCGGAAGCCGGCGGTCTTTATTGCTACATCCGCGACGGGTTCGGCCGCGCGTCGGCTTTTCTTTACGGCTGGTGCCTGTTTCTGGTGATTGCCAGCGGATCGGTGGCGGCGCTCGCTCGCGTGTTCAGTGAGTACTTCGCACAAGTGGTTCCTATCTCACCGGTACTCCAGACTTTCGTTGCCGTCGTCGTCATCGCCGTCGTGACCGCGGTCAATGTCTGGGGGACGCGAAAGAGTTCCGACTTGCAGAACTGGACCACGGTCGTCAAGGCGGGGGTCATCGTGGTTTTGAGCGCGGTGCTTCTGACGCTGGGACATCACGCCAAGGACATGGTCCCGGCGATAGGCGCTACCGAGCATGGAGCTGGCTTGTTCTCGAGTTTTGGCCTGGCCATGATTGCTGTCCTCTGGGCATACGAGGGTTGGCAGTTCGGCACCTATAGCGCCGGAGAAGTCATCGATCCGCAGAAGGCTTTTCCGCGCGCTTTTCTGCTGGGTTCCCTGGTTCTGATCGGGCTCTATCTCATCGCCATCGCGGCGTATCTGTTCGCGCTCGGTCCGGCGGCTACCGCCGCGAGCGACACCATCGCGGCCGCCTCCGTCAGTGCCATTCTGGGATCGTGGGCCGGCAAGATCGTCGCCCTCACCATCCTCGTTTCCACTTTTAGCGCAGCCAATAGCGTGATTCTCACGGCTCCGCGCGTGTTTTACGCAATGGCACAAGATAATCTCTTCGTTAGAAGGCTCGCCGTGGTGCACGCCGTTTACCGTACGCCGGTGTTTGCCATCGTCGCACTGGGCGCATGGTCGGCGGTGCTTGTTTGCGCGGGGCAATTAGGGCAGTTTCAAAAACTGATTGAAGGCGTGATTTTCATCGGCTGGATTTTCTATGGCTTGGGAGCTGCCGCCATCTTTCCCATTCGCCGGGCCCGCGCCGGCCAGCCACTTCCTTATCGCGTTCCCGGATATCCGTGGACGCCGATTCTCTTTGTCCTTGCCGCTGCCGCCATCGTCGGGAACGCCGTGTACGTAGCGTTCCGCGATCCGGCGCAATTCCAGAACCTCACGGCAGCCATAATCCTGTTTGCTATGGGGCTCCCGGCCTATCTTTTTTGGCGCACACGCTCCGCCGCCTAGCATTGCCCGCAAAGACGCGATGCCTTGACCGTTTGTGAAAAAGGGCTAGGGCCTAGCATGAAAGACGAAGTTGAGGGTTTGGGTTTCCCCGCCGCCAACGGTGACTTCCTGCTTTTGGATGCCATAGAGCTCATGCCATGCTGTCACCGTATACCTGCCTGGAGAAAGATCGGGAAGCCTGAAGCTGCCATCGTTCTTGGTAACCGAGACATGGCGGGTTTTAAGAACAACAAAATAAGCGCTCATCCAGGCATGAATATTGCATTTCACATGGATGAACTCCTCGTTTTCATAGGAGTAGGAAAAGGGGGGAGTGCCCGCCAACTGAACGCGGTTCCATTCGCGGTTGATTTTGCCAAGAGGATGGATGTTGTGATTAAAGGGGTCGCTATTGGAGATGCTCACGTCTTGCCCTACGCGCAGCGGGAGGACATGCGTAGCGTAGTGGCAGTCGCGTTGGTCAAAGGTTGCGGCAATGGCCGGGGACGGACCGGGGTCGGAATCGCCGCCAGAAATGTAAACGAGAGCATTTTGCAGCGTGTTGCCGGGCCCGGTGACGACGTCTTCGGTTAGTCGTCCGGCGGGATTCAGCTTGATGCATTCCGGCTGCTTGCCCATGTCAACGAGTTTGGGTTTCGCGGGCGTCCCCGCAAAAGTGACTTTTCCCGCAATAGCCGCAGATTCCGGACCGGGGTTGAGGGCTAGGGAACCCAACAACAGGGGCAGGGCCGTGAAGCTAACGGTTGCGAAACGCATCGTCTTCCTTTCCATTTGAGGAGTGGAATGATTAGACCGGGTGTCGTTGTCCTGACAGGGAAGGGCCATAATCTCTTCGACCCAAGATCCTTTCTGCCAAGATACCGCCTCGAGCGAGCTTGCCAGTCGAAGATTCTTCGTTGTGTCGTCAACGAGATAATAAGTCTTCGGGTAGCGCCCAGGGAGAGTAATCCCCGCCGGGCGTCGGAGACGACCGGGGGCAAAGCCATACAATTCAGGGTTGCTCTTTTGTGTCCATCGGTACTATCGTTTGGTTGCCCGGCGCGCAGGCTCCGTCTCTAATGGTCTGAATGGAGCAACCACCGACAACTACTGGGCAAGTTTTTGGCTCGAGGAAACCAGGCATCCTGGTGGTCGGATGGTTCTTTCTCCTGGTGTCACCGTACGCGACCGGGCAAGAGGTTCCGCTCGACCAAACAGAGATTCTGGGCCGCCTTGCGGCCGGGAATACGCCTAGCTACGTCGCTCATCTGGTCAAGACAAGAAGGGTCAGTTTCTCAGTTTCCCAAGACTTCCTTTACCGAGTGAGGCTCGCCGGCGGCGAGGGGATTCTTGCCGAACGACTCTTGTCGGCGGAGCCGTCCGGGCAGCCACCGTCGGTGTTGACGAAGGAAGCGAGCTTCAAGCGCTTGGCCAAGTGCGCGGAACTGATCCACGCGGGCGCGACCGATCTCGCCGACAAAGAGTGCCGCACCTCGATTGAGGAAAACCCCCAGAGCGTCTGGCCCGTGCTAGCGACGGCCCGGCTCTTGCAACACTACGACCTGACTGGGAACCTGGTGGAAACCTCCCGAGAGAACCTCGAAGAACGAACCGAGCTGCTCCGACGCGCTGCCGCACTGGGACCTAATCTGGCGATGGTTCACCAGGCAATGGCGATAACCCTCGATCCCGCCGAAGCTGTGACGGAACTTGAAAGAGCAACCAGATTGGACGCGGAGCAATTGGAAGTTAGCGAAACAATCGCGCAGGAGATTCCCCGTATAGCTTACGTTGGCGGGGATGAAGAGGGTTCCGATTTGGCGGCCTCTTCCAACGAACCAGCAATGATTGATCCCGAGACTGCCCGCCATATGCAGATTGACCCGGAGCTAGCCAGTAACCACCGCAGGCTGGCTCTCAAATACCTTCAGGTCGGCAATTTCGAGAAGGTGGAAAGCGAATTTGCTGAAGCCATCCGGCTAGAGCCTGACAATCCTGCGATCCGGAGCGACCTGGCCGTTTACTACCTTTCCCGGCACAACCGGGAGGGGGCGCTCGGTGAACTACGAGAGAGTGTTCGCATCGTCCCTTTTGGGATTGTTCAGCATATTTTCCTTGCGGAGACGCTGGAATCCTTTGGAGATACCCCCGAGGCCATCAACGAATTGCAAAGTCTCACGGTCATGTATCCGGCGGCTTCGGCGGCGAGTGACTCCCTCGTGGAGCTCTACCTGGAAAAGAAGGATCCCAAGGCGGCGATTGAGGAGCTCCAACGTTCGCTTAAGGCGTCCTCCCTTATCTATGGTGACCGGAGCAAGTTTGTCGAAGCGCGCTACCAGGACTTGAACCGCTTGGCCCATCTGTTGTCGGAAAGTCGCGAGCTGGACGCCGCGGCCGAACAGTATCTGTTCCTGCTGCGCTACGCGCCAGACTCCGCGCTGCTGCACAATGACTACGGAAACGTCTTGCTCGAGCAGCGAAGGCGGGACCAAGCGATTACCGAATTCAACGAAGCTATCCGGCTAGATCCGAGCCTGTCGAGTACCCATGACAGTCTCGCCACATGTCTCGGGAGGAAAAAGAACGTCGACTAGCGCGATTGGCAGAACAAGACTCGAGCGCGCCGTGAGCCACACTTTCTTTGTTCTGCAACCGTCCGAGAACGACAGCTCCAGGCTCATCCGCCGGCTTGTAAGGACCCTGTAAACTTCTTGTAAATTAAGGCCTTGGCGGCAGTCTCTTTGCTGCAGAGCAGAGAGGCTGGGCTTCGGCACTCCTACACTGCCCGCACGCTCGTTCACGCTCTGGCAGCGACCAGGTTTTTTTCGCGCCAGACTGGCTTTTCGGTGGACAGCAATGCGTTCATTCGCCTCATTCTCCGCTGGGATTTGGACCCAAGCGTCGTGAAAGTGGCGTTGGAAGATTTGGGACCTTCATCGTTAGTAAGGAAGTGGCCCGGGGTGTAGTCGCACTGCACCCCGGACCAGAAGCAAGGCGCACTTTGCAGAGAGCGCTTACCTCAGCCTTCTCCTCGAGGGATGGCACGTAGCTTTCTGCGCGCCATCGAGCCCACGAGGAGGGCTGTCAGTGATCATAACTCGCTTCGCCAGTGACCTGCCAGCCCTCCTGTCCGGGCGCTATAACTGGTTCCTTCTCGGACACGAAATTCAAGGCCCTCGGACGCGCCTTCCTGAGTTGCTCACCGCATTCGTGCCTGAGGCTCACCAGACAAATCGAGAACGCAGTGCCCGCCGTAGCGTGAAAAATGACGGAGCTTTGACAACCCTATGACATTCTCGGACCGCTTCAGGCCAACCATCTTTTCGAGAAAACCGGTAGGGCCAGTGTTGCTTGCCCCCTCTGTTGCGGTTTTTGGGGTTTCGTCTTTGATTCGCATGGCGGCTGGCCGCAAAGAGTCGGGACTGCCGTGGAGGTTCTATGACGACAAAAGTGAAGAGTCTATCGGTGGTTTTGGTGGTTTTGGCCGCTCCCTGGGGAGTAGCCACGGTGGGGTTGGCTGGCCACGCAAGTTGGCTTCGCCAAGGAGACATCAACTCAATACAGGAAACCGACGCCGCTTACCGTGACGGCTTCTTTTGGGGAGAACTCGATGCTCGTCAAGGGAGAAAGCTGCAGCCCAGCCTGGCTCGGTGGAATAACGAGAAGGACCGCGCTTCCTTCAAAACTGGTTACGAAAAAGGCTATGGGCAGGCCCTGAATGCGAGAAACCCCCAGCACCGTCGCTAGCAGCGTGATCCAAAAACGATTCCCGATGGTTTGCGGAACAAAAATGAAAGGAGCCCATCTACGATGAAAGGCAAAGCTCTAACTGTACTCCTTGCGGCAACCGTTGTTTTGTTCGTCGCAGGACGCGAACCTGCTCGTGGCCGTCCTTCTGCCAACGACGGTCCCGCTCCAGGAACAGCCATAGTAAAGGGCATCGCGAAGTTCGAAGGCTCGCGGCCTGCCCCGACACACATAAACATGAACGCCGACCCGAGTTGCGCCAAGCTACACCCCGGGGGGTTGGCCTCGGAGGACGTTGTGGCGGCCCCGGACGGAGGGTTGCAGAACGTGGTGGTGTTTGTCTCCGAGGGGTTGGGCGACCGCACCTTTGATCCGCCGCCGCAGCCCGTCACCATGGAGCAGAAAGGTTGCGTTTACGCCCCCCACGTTGTCACCCTGCGTGCGAATCAGGAGCTGGACATCGTGAATAATGACGCTACGACTCATAACATTCACCCTGTCCCGAGCAACAATCGCGAATGGAACAAGGCCCAAGCCCCGGGCACCCGTGTAGACGCTACCTTTGCCCGCGAAGAGATCGCCATCCCCCTGAAGTGCAATATTCATCCGTGGATGCGCAGCTACATCGCCGTCTTCAAGCATCCTTTCTTTGCGGTGACGGATAAGGCGGGCAATTTCGAGCTGAAGAACCTTCCGCCGGGCGATTATACGATCGAGGCATGGCACGAAAAACTTGGCAAATCCACACAGAAAATCTCCGTGGCTCCTGGCGGCACAAAGGAACTAGAGTTTGTGTTCAAGTCCGCCGCTGGCCATTGATTCTTGTGTCCTTCGCTTTAATGCCTCAAACGACAGCAGCCAATACAGATTTCCTGGAGAGGGCCTACTGTCAGTTCGATACTGAAAGATAGGCTAGTCCGTGCGGGCCCTCTCCGCACTTTTATGACTGGTAATAATCGGTACTGTTACATCTAAAGGTAATGTTACAGCTAGGCCGAGGAGGCACTATGTTGCAGGAGGTCCTGACATTGAAGAAGCATCGACGCGCTGCCGTTGCATTCCTTGCTGTGAATAGCTGGCTTTTCCTTTCTCTGGCGCTCAGTCCGGCTTTCGCTTCGCCGATCCCGAAAGGCAACGTGCACGCCATCCCGGCGTTCGCACGCAAGTACGGCATGCCCTGTTCTTCGTGCCACGAGGCCTGGCCGAAGCTCAGCCCGTTTGGGCAGCAATTCAAGGACAACGGCTACCAGATGGGAAATGAGCGCGATGCTCCCATTTATCAGCATCCTTCTTATTGGCCGGTGACTTTCCGCATCACCCCGAACTGGCATCGCGAAAATACAAATCGCGTTGCGGTCGACGGCGCAACCCCTGGATCCACCGTGGAGGCATCGATCACCACGCACGGATTCGACTGGAGCGGTCTGGACTTTCACACCGCGGGCACGCTGGCCAAAAACATTTCGTTTTACGTTCTGCCATCGTCCGACAACACCGGGGCGTTCCACTTCGAAGCCGTGTGGGGGCGCCTAGATAACCTGGCTGGAAGCCCCTGGTTGAACATTAAGTTCGGCAAATTTGAACTCGACAATCTGCACTCGGAAAAGCGCATCGTCACGCTGAGCAGCGTTGGCGGCAGCTATCAGAACTATCATTTTCAGCCCCTCGTCTCCCCCGGCAGTGCATCCGCCCCGGGGGCCAGCACCGAGGCGCTATACACCTTCGGGATTGGCGATAACCAAGTCGGTGTGGAATGGATGGGCCATTCCGCAAACGACCGCACACGGATTTCGGCTTCGCTGCTCACCTCGAACGATGGCCAGCCAGGCTTGCCGACCAGCCGCGGGTATGATGGTTACTTTGCCGCAAGCCGAGCCTTCGAGGCTGGCAGCCTGGGATTACAACGAGTGGGAGCGTTCGCCTACCTCGGTCAGGCGCCCACGTTTCCACAGTTCACTCAGGCGGGAGTGGCCGTGCCGGGAACGGGCATTGGCAACAAGAGTTTCTATCGTGCAGGCGGAATAGGGATGTGGTACATCAAGAAGTTCGACGTGACCACGATGTTCTTCCACGGTTGGGACAGTGCTTTCCTCGGGTCGAACACGCCCGGGAACACGCCTCTGCCGGCCGGGGCGCAGGCGCCCACCTGGAACGGCGGGTTGGTTGAACCACATTACAACCTCAATCCCCAACTCATCTTGATCGGTCGCTACGAGCTCATCCGCATGTCGCGCCAGGTGTTTGCCACCAACCCGGGAAATTTCGGCGACATCGACGCTGCGACGGGCGGGTTTCGCTACTACCCATTCATTTCCAGTCGAGCAGGTTTCGCGTTTCACACCGAATATTCGATCAAGCGGCAACGAGGCGCCGCTCCTGTTAGCGGCCGTGACCTGACCTCTGGCAGCTTCTTCTTTGGCTTCGATTTTGCTTATTGAGGTGAATGACGATGCACTCACGCAAATCAATTCCCTGGGTGTTACTCGCGGCTGCGCTCCTCGCCCTCCCCTTTTCGGCAAGTGCTCAAAAGGCGGAAGGTCACGTCGGCAAGCTCACCGGGCGTGCGGACGCGGGCAAGCAGCTCTACTACCGTTATTGCTGGGGTTGCCATGGCTTTCGCGGCGACGGCAACGGCGAAAACGGTCCCTACCTCAACATTCTGCCGCGCAACTTCGTAGCCGCCACGTTCAAGTGCCGTTCCACGCCGACGGGCACGTTGCCGACCGACGATGATCTTTTCAATGCCATCACTCGCGGATTCTACACAACCTACATGCCCTCCTGGACCGCTTTGACGCATCAGCAGCGCGCCGATCTGGTTGCCTTCATCAAAACCCTGTCGTCGCGCTGGAAAAATGAGAAGGCGGGTGAGCCAATAAAGGTGCCGGCGGAGCCGGCGTTGACCGTGGACAGCGTCAAGCATGGGAAAGAACTCTTCACAAAACTGGAATGCTGGAAATGCCACGGGCAGGAAGGCCGCGGTGACGGTCCGTCCGCGGCGACGCTCACAGACAGCAACGATCAGCCCATTCGGCCTTACAATTTCGCGGCTGGCACGCGCTTCAAGTGCGGAGAAACAAACCAGGACTTGTACAAAATCTTCATGACCGGGCTAGACGGCACGCCCATGCCCTCGTTTGCCGACGTGATCAAGCCGGAGGAGGCTTGGGACTTGGTGCACTATTTGCGGACCTTGCAGGTCACCCACCAGAGCCCAGAGCTAACGCTGTGGAAGAGTACGAAAGAAGGCTCGGAAATCGTCAAGGCGGCCACGATCACAGGAACGCCGACAGGTTCCGGCATCAAGCAATAATCCTGATGGGATCTCTTCGCCTCAGGCCGCGGCAGAGCGCAGCCTAAGAGTCGAGATAGCGGGTTGGACGGTCTCGACGTGAAGGCAGAATCCAACTTCGGCAAGGTTGGATCTCCCCGTGAAACCTGCGGAAAAGCAAAGGGACAGTTTGCTGCTTGCAAGCGATTCGGTAAGCGAACTTCGGAATTCAGGACGTCAGTGGCCAATCTCTGCCCATTTTTCGGGCGTCGCGCGCTTGGTCGTGGGGCAGTTTGAGAGTCGGTCCCAGAGAAGCTGGGTTCGGTACGCATGAGCGAACATCTCGAGCTCAGGCTGCAGTGCAAGCAACGAATCGGGCGCTCCGCCCAGGCCCGTTCGAAGTGTGACTGGCCCAACCACCTGGCGCGGTTTCGAGCGAGCCAGCCGGGGCGAGGATGATCTGATCTCCCAGCGATTTCATCGGTATTTCGAGACCAGGTGTAGCTCGAGATTCCTGCTGAGACAGGAAGCTAACCGAGCTGGGCACACCGCAAAGATCACTCCGGCGCGGCCCATCCGCACAGCCATCCGACTTGACCGAGAAAACAGCTGGCCGGCGGTGGCTCTCGGTTAAGGCTGTAATTCACAGAATTGGCCGGTGATCATCGACAATTTGGCAGACGATTTCCCTCATAACCAAGAAAAAGTAAGTCATCTGAACTGAAACGGGCAAGGATTCAACGATTCGCTGCCGCATCCCGGCGACGCTCCCCGGTTGAGAACCAGGCCGGCATGCGGGAGCAAGCCTAATCTCGGGGCTGCATGCGATCCAGGATTCTCTGAGCTACTTCTCGCACTTCATGCACTCGCTTGGTAGCTCCGCCGTTGGGGTCGAGACGCAGGTAATTGTCGAGCTCTTGGATCTGGTCACGGTAATCCTCACGGCGAGCGCACGAATCGGCAAGCACCAGGTAGGCGTCAGCCATATGGGGGTCCCTGACCAAGGCCTCGTGAGCACTCTTTTCCGCCTCATCCGGCCGGTTCAAGCGGAGAAGCGTCATGCCTAGAATGACGTAACCATCCGCTGCATTCGGGTCGATTGCAAGACCTCGGCGAACCGCGGTTTCCGCTTCGGCGGCATTTCCCTGCAAATAGTGGACGTAACCGATTCCGAATACCGCTCTGGCATAGCGCCCGCCGCTCGCAACGATGGCCTTTTGGAAGGCCTGCATCGCCTTTTCCAAATGTCCCAGATTGGTGTGCACGATGCCCAGGTGATACAGGGCTTCAAAATACCCTGGGAATAGCTGGACAGCTTTCATTAAATGGTTCAGGCTTCCGTTTTGGTCTTTCTTGGCAAGACGCTCCAGCCCCTTGTGGTACTCGTCTTGCGCCTGCCAAGGAATCTTCAGCTCTCTTACGGAGATGGTATAGGCGTTTGGCGGAACCGGTGGCCCGCCAGATGGCGTGAGGCGAAGCGCAAGCTTCAGGGCAGTTCCGTCAAACTCGGCGGTGCTTCGGTGAGGTTCGTAACCCTCCTGCTCTTCGATGCTGATCTCGTATGTGCCGGCGGGCAGCCCCGGGACGTCGAAATGACCGTCATAGTCGGTCAACACGCTGCGAAAGATTCCCGCGTCGTGCGATTTCAGGTTAACCGCGACTTGACTGGCGGGTTGATTGTCTCCGGGTAGATACACCGTTCCCGAAATCGCTCCATCCTTCTTTTGCGAGTCTTGCTCTTGAGCGCTGACCTTCCCACCCCAGGCAAACAGCGCAAAACTCAAGACGAGAACCAGGATTCTGCCGAATGGAAAGGCTCGGAGAAAGGCGGAGAGAACGGTTGACCGTATCTCTGTACGGGTAATATCAGACAGTTGGCACTGCATCTCGACCTGCAGCGCACTTTTGAGGAGTATCCTCGGGAAGTTGGCGGTTGGGCGAGTCCCTGCGGTCGCGAGGAGCCTTGGCCTAGAATGACTCGGTTTACCGATGGCTTCCCCGGTTCCGCCTCGCACCGGATCTCCCTGTTCCCAACCGTCGCGTGCGCGGACCTACAGGAGGACATGCATTGCTCATGCCAGAAGCGTCAGGCCGTTTCCATCTTTCCTAAAGACTTGGGAAGAAACCGCTGTCGGGAGTCGCTCGGGCCCGCCGAGCGCAGGCATCTTCTTTTTTATCAATAATCGCGGGCGGCTGCTGTTTTCCTCAGAATTGGGAGCCGCGTTACCATCTAGGCACGAGGGAGTCGAAGCGCTGTCCAATCTGCTGCCGAAAAACGGAAGGAATCGTCTCATGCCGCTACACCCGCACGATGCTTGGCTCAATGTGAGATTTGAAGTTCAAGAGTATGGCGCGTGACTACTCCCGGTTCGGAGGCTCCCGTAATGTTTCGCTCTGAACGGATGCGGGGTCGGCTAAAAAGCGCGCGACCGTTGGTCCCACCGAAATGCAACCCGGACTGAGGTGACCGCAGGGAGAGTCCAATTTCACAACGGGCGCACGGGCGGCGGTCGCGAACCGTATGGCCGGCTCTGGGTTCACCATGTGATCTTCAGGCGAAACAATGACCAGGAGCTTTGCGCGCACCCTCGCCGCAGCTTGCTCCAGGTTCACACCGAGCTCTCCGGGAATATCGAGCGCCATAATCGCCTGCCGCTGGCGAATCCGGTCGCACGCCACTCCGCCGTTCCCCCTAGCGCCATTCCTTATTTCTGCTAGAAGCTCGTTAAGCCCATCGGGCTTGGTGTGAGCCACGCGATAGACAGGCGAGGTGAGATTCATTGAGCCGATTTCCTCCACGAGGCCGAGACTTCGATCCATTGGCCCGGTGGGATTGCCATGATTCCAGGCCGGGTCGAGTTCCATGGCGTCGATTTGAGCCCTCCACAGCAGCCTGTCATAGGAGGTGGACTGCGGCGAGCCAACAATCGGGATCAGCAGATCCATGAAGTCGGGATAGGTCACGCCCCATTCAAAGGTCTGCATACCACCCATGGAGAGGCCCATGACGGCGCGCACATGAGATAGATGCAGGACGTCCGTGGCGAGGCGGTGTTCGGATTCCACCATGTCTCGAATGGTGAATTCCGGGAACTTCAGCAGAGGCTGCTTTGTGGTGTTCGACGGTGAGGTGGATACGCTGTTGCCGATGGCATCGATGAGAATCACGAAATAGCGGGTGCTATCTACCCATTTGTCTGGTCCAACGGATGGCAACAAGTCTTCCGATTTTCCGCCGAGCCAACTCGGCCAAAGGATGGCGTTCGACCTTTCCCTGTTGAGCTTTCCGAGCGTGCGGTAGCCCAGCCGGAAATCGCGAATGACGCTCCCATTCCCCAATCGGAGGTCGCCGAGTTCGGCAAATTGTTGCGCTCCTTCCGCTTGCGATTGAGCCATTTGTGCGGTTTGGCCGGTAGACAGTGCCGGCCTGGAGAGAATAAGGACCAGCGAAGCGAATGCTGCGAATCGGAATGAGTCTTTCATGCCCAGCATTTTACTCTAGACTTGAAGCACGGCGGTCTGACGACTGCCGAGTGCGGGATGACCTGGTTGTGGAAGTATCGGAGCGCCAGAATCCGAGTGCTAAACCAATGTGAGGGCCAGCACCTTGGGGATAAGGAACATGACAGAAAGAGAGGAGATGGAGAGAACCTTACTTCAATTCAGGAGGCCTCGGGAAGTCTTGCATCGGTCGGTTGACAGCGATTACTACGCTATTGCAGCTTTGCAGTGAGTTCTCCAAATGGATGCGTCAACAGGAGCGAAGTATGGGAGTAGCGGGAGCTGCTTAAAAACGGCTAGAAGAAAGGGAGGAGCGCGGCACGCCGGTGCCCCTACCGGCCGCGTGATGTTCAATTTAGTTAGGCGAAAGTTTGCTGTGCTTCAGGGGCTAAAGCCCGTGCTCACAAGACAACACTGCTTCGCCGGGGGCTGAAGCCCCCGTATCCTGAAGCATCCGCGTTTTTTTCGCGTCGTTGTTAAGACCTCAGAAGCGCCAGCGGGCGCCGCCGGAGACGCGCAGGTTATTCTGCGACCTTCGGCTCGAGCCGACTTCGGGGAATTGCGTCCAGAGGTAATCGACCGGCCCGAAGCGAAGCGAAATGTGGCCCCGGAACGGAACGTCCACGCCTCCTCCGAGCGCCATGGCGAAGGAATTGTGCGTTCCCGCGCTGAAGGCGCTGGTGCCGTTATGGGCGACGCCAAGAAGCTCCT
>Ga0310916_10001896_pt1 | contig 12592 bp, 10 predicted proteins | sample GREbulkMGLF176_FD_203444 | JGI IMG/M metagenome (GOLD analysis project Ga0310916, IMG submission 203444) | Lab enrichment of tropical soil microbial communities from Luquillo Experimental Forest, Puerto Rico - GRE.bulkMG.LF176 | ecosystem: Environmental > Terrestrial > Soil > Tropical forest >...
GAGTGGAACATCGCGACAGCGCGGGCGTCCATGCCCTGGTCCGTCCCGGCGAGCTGAATCTGATGACGGCGGGCGCGGGGATTTGTCATTCCGAAGTGTCGATCGAGTCGAACGCCGCTTTGCATGGCGTGCAGCTATGGGTGGCATTGCCTAATTCCGATCGCGATGCAGAGCGCAACTTCGCCCACCATGTGCCGGCAGAGGTTTTTCTGCCTGGTGCGGTGGCGTGCGTGTTTCTCGGAGAGCTGGCCGGCCACCGCTCGCCGGTGAATACGTTCACCCCGCTATTGGGCGCCCAGATCGATCTCGACGTGAACGCTGGGCTGGACATTGCCGTGGACCCGGCCTTCGAGCACGGTGTCCTCTGCGATGAGGGACCAGTCGAGATGGCCGAGATCACCCTTGCGGTCGCCGATCTCGGGTACCAAAGCCCGGGCAATTCGTCGCTGCGCTTGCGCAACGTTGGCGATCGACCAGCGCGCGTGCTACTGCTGGGCGGGACCCCCTTCACCGAACAGCTGGTGATGTGGTGGAACTTCGTAGGGCGCAGTCACGACGACATCGTCGGCTACCGCCAGCTGTGGGAGGACGCCGACGACCGCTTTGGCGCCGTCCAGGGTTACCGGGGTTCGGTCGCCCGCCTGCCCGCGCCGCCGTTGCCGACCGCCCGGCTGCGGCCCCGACGAATACCGGAAAGAAGGAGCACGGATGACTGCCGATAAGACCGGCACGCAGACCACCGTCACCGCGGAGGAAGGTCGGTACACCATTGCCGTCGAGGGCAAGGCGGTGGGCCTCGCCGACTTCGCCGACCGCGGCGATCAGCGCGTCTTCTACCACACCGAGGTTGATCCGGCGTTCCGCGGACGAGGCCTGGCGACCATTCTCGTGGAGGAGGCGCTCGACGCCGCCCGCGATGAGGGCAAGCGCGTCGTTCCGGTGTGCTCCATGGTGGTCACTGTGCTCAAGCAACATCCCGAATTCGACGACATCGCCGATCCCGTCACTCCCGACGTCCAACGGTGGCTGCAGACGCAGGCGACCGGTTGAGCGGCCCATTACCTGCCGGTGCGCTCCCGATGATTGCACCCCGGCCAGCAGCAGGGCCGGCGCTTGCCTTCTTCCAGCTCTTCCTGGGTCCGGCGAATGCGGCGCTTCCGGGTCACCTCTTGCTTGGCATCCTCGACCCAGCAGATGAACTCGTTGCGCGCCAACGGCGTGATGTCCTTCCAGGCCGTGAGTGCCGTGGAGTTGGTGATCAGCGCGTCGCGCATGTCTGCGGGCAGCTGATGCACCACCCCGCCGGGCACTCGCTCGCCGCTCACGAAGCTAGGGTAAGCCGACCCAGTCACAGGAGGCCCCATGGGCGAGCACGAAGTACGGATGATCGTCCTGTCGACCGACGACCTGGATGAATCGATCCGGTTTTACAACGAGACCCTGGGAATGCCGCTGAAGTTTCGCGATGAAGCCCATTTCGCAGCCCTCGACGGCGGACCAATCACTCTCGCACTGGCGACCGCAGTCGACCATCCCATACACGGGCAGGTCGTCGTCGGTATCAAAACCGCTGATGTCGACGCGGCGGCGAAGGCCGTTGCGGCCAGCGGTGGCGGCATCGTCAAAGACCCGTACAACGACGCTCACGAACGCCGCGCCGTGGTCTACGACAACAAAGGCAACGGCTTGGTCTTCTACGGTCCGCTGGCCCGATGAAAGCGCCGGTCGGTCCGGGCGCAGCACCGCGCCTTCGCCGCCACACAAACACAAGGGCCACGGACCCCGAACGGTTCGCGGCCTGGGCGCCCCGGTCGGTGTACCGCACTTGGTGGGCGAAGGGGGACTTGAACCCCCACGTCCCGAAGGACACTGGCACCTGAAGCCAGCGCGTCTGCCATTCCGCCACTCGCCCGGGGAAAAACAACCGATGGACCATACCACTGTAATGGCCATGCGCCCCAACCGCCGCGAGGGGCTCGGCGGCCCCTCGCGCACGGTGCTCGCGCTGTGCAGATGGGCTCTGAGCTGCATCGATGCGATTCTCAGAGTTCCCAAGGTGCCGCAGCCTCGCGATGTCCCGATACCATGCTGGTGTGATACGACACGCGGGCGGTTCGTTTGCCTCGCGCCCGCGATACACCATGACAACTGCGGGCGAGCACTGAGAAATGAGTAGCCAAAAGGGGCTCGTTCAGCGTATCGAGCGGAAGCTCGAGGCGACTGTCGACAATGCGTTTGCGCGAGTGTTCGGGGGATCGATCGTCCCGCAAGAGGTCGAAGCCCTACTGCGCCGCGAGGCCGACGACGGCGTCCGGACCCTTCAGGGAAATCGTCTTTTGGCCCCCAACGAATACATCATTACCCTCGGTATGCACGACTTCGAGAATGTGGGTGCCGACGCGGATCTCACGTCGAACGGTTTCGCTAGGTACGTTGCTGACTATATCTATGAACGGGGGTGGCAAACGTATGGTGATGTGGTCGTCCGGTTCGAGCAGTCCTCGAGCCTGCATACCGGTCAGTACCGCACCCGAGGGACTGTCAACCCCGATGTCGAGCCCCGCCCGAGGGTCAACCATCGCCTCCGGCCACAATCAAATAATGCGTTCGGCGCAGAACGAGGAGTATCACCAATGACTGACAATTCGAGCTACCGCGGGGGTCAGGGGCCGGGGCGGCCCGGCGACGAGTATTACGACGACCGCTACGGCCGCCCGCCAGAGGAACCGCGGGGCCCGGATCCGCAGGGCGGAGCGGGCTATCCGCCCGAGCAAGGCGGCTACCCGCCCCAGGGCGGATACCCGCCGCCTCGCCATCCCGACCAGGGCGGCTACCCCGACCAAGGCGGCTACCCCGACCAGGGCGGCTACCAAGAACAGCGCGGCGCCTCTCCCGAGCAAGGCGGCTACCCGCCCCCGGGCGGATACCCGCCGCCTCGCCATCCCGACCAGGGCGGCTACCCAGACCAGGGCGGCTACCAAGAGCAGCGCGGATACCAAGACCAGGGTCGCGGCTACCCAGACCAGGGGCAGGGCGGCTACCCCGATCAGGGGCAGGGCGGCGGCTACCCGCCCCCCTATGAGCAGCGTCCTCCCGCTCCAGGCGGCTACAGCGGGCAAGGCTACGACCAGGGATACCGCCAGGGCGGCGGCTACGGCCCTCCCGGCGGCTACGGCCCTCCCGGCGGCTACGGCCCTCCCGGCGGCGGTCAGCCCGGCAGCGGTCAGCCCGGTGGCGGCCAGCAGGGCTACGGCGGGTATGGCGATTATGGTCGCGGGCCGGCTCGCCAAGACGAGGGTGCCTACGCCCCTCCGGCCCCGCAGGCCCCGCCCGAACAACAACGGCCGGCTTACCCCGACCAGGGTGGCGGGTACGACCAGGGTTACCAGCAGGGTGGGGGATACCCCCAGCAGGACTACGGCCAGGGCGACTTCACCCAATACGCCGAGAGCATTCCCGGTAGCGGGTACAACCCTCCAGGCGGCGGATACCCCGAAACTGCCCATCGCGATTACGAATACAGCGGCCAGCCAGCCGACTACGGCCAGCAGCCCGACTACGGCCAGCAGCCCGACTACGGCCAGCAGGCCGGCGGCTACGGCGATTACGGCCAAAGCGGCTATGGAACCCCGAGCGCTGCGGTCACCCTGCAACTCGACGACGGCAGCGGCCGGACCTACCAGCTGCGCGAGGGCTCCAACATCGTGGGTCGCGGACAAGACGCCCAGTTCCGATTGCCCGACACCGGCGTGTCGCGCCGTCACCTGGAGATCCGTTGGGATGGGCAGGTCGCGCTGCTCTCCGACCTCAACTCCACTAACGGCACCACCGTCAATAACGCACCGGTACAGGAGTGGCAGTTGGCCGATGGCGACGTGATCCGTCTGGGCCACTCGGAGATCATCGTTCGCATTCACTGAACGCACCCGGCTCAAAGCTGCCGTGCTTCGCCCCGCGCCGACGACCGTCCAAGTATCGTGACGTTGCTGATGTGATCGGTGTCACGGGTGCGAGGGTGCGGCGCCAGGACGGAAAGGACGCCAGATGCAGGGGTTGGTACTGCAACTGACGCGTGCCGGATTTTTGATGTTGTTGTGGGTTTTCATCTGGTCCGTGTTGCGGATATTGCGGACCGATATCTATGCGCCCACCGGTGCTGTCATGGTGCGTCGCGGGCTGGCTTTGCGCGGCACCCTGCTGCCCTCGCGACAGCGCCGCCACGCCGCCCGCTATCTGGTAGTGACCGAAGGGGCGCTGGCGGGCGGGCGCATCACGCTCAGCGGGCAGCCGGTGTTGATCGGGCGGGCCGACGACTCGACCCTCGTGCTGACCGACGACTACGCCTCGACACGGCATGCCCGGCTGTCTCAGCGCGGCTCGGAATGGTACGTCGAGGATTTAGGATCGACCAACGGCACTTACCTTGACAGGGCGAAGGTGACGACTGCGGTACGGGTCCCCATAGGCATGCCGATTCGAATCGGCAAAACGGCAATCGAGCTGCGCCCGTGAACCTGGTCCTGCGCTATGCCGCCCTCAGCGATCGCGGCCTGGTGCGCACCAACAACGAAGATTCGGTCTACGCCGGCGCACGACTACTGGCCTTGGCCGACGGTATGGGTGGTCACGCCGCCGGGGAGGTGGCGTCGCAGTTGGTGATCGCCGCGCTGGCCCATCTCGACGACGACGAGCCCGGTGGCGAATTGCTCGCCAAGCTTGATGCGGCGGTGCGCTCCGGCAACTCGGCCATCGCCGCACAGGTCGAGATGGAGCCCGACCTCGAGGGGATGGGCACAACACTGACCGCAATCCTGTTTGATGGCAACCGGATTGGGTTGGTGCATATCGGCGACTCGCGTGGCTATCTGTTGCGGGACGGCGAGCTGGCCCAGATCACCAAGGACGACACGTTCGTCCAAACCCTGGTTGATGAAGGGCGCATCACCCGGGAAGAGGCACACAGCCACCCACAGCGATCGTTGATCATGCGGGCACTGACCGGTCACGAGGTCGAGCCCACCCTGACGATGCGAGAGGCGCGCGCAGGTGATCGCTACCTGCTCTGCTCGGACGGGCTGTCTGACCCGGTGAGCGACGAAACCATCCTCGAGGCCCTGCAGATACCCGACGTGGCTGAGAGTGCTTACCGCCTCATCGAATTGGCGCTGCGCGGTGGCGGCCCCGACAACGTGACCGTCGTGGTCGCCGACGTCGTGGACTACGACTACGGCCAGACGCAGCCGATTCTGGCCGGCGCGGTCTCAGGTGAAGAGGACCAGCTGACGCTGCCCAACACCTCGGCCGGCCGCGCCTCAGCCATCAGGCCCCGCGACGAGGTCGCCAAACGCCCTCCGCCACAGGGGGAAACGTCAAAGCGGCCGCGGTGGTCGCGGCGGCGGTTGTTTATTGTCGTCACGCTTGTCGTACTTCTGGTGCTCGTGGGCCTGTACACCGGGTGGGCAGTCATCCGGAGCAACTACTACGTCGCCGAATACAACGGCAAGGTGGTCATCCTGGAGGGAATTCAAGGACGTCTGCTGGGCATAGCTCTGCAAAGGCCCTATGGCGTCGGCTGTCTCAACGACGGCAACGAACTTTCCCTGATCAGCTACAGCGAATCCGGGGGCCACCTGAACTGCCGTCTGATGAAGCCGGAGGATCTGCGCCCCCCCGAACGCGCGCAGGTCCACGCGGGGCTTCCGGGGGGGACCCTGGATAACGCCATCGGGCAGCTGCGCCAGTTGTCGACGAACTCGTTACTGCCAGTCTGTCCGCCACCCCGCGCCACCTCTCCGCCCGCGCCCCAGACGACGGCCACTACGAGCGGGTCACCAGAGCCAAATGCCACAGCGCCCAACACCTCTCCCAGCGGCACCCCAACCACCACCAGTTCGACCAGCGCCCCCGCGAGCACCACCCCAGCAGCACCCGCGACCACGTCGCCCACGACCACCCCGACGGTGACTGCACTCCCGCCACCCCCACCTCAGCCGGGCATCGACTGCCGAGCGGTGGCATGACCACACAAGTCCAGCCGCCGGTCGCGGTCACGCCTCCGCTGCCCACTCGGCGCAACGCCGAACTATTGTTGTTGTGCTTCGCCGCACTGATTACCGTCGCCGCGTTCATGATCGTCGAGGCCAACCAGCAGCGCGGCTTACGCTGGAGCCTGATCAGCTACGGTCTGATCTTCGTGGTCGTGTTCGGAAGCGCACATCTGGCCATTAGGCGCTTTGCGCCCTACACCGACCCGCTGCTGTTGCCAATAGTGGCTTTGCTCAACGGACTTGGCCTGGTGATGATCCACCGGCTCGACCTTGTCAACAGTGAGCTGAGCGGCCGTCGTCATCCGAGCGCAACCCAGCAGATGCTGTGGACCGTGGTCGGGGTCGCCGCGTTTGCGCTGGTGGTCACCTTCTTGAAAGACCATCGGCAGCTCGCACGCTACGGCTACGTATGCGGAGTAACGGGTTTGGTTTTTTTGGTGATTCCCGCGCTACTCCCGGCATCACTGTCGGAGCAGCACGGCGCCAAAATCTGGATTCGCTTCCAGGGCTTCTCAATTCAGCCTGCCGAGTTTTCCAAGATTCTGCTGCTGATCTTCTTTTCGGCGGTGCTGATCACCAAGCGCAGTCTGTTCACCAGCGCCGGCAAGCATTTCATGGGCATGACCCTGCCCCGCCCCCGCGACCTCGCGCCGCTGTTGGCGGCTTGGGTGATCTCGGTGGGTGTGATGGCCTTCGAGAAGGATCTCGGCACTTCGCTGCTGCTGTACGCGTCCTTTCTGGTGGTGGTTTACCTTGCCACCCAACGGTTCAGTTGGGTTCTCATCGGCTTTGTGTTGTTCGCTGCGGGAAGCCTTGCGGCGTATTTCATTTTCGGACATGTCCGGACTCGGGTGCAGATGTGGTGGGACCCGTTCGCCGACCCCGACGGCGCCGGCTACCAGATCGTGCAGTCGATGTTCAGCTTTGCTACCGGCGGCATCTTCGGCACCGGGCTCGGTAACGGTCAACCCGACACCGTGCCGGCCGCATCGACCGATTTCATCATCGCTGCGTTCGGCGAAGAGCTCGGGCTGGTCGGGTTCGCCAGCATTTTGCTGCTCTACACGATCGTCATCGTCCGAGGCTTGCGTACGGCGATTGCGATGCGCGAAAGCTTCGGCAAGCTGCTAGCCGCGGGCCTGGCATCGACGCTGGCGATCCAGCTGTTCATCGTCGTCGGCGGTGTAACACAGCTGATTCCGCTGACCGGGTTGACCACACCGTGGATGTCCTACGGCGGGTCATCATTGCTGGCGAACTACGTGCTGCTGGCCATCCTGGCGCGGATCTCGCACAGCGCCCGACACCCGTTGCGCATCCGCCCGCGCAATACCTCACCGATCGCGGCGGCCGGCACCGAGGTGATTGAGCGGGTATGAACGCCTCTCTCCGCCGGATCTCGGTGACCGTGATGGCGTTGATCGTGCTGCTCTTGCTCAACGCCACGATGACCCAGGTCTTCGCCGCTGACGGGCTGCGTGCCGACCCGCGCAATCAGCGAGTCCTGCTTGACGAGTACTCACGTCAACGCGGCCAGATCATCGCGGGCGGGCAGCTGCTGGCCTATTCCGTAGCAACCGACAGCCGATTTCGTTTCCTGCGCGTCTATCCGAACCCCGTGGTGTACGCGCCGGTTACCGGTTTCTATTCGCTGCGGTATTCCAGCTCGGGCCTGGAACGAGCCGAGGACCCGCTGTTGAACGGGTCCGACGAGCGGTTGTTCGGGCGCCGGCTGGCCGACTTCTTCACCGGTCGCGATCCGCGCGGCGGCAACGTCGACACCACGATCATTCCGCGGGTCCAGCAGGCGGGGTGGGACGCGATGCAGCAGGGCTGCGGCGGGCCCCCTTGCAAAGGAGCTGTCGTCGCCCTGGAACCGTCCACCGGCAAGATTCTGGCCATGGTGTCGTCGCCGTCCTTTGACCCCAATTTGCTGGCGTCGCACGATCCTGAAGTGCAGGCGCAGGCGTGGCAGCGGCTTCGCGACGACCCGGACAATCCCATGTCCAACCGCGCCATCTCTGAGACCTACCCGCCCGGTTCCACGTTCAAGGTGATCACCACCGCGGCGGCGCTGGAGGCCGGCGCCACCGACACCGAGCAGTTGACCGCGGCGGCGTCCATTCCGCTGCCGGGCAGCACCGCCACCTTGGAGAACTACGGTGACGCGCCGTGCGGCGACGAGCCGACCGTGTCCCTCAGCCAGGCGTTCGCCCGGTCTTGTAACACCGCGTTCGTCCAGCTGGGCCTGCGCACCGGAGCCGACGCCCTGCGCAGCATGGCGCGCTCCTTCGGGCTGGACAGCACTCCAAGCGTGATTCCGCTGCAGGTCTCGGAATCAACCGTCGGGATAATTGCGGACGCCGCCGCCCTGGGTATGTCGAGCATCGGCCAAAAGGATGTCGCGCTGACGCCGCTGGAAAACGCCGAGATCGCCGCGACGATCGGCAACGCCGGGGTGATGATGCAGCCCTACCTGGTCGGCAGCCTCAAGGGGCCGGACCTGTCCAACATCAGCACCACCGCGCCCTACCAACAGCGCCGCGCGGTGTCGCCGCAGGTCGCCGCTAAGCTAACAGAGCTGATGGTCGGCGCCGAGAAGGTCGCACAGCAGAAAGGGGCCATTCCCGGCGTGCAGATTGCATCCAAGACGGGTACGGCGGAGCATGGCACCGACCCGCGTCACACTCCACCGCACGCGTGGTACATCGCATTTGCGCCCGCGCAGACGCCGAAGGTTGCCGTGGCGGTGCTGGTGGAGAACGGCGCCGACCGCCTGTCCGCGACCGGGGGCGCGCTCGCCGCGCCGATCGGGCGGGCCGTGATCGAGGCCGCGCTACAGGGAGGACCATGAGCCCGCGAGTTGGTGTCACGCTGTCTGGCAGGTACCGCCTACAGCGCCTGATCGCCACCGGTGGCATGGGCCAGGTGTGGGAGGCGGTGGACAGCCGGCTGGGCCGGCGCGTTGCGGTCAAGGTGCTCAAACAGGAGTTCTCCCAGGACCCAGAATTCATCGAACGGTTCCGCGCCGAGGCGCGCACCACCGCGATGCTCAACCACCCCGGGATCGCCGCCGTCCACGACTACGGCGAAAGCCAGCTGGACGGGGAGGGGCGCACGGCCTACCTGGTGATGGAGCTCGTCAACGGCGAACCGCTGAATTCCGTGCTCAAACGCACCGGCCGGCTCTCCCTGCGGCATGCGCTGGACATGCTCGAGCAGACCGGCCGGGCCCTTCAGATTGCGCACGCCGCCGGCTTGGTACACCGCGACGTCAAACCGGGCAACATCCTGATCACCCCTACCGGTCAGGTGAAGATCACCGACTTCGGCATCGCCAAGGCCGTTGACGCCGCGCCGGTGACCCAGACCGGGATGGTGATGGGCACCGCCCAGTACATCGCCCCGGAACAGGCCCTGGGTCACGACGCGACGCCGGCCAGCGATGTCTACTCGCTGGGAGTCGTTGGGTACGAGGTGGTTTCGGGTAAGCGGCCGTTCTTCGGTGACGGCGCTTTGACGGTGGCGATGAAGCACATCAAGGAACCGCCGCCGCCGCTCCCCGCCGAGCTGCCGCCCAATGTGCGAGAACTCATCGAGATCACCCTGGTCAAGAATCCCCAAATGCGCTACCGCAGCGGGGGGCCGTTCGCCGACGCCGTCGCCGCGGTACGAGCCGGCCGCCGTCCCCCGCGGCCCAGCCAGTCCCCGCCCCCGGGCCGGGCCTCGCCGGCAGCCATTCCGTCAAGCCCGCAGGCCAGGGCCGCCGTTGCCGCCCGCAGTCCCACGGCCCGCCGATCCGGGCCGCCGACGGGCGGTCGCCGCCCGCTTCCGGCCCGACGTACATTCTCGTCGGGTCAGCGCGCGCTGCTATGGGCCGCGGGAGTGCTTGGAGCGCTGGCGATCATCATCGCGGTGCTCATCGTCATCAATTCCCGCGGGGACAACGGACAGCAGCCACCGCCCCCGACGGTCACCGATACCGGGACCCCACCGGCGACGGCGCCGCCCAGCAAGACTCCCACCGGTGCCGGACCGGACATGCGACTCAATTGGACGGATCGCGGGACCATAGGTAATCCTGGATTCCAGAACACGCCGCCCGAACCCGGCCCAGTCGACGATGCGGGCCGGAACGGCCCGAGCAGAACCCGGGCAATCGGAACGAGCTGGGTGGTTGCACTGGCGCCCAGCCCGTCGCCGGCCCGACACGAGACACCGCAATGACCACCCCGCAGCACCTGTCCGACCGCTATGAGCTCGGCGACATCCTCGGTTTCGGAGGTATGTCCGAGGTTCATTTGGCCCGCGACGTCCGTTTGCACCGCGACGTCGCGGTCAAGGTGCTGCGCGCTGATCTGGCCCGCGATCCCAGCTTCTACCTGCGGTTCCGGCGCGAAGCGCAAAACGCCGCGGCGCTGAATCACCCCTCCATCGTCGCGGTGTACGACACCGGCGAGGCGGAAACCCCAACCGGACCGCTGCCCTACATCGTCATGGAGTACGTCGACGGCGTGACCCTGCGGGACATCGTGCACACCGATGGCCCACTCCCGGCCCAGCGGGCGATCGAGATCATCGCCGATGCGTGTCAGGCGCTGAACTTCAGTCATCAGAACGGCATCATTCACCGCGACGTCAAGCCGGCGAACATCATGATCAACACCACCAACGCGGTGAAGGTCATGGACTTCGGCATCGCACGCGCGATCGCCGACAGCGGCAACAGCGTCACGCAGACCGCGGCCGTGATCGGGACCGCCCAGTACCTGTCACCCGAACAGGCCCGCGGTGAACCTGTCGACGCTCGCTCCGATGTCTATTCGTTGGGCTGTGTCCTTTACGAAATCCTCACCGGTGAACCACCTTTCATCGGTGACTCGCCCGTCGCGGTTGCCTACCAGCATGTCCGCGAAGATCCGGTCCCACCATCTAAACGCTACGAGGGCATCTCCGCCGACCTTGACGCCGTCGTCCTCAAGGCGTTGGCCAAGAATCCTGAAAACCGCTATCAGACCGCCGCGGAGATGCGCGCAGATCTGGTCCGGGTGCACAACGGTGAGACACCCGAGGCCCCGAAGGTGCTCACCGACGCCGAGCGGAGCTCGCTGCTGTCGTCCGCCGCGCCAGGCCGCGGAGGCCCGCGCACTGACCCGCTACCTCGCCAGACCCTGAACGACACCGACCGCGATGGCGCCGGCGGTTCGATCGGTCGCTGGGTTGTCGCGATCGCCGTGCTGGCGGCACTGACGATCGTCGTCGTCATCGCCTTCAACACGTTCGGCGGCAGCACCCGCGATATCCAAGTACCCGACATGCGGGGTCAAGTCTCCGCCGATGCTATTGCCGCACTGCAGAACCGGGGCTTCAAGACGCGCACCCTGCAGAAGCCCGACTCGACCGTCGCGCCCGATCACGTCATCAGCACCGACCCCGGTGCCAACGCCTCGGTCAGCGCCGGCGACGAAATCACCATCAACGTCTCCACCGGACCCGAGCAACGCGAAGTGCCCGACGTCTCCTCGCTGAGCTACACCGACGCGGTCACCAAGCTGAAAGGCGCCGGGTTCACCAAGTTCAAGCAGGCGAACTCGCCGTCGACCCCGGAACTGCTGGGCAAGGTGATCGGGACCAACCCGCCGGCCAACCAGACGTCGGCGATCACCAACGTGATCACCGTCATCGTCGGCTCCGGCCCTGAGACCAAGCAGATCCCCGATGTCGCGGGCCAGACTGTCGACCTCGCGCAAAAGAACCTGACCATCTACGGCTTCACCAAGGTCACCCAGACACAGGTGGACAGCATCCGTCCCGCCGGTGAGGTCGTCGGCACCAATCCGCCCAGGGGCCAGACGGTTCCGGTGGACTCGATCATCGAACTGCAGGTGTCGAAGGGCAACCAATTCGTGATGCCCGACCTGAGCGGCAGTTTTTGGACGGAAGCCGAACCGCGGTTACGCGCGCTGGGCTGGACGGGTGTGCTGGACAAGGGCCCCGACGTCGACGCCGGGGGTTCCCAGCACAACAAGGTTGTGTATCAGAACCCGCCGGCCGGGGCCGGGGTCAACCGCGACGGGATCATCACGCTGAAGTTCGGTCAGTAGCCGCCGGATCTGCCGGGACATGCGGTCGCACCGCGGCGCGGACCTCGTTCTCCAGCCGGCGGACCAGCGTGTCGTCGCGCGCCCACCCGCAATAAGCGAGCCAGTTCGCCAGCATTCGGTGCCCGCCCTCGGTCAGGATCGACTCCGGATGGAACTGGACTCCGTGAATCGGCAACTCGGTGTGGCGTACGGCCATGATCACACCACTGCGGGTGCGCGCCGTAACCTCCAGCACCGCCGGCAGCGACTCTGGCAGGATCGTCAGCGAGTGGTATCGCGTCGCTGTGAACGGATCCGGAAGCCCTTGCAACACGCCAACATTGGTGTGGAACACGTTGCTGGTCTTGCCGTGCAACAACTCGGGCGCACGGTCCACCGTGGCGCCGAATGCGACGCCAATGGCCTGGTGCCCCAGGCAGACCCCGAGCAGCGGGGTGCGCT
>Ga0310916_10001903_pt1 | contig 12582 bp, 14 predicted proteins | sample GREbulkMGLF176_FD_203444 | JGI IMG/M metagenome (GOLD analysis project Ga0310916, IMG submission 203444) | Lab enrichment of tropical soil microbial communities from Luquillo Experimental Forest, Puerto Rico - GRE.bulkMG.LF176 | ecosystem: Environmental > Terrestrial > Soil > Tropical forest >...
CTTGGTCCGGGTTCGATCGCGGGCGAGCTTGCTCTCATCGACGGACGGCCGCGATCGGCCTCGGTGGTCGCCATTCGCGATTGCGAGCTGCGCTTCGTGGGCCGCAATGCATTCGAGGAGTGCATGGCACAGCACCCCGAGATCTACCGCTATCTAGTCAATGTACTGGCCGGGCGACTGCGGGAGACGAACGAAGCGGTTGCCGCTGCCAATTTTTTGACCGTGGAGGCGCGCCTCGCGCGTGCGCTGCTCGATCTCTCGCAACATTTCCGTGGGCATTCGGAAGCGGAGCAGATCGTCATCAGCCACAAGATGACGCAGAACGACCTTGCCGCGATGGCTGGAGTTGCCCGCGAAAACGTCAGCCGAGTCTTGACGGATTGGAAAGAGCGCAGGATCGTGGTGCGATCTTCAGGCTATTACTGTCTTTGCGATGTCGCGGCACTCAAACGCAAGGGGGGCGAGTAAGGATGATCGATCAGCCGGGTATGCTGGGCGATCGCCGCGCCGCGGAGCAGAGGGATGAAGTCGCGCCGCCTCACACACCCGTCGAACGACCGCTGACTGGCAGGAGTGAACATCGGCGTTACGGATGCCCGGAAGTCTGTTGGCATACGTCTTCGGAAGAGAAGTATATTGTCTTAGCGTCCAAGGCGATCGAGGCAGTGCAGCGGCGCATGTCCGCTTCGCCCAATTCCGGATCTCAATACTCAGCAGCAAAACGCCGCTTAGTGCCGATTAGTTGCAAAAGTCTTTTTGCACTGGTGATCAAAATTTTTCCGGGCTGTAGACGCGCCTTTCGTGTAAAGATGTGGGGAACCTCATCGCCTAACGATAAACTCACGGGCGACCTCGGTAACGTGATTGAGTCTACAAAGATTGGCGGTCGTCGGTTGGATTGTCTTATGGCGGGAAAATTATCACCGAGCAATTTCGGACTTTTGCAACACTATCTGCCACAAGCAGGCTTACGCAGTGCAGCAAACAGCCCCTCAATTTAGGAGCGTTTGGTCAAGTTCTCGGGTCGCTCACGGACTATAACTTGGCCTCCGCCGATGAAGATGATCTCAGTGTCCTGCGGAATATCGCGCCAAGTCATCACGGTCACATTGTCGAGATTGACCCAAACGGTTTGCGCTTTGAGATCGGTACACTTCACCCACGATGCCATAGCCGGAAACTCTTTTTTATCGGGATTGATCCTGCTTCAATCCAAATTTCTTTGAGCGCGCTCGTGAAACTCGACCGAGTTCACCAAGGCTACACGACCAACAGGATCACCGCACGTTCGCACTCAGAGGAACGCCGCACGAGCGCGCGCCGCTGATTTGGCCAGACCGGAGTAGACTGATCAGTTACGGAAGTTCGTCGTAGCCTTCAGCGAACCCCTTCAGACTCATCGGAAAGCCGATGCCTTCTTCTGGAGTCTGGAACATGATGAAGGTTGCAGTCTGCCCGGTACGCAGCTGATTGATCAGGTTGTCGTCCATCACCACCTCGGCGACGCAGCCGTTCAGCAGGCAACGGACATATCCGGCCTTGCCAACGTTGGCTTGATCAATCTTCAAGCCGAGCCCGGAAGGAAGCAGCACGCCCAACGGCGCGACCACCCGCAGCAGTCGGCTCTTCTGATCGGCAGTTTTCATTACGATCACCGTCAGGCCGACAATGGGGCGATCCTCCGAGGTGACGCTCTGGACAAGCGCGCACTGCTCGCCCTGGGCACCTGGCGGCGTGTCACAACGAACTTGCCAGTCGTTATGGACGGACTTGACCGCTCCCTGTGCACTCGCGTGTTTGAGTCCTATAGCGACCGCCGCAATGGCAACGACCACGACCAGCGATCTAATCGCAAGGAAAAGCACTCCCGCCCCGCCAAGCAGCGTGATGAACTCGCGTCGCCTCATGGGCTCCCTCAACCCGACGGTCACAGCCTACCACATTCGGTGGAATGCCGCGTTGTGCATTTATCTCGGGAGCTTTTCATTTGTTACTTTTTGCGCAGCGTAAAACGCACCGCTGCGATAACGTAAGAGGACGCTAAAGGTCGTGAAACGTCTTACCAAATACTCAAACCCTTATCGCCCGTCCTCGACATAACAAGTGCCCTCCAAGCTGTTCCTCTTGCGCTCTCGGCCATACGGTCAGCCTGGGGAGGCGCACTATCCTTAAATCCTCCAGCTTCTATGTACTGCTGAGCTAATCTGCTGAGCGAACGGCAATTTTCAGACTTTTCGTATTTTTCATCCTTATCCCGAACATCCGCCAAGCATCGGATAGCACCGTCTCTCAATAGAATTGCAATTCGTTCCTGCTGTGTGCGGCCCTCGCGCGAGCACGCAGATATGGACAATACGAGCAAACCTAGCCCGATCACACGTCCGTATTGAGTCATTGTCTCCTCGCCTCCTGCACGGTTCGCGCCGCAGGGTCATTACAACATTTGCCGTCGTCTCCACTCGGACCTCCATCGTCGTGCTTCACCACCATCTTCCGCCGCGCGATCGGCGGGTTGCCCGCGCGCCCCGAGCGGCCACGTCGCTGCCGCCCCGCCGAGCAGCGTGATGAACTCGCGCCTTTTCAATTGATCGAATTGCATCCGGTCCCCGCAGCCAAGTCGGATTGCAGAATATCGAATTGGCAGGGATCAGTCAGCGGGTGCGCTGGATATTTCACAACTCTGCCCAGCCTGCCGACGAGGCCACCGAAAAACGGTGGCAACTGATCCGCCAGAACCGTGCCTTTATTGCTGCACTACATGCCGCGCTTCGATCTGGAAGTGAAAGCGCAGCCGGTGTGCAGACAGGAAGAAGGGACGCGGATCAGCATGATGCGCGATAACCGGATGGCTCACCATCCAGCGCCGTGCCCGACCGCAACAACGCCGCGAGCAGGACGAGTAGCCCACTTGTTTCGAAGCGCGAATTATTCGCTGTTTTGCTTCCGTGCGAGTTCGCGTAGTGCAAGCTGGACGAATGCCGTAACCCTCGCATCGTCTGTCCTCGCACTATTCTGCTGCGTCGTTCGTCCTCACTACCCCGGTCGGCACCACAGGATTGTGCAAATCGGCACCGGGCTGCGATGCTCGCATCGGCGCAACGCCCCAAGCTTGGCATCGATGATGGAGAAACTGCGCGCTCCACCGCCGGAGCCGAGGCCGGCGGCGACGCAAACCCAGGCCGAAGCCTTGGACGAGGCGGCTGAAAGCAAGACGGCCGCGACGACAAGTGAAATCAGAGTCCGCTGCATTTACGCCTCCCCTCTAGGCGCCCATGATCGGTGATGGATCAGGGCCGAACTCGGGTTTAAGCGAGTTGAGACTATCATCGCCTCTCGCCGCTTTGCGGTACTGCACGGCGCCAGGCGAAAAATCTGTTCGGTGTGATTTTTCAGCATCATTCCGCTGTCGAGTGGAAGCCATCGTGTGAGCTACGCCGACCCGCCGCATCCGCTCGCGTTTGATGCGCGCGCCGCGAGCGGCCATGCCGCCACGCCGCCGAGCAGCGTGATGAAGGTGCGTCGTTTCACTCGATCACCTCGTCGCCGCGCCACTAGTGCGGGCTCATTCGCGCGGACGCCGGATGGCCTGGCACCTTGAAGCGCTTGCCGGTGTCCGTAATCGTCGTTCCGTTGACCTGCAGGATGGAAAAGTCCTGGTCGAGATAATTACCGACTAGGAGATAGCGGCCGTCCGGCGTGAAGACCGCCGCCTCCGGCAAGCCGCCAACCTCGATTTGTCCGATGTTGGTAACCTTCTTGCCGTCGATGCGCAGCACCGAGAGGAAGCCGTTGCGATGGTAGAAATAGGCCGGTTTATTGTTGGAGCCGGCCAGAATAACGGCAACCGCCACGTCACCCTTCGGACTGATGGCAAGCCCCTCCGGGCCGTCACCGACCACCACGCGGTCGATGATGCGCGGCGGCTGCGCTTCGAGATCGATGACGCTGACGGTATCGACGCTGCCGTCGGACGCGCCGGCATTGCCGTTATCGGCGGTCAAGGCGATCTTGCCGCTCGACGCCACGGCCACATTGTAGGGCCACAGGCCGGCCGGCAGGTCAAGCTTGCTGTAGGTGACCTTGTCGCCGTTGACATCGAGCAGCGACACTTTGTGCGCGGGAAATTTCGCCACCAAGGCGCGCTTGCCGTCGGGGGTGAAGGTCGCGTGCGCCACGGTGTCGCCCATCGCGATGGTATCGATCACCTTGACCTCGGTGCCCTTGATCGAGAGCACGCTGATCGACTTGTCCTCGCGATTGGCGACGAGCGCCAGATCGCCTGCCGGATTGATGCTCAGCCCCGACGGCTGCTTGCCGACGGTGACCGCGCCGATGGCCTTAGGCGGGTTGGCCTTCAGATCGATCACATGCACCTTATCGTCGGGCACCTGCTTCAGACTGTCGCCATCCTTGATCACATTCACGGAGTCGGCGACCAGCGCAATCGAGCCCGTGGGATCGATGTCAAGATTGACCGGCGGCCCGACTACGGAGTTCTTCAGAGGAAGATTGGCCACGATCTTCGGATTCATCGGATCGGCAAGATCGACGATCAGCACGGAATCGTGGCCGGGGGGTGATAACACCGGCTTGAATTGATCGTCCCACAAGAGCTTCTCGTCGTTGCCGACGATCATCAACGGCGCGGACTGGACGAGGGTGATGCCGCCGGCCAAGCCGAGGGCCACTACGAATATTCTCAACGTGTTCATGGGCATGCGATCCTCCGTGTGTTTTTCGCGGTTCGACGTCGCTCTCGGGCGACTTTCACTCGATCACCTCGTCGGCGGTTGCAAGCAGCGAGGGTGGCACGGTGAGGCCGAGCGCTTTGGCGGTTTTCATGTTTAGCGCGGTTATCAACCTCGTCGGTTGCTGTACGGGCAGGTCGGCGGGCTTCTCGCCTTTGAGGATACGATCGACATAGCCTGCAGCGAGGCGGAACTGATCGTGGGAATCGGGTCCGTAGGAGATCAGGCCCCCGCTGGCGACAAATAGACGATAGGAATAGACGGCTGGGAGCTTGTGCTGTGCTGCAAGCGTGATGATTAGGTCGCGATGGATCGTTGAAAACGCGGTCGCTGTCACGATCAGGGCGCCATTGGGACGTTTCGCAAACTCCGTGACGGCGCGTTCGATCTCGCCAGCGTCGCGCGCATCGATCGGGCTCAATTCCACCTGCAAGGACGGCGCGACGGCTTGGATAGCAGCGAACTGACCGATGCCGACGACTACTGGATCGCGCAGAACGGCCGCTCGCGTTACGTTAGGCGCGATCTGCTTTAGCAGTTCCAGCCATTTCCCGCTAACGCCATATTCCGACAACGTGAAGCCGGTCGTATTACCGCCCGGCCGCGCTAAGCTCGCGACCAGCCCGCCGCCGACAGGGTCGGTGACGGTCACGAACACGATCGGCACGGCGCGGGTCGTCCGTTGCAACGCCTCAACGGCGACGGCTCCAGATGTTACAAGCACGTCAGGCGCCAGTGACACTAACTCCGACGCGAATCGCCGATAACGCTCGACGTCACCTGCGCCGAAGCGATAATCGATCTGCAAATTGTGACCGACAGTCCAGCCCAATCCGTGCAGGCTCTGCACGAAGACTGTGATGCGTGCCATCGATTCCGGATCATCCGCGGTATAATTCATGAGTACGCCGATGCGCCGCACGCGGTCGCCCTGCTGCGCGCGCGCCGCGAGCGCCCACGCCGTCGCGCCGCCGAGCAGCGCGATGAACTCGCGGCGCTTCACTCGATCACCTCGTCGGCGCGCGCGAGCAAGCGAGATGGTGAACCCGATCGCCTTCGCCACTTGAGCTTTATCACGAGATCGAACCGAGTCGGTTGTTCGACGGCAAGTCGTCAGCCTTGGCGCTTTTGAGAATGCGGCCCTGGCGGGTCGGGCGCATGCTCAACGAGCCGATTTAGTGCGTTGAACCTCACAGTAGCTTACGCCAGCGCCACGCAGATCGGCACATAATTTCTCCGCGCTAGAACGGTCGTCGGCGCCGACGCGCACATGCGCCCAACCCATGCTGCCGCGCCCCAGTCCATGATGAACAACGTAGGGCTGGCGCCCGCCCAGGATCGATGCGTACTTCTGCTCCAATTGGCTATAAGCGGCAAGCGCAGTCGCGTCCGTCGTGCCCCCTACCAATTCTACCCCCCAGATAGGCGTCGGATTGATTGCGGCCGGGGGTGTGCGGGCAACTAACCCGGCCATCTCGCGACACGGGACTGTTTTTTCTGATTGCATCTCGTCCATGCCTGGGCTCGCGCGGACCCATTCGTCCGGTGAGTAGCCGGTCACGATGCGCACATAGGCGCGTGTCTCTCCCGGCAGGGCGCGCCTGCCGGCGAGCCACTCGTGCACGCGCCGGGACCCGGCATTGTAGGCGGCTGCCGCAAGCCCGAGATTTCCGAACTCGCGACGCAGATCGCGCAAGAGCTTTGCGGATTGGGCGATGGCTTCGAGCGGGTCAAAAGGGTTGGAAAGACCGCGCCAGTTCGCGGTTCCAGGCATGAACTGCGCCACACCCTGCGCCCCGGCTCGGCTTACAGCCGCCGGATCGAACCGGCTCTCCTGCCAGATCAGCCGGGCGAAGAAATCGGTCGGCAGATCGTTTTGCGCCGCGGCCGCCGCCAGCGCGCTGCAGATACTATCGGTCGATACCGGCTGTGATGGCGTCTGACGGCCTTCGGCCGCGCCGATCTCATCAGGTTCCGCTGCACTAGCGTGCTCTGTCAGGCCGACAGCACTAAACAGGGAAACCAACAGGACCAGAACGAGTGCAAATCCGGCAAGGCGGGGCATGTCACTACCTGGTTGGACGCCATTGTGCGCACCAATAATTACCGCGCTCCTCCCACGGTTCCAGGCGAGCTAAGCTGGTCTTCCATGTAGCCTGCACAGGCTACCTGGCACGCTGCTCGACTACGCGCGCGCCGCGAGCGGCCAGGCGGCCGCGCCGCCCAGGAGCGTGATAAAGTCGCGGCGTTTCACTGCGGTGTGCCTCCCGTGCTCGATCGAAAGGATAGCACACGTGAGTACGACAGGGATGGCGTCATTCTCGTCGGGTCGCCACGCTCGAGACGCCAGCGCCATGTCAGCGCCGAGAAATGCCGTTTTGTCACCAAGGCTCGGTCGTATTTTGGCCGGCGACCCCACCGTAACATTAAGCAACGAGCTTCCGCTTTGCGGGCAATATCTGGACTGGAATGGTTCAGTTCGTATCAATCTACGGTGTCTGGCTCGTCGCGGCACTCATCGCACTCGAAAGTATTGGGGTTCCCGTGCCCGCCGAGGCAGCATTGATTGCGACTGCATTTTTTGGCGCCAGAACGCATGAGCTTAATATCTGCTCGTTGATCTCAGCCGGAATCCTTGCAGCGATTGTGGGCGAGATCGTTGGTTTCTGGATGGGCAAGACCTTTGGGCGTCGGGTCCTGATAAGATATGGGACCCGTCTTGGATTGACAGAAAGCCGGCTAAGACTCGGTCAATGGCTGTTCGTGAGATATGGCGTCAGATTCGTTTTCGTTGCTCGCTTTTTGCCCTTTCTGCGCAACATGGCAGCCGTACTGGCGGGCACGAATTGCATGGCGCAGCATAATTTCTATTTTGCTAGCGGCGCGGCGGCCGCCGCTTGGGTAATGTTTTACGGTTTGGGAGCCTACTCTTTTGGTGAAGCGTTTGGCCAGCTCGCTTCGTCGGCCACATTTTTCTTAGGCTTCGCTGCGGTATTGATCGTGATGGCGGTGCCGTTGCTAATCTTGCGATATGAGAAACAAGCGCTGGCAAAAGCCGCCGGTGAAATTGCCCCCAGTGAGATGCGCGCACAGCGCGCGGACAATTCAATTAGTGCCGACAGGCGCCCCATAGTCGAGGTCGAAACACCGGCATAATGCGGCCCACTGCAGCTCCTATGACACGACTGCGTTTTGCGGCACCAATTATTGCGGCCGTCGCACTACTCGGTATCTCATCGCAACCAGTTTTCGGTCAAAATAGTCCGGAGGAAATTCTTCGGACTCTAAACTATCGTCGCGGATCGATTACACTTGGCGATAATCTTGCGACGATCAATCTAAAAGAGGGTTTTCGTTATTTAGACAACGCGGATACGCAGACATTTCTCACAAAGGTTTGGGCAAACCCGCCAGGAGCGGGAAGCGACTCGCTCGGTATGTTGGTGTCCGCCGCTGCTCACCCTTTATCCGATGAAGCGTACGCGATCATCCTGTCGTATGGAACGACGGGATATGTTAGCGACGAAGATGCCGAAAAGATAAATTACGCCGATCTTCTTCGCGAACTGCAAGAAGCCACTCGCGCCGATAGCAGAGCACGAGTTGCCAGGGGCTATGAATCAATTGAACTGGTCGGATGGGCTCGACCGCCATATTACGATAAAACTTCAAAGAAGCTGTATTGGGCCAAACGGCTCCGGTTTGGCCATGCGTTGTCGGACATGTTGAAATATTATATTTGCATTCTTGGAAGACGCGGCGTTCTAGACCTCAACGTAATAGCTGGGGTGGAGGCCCTGCCGCTGATCGATCGAGAAAATCCAGAAATCTTGTCGATGGTCTCTTTCAATCAAGGCAATCTGTATAAAGAATTCAATCCTAGTATCGACCAGGCTGCTGCTTATGGAATCGCGGGACTCATCGCAGGAGAAGTGTTGACGAAGACCGGCTTTCTCAAGGGACTACTTGCCGTTCTGCCGGCATCCGATCAGGCCGCCGTTTGGAGAACGCGCGAAGGCCGTGATGGCGCGCTCGATCTCGCCAGCCTCGCCGCGCGCATTGACCGGGTTTACCTCCACGCTCAGCGTCGGCGCCAAAGCCTGGATGGCTGCAAGCTGGCTGGTGCCGGTTCCCATAGTGGGATCGCGAAGGACCGCCGCGCGCGTCACGTCCGGCGCTATCTCTTTGAGCAATTCAAGCCATTTACCGCTCAGGGCAAATTCGAACTGCATGAAGCCGGTGATATTACCGCCCGGCCGCGCGAGACCGTCCACCAAGCCGGTAGCGACCGGGTCGCCCGCGACTGGGAACACGATCGGCACGGTACGCGTCACCTCTTGCAATGCTCCCACGGCTGCATGGGCATGCGCCAAAATGACGTCCGGGGCGAGCGCGACCAATTCCGCCGCGTGTTTGCGCATGCGCCCCTGGTCGAATGCGGCCCAGCGGATGTCGACGCGCATGTTGCCGCCGATGGTCCAGCCCGATAGCGCCAGCGCCTGAAAAAATGCGGCGAGCAGAATCTGCGATTCCGCGTCATCGGCAGCGTATGGCATCAGCACGCCGATGCGCCGCATCCGCTCGGCCTGCTGCCCCCGCGCCGCCACGGGCCATGCAGCCGCGCCGCCAAGCAGCGTGATGAACTCGCGCCGCCTCACTCGATCACCTCGTCGGCACGCGCGAGCAGAAGCGGCGGCACGTCGAGGTCGAGCGCCTTGGCAGTGATTCGGACGGGGGTCCGAGAATTGCTATTTCTCGTAGCCGACATACCAGATGCCGATTACTTTGCCCGATGCGTCCTTGATCGGGTCATAACCGGTCAGGTACGGTTTGCCGAGGATGTCGACTTCGCCGTAGAAAGCCTCACCTTTGTTGATATTCACTATCGCTTTTCCCTTAGGGTCCAGGATGGTCCCGAGCGCCCGGCCGTGTACGCTGCCCGGCACATTGGTCGATACGCGGACATAATCATCACCAGACTTTACGAAAAGCGTAGCCGTGCCCCCGGCCTCAGCCTTGACCTTGTCGACAACCGTGAAGTCGTTGTTCACCTTGGTTGAGCCAAAATACAACCCCGGGGTCGCCTTGTCGGCTGTCTGATCGGTCCCCTCGACCTTGGGCGCGCCCAATTTCGCCGTCTCGGCCTTCAATATCGCCATGGCCTTCGCGACTTTTGGGTCCGCTTGCGCGTTCCCAGGACTCGTCATCGTGGACGTTGCGACGAAGCAACCAGCGGCCAGGACACCAACAAGAAAGCTCTTGCGATTCATGTGAGCGGACTCCTCTCTATGAGAGACGGGCGTTTCACCCATGTTCAGAGCCAGAAGCCAAGCTGCTCGGAGAAGGCGCCTAGCAAAAGCCGCCGCCTCATGGGACTTCCCCCCCCTGCCGAGACTCCGGGCGCAGCTGAGGCTATCACATTCGGAGCCAACGGGGGGCGATACCCCGCGCATCATCCTGCGGCAGGGCGCGAGCGTGGTGAAGGATACCGGGGAGCGGCAGTAACGAGAGGACGCTGGCATCAAATAAAAGTCGTCCTGATAGCTAACAGCTATGAAGTCGTCCTGATAGCTAACAGCTATGAGGTCAGTATCGCTAACTTGTTTGTCATAAATCAAAGTGTACTCTGCCGCATCGTAGATCTGGGAGGTTTTCTCGATGCGCGCTGCGATAATTGCCACCGCTGCTGCGGTGGTCGTTGCCCTTTGGCTATTCTCCCCGAAACCGTCGGTGGGCGTGTCGTCGGCAACACTTGCAACACTCGCACCAATCTCGATTTGGGACGCGCACAATCAAGCACATCTCGCAGGGATGCCGGTGCAGCACTTTGAAGACCTGAGCTTCGTCTTCACAGAGAGCGGCGATAAACCGGCTCCTGCTGTGCGCGTGGTGCGCGACACCGGGCAGCGGCAATAAGAGACAGACCGTTGCTGCCGTCGCCATCGACGGCGGTGAAATCCAAGCCCCTCATGGCGTGAGCCTCGCGACCAATTCGCGACGCACACGGCGCTCGCGCTTCAGGACGCGCTCATAAGCGCGCCGATCAATGCGCTGCTCGATTGCCGCGCGGCTCTCGGAATACCGACTGAGCGCCTTGTTACGTCGTAACGACCGACTCCTGGCGCCTGCACTCGCTTGATGTCCGCTGTACCTCCGGAAGCGGCGGAAAAGCGGACATCGAGAATCGACCGCTTCGTGCCATTAACGGTCATACCCCTTCCGCCCCCGCGCGAGATTGAGGTAGCATGATCGTGTCCAAGCGCCTCAGTGTCACGATTCGGTCGCGCTTCAACTTGAGGGGAGATCAGTGATGAGAACTCTACTAGCGAGTGCCGGTCTAGGACTGTTGTTGACCTTGGCAACGCAACCAAGCGTCAGCGCTCAGGAGCCCCCGGCATGGATGAAACAGACAGTTCCTGACCAGGCACTGAAGCCGCATTGGGACGAACAACTGGCCGTGATGAATCCCAAGGGAGCTTTGGACGGGAAAACCAAGAACCTCATTGCCATCGCTGTGGCAGCACAAATTCCTTGTGCATATTGCGTTTACGGTCACACTAAATTGGCGAAAGCCGCTGGGGCGACCGATGCTCAAATAAAGGAGGCCATTGCAACCGCCGCGCTCGTCCGTTTCAACAGCACAATGCTGAATGGCTCGGACGGCGGCCGCGATGCCGACACGGTCTTCACTTCAAAATGAGTGAAGGCCGCCGACTGAAGGCGGCCCGTTGGCGCGTGAATTCCTTCTCGGCAGCGAGCAATTCAAGGCGAGCCTTCAGCCATTCCTCGTGCGCGACCACTTTGTTGTCGAGCATGAGCGTCTCCTATTGATGTCAGCTGCGCCGAGTTTCCACGGTGCGAAATGGAGAGAATCGAGGCGGGGCTTTCGGCGCTTCTAGCTTGAAGGGTAGCACAGCTCAATACGACAAGAGACCGGTGCGCTGCGTCATCTAACGCCGCCTGCGTCTCTTACGATCAAACTCGACGAGTTGGCCGAGGCGATACGTCACATCGCAAATCTCCTCATAGTGACTGGAATCGTCGTCCCCGAGGTCTGAAAGCTCAATGCACTTATGCGGTCTAGCCGCGCACTGCGCATCAAAGGAGTGAAGCCAGCAGCCGAGATTTGTTTAAGGTCGGAGTCGCTCAACGACAGGCAAGACAGCGTTTTTCGCTGGTAGCAAAGCCGCTCGGGTGACGGCCAAGGCAGTATTCAATCGTATATCGACGCACCCAGTAATCAATGTGATCGGCTGTACGAATGGCGGACGCGATATGGCGCCAGAGCAGCAGCATGGCCCCCTCCCGCATGTCAGTGGGGATACTTGAAATCTAAACTTGAGAGATGGCGGTTTTGCATCGCGAGTGTGCTGTTTGAGCCACAAGGTTCAAATCATTCGCACTGCGAGCGGTGGCACCGTACAGAAACGCAGAACGGATTACCGGCGGGCGCGGCATGCATCCAAATTCGGACTAGCGAGCGTATAAGCTTTCCGCGTCGTATTACTGGGGGCGTCAAAAATGGAACTCGACTCAACGTATTGGCGTGAACGCGCGGCAGAGATGCGCAAAATTGCTGGACAAACAAAAGATCCGCAGTCCAAAGGAACAATGCTTGGGATCGCGCACGATTACGATCTCCTCGCTTGCCAATTCGAATATCGCGAAAGATGGACGATGCCGGGTGTTGCAGAGGAAGCAGACGCAGCGATCCAAACCGGACCTCCACCGTTGAGGTCGTTCTGAGCCAATGCCCATTTGAAATTACCTAATAGGAGGGTCCCATCTAAGCCGAAGGCTAAGGGATCGCTTACGGGTTCCCATTTCTAGCGAG
>Ga0310916_10001908_pt1 | contig 12564 bp, 11 predicted proteins | sample GREbulkMGLF176_FD_203444 | JGI IMG/M metagenome (GOLD analysis project Ga0310916, IMG submission 203444) | Lab enrichment of tropical soil microbial communities from Luquillo Experimental Forest, Puerto Rico - GRE.bulkMG.LF176 | ecosystem: Environmental > Terrestrial > Soil > Tropical forest >...
ACGCAGTTCGCAACCCCGATGCGTTTCATTCCCGCGGATGCAATCGAAAGTCCTGCATTTTCGGCAGACTTCCGGATCGCGAAATTTGATCTCGAATGGCGAGGTTAGCGACTGAACAAAATGAAACTGCCCGATTGGACAGACGTACTTACAAAAGCTGGCTCCCCGGAACAGGCCGTCGATGATGATGGCCGAACAGAAGTATCCGACGATGATCCAGGCAGTCAGCCAGGGACTATTCCAAAGGCTGAACGCTTCATACGCCCAAAGGTAGGTTGCGACCAGAGCCACGGCTAGCCACTTCGACCGCAACGCGCGCGGCCAGGTCCATCGAGCAGGCAGAATTCGCCGCCCGAGATCGCGGGCCAGAACAAACGGGCACGCCATGCAAAAGAAATTACCGGCAGCCAGGAGAGCAAGGACTGTAAACCCCCGCCAATGATTCCAAGGCAGCACCCCGGCAAGGTTCATCGGCGCGACCTGCGGGCCGTAAAAACCGTCCGCTGCGACGACAATAGCAAGCACCAGCATGACGGTTTGCAAGCCTCGCCGAAAGAACCAGAGTTTCGAGTTTCGAGTTTTGAGTTTTGGGGTTCGGGTTTCGGGTGCCGCGCCTCGAACAAATGCTCGTCCTCTCGGACTCGAAACTCGAAACTCCGAACTCGGAACCCTCGTTCGCTGTGGCGAAAGAATCTCCATCGTAATCACCCCGGCGGGAATGATGTATGCCATCCCGCCTACGATCCACATGATTGCGCCGGCGATGTTCTGGTCAGCGACCGCTGTGAGGTTACCGATCTGCGGGACTGCTTCATAGGTCGGATACAAGACCCGGTCGCTAAACGAAAAAAACGCGGACAAAGCCGTGTTTGCCAGATCGGCGAGCAAAAGGTAAGGGATCATCGTCCAACGCGGCCAGCGCCGTCGGCTTGGCCATGGCTGAACGACCGGCCACCAGAAGAGCAGGCCGGTCGCCAGGAAACAAAGGTGCTCGAAAGTGTGCCAGCCTGAGGATCGCAAGGTAAGTTCAAAAAGGACTGACAGATGCCAGCCGAGGCTGACTGCCACGAAGGAGCCCCAGCACACCAACGGATGGGTCAGCCAGCGGAAGCCTTTTTTGAACGGGGACCAGGTCAGGAACGGGGCGAGCGCGTCGCGCGTGACCGCTCGCGGCAGGCCGGATAGAATCGGAAGATACGGAAACCCCAACAGCACCAGGGGCGGGGCCACCATGGTCAACAAGAGGTGCTGGATCATATGTACCTGGAGTAGGAGACCCGCAAACGCATCCAAAGGCGAGGCGATGGCCACGAACAACACGAGCAACCCGGACGCAAAAGAGACGAGCCGCCAGGGAGTAAACCGGTGAGGAACCTGGCGATGAAGTTTCCACCAGCCGCGCCAATAGAAGAAAGCTGTGAGCAAGAGTCCGAGGGTCGGTTCTAGCCGAATGGACCAGGACCCAAGTACGGCATCAGAGACGTCCATCTATTTTGACGCTACCACCCGGTCGATCCAGGCCAAGATGAAAGTTTGCCTTACCAAATCGTTCGGTAGGTACGCCGCGTTCTCCCAAGTCAATGCCCGTCAGTCCTGGCCAAGGATTGCATTGTCGGGGAGCTGGCAGAATCAGCTTGAGCCGGCCCCTTCGCTGGTTCTTTCTGCGGCTCGAGGGGGCCGACGGCTTCCCGGGCCGGAGCAGTGTTTGGGGGCCGCAAAGAGACCAGATAGGCGACCACGGCGCGGGTTTCTTCGGGCGACAGGTTTTTGCCATAAGCGGGCATGTTACCGCCGCCTTGCAGGACCTGTCGTACGAGCTGTGGAGCGGTCATTCGTGTGCCAACCGTGCTCAGGTCGGGGCCACGATGGCCACCTTCACCCCCGATCGCATGGCAGTTGCGGCATTGCTTGTTTTGGAGAACTAATGCGCCTTGCAATTCCAACGGCGGTCGGCCCTTGATAAATTCGGGTCGCGAATGGACGCTCGTCCAGGCTTCCATGTGCGGCGACCATGGCCCGGTGATTCCAGCGTAGGTCAGCATACCGATGGTCAGATAAATCACGGCCACTGCGATCACCGCTAAGGGCCTGCGCTGCCAACTCTTTTCCCCTGCGCCGGCGAAAAACGGTAAAGCGAAGAGGATGATCGTGGCGATCAAGGGAAAGACCATGAAAAGCATGATTTCAGATCCATTCGGCAAAAGTGCCGCGGCCGACAGAAGCCAGAGGAACGGATAATCTGGCTTCGCTTCGCTGATCACCTGGGTGGGATCGCCCGGGATACCGGGCCCCTTGGGACCCAAAAAAACGGTAAGCAACACCATCAAGACCAGGAGAATACCGTTGGCTACCACGTCCTTGTTGACGCCGTGCGGCACAAACGGAATCCCTTCTTTTCGAATGATCTCCTGATATGCTGCGTCGTAGGTCTTGGGATGAACCTGGACCCCCGGCTTGGGGTACTCGTTGATCCCTTTGCCAAGCACAAGCCGCAGGTGCATCGCGAGGAGGGCCAGAATAGCTCCGGGAAGGACGAAGACGTGGAGGGCGAAAAACCGCGATAAGGCATCGGTTCCAATGAATGGAGCACCCAGCAACAAATCGACCAGCTGCGCTCCGATGAAGGGGATCCGTCCCAGGATTGCCGCCCCGATCCCAATTCCCCAGTAAGAATCGGCATCAAATCGCAGGACCTGCCCGGAAAAAGACATACCAAGGGTCAGAAACAGAAGAACAACACCAGACATCCAGGTCAGTTCTCGAGGATATTTAAACGCTCCCCAGAGGAAAACCTGCGTCATATGGAGCGCCATGATGATGACCATGCAGTTTGAGCCCCAGTAGTGCAGGCCACGCAGAAACCAGCCGAGTGGTTGCACGAAATTCAAAAACTCCAGGGTGTGGTACGCTTCAGCCGCCGAAGGTGTATAAAAGAGGGCCAGCGCTATCCCGGTGACTATTTGGATCACGAAGCAAACAAGGGTCATGCTGCCGAAAGTGTAGAACCAGCTGGCGCTGCTTTTTGGAATCGGGTGACCGGCAGTTGTCTCCCACAGCTTCACCAGATGCAGCCGGCGGTCGAGCCACATGGCCAAGCCGGCGAACCTGTCCGTGAACTTCGTGCTCATACGGGTCCGCCCGGGTTTGCCAAGTTCGGCAGCACGCCGCCCCTGATCATGACTTTATATTCGTATTCATATAGAGCTCTCGGCGGCGGACCCGCTGCGTGCTCACCGTCGGCATAGAAGGCCCCGCCGTGACACGGACACAAGAAAAGCTGTGACTCTTCGAACCAGCGTACCGGACATCCCAAATGGGTGCAGTTTGCCGCGAAAATCCTGAACTTATCGCCCGGCATCCGACGTACCCAGCACGTGAGCGTCTTGGTGGGACCGTCTGCCGACCGGCCATAGGGAGTCTGGTAGGCCACCAGCCTGGTCGAGCCCTCGGTGAATTTTGTAACCGGACCAAGCGAAACCCACTTGCGGGAGGTTTTCTTGATCAGGGTCGAACAGACGAAGCCGATAATCGGGATGCCGATCATCAACGTGGCGATCGCGTTAATCCCGACACCAATCTTAAGCAGGAAATCGCGACGAGTAGAGTAGTTCTTTGCTTCGGGGCTAAGCGGAGCTTGATGGGATTCGTCCGAGCTCATGGTTGGTTCGCGTTCGCAGATTGCATAGTAGCAGCGTTGTTTGTCGTCGTCGCGACTTTCGGGGCCGGGCCCTGGCGGTGCGAGACCAACCAGGCAACAACGTCAGATATCTCGTCGGGAGACATTGGTTTGCCAGGTTGGTATTCCCGGTAATTCGGCATGCCGAGGTCGGATCGGCCGACAATGACAACAGTCCGGAGATATTGGTCGGACACGAGGCGCAAATAGTCCGGCTCTATCACCGGGCCCGCCTTACCGCCCTTGCCGTCTGCACCGTGACACTTGGCGCAGTAGCTGTTAAAGGCGGCCGCGCCGCGAGTTGCGTCTCCCAACGCAGCCGCGTACGGCGGCAACTCACCAGGCGCAGCGGACTTGGATTTGGCCTGGGCATAAATTCCATCCACGAGAAGATCGATCTGTTCGTCCGTGAGATCACCGCCGGCGTTTTTCCCAAAGCCGGGCATGAGAGTGCCGGGTAAACCCTCCGCAGTCACTTTGCGCATCGTGTCGCGAGGGATGAGAGAGTTGTACAGCGGGTCGTTCATCGAAACCGAGGCGCCAACGGTCTTGCCATTGCTGTGGCAAGCCACACAGTTCATGTCGTAGAGGACCGTAAAGTCTCTCTCCTCGTGCGGCGGTCGCCACCGATCGGATTCTTTCGGCTTGCCGGGCATCCAGTCGCAACCGGAAAGCAATCCAGCTGTCACTACCACTAAGGCCCAGAAACCATTGAGGCGCACCAGTCGACTTTGCATCACCGTTCTTCCTCACGATCAGTGGCTTGAACGCCGAGTCTCGCAGCCATGGGCCAGGTCTGCATCGTTTCGACTTTCTGCGATTTAAATACCACGAACCCACCGACGACGCCGAAGGCGACCTGGCAAAGCACGAACCAGAGCCAGTCAACGCGCGCCGCCAGCGCGGGATTGATGTAATGGAAGAGGGGGAGCATCACGGCCGTCCAAATGAGCGGGACCATGATCCCACCCCAGAACCATTCATGGCGGGCCGGCAGCATGGGGAGCAGCACGGTATAGAGCAACCCGACAAGAATCGAAATCGCGCCGTGGCTAATGATCGCTACAAACAACGCACTGGAGTTAAACTCGCGGAGCGCATCCAGGTTGGCTGACGCCATCGACGGAATACCAGCCGCAGCCAGCAGGTTGATCGGGTACCAGATGCTGTGCTGCACGAGGTGCCCGTAAAGCATTGCCAGGAGAGCCATCGCGACGCCTCCTGCCAGGCCCCCGAGGATTCCAGACGAATAGCGATGCACTCGAATTGGATAGTAAGCCCGGTGCAAGATCTCTCCCCGCAGATGGCTGATCCGGCGTTCCGAGGTTTTCACCGGAGATGCTCTTCGTTCCGGTTCAACCAGCGGGATGAGCAGATGCTTCGGCACTGGGAAAACATTCCGAAACCAGCCGATACCGCCCAACAGGGCGATGCCAATCCCGATCAGGCTGATGAACAGGCTGGTGACAATGCCCAGCGCAAGCAAAGTAATTCCCAGCGCTGTGGTGATTGGCCACGCCGTCGGAATCGGGAGGTCTACGCCGCCTTCTCCCTCGCGGTGACCTTCCTCTTCCTCGTGAAGCTGATCTTCCGTGCTCATGTCTTTAAAGCCTCGCGCCCTTAGGACTTGACGCTGATGATGTAAACGACCGTGACCACGACGGCCCAGACGCAGTCAACAAAGTGCCAATACCAGGAAATGATCTCGATGTGCTCGTGATGACGGTGCCGGATCTTGCCTCTCAGACTCGCGACCAGGATGATTGAAAGAAGAATCGCTCCCACCAGCACGTGGCTGGCGTGCAGCCCGACCAGCGAGTAGAAGGTCGAACCAAAGAGATTGGTAGCGATAGTCAGCCCATCCTTGTAGATGAGCTTGAGCCATTCTGAAATGGTCCAGATCAGGAATCCAACACCGCAGGCGAGCGTGATAGCCCACCAGAGATGAAATCGGTCGATTGCCCCCCTCTTCAAATGACGTTCGGCGACCATAATCGTACCGCTACTGCCAAACAGCAGAATGGAGCCAAGCCAGGGGAATTCCAATACCTGATGCGGATAGGGCGGGATGAGGCTTTTCCCAATGTAAAAAAGATAGGCGACTACGAAAATGATGAAAAGCGCCGACTCGGTCGTAATGACTAATACCATTGCGACCTTGCGCGATGATGGCAACCTCCAAGTGATGTCTGCAGGCGTTAATGTCTCTGAGCTCACAATCGAGAAAAGGTTAAGGATTACTCGTACTTCCAGTCAGGATCTTCCGGGTGTTTAAGATCCCAGAGCGGCCGGCGGCTCTTCACTTCGGGTAGCTTTTCAAAATTGTATTCTGCTGGCGGTGAAGCCGTGGCCCACTCCAAGGTCCAGGCGTCCCATGGGTCATCCCCAGCCTTCTTGCCCTTCCAGTAAGACCAGATGAGATTGAAGACGAAAATCACGGCCCCGAGCCCTTGAAAAAGGGCGCCAATCGTCGAGATCAGATTCCATAAATCCCACCCCCGTCCAGGCTGATAAGTATAGATCCGGCGCGGCATCCCCAGGATACCGGAGATATGTTGTGGGTCAAAGGTGAGGTGGAAACCGATGAGGAACAGCCAGAAGTGCCACAAGCCTAAACGCTTATCCAGCATCCGGCCAAACGCCTTCGGGTACCAGTAATAGTGTGCGGCAAAGACCGCGAAAACGATCCCGCCGACAATCACGTAGTGAAAATGAGCAATAACAAAATAGGAATCATTTAACTGCCAGTCGAAGGGGGCTACCCCTAACATAATACCGGTCAGACCCGCGATCAGGAACTGAAAGAGAAATGCGATCGCGAACAGCATCGGTAGCTCCAGCCTGATCTTGCCGCCATACATTGTCGCCAGCCAGTTGAACATCTTGATCCCGGTTGGGACTGAAATCACCAGCGTAGCAAAGGCAAAAAATGTGATGCTGAATGAGTTCATTCCGACAGTGAACATGTGATGTGCCCAAACGCCAGAGCTGATGAAACCGATAAGGACGCTGGCCGCCACCATTGCCGGGTAGCCGAAAATCGCCTTTCGGGAAAAGACCGGTACCACCTCCGAGATGACCCCGAAAGCTGGCAGAACCAGCACATAGACTTCGGGGTGGCCAAAAATCCAGAAGAAATGCTGCCACAGGATGGCGGAGCCCCCGGACTGAGCGTCAAAAAATGTTGCCCCAAGGTAGCGCTGTAAGGTCAGCATGATCTGGGCAGCCGAAAGCGGCGGTATGAAGAGGATGATCAAGAACATGGCCACCAGGCTAAGCCAGGTCATCAAGGGCATCCGGTAGAGGGTTAACCCCTTGGTGCGATAGCAGAAGATCGTGACCATGGTGTTAATCGCCCCAGTGATGCTCCCTGTGCCGGTCACCAGCAGGCTCAACGACCAGTAATCGACGTTCGAGCCCGGTGAGAACGCGCGGGCAGTCAAAGGCGCAATTGCCATCCAGGCGACGTCTGGAGCGGGTCCTGATCCAGACAGACCAGGTGCGGCAACGTAGCTGAAAAGCAGAAGGCAACCTCCAAAAAAAGTCAGCCAGAACGAGAACGCGTTCAGTCGAGGGAAGGCCATGTCACGAGCACCGATCTGCAGGGGAACAACGTAGTTAGCCATGCCAAAGACAAAGGGCATAGCGACCCAGAAGATCATGATTGTGCCGTGCATCGTGATCAACCCGTTAAATGTCTCCGGACCCACGACATGGCCATTAGGCCCAGCCAGCTGAAGGCGAATAAATGTGGCCATGATCCCCGCGACCACAAAGAACAGCCAGCCCGTGCCTATGTACATTATCCCCAGCTTCTTGTGGTCGACAGTGTAAAGCAGCTCAAGGAACCAGCCAGTCAGCGTTCCTCTTTCCTCTCCGGGTCTGGCCGGAGCCTGTTCCTTGCCGATTTCGATCGTTGTGCCGTTAGCCATGAGTTGCTTATTTCAGGGTGCGGAGAAAGGCCAGAATCAGATCGATCTCTTGATCGTCCAGTTTCATATTGGGCATCAGACAGCCGGGCTTCAAGGTCTGCGGGTCTTTCAACCAGGAGCGAAGATGTTCCTTGTCGTTGGGCGCAACACCGGCGCCGAGCGTTTCCCGGGACATAAAGTGCGTGAGGTCGGGTCCAAAAGTGCCGTCGGCGCCAGCGACATTCTGGATGCGGTGGCAGGTTCCGCACGTATTCTGCACGAATGCTTTGCGGCCTTCCGCCACATTGGGATCTTCGACAGTCGCCTTCTGCTGGTTGTCGAGCCACCAGTTATAATCGTCCGGGGCCTGAACCACCACGCGAATCAGCATATTGGCATGCTGCGGCCCGCAGAGCACAGTGCAATTACCCAGATAGATCCCCTTTTGGAACGGCTTGATCCAGAGTTGGTTTCGATAGTTCGGAACCAGCCAGGATTTCCCAGCCAGTTTGGGTACCCAGAACCCGTGTGCGACATCAGCCGATTCCAGGATCAATTGGGTGGCTGCCGGCTGAGTCCGGTCATTTAGCGGGACATGGATTTCATTGGCGGTGACAACTTGATACCTGGGATAGCGCACTTCCCACCAGAATCGATGCCCAATGATCCGGACTTGCTCATTGTTGCCCAGCGGCTGGAACCCGTTTATTTCGCCAATCACCCTGGCCGTAACCAGCACCAGGACCACCACGATCAGGATCGGTGGGACCGTCCAGGCTAACTCTATGGCCGTGCTCCCGTAGACCTGGGGAGGCTCGGTTGCGTCATCCTCCGGTCCTCGACGGCGGTACCGGATGATGCCGTAAGTTAACAGCCCTCCGACGATCACGAAGACCCCGGCGCAGATGGCCAGGACAAGCTTGGAAAGGAAGGCGAGCGACTCGGCCGGCAAGGATGTCGGCGCAAAAATATTCTGGACAGCATGGACAGGATATTCTTGGGCCTGGGCAGTGCCAAAAAACAAAGCGTAGATTGCTAGAACCACGAGCCCAATCAACAGCTTGCGCCAGAACTGGGGACGCCTGAGCATTCGAGCGGGGGCGCAGCCACCCGCTTGGCCTGTCTGCGTAACCAGATCTTTAAGCCAGTTCATTTCATGGCTCCCATTACTCGAGGCGTTGCAGGCAGACTGGTGAGACAGGTCTACTACAGGTTCTCTAATGCATCGCCGGCACGCGGGAACAAAATAAACAGATCGAAAAGGAGATGCACAGCAAAAAAACACGGCAATTTTCTTGGGTTGCCGTCATCGCAGATGAGGGATCTTGTAACTCACAAAAGGATCACGCCGCTCCCTGCTCAGGCCCGCCATCGAGATGAATCCGCCCGGCGAATCCGGGCGGATCTGGATTTACATCTTGCCTTGACGCATTTTAATTCGAACTTTGTAACCGAAAGGCCGCATGAACATGAACCTAGAAAGCGCTCAAACCCCGGCGTCTACCAGCTGGGAGGAAGCTTCCCGTCAAGCAGGGGCAACAGTCGAGCAAGTCAAACTTGCCAGCGTCAGGGACAATACCGTGCTTCTGAGACTTGCCCTCGGGGCTCTGACCGGCTCGCTGGCTTATGCGGCAGCCATGGTTACCACTATCGTCGTGCCAGACAATGTCCCCTGGCGTACTCTCTGGCTGACCCTGTGCCTGATCGGTTTTGTCGCCTTGCTAGTGTTTCTCAACCTGGCTATGCGAAAGTTTGAGAACCACCCGGAAACGCATTCCTGAAGACAAGCGATCATTCCCGCGGATGGCAGGGCGAGCCTTGGCGAGCGACTCGACTGACCTTCGACGAGCTCAGCCAAGCCGTCGAGAGTGCTGGCCAGAGTCCTAAACGCCGGACTGCCACCTCCAACCAGTCCATTTGAACACATATGAACTTTGATTTTCGATACACTGCTGATGGTCTGATCGCGGCGATCGTGCAAGAGGCGCAATCGCCGAAGCGCGTCCTCATGATGGCTTGGATGAACCGCGAATCGATTGAAAAGACTTTGGAAACCGGCTTGATGCACTACTGGAGCCGTAGCCGTCAGAAGCTCTGGTTGAAGGGAGAGACAAGCGGCCACACCCAAAGGCTGGTGCGCTGGTTTTGTGACTGCGATAGCGATACCCTGTTGTTCGAGGTCGAACAGGAAGCGGGTGCCTGCCACACTGGCCATCGCAGCTGTTTCTTTCAGGAACTCGATTCTCACGGAGAGTCAAAACCGCTCCTGGAACCAAAGGTTTTTGATGCCAGCCAGGTATACGCAGCACAGCGTGGTGACGTAGATAAATCTGGGCATTAAGTTGCTAGGCAATTTACATTGAATCCGCTCATATGAAGTTTGCCCTACCAAGATTGCGGGCTGCCGGCATATCCAGACTACGCCGACACGCCAATCACCCCTGGCTCACCCTGACACCCTGCGCCTCCGCCGCGCCGCACCACCCGTGACCACGATCCCACTTTTCCCATCGCAAGAGGAATTTTCCGAACTTGCCCGGAAGGGAAATCTGATCCCGGTCTATACCGAGTTTGTTGCTGACTACGAAACTCCGATCGCGGTTTTTGAGAAGATCGATAACGGGACCCGCTCGTTCCTGCTTGAGTCGGCCGAGCGGCACGATCATGTCGGGCGTTACTCGTTTTTGGGGAGTGATCCAAAAGTTTATTTCGAGAGTCGCGGGCGAACGATTCTGATCGAGGAGGAGGGGCGGGAAAGCCGCTTCGAGACCGATTCGGATCCGCTGGAAGAGTTGAACCGCCTGATGAATCGATACCGGTTTGTCGAAATTCCGGAACTCCCTCCCTTTGCCGGCGGAGCGGTGGGATTCATTGGCTTTGACGTTGTCCGCTTTTTCGAGCCGACGGTAAGCGAACCGCCCCCCGATCAGCTTGGAGTGCCTGACTCGGTCTTCATGATTACCGACAGCTTTCTGGTGTTCGATCATCGGTTCCGCCGGCTGAAAGTCGTGGCTAACGCTTTTGTTGAAAGCGGCGACACCGCGGCTGCCTACCAGTTGGCCGGCGCGAAGATTCGATCGATTATCGAAAAACTCCAATCACCGATTCAGACTCGCTTGATGAACGCGGCTCCAGTCAGTGCGTCGCTGAACCCGAGCAGCAATACGACTCGCGAGGAGTTCTACGAAATGGTCAGACGCGGTAAAGAACACATCGAAGCTGGCGACATTTTTCAAATGGTTCCGTCTCAGCGATTCGAAGCTCGCTTCGAAGGAGATGCCCTTTCGCTTTATCGAGCCCTGCGATTTATCAACCCCTCGCCCTACATGTTCTGTTTGCGGCTCGGCAAAGATTTTGCCTTGGTTGGTAGCTCGCCCGAAGTTCATGTCCGGCTTCGTGACCGGACGGTGGAGATTCGGCCCCTCGCCGGCACCCGGAAGCGCGGGACAACGGGTGATGAGGACCAGCGTCTCGCCGCGGAGCTCCTGGCGGATCCGAAAGAACGAGCGGAGCACCTGATGCTGGTCGACCTGGCCCGCAACGATGTTGGCCGAATCTGCAACTTCGGAACCGTAAAAGTAAGTGACTTCATGTCGATCGAGCGCTACAGCCACGTCATGCATATCGTCTCCGACGTTAAAGGAGAATTGCACGACGGATTCACGGCTTACGATGTGATGAGAGCCACCTTTCCCGCGGGTACAGTTTCCGGGGCGCCGAAGGTCCGCGCTATGCAGCTTATTAACGAACTAGAGAAAGGGAAACGCGGCGTGTACTCCGGAGCAATCGGCTATTTTGGATTCGACGGGAATCTGGATTCCTGTATTGCTCTGCGCACGGTGGTGTTAAAAGAAAAAACCGCTTACGTGCAGGCTGGCGGTGGGCTCGTCGCCGACTCGACCCCGGAAGGTGAGTACCAGGAAAGCGTCAACAAAGCGATGGCGATGTTTCGAGCTATTGAACGGGCCAGGGAGATCCCATGATTCTGGTGATCGATAATTACGACTCATTCACCTACAACCTCGTCCAGTATTTTGGTGAGCTGGGGGCGGAGCTGACCGTGCGTCGAAACGACAAAGTCGGACTGGACGAAATTGAAAAGCTGCAGCCGGAGCGTATTTGCATCTCCCCCGGCCCCGGCACACCACTGGATGCAGGGATCAGCAACGAGCTCATCCGGCAATTCGGACCCCGAATACCAATCCTGGGAGTCTGCCTTGGGCACCAATGCATCGGTCATGTTTTTGGCGGTGAGATCGTGCGGGCCCCCCGATTGATGCACGGGAAGACCTCGCCGATCCTTCACGAGGGTGATGGCGTCTTCCACGGGTTACCAAACCCGTTCGAAGCCACGCGTTATCATTCGCTGGTTGTTCGCCGTGAGACGTTTCCAGCGGAATTGGAAATTCTCGCGGAAACCTCCGACGGCGAGATTATGGGGTTGCGCCATCGCCGGTTTCCGATTCACGGTGTTCAATTTCATCCCGAATCCATCTTGACTGAAGAAGGAAAACGGCTGTTAACAAATTTTTTGGCTCTTCGAACGCCGGGAGGCGTTTCCAAGCGAATAGCAAATAGCAAATAGCAGAGGCGCAGAGGGAATACGTAAGTAATTTTGCCTTTTGCGATCCGCTATTTGCTATGCACTCCGAAACGGCACTCCCCATGGATTTAGAATCCCATCCTGAACTCGAACAGGGTCAAACGGATGCCGGGCCGCCGCGGTCGTTTCCTATTGTCATCATGGGCGGTGGCTTCGCCGGCGCTTATTGTGCACGGTCACTCGTCGCGAGTCTCGGCAGTGAAGCGCTCCGGGATGTTGCCGTGGTAGCCGACCAGAATTTCATCCTGTTCCATCCAATGCTTGCCGAGGTCAGCGGGTCTTCGATTTCGCCGCTTCATGTTGTTAATCCGCTCCGGAAGTTTTGCCGCGGCGTATCGTTTTTTCTCGGATCGGTTACCGACGTGAACCTGGCC
>Ga0310916_10001916_pt1 | contig 12546 bp, 11 predicted proteins | sample GREbulkMGLF176_FD_203444 | JGI IMG/M metagenome (GOLD analysis project Ga0310916, IMG submission 203444) | Lab enrichment of tropical soil microbial communities from Luquillo Experimental Forest, Puerto Rico - GRE.bulkMG.LF176 | ecosystem: Environmental > Terrestrial > Soil > Tropical forest >...
GCCGGCGAAGAGGCGCGCGAGGGAGGCGCTCAGGCCGCGCCCCGCGCCGACGATCAGCGCGGTCTCAAAGGTTGGATTGGGCATGTCCGGTCTCCTTGATCGATGGTCCAAGCGTCATCGTCGACTGAGCATAGCATTTGATCACTCCGTCTCGAGCGCGCGGGCTGCCACATCTGGCGCTTCCCTCCTCAATCCATCAGCAGCCCGCCGGAGAGGTTGATCGATTCGCCGGTCATGTAGGCCGATTCTTCCGACGCGAGAAAGGCGGCGACCCGCGCCACGTCATCGGGTATCGAGACGCGTCCGATCGGGATCGACTTTTCCCGCTCGGCGGTCTCGGGAAGTCCGTAGCGGCGCTGTTGCGCCTCGATCGTGGCGCGCATCGCCGTGTCGACGACAATCCCTGGGCAGATCGCGTTGACCCGGATCCCGTGCGGCGCAATCTCACGTGCCAACGCCTGGGTCAAGCCGATCACCGCAAACTTGCTGGCGCTGTAGCCGGCGAAATAAGCCGGCCCGGTCTTGCCGGCCCACGAAGCGAGATTGACGACCGACCCCGTGCGGCGCGCGATCATATGAGTCAGCACCGCGCGGCTCACGATAAAGGTGCCTTCGATATTGACGCGCAACATGGCCTGCAGCGCCTCGAGCGGCATATCGAGCGTCGGGCCCATCCAGGCAACCCCGGCATTGTTGACCAGCAGGTCGATCTTCTCGAGGCGTCCGAGGGTCGCAGCGACGGCGCGATCAACCTGCTCCGGCTCGGTCACATCAGCGGTAATCGCGAAACCCCCGATCTCGGCCGCGACAGATTGCGCAGCGCTGCTGTCGCGGTCGAGTACGGCGACAGCCATACCTTCGCCTGCCAGCCGGAGCGCGATCGCCCGCCCGATGCCGCCGCCGCCCCCAGTGACTAGCCCGACCCGCCCGTTCAGCGCGTACATGATCCCTCCTCATCACCGGCCCAGATCCGGGTGAATGTAATCGCAACCCCGCGGGTACCGACCAGCCAAAATAGAGGGAAAGCTCCGCTTGGAGCCGAGAAACCTCTTTTCGCGACCGTGTTCATCGCTTTTGGTCAATTACTTGCGCGGCAAATTCCCTGAGTCATCGAACAGGAAATTAAATCGGCTCATCAGGGAACCCAAAGGGCTTGATCAGGGAAGCCGCAGGGAATGATGACCCGGGTGAAATTCGCTGATGGGAACTAGATCGCGGTTACAACAGCTTGTATTCCGAAAATCTTGTCTTCGCGAGCTCAGCCGTCCGCTCGGCGCCGTAGGCGCGGGTCAGGACGGAGACGCTCATCGGGATGAGAACTCCTGCGTCGCAGTGTATGTCACGCTGAGCTCGAATGGCATGCCGCCGGCGGCCGGCAGGTCGGTCCCGGTGGTCGCGAAGCTGTGCCACCCGCTCTGCCGAACTGTCGTCTGCAGTGCGGCCGCCCCGCTCGACGTCACTCTCGCCGACGCGAGCGATCCACCTGCTGGATCGAAGAGCTCCACGACGATCGAGGCACCCCGCGGCCAGGGGACGAGCAGCCCCCGGAACTCGGCAGCGATATGGGTACCCTGGGCCGCCCAAACGCGCCCCACGGCCGTACCGCCGTCGTGGGCAGGAGCAATATCCAGGTCGGCGGCGCCGAAGAACACCTGGGTCGTGCTGCGCGGGTGCAGCGCCGGCGCTGCTCCCCGGCCGCCGCGCGAAAAGCAGAGATAGCTCTGACCGCTCCCGAACGCATTGCTCGGAACGGTAAAGGTCGCGCGTCCCTCGCCGTCGGTCCAGATGTCGGGATGTCGGCCGGTGTAGTCGTGCAGCTGAACATTCGAGCCGAAATTAGTCGAACAGGTAATTGTGTGCCGGCTCCAGGGATCCTTGCTGATCGCCGTCAATAGCCCCGGCTGGCCCAGGCGCTCATGGACAAAGACTTGCGGATCGGCATAGCGGGTCAGCGTGTTCCCCGACGCCAGGTTCTCGTGGATCCAAACCAGATTGTCGATCCACGGTTTCAGCCCGTAGCAGCCGGGCTCGGTGCTGTAATCCTTGTGATAGACGAAGGGGTAGCCCTCGGTCGTCAGGATGAAGGCATAGGCGAGCAGCTTGTTGGCGATGATCGGCTCGCCTGGCGACAGGTCGGTATCCGGGTTGTCGACAAAGGTTGCCGCATGCAGCGGGTCGAGTGCACTGTAACCGAGGCCGTTGAGCTGGCGCATGTCGAACCCGGCATCGTCGCACATGCTCTGCAATCCGAAATGCGTCGTGAAGTCGAAAACCAGGGAACGGCCGCCCATCGCGCTCGCCGCCCAGCCGTGGAGGTTTTGCGGAGAACCGTCGAAATATTCGCTGACGCAAAAGCGACCAGCCATGGTCTTGGTATTCATCCAGTGCTTGACGAAGGCAACGGCCATTCCCTTGGTGTCGTCCACACGATAGCCCTGGCAGTCGAGCGAGCGGGTTAGCCAGTCGCCAAAATCGATCATCCCGTTGATCGTGTAGCCCGGCGGCTCGCAATTGACATACACCAGCTCGTCGCCAAAGGAGAAATCGTCCGCCGGCACCGGCACCGGATCTTCCGGACTCCGGGGCGGCGCGCCGCGAAAGCATCCCGGGTCCTTCGGGAAGCGGCCGATGCTTGCAGCGCCATTTGCCCCCAGATACCGGTACACCCCATTGTTGCCCCCGATCAGCTGGTGCAACACCACGTCGATATAAACATCGAGCCCGCAGGCATGGGCGACCGCGATCGACCGCTGCAACTGCTCGCGACTGCCGAAACGTGTCTCGACCGAACCCATCTGATTCTTCGAGCCGATATCGTACTGGTCATAAACGCCATATCCGTCGCCGGTATTGAAATGACCGGATTGAGTCTTGCACACCGGTGGATAGAGGATCGCAGTAAAGCCGGCGCGCCGCATTGCGGCGGCGTTCATTGCGATCCAGTCGTACCACCAGGGCGCCATTGGTGTCTGTGGATCGACCGGTGCCGGCACCGTGATCTTGTGACCCTGCCGGTCAAGAAAGCGCGCGTGCGCGTGGTAGGCAACACCCATACCGGAACTCCCCGCTTTGCCGGACGAGCCGGTGGTTAACCACGCGCCAGCGTAACACAAGTCGAGCTGTCCTCGGAAGGTGGCTCACGCGTTGCATCACAAGTCCGGCGCTTGAGGGATCTCGGGTGGGCTACAGGCGCCCGACTTATTGCTATATAGATAATTGACCAATCCGGATCAATGTGATATAAATTATATATGTTAGCAATAATAAGTGAGTAAGCGGCGGGACCGCATATCCAATCTGCGGCCTTCTGATCGTTAACCGAGCTCAGGTTTCGAGATTTTCGACCCCTGGCGAACACCGCTCGCAGTTCGGCCACATGACGGAATCGCAAATAGAGGCGTCGACTCCCGGCTGACGGCAGCCCGCCATCCGCCGTTTTCCATGCTCTCGCCGCCTGAAAGCCGCTAGGCCCCGCCCCGCCGCTCGGCCAGCAAGATCGACAATCCCGGAGAAAGAACCAATGGGACAGTTGTTCGTCACCATCGTGCTATTACTCGTTCTGTTTGCCGAGCCAAGTCGTGCCGAGAGCCAACTCGAGCGCGGCCGGTATCTCGTCGAGACGGTTGCCGCTTGCGGGAACTGTCATACCCCAAAGGGACCGAACGGTCCTTTGACGGACAAGAAACTCGCGGGCGGCGACATCATCAAACATGCGGATTTCATGGCGGCGACCGCGAACATCACGCCCGATCCGGAGACCGGCATAGGCAAGTGGACGGACCGCCAGATATTTGCCGCGGTACGCGAAGGACAGCGGCCGGATGGGAGTTTGATCGGTCCGGCGATGCCCTCTCGGTCGTATCGCTCCCTGGCGGACGAAGACGTCGAAGCGATCGTTGCCTATTTGCGCAGCGTGCCGCCGATCTACAATCCGATCACCGTCAAGTCGCATTACGACGAGCCACTCCCTGCTTCCTGGGGGCCGCCGGTCGGGCGCGTTGCAGCGCCGCCGAAAGAAGACAGGGTCGCCTATGGCGCTTACCTCGCCGGGCCGCTTGCCCGTTGCATGGACTGTCACACCGAGCGTCGTCCCGGGGAACCGGCCAGGTTCGGGGCTGGCGGCAAGCCGTTCTATGGTCCCTGGGGCATCTCGGTCTCGGCCAATCTCACCCCAGACCAAACAAGTGGGCTCGGCGATTGGAGCGACGCTGAGATCGAACGGGCGATCCGCACCGGTGTCGCACGCGACGGCCACAAACTCTTCCCGCCAATGCCGTTTGCCGCATACCAAAATCTCGCAGCCGACGATATGGCGGCATTAATCGCCTATCTGCGGTCGTTGCCGGCGGTCGAGTGATCGCTGGCGCAGGAAATGGCCGAAGCAAGAGCCGGAATTCCATAAGCCGCTGGTGCACGGTGGATTCCTTCTTTCGAGCGTGTGAAAAAATGGGGTGCTCGTCTCGCGGCGACGCAAACCATTCGACGTTTTCCGTCGGCCTACAGCCTGCGGACATGTTCCGTGGGGCAAGCCACTGCAGCGAGCTCACCAAGCAATTGTGGGCCCGGCTTCCGACCGGGGAAACGAGCGGATGAGTGGCCGCATAGAAGTCGAAACTTCGTCTGTGGTCGTATTGCCGCCCCCGCTGTGCGGAAAGCCTCAGGCGTTCGTCCGTATAGCCGTAGTAATGCCCAGCCAGAGGGTCGCCCCACAGCGCGCGAGTGTACTGCCCAAAGCCGTCAACGATCGACCGGTAGGCCTCCGGACCGCGGGGACCTCCATCGGAAGATCCGAATCCGCCCGAAACTCGCTCCCTAACCGGCCCTAACCCGCCGTTAACCGGCCAGCTAAACCGTCCCGAAAACGGCGGCGAAACCCGGCGCACTAATCCCGAGCGGCTGAAACCTCTGACAACTCGCCCGAAACTGCAGTGAAATAATTCGACTATGCCGATGGTAAATATTCATCGCTCTGTTGCGCCAGTTGTATTGAAACCGTAAAATAATAGAACTAATCCAATCGTGGCTCTACTACGTCAGTGTTATTAATCTTCGCTATCACGGAATTGCCAATGCACTGGTGCGAGGCACGATGAATTTTGCAATGCACTGCGGCGACGGTCTGCAGCGGGAACTGCCGTAAAGTCTCGAGTTTGTAGTGGCGCTGTCGAGGCTCGCGTGGGGGCGCCGGCGGTGCGCTGCCGCGGTCGAGGACCGGGCTCGTGGTCGAGGCTGCCGTAGGGTTGCCGGCGGCGCAGCTGAGCACGATCGAGCCGGATTATTAACAATCGTCAACAGATTAACTGTAAAAGATTTCTTGATTTCGCGTTCTTCCAATAACATAATCGCGTCAAACTTGCGCAAAGTCTTGGTTTGATCTGCCCCGAGCGAAGGTCCTGCAAGGAAATATCTTCGCGAGGCTGTGTGAGGGAGGCCACATTGTTACCGTCCAATGGATATCTGCATCAGGCTTGGATTTCGCTATTTGCGCCCACACTGTGTTTCGGCGCAAGCAGCAATGTGGATGAACAAAACGGGTCGGGACCCTGATGGTGCAGCTGTGGCACTGCCTGGTGCGGTTGTGGTACCGCCTGCCCTTGGCAACAAAGGTCGCCGTGCTGGTGGCAGGCCTGATGGTCACCGTCGCCGTCACGACGTCGCAGGTCGTGCTCTGGCGGTTCGCCCAGGATCAGAAGAGCCATCTCGAGCTGTTGACCGGGGCCTATCTCGACAGCCTCTCCGCCGCCGTTCTGCCGGCGCTTGTCCGCAGAGACGTGCGGGGGGTGTTCGACGCCCTCGACCGCGCGCAAGGCAACCGATATGCCGACGACTTCGAACCGCGCTTTGCAATTCTAGAGCTGCCGAACCGGACGATTGTGGCTTCGTCCGACCCACGCCGTTTCCCGGTACAGAGTGTCGTGCCCGAAGAGCTACGCAGGCGGTTCGCAGCAGGCGACGGTCTCGAAATCGACCCCAACACCGACAGCGCTTGGCTGGCAAGGACACTGCGCACCGAGGGGTCACTCGTTGGACGCCTGTTCGCCGAGGTGGACATCGCCGCCTCGTTGCGGGTTCGTCGTGAGATCCTGATCACGCTCGTCCTGGTGAACGGGTGCCTGACGCTCGCTTTCGCGCTTGGCGGATATTTCGTGCGAAAGCGGATGCTGCGAGACGCCATGGCGAATCGGCCTTTTCTAGAAGGCCTGCGCCGCGGGACGGCGGGCAGACTTGCCAACCTCGCTACGTGGATCGTAATCGGGCTGCTTCTCGTCGCGCTTTTCAATCTGTTTCAGACTTCTTCCAGCCGGGGACCGCAATCGACTCTCGCGTTTTCTGATTTTCTCAATGATGTAAATCGCGGGCAGGTTTCCGATGTCACGATCCAAGGCAACAATATCAACGGTCGTTTCACGGACAGCCGGGCGTTCACGACCTATATTCCGAACAACCCCGATCTCGTCAACCGCCTGACCGAGAAGAATGTGCGCATATCCGCTGCGCCAGTCGACGAAAATGTGTCGTCGCTGTTCGGGGTTCTGATCTCCTGGTTCCTGATGCTTCTGTTGATCGGAGTGTGGATCTTCTTCATGCGCCGGATCTTCCGCTGGACGCAAGGCCCGCCTCGGTCTGGAACGGCGCCCACCGTGGATAACTTTCGCAAGAATCCCCTCTTTCGGTGGTGTCTGATCATTGCTCTGACCTTCAGTGGGCTGATTGTCGCCCTCCAAATCTTTCCCAGCCGGGGCCGCCCGCAATTCACTCTCGCCTTTTCCGATTTCTTGAACGATGTCAGCCGCGGTCAAGTGGCCGATGTCACAATCCAAGGCAACAATATCAGCGGTCATTTCACCGACAACCGGGCATTCATGACCTATATTCCGAACAACCCCGATCTCGTTAACCGCCTGACCGAGAAGAATGTGCGCGTATCTGCTGCTCCGGCCGAGTAGCTATCCGGCGTGCTGATCTCCTGGTTCCCGGTGTTTCTGTTGATCGGTGTTTGGAACTATTTCTTCACGTTTTTGGACTGGCGCCGACGTAATTGACGGCGCAATCGGCCGGCGACGCTTTGCGCACACCGGGCGAGCGGCCGGCCCCCTGTTTCGAGCACGGCTGCGCGGGGTGTGCGCTCAACCGACTCTAACGGGCGATCATTTTGCAGAGATTTTGCCGGACTTTTCCGTAATGCAGAGCGTTTTTAGCGCGGAGTCGGCCCACGATTTCCACGGAGAGGTTGCGGAAGGAGCGGTCGTGGCGGCGCGCAAAAAACCTCCGCATTCTGAAAATGCCCCGATCCCGCCTACGCTGCCCGCACCGCTACATCTAGAAACCGGGAATACCCGGCGCAGGCTCCTGCCGCACAGTATTCCCGCCGCCCCGGCGCACGGCCTTCGACAAGTCGTAACCGCCCTCGCCCGTGTATTGGCCGCGCAACTCACGGTACTTTGACGATCAAGGCGTCGATGAAGGACTGCAGATCACGATCCTGGACGCTGTCCCCCTGAATCCCGCAAAGCCAGCCGCGAACCACCCACCGCCAGCCGTTCTCCCATGGCGGCCCCGTCTTCAAGAACGCCTTGCAGTTTTCGCCACCAACAGAGGTAAAGTCGGCGATTTGGCCACCAGCAGAGGTGAAGCTGGCGCTATAAATGCCGCCGATCTGGGTCACATCCGACCACCCGCGACTTTCATGGCCGCCGCCATGCCCTCATCACCGTAACGAGACCGGCAGTTGGCCACCGGGGTGCGAATGGTGTTGAGGAGGGCGAAACCAAAGCTCGAACTTGAACGGGTCGACACGCTCCACCACTCACCAGCGCAGCCCCCGGCAAAGGCTGGGCGAGCAAGCGCTCGCGGTCGACCATAGGTCCCCTCTGCAGCGCCGCCCCAAACGCGGCGACACCGAGAACAAAGGGTAGCCGCCGAATCATTCGCTTTGCGTTTCGGCGCTGGACGCGCCGTGCGACATGTCGAATGCTGCAGCGATTCGTCTTCGCTTACAGGGGGCCGCTGCCATGCCTCGATCCGCATCGGGTCAGTCCCGGAGTTTAATAGCGCTCTACGCCAGCATCGGACCGGAGCTCTACCAGTACGATGTGGACGTCGACGGCGCCGCGTTGGTCAAGCGCGGCGCGGTGACGTTGCCGGCGAATGTCCACTACGCGTGGCCGCATGCTTCGGCGCGGTATCTCTACGTGGCCTCGAGCAACAGCGCATCCGGGATGGGTCCGGCCGGCGACAGACACCACGTGACCGCATTCCGTATTGATCCCGGATCGGGGGCTTTGACGCCGCACGGCGACCCAATCGCGCTGCCGACACGCCCGATCCACATGACCACCGACATTCCGTCCGAGCATCTGTTGGTCGCGTTCAGCAATCCGAGCGGTCTTCGGGTTTATCGGATCAATGCCGACGCCACACCGGGTGCTGAAGTCGCGCAGCCGGAGCCGATCGACCCCGGCATCTACGCGCACCAAGTGCGGGTGAGCCTGAACAACAGGTCGGTGATCCTCGTTACTCGTGGCCACGACGCCGCCTCCGGCAAGCCAGAAGAACCGGGTGCGCTGAAGATCTTCGCCTACCGGCAAGGGCTGCTGTCAAAGGAGATTTCGGTTGCGCCCAACGGCGGCTACGGTTTCGGCCCGCGCCATCTCGACTTCCACCCTACGAGACCCTTGGTCTACGTTTCGTTGGAGCGGCAAAACAAGCTCGATCTATTCGAGTCCTCCGGGGACACGCTGTCGCCGGCACCGGTCTTCCGCAAAGACACCTTGGCCGAGCCGGGCAATATCCGGGGACGGCAGGTTGCCGGCACCGTTCACGTGCATCCTAACGGGCGCTTTGTCTACGCAGTCAATCGCGCCTCGGCAACCGCGGAATTCGAGGGCAAGCCGGTCTTTGCCGGCGGAGAAAACAATTTCGCGGTGTATTCAATCGATCCGGCGACAGGTGAGCCGCGTTTGATCCAGCACGTCGACACGCACGGTATTCACTGTCGCACTTTTCATATCGACCCGAGCGGGCGCCTGCTGGTCGCCGCGCACATCATGCCGCTCCTCGTGAAGGATGGGGAAACGCTGCGCACCGTGCCAGCGAGCCTGGCCGTCTTTCGGATCGACGACGGCGGCAGGCTCGACTTCGTCCGCAAATACGACGTCGATGTCGGAGACAAGACGATGTTCTGGATGGGTATGGTCGCTCGCTAGCCAACATCCCATCCGTTGGTCAGCCGTCGCGCCCTGGAGCGCGGCAGCTCCTCAGGGTCAAGGGGCGATGAAGCGATCGATCTTGCGGTAGCGGAATAGCCATCGTCCGTCTGCTCTGACCATTTCGTCGATGTAGGCACCGCCCGAGCCCACCCGTGGGCCCTGCGGGCCGTTCTGCAGCACCATCCAATTGGAACGGACCTGGGCGCGAGCGTCATCGAGCTTAATCGCGATATTCGTCACCAAATGCATCGCGCGCGGCCGCGGCTCTTTCTGCCCGAGCCCGCAGGCTGCGCGCCAATTCGGCGATCGCCACCCGGCCGGTCGCCTTGCCAAATGCCGTGTCCCACGTGCCGTCTTCGGTGAACAACGCCGCCATCTCGGCGAACCGACCGTCGTCCAGTTGGAAGCAATACTCCGCCAGCACTTCCCTAATCGCATCCTTGTCTTCGACGGCGGTAGGCATTGCGGTTCCCTCCCCTCATTTGCCGAACGACTCGATCCTGCAATCTTCGGATCGTGCAGTGCAAGCCGCGCATCGATCGCCTTGTCGTCGCGATCCGTTGAGGCCTACCCTGGTGCGAGAAGTTACGATCGCAGAGGCTCGGGTTGATGATCGTCTGTCCATCCGCATTACATCCCGAAGAATTTCAGCGAATGTTCGGCTTTTGGCATTAGTGCCTGAACCGCGTGAGAGAGAGATGGCATGAGTCAAACGGAGCAGGGCTTTGGGTTCGCTCCCGAACACGATGCGCCGATCCCCTATATGCAGCGGATCCGCGACTACTATCTGGCGCTCGGCTATGCGACGCCTTATCGCTGGGCGCGTTACGCCGAGGTGCCGTTCCAGCCGCTCACAAAGCCGCTCGCCGAGTGTCGTGTCGCCTTGATCACCACTGCAGCCCCCTACCAGCCCGGCAAGGGCGATCAGGGTCCGGGAGCGCCATACAACGCCGCCGCCAAATTCTACGATGTCTATTCGGGAGATAGCAGCATCGACCACGATCTGCGGATTTCTCATCTCGCCATCGACCGCGTGCACACAACCGCCGAGGACAGCAACACCTGGTTTCCGCTGCCGCAACTGAGGCGTTGCGCTCGGGCGGGTCGGATCGGCGCGGTGGCGCCGCGCTTTCACGGCATGCCGACGAACCGCAGCCACCGTACGACACTCGAAAAGGACTGCCCCGAGCTCCTGGCACGCTGTCGCGCCGATCGTGCCGACATCGCCGTTCTTGTCGCCAATTGACCGGTGTGTCACCAGACCGTGAGTCTGGCCGCCCGGCATCTGGAGGAGAACGGCATCGCCACCGTCGTGATGGGGTGCGCCAAGGACATCGTTGAATTTGTCGGCGTGCCGCGGTTCCTGTTCAGCGATTTCCCGCTGGGAAACGCTGCGGGCCGTCCGAAGGACCCGCAATCCCAGGCCCTCACCTTGGAATTGGCCCTAGACGTGCTTGAATCGGCCCCGGCCGCACGTACGACCGTGCAGTCGCCGCTGCGCTGGAGAAAAGACCCTTCGTGGAAGCTCGACTATTCCAACATCGAGCGGTTGTCGCCCGAAGAGATTCGCCTCCGGCGCCAGGAATTCGATCAGCAAAAGGAAATCGCCAAGAATATCCGTGACCGGGCTGCTTGAGCGCAGCCACCACATCAAACAAGAACAGGCAGAAGACCCCATTTGCGCTCGCGTCGAGCGGTATACGCCGAGCCAAAATCATCTTTGCATGACGAGGATGCCGACAGCTGACGGGGCGCTCGCTTCGATATTTCTTTTGATCCGGAAGGAGTGCGGCAGTATCATGTCTCTGATGGGCTCCCCAGTAGGGGCGGGGGGTCGCACTTGGCGAGGGGAAGCATATGACCAAGGGCGATAGAAGCGCGCGCTCGGCATTCCTAGTGTCGTCGAAGCGCGCGCCGATGCTGGTCGCGATTGTCGGTGTCCTCGCCGCCGGCCCGGTCACCAGCATCGCCGTGGCGGAGACGCCGGCTCAATTCATTTACCAGGTTTCGCACTCGACATTTGGCGATATCGGCAGTTACAGCAACACAGTCGAGCCGAGCCAGGACGGGACAACCGTCCAGACTCGCGCGCACTTCGAGGTCAACATGCTGGGCGTGAAGATGTTCCGCGAGGAAGCAACACGTACCGAGCGTTGGCAGGGCAACCGTCTCGTCGCGTTTCATGGCGTGACCGACAAAGGCAACGGCCCGGTCGAAGTGAAAGGCGAGGCGCGCGGCAACGGTTTTGTCATCACCTCGTCGCAGGGCACGATCACCGCACCCGCGTCGGTTCATCCGGCCAACCCGTGGTCGAACAACTTCCTTACCTCCAACACGATGATGCGCCCCGACTCGGGCAAGATCGAGCAGGTGCGCATCGGTAGCGGGCAGGAGACGACGGTAAAAATCGACGGCGCGACCATCTCGGCTGTTAAATTCGAGATTGACGGCAGCACCAAATACACCGTCTGGCTCGACGGACGGGGCGTGCCGATAAAGTTCGTTGCCGACGACGACAGCGGCAAGGTGACCTTCACGCTGGCCAAGTGCATCGGCTGCGGCCCCGAGCCCACTCAAATCGGGAAGAGGTAATTCCGACTCTCGGGACCGCAGGGGTGGGGGCCGGCCGCGCCAGTAGCTTTGCGCGCCAGTAGCTTTAAAAGAAGGCGAGTGTGCGGATTTCGATGCTCTCGCGTGGTCGCGCGCCGGGTGTCGTCGTCGGGTCGTCAAAGGCTGTGTGCGCCGTCCACCGGGCACAGCCCTGTTTCTGCGACTCGTAGGTCTTGAAGACCAGCGCCTCGTCGGGCCGCATCCGCGGAAACCAATACCAGCGGTGAGCAGGGTCGTAGGTGATGGCATAGGTCTGGCCGATGCGGTCGGGATAGCGGCGTTCGGTGACCACCAGGCTCTCAGGCGAGATGCTCTGCGCGTCGGCGATTGCCAGCGGCCAAGTCTCAACCGGGTGGCGGATCGGACGCCACACCTGGATGACGGCGAAGCGGCGGCTGAGCAGCGCATCTGCCTCTTGCGGTAAAAAGGTACGCACCCGCTGCGGGCCCGACCATTCGGTGTAGTCGTTGTGGACGCGGCGCACGACCTCCCGGATCTTGTGCGTTTCGCGCAGCTCATCATCGGCCGTGCGCAACGTGTGGTCGAATACCTCGACGCGAGAGGCCCCGCTTTCGGCCTTCACGAGTGCCTGCATTTCCGGGTAGTAAACTGCGCGTACTTCGTCCTCGTCGAAGAAATCGACGACTTTGGTGTCGTGTCGAACAAAACGAAACCCGTTGCGCTCAAGCACGAAATCTCCGGCATCGACCCGGCCATTGTGCAACAG
>Ga0310916_10001917_pt1 | contig 12542 bp, 10 predicted proteins | sample GREbulkMGLF176_FD_203444 | JGI IMG/M metagenome (GOLD analysis project Ga0310916, IMG submission 203444) | Lab enrichment of tropical soil microbial communities from Luquillo Experimental Forest, Puerto Rico - GRE.bulkMG.LF176 | ecosystem: Environmental > Terrestrial > Soil > Tropical forest >...
CATGTATCCGAAATACCCGGCCTTCTGCCGATGGCGGGAGAGGATGGAGGCACATCCGACGGTGCGAAAGTTTCGCGCCGCGTTGCCGCCGCACGCTCCCATCGAGCATGCGCGGCAATGGGCGGTTTCGCATCGACCCAAGTACTGATCGGCAGACGGCGGCAAGCACAACGGCGATTTCGTTCCTTAGATCAAATCCACGAACGCGATGACGCAGATCGGCCGGTCATCCCCGACCCAAGGCGGCCCCAACCACCGCATCCACGCCAATGAGCTCCCTCGGCCTGCCGGTCGGCAATCGAAAGAGACCCATCACATGCGTCCCTCTCACCCATCTATTGTGCTGGCGGGCAGCCTCGTCGTGTTCAGCGCGATGCAAGCCGTCGCCGATCAGCTCTGCAAGCCGGTTTTGTCGTTACGCGACGTTCGCATTTCCGAGCCGCGCAGCATGCAAAGGACATGGAGCGGCGTCCTCGTTGCAGATGCATCGCGTTGTTCGACCACGTCTGGCCCATTCGAGATCGAGTTCACCCGCCTCAAGGAGACCGCGCCTGATCTGCGTTTCACGGAGCGGTTCACGTGGGCTTCGGGGCGATCCGAGGTGTCGATCGACATGTGGTGGGACGAGTGGTTTGAGGACTATCGGATTGCCGGCATCGCGTCGTGCCCGTGTCGCGACTAGCGCCCCCTCTCGCCGATTTGCGCTTGCCGGCCGACTCACCAGCGCCTTGCGAGGTACTCCTCCACGCACGCCGCCGATGCCTTGGCGTAAGTACCGCGGCGGCTGACCACCGAGCCGGTGAGGCGGCGCAGCGCCAGCGCCATCTCGGCGGCCTTTGCCACCACCGCGATGCCGTTGAGCACCAGCGCGCCGTCGATAATGAACGGGCGCTCGCGCGCAAACAGCAGCATCGGCAGGCCGCCTGCCGGGATGATGACCTCCGCCCCCGCCGCGACCAGCGGACGGACCTGTTCCACGAAGTCGGCGCGGACGCGCGCGTAGCTCGTATCGTCGGTGAAGGCGCGCATGAAACCGGGCAAGTCCACGCGAATCGCCCGCACGCCGGTGACGCGCTGCTCGAGGCCGTGCGCTCGCACCTGCCGCTCATGCCAATCGATAAAGACCGGATCGATGGTCACCAGAGCTAGTTGGCGCCCCATGCTCAATGCCGCGAGCAGCGTCGCTTCACCGAGACCAACCACGGGAATGTCGACCGCGCCGCGGATCTCCAACAAGCCGGGCTCCTGGAAGTGACCGATCACGAAGGCGTCGTACCCTGCCCGCTCCGCGTCCAGGGCATTGCGGATCGTCTGCGCCGCGCAGCGGAATTCGGTCAGCGGATGGAAGAGGTGGTCGGGGGGATCGAGGCCATGGACCTCGAACCGGACGCCGGGACCGGCAGCCGCGTCGAGCAACGCCTGCAGCTGCTCGATGTAGGGCGCCTGCTCGGTTGGATGAACGAAGCTCTGATACCACAGCCGGGCGGGACGGGACGGTTCGGCCATGCGCTATCCCCCAGCGTCAATGATGCGGTCTCGGGCAGGCGCGACACGAGCGCACCTTAATCGGTCCCAATGTCGCGGTCACGGCGCCGCTCCTGCCTCCGGCGTCAATTTGTCGACACGGCGAAGTTGCGGGAATGCCCACATCCAGATCAGCATCACCGCGATCGTGCCCAAGCCGCCGATCAGCGCGGACGGCACCGCGCCCAGCGCCGCCGCGACGGCGCCGGCGCGAAATTCGCCGAGCGAGCCCGAGGAGCCCGTGAACATCGAGTTGACCGCCAGCACCCGGCCCAGCATCTCGTAGGGGGTGCGCATCTGCACCAGCGATTGCCGGATGACGACGCTGATCGCGTCGGAGGCGCCGTAGATCACGAGCGCGAGGAACGACAGCGGGACCGAGGTCGACAGTCCGAAAGCCAGGCTCGCCAGCCCGAAGGTTCCGACCGCGGCATACATGATGCGTCCGGCGCTGCCGCCGATGGCGCGCCGCGCCAGAACGACCGAGATGGCGAGCGCCCCCACCGCCGGCGCCGAGCGCAACAGGCCGAGCGCCCATGGCCCGGCCTGCAGGATGTCGCGGGCGTAGATCGGCAACAGCGCGGTCACGCCGCCGAGCAGAACCGCGAACAAGTCGAGCGAAATCGCGCCCAACAGGATCGGACGGCTGCGGATGTAGCGGAAGCCGGCGAACAGCGTCTCCAGGTTGATCGGCTTGCGCTCGTCGCTGCGCCGCGCGACGCGGATGAGGCTGATCAGCACGCTCGCCGCGATGAAGACCACGGTGCAGGTCGCGTAGACCCCGGTCGGGCTGAGCATATAGAGGAGCCCGCCGAGCGAGGGCCCGCAGATGACGGCAGTCTGCTGCGCGCTCACCGAGGCGGCGATCGCGCGCGGCAACAGCGTCACCGGTACGATGCCGGGCAGCAGCGCGTGGATGCTCGGCATTTCGAACGCGCGCGCGGTGCCCGACACGAACAGGATGGCCAGCATGGCGTCGCGGGTGAGCGAGCCGCGCGCGGTGCCGACCGCGAGCGCGAGCGCGGCCAGCGCCTTGCCCACCTGACAGGTGGCGACGACGATGCGCCGATCGAAGCGATCGGCGACCTGCCCGATGACCACCGACAAGGCCACCAGCGGGACGAATTGCACCAGCCCGACCAGGCCGAGGTCGAACGGATCGTTGGTGAGCTCGTAAATCTGCCAGCCCACCGCCACCCCCTGCATCATGTAGGCGCCGTTGGTGAAGGTGCGCGCGCACCAGAACAGCACGAACGAGCGGTGGCGCGTCAACGAGGCGGCGGCGGGCTCGGGCATGGCGTGCGGGGTCAGAGCGGAATGGCGAGCAGCGTGTCGATCAGGCGGCTGTCGAGGATCACGATCTTCTCGGCAAAGCGTGCTTTGCCGTCATCGAGCACGACGTGGTCGTGATAGCGGCCGGTGGCGAACAACGTGGTTTCGCCGCTGTGCATGACCCGGGCAACGATGAAGCTCGTCTGCGCCCGCACGGCGCTGCCCTCGGCGGGAGCGATCAGCGGCGAGCCGATGACGTGGCGGTAGCGCTGCGCCTCGTAGACATTAGCCTCGCGCAGCGAGCGCACGCGGTCGCGCAGCATCGCGCGCGAGGTCGCATAGATCATGCCGAGCGGCAGGCCGCGCTCGAAATTCTCCGCCGTGGTGACGCGGTAGCGGCCCTGCTCGGTGAAGAAATCCGGCCATGCTTCGAGCTTGTCGTCGTCGATCGCCTGGGCATAGCGGGCGTTGAGGTCTTCGACCTTGAGCTTGAGCTCGATGTTCATGTCAACCTAAACCGCTACCACGGACGCCCGCGGCGCCGCGCGCGCCCTCGCCTGCGCCGAATTGGGACCTGTTCATCAACAGCTAGTCTTTCAGACCAGCCTTGCGGAGTCCCTCGAGAAAGCGGGACCGATCGGCAGGATCCGCGTAGACGGTGTTGTCTGCGACATGGGCACTCGAGAGGTCGGGCTGCATCGTGAGCGTATGCGCGAGCGCCTCCCGCGCTTCGTCGATCCTGCCGAGCAATCCCAACGACACAGTCATCAGCCGCCAAGCGCCGGCATGGTGCGGGTGCAATGCCGCCGTCGCGCGGCACACCGCGATGGTTTCTTCGTATCTTTTGAGCGCGAACAGCGCCATGTACTGCACGATGGGCGCATAGATCGCCAGAAACGGATCGCGCGGGCTCAAGCGGTGTGCTTGGTCCAACGCCTGCAGCCCGCGTTCCGGTTGGCCGCCGACCGCCATGGCATATCCGAGCCCGGCGTGGCCGAGCGCAAAGCTGGGATTGAGTTCGATCGATTGCGACAGATGCTGGAGCGCGAGCTCGGGACGCCGCCGGCGCGCGTGACCGAGTCCGACCACGAGGTGACCCCAGGGGTCTTCATCGTCGAGCATCACGGCCGTCGTGCCCGCAGCGAGCGCCCGGTCGGTGAATTCACCGATCGGCCGCCGGGTGTCTAAGTTGAACATAGTCACGTAGGTCCAGCCCAACAACGCGTGCGCATGGGCGTAGCCGGCATCGAGCGCAATGGCCCGCTGCAGCAGCTCCTGTGCTCGTCCATGGTCTTGCGTGCTCATGCGCCACATGTGCGGCACCGCCTGCATGACCAAATCCCATGCGTCGATGCTCTGCGGCGGCTTTCTTCGCACGCGCGCCGCCTCGGCCACGAGAATCTGCGGCCCGACCGAGCCGATGACGCGGTTGGTGATGTCGTCCTGAAGCGCGAAGATATCGGCCAGTTCGCGATCGTATTTGTCCGCCCATAAATGACTGCCGTTGGCGGCGTCGATCAATTGACTCGTGACACGAACGCGATTGTCGGCTTTGCGCACGCTGCCCTCGAGGACGTATCTCACGCCCAGCTGCGTGGCCACGTCGCGGACGTCGATGGCCTGGCTCTTGTAAGTGAACGTCGAGTTGCGGGCGATGACGAAGAACCATCGCTGCCGCGACAAACCCGTGATGATGTCTTCGGTGAGACCGTCCGCGAAATATTCCTGGTCCGGATCGCGGCTCATGTTTTGGAAGGGAAGCACCGCAATCGAAGGCTTGTCCGGGAGCGGCAGCGGCTCGGCATCCGGCACGAGTTTGGCTGCCTCGTGCGCCGCCGCCGGCGTCGAGGGCGGTTGATCGCCCGCGCCGGCTGCCGACGCAGAACTGTCCTCGTCGACGTCTCCGACGAAGCGAAACCCGCGCTTGTGCAGCGTGCGGATCAAGCTCTGGTCGTTGCCGCTGTCACCCAGCGCACGCCGCGCCGCGCTGATGCGGGAGCTCAGCGCCGCGTCCGAAATGATGCGGCCCTGCCAAATCGCGTCGACCAATTCGTCCTTGGTGACGATGCGATCCCGGTTGCGGACGAGATGCACGAGCAAATCGAAAACCTGCGGCTCGATATGAACGATCGCGCCGGCGCGCCGCAACTCGTGGCGCGCGATATCAATCTCGAAATCGGCGAAGCGGAAGTGCAAAGCAGCCCCCGTTGCTGAGACGGCTTCTCGTCGCCGCCGGACGGTGACTCGTCAAATAGTCATCGGCGGCGACGAGAGCGGTTGCACTATACCATATGCAGAGAATCTTCAGGGAATCTCCACAGAGATTAAAGACGGGCTGGCGTTCGACTTCGAGCCCGTCATCTCGTCCGCACCTAAGCGCGCGGCCGTGCCTGCGGCACTACGACCCATGGCTGTTAAGGCCAACTTTTTCCCGACCGCCGGCTTGCCGTCTGTGTTCGGCGACAACCTCGATGACACGGTCGTGACAAGCCGCGACGCGGGCGGTCAAATTGTCTCCGCGCGAGGTTTTTCTGAACTTGAACCGGAGCGGGTCATTCGCGCCTGCGCCGACCGTCAGGCCATCAGCGAATGTCTGTTATGCGGGCGGTAGCGACCGTCGGTTGACGTTCCGCCGGCGCATGTGCGAAGCCAGCCGTAACCGAGCTTGCTTCGCCGAATGCCGGCATCATCCAATCTCCGTCCTGCCCGGGTTTGGCCCGTTCGTTTCGCCCGCTGGTATTGATCTGATGATAGAATCGCTTAACGTCGACGATGCGCATTCTTCTTTCTGACGCCGGTGCCCTCGCGGCGCGAGCCGAACCGTTGGCTTGCAGCTGACAATGCCGCGCTCGAACATCGCTGCAGCAAGGCGCGTGGTCGTGTGCACGTCATCCCTTGGTTTAGGTTGGAGATGCTGAAACCGCGATTGCTCGGTGTTTTTCTCGTCGCAGCGGCGCCGATGTTCACAGGCGCCGAATTTGCGGTCGCTCGAGATGTGCGTGAGAATGATGTTTCTGTGCCATTGGAGTGGAAGAACCAAATCATCGCGGATCTCGAACATAACAAACGCTATCTGCCCGGGACTCGAATCCGCAGCAGAGGCGGCATTGTGAGATTCGAATTCAACATGAGCCGCGCTGGGTGGGTGCTTCCGGGAACCCGCATTGTAACCGTTAACCCTGAACTCGGCAGGGCGGCGCTCCTCCTCGTTCAGCAATCACAGCCGTTTGCGCCGCCGGAACATGTCAAGCTTCCCGATGCATCATTTCGCGTCGTGGTGCCGATCCGCTTCGAGAAAACCCCTCCTCGGGAAGCAGGGCTTGAGGATGCGGAGCGCAAGCTGCTCGAATGTTACGAGGCGGATCGTCAGGAGCTGGAGTATCAGCGTCGCAGGGCGGCGTATCGCAACGCGGAGCCTCCGACCACGGTCAATCGCATGCCGGAGGGTTGTCTCGAGGCAAAGCGGCAGGAGGAAGAGCGTCAGCGCCAGCAGGCAGAACGCAAAGAGAAAGAAGCGCGCGCCGCGCTGGAGGAGCGCCAACGGCAGGAGGCAAAACCGAAGGGCCTGGAATACGCGCGAACGTCGGGGACAACCTGGAAGATCAGGCGCAAGAAAAGTGAGGCCTCCGACAAGGTCGATGTAACGGTCGAATCCGTTCAGAAAAACGAAGATGGGGCCTTTGCGTCCGTGGAGGGAGTTTGTAGGAAGGGAATGATTGTCTTTTTCGCTACGCTCGTCGACAAGGCGGGAGCGGCGTCGTTGGATTTCTCCGATCGCGTCGACGGCTACCGCGGAATTCGCACCACTTATCGCGTCAATGATGAAAGCCCGTCGCAAAAACTTATTCCGCAATATCTATATTCCAACAGATTTTTCATCGTCGCCTTCAGCGCCTACAAGCAACGGGTGGAGTGGTTGGATTTGGGCACGCATTTTGGAATTGATGAACTTCTCCTTCTCGATTCTCCGCCGCTCGACACCACTTGGCGCATTTTTGTCGAGATAAGCGCCGCGCAGAAGTCGATCATCATCCAGATTCCGATTTATGACGACAACATTCAAGAACTGATACAGACGTGCAAGTGATGCCTATGGCCGCCTCTCGCACACGTCGTGATGTCCGACGTCAAGTCCGCAAAGCGCTTCAACGCGGACATTGATTGGCCGCACGACCTCATCTAGATCGCCATGTATCCGCGATAGGCCTTCCAGAAGCCGCGCACCGCCGCCTCGGTGACGCGGTTGTCGTCGGAGGCGACGCTGGCGCCGCCCATCTCCACGACCGAAAGCAGATCGGGGGCGGTAGCGACTGCGCGCTGCACGAAGCCGGGCGCCGCGCCGTCCTCCATCGAGATGTAGCCGGCCGGGCCGATCAGGTTGGCTTGCCGCAAGCGACGCTCGGTCATGTCCGCGTCGTCGGTGGTGAAGCCGAAGCAGGTCCACACCAGCTCGGTCTTGTCGAGGCCCTGCGGACGCAGGCGCCGCACCGCCAAGCTGTTGCGGGTCTGCTGCAGCACGAAGGTCGGAAACACGGAAAGAATCTGCAGCCCGACCCCGTCCCCGAACTCGTCGACGGCCTCCAGCAGTTGCGGCGCCTCGAGGCCGAATCCTTCTTGCGCCGCGCGCATGCCGGCCTGCTCGTATTCCTTGCCGCCGGTATCGGCGGCGAGCGAGTAGCTCACGTGGTGGCCGCCCGAATCGCTCACCACGATGCCGCCCTGCTGCGACAACCGGTTGAGCCGAAAGGTGGTGAAAAACGTGTGCAGCAGGCTCGCGTGGTAGGTGTCCTTGACGTTTTCCATATAGAGCTTCCAATTGCTCGGCAGCGTCTGGCTGTAGCCACCCAGGATCTTCACCGGCGCGCGCATCACGCGGCGGATGCGCGCGACGATCTCGGGTCCGAGATAGCGCTCGAGCGGCGGCGTGTCCGCTGAAAGCGTGCCAAACACGAGGCCCGCGAGCGTCTCCAGCCGCAACTTGCGCGGCCCATAGGTCTCGGGGCGGCACTCTTGCGGCATGCCGCCCTTGCCGCGCAGGCCCTTGCGGAAGGCAACGCCGGTGAGGTTGCCGCAAAGATCGTAGCTCCAGTTGTGGTAGACGCAGACGATATCGTGCGCCTCGCCGCGCTCGTTGAGCACCAGCAGCGATCCGCGATGCGCGCAGCGGTTCTCGAAGGCGTGAAGCGTGCCGTCCCGGTCGCGGGTAACCACCACCGGCATCGCACCGAGGCTCGAGCGGCAATAGTTATTGGGGTTGGGCAGCTCGGCTTCGAGGCAGAGGAAATGCCAGGTCGATCCGCGAAAGATGCGCGCCTGCTCCTCCTCGTAGACGTCGCGATCCGAATAGACCCAATAGGGTACCCGGGTGAGACCTTCCGCCGGCCAGCGGTGCTCCGCTGCAATCGCCATGGCGTCCTCTGATATACGCCGCTCTGACATCGCATAGCACCGATTGCGGGCTCTAATCCACCGAGCGGTCGCTTTGCAACCGTCGCCGCCGGGATGTTAAATTGAACCGACGCGGAAGGTGCCGCGGAGGACGCCCGCAAGCCGGGAGGAAACCATGCAGCCCGAACAAGATCGGCCGACCGTCAGCATCGCGCCGAACAACCCGGTATTCGACCTGCCGGTGATCGTCGCCATCGAGCGAGGGCTGTTCGCCAGGGCGGGCCTCGATGTCAGCTTCTCGGCCACCTACGCCGACCGGGAAAAGGACAATGCGCAGACGCCGCTCATGTCGCGCCTCAAGGAGAATCTTTTCGATTGCGGTTCCGCCGACAGCTACAATGTCTGCGAGTGGGCGAGCATCGATCGCCTGGAGCGCGGCAAGCGCGGCGGCAACATCGCGGCGCTGCGGGCGGCCGTCGCGGCCCAGGCGATCCTCACCTTCGACGACAAGCTCCAGGTCCCGCGCGACATGGCGGACGTGCCGGTCATGGTGCAGGAGTTCACCGGCTCGCACTACACGACCATCCAGATGCTCGAAAGCGCCGTCGGTTCCGAGCACGTCAAAATCCAAAACGGCGGGCTGCCCCAGATGCGCTATGCGGCGCTCAAGGACGGCACCGCTCGGGCGATCGCGGTGATGGAGCCGTTCATCAGCCTCGGTCTCAAGGAAGGCGCCCATATCATCGCCGCCTCCTTCTATCGTGGCGGCGAGGTCATCTCGGCCGATCTGACGCCGGAACAGCGCAAGGCCTATTACGACGCCGAGAACGAGGCCGTCGACCTGATCAACTCCGACTTTTACAAATACGCCCACCACGTCACGGCCCACGCCAAGGGCGCCTTGAAGCCGAGGGAACTGCTGCGGGCGTTCGTGCGCTACAAGCATGTCGACTATTACGACGTGACGCTGTTCAACCGCGCCTACGACTGGATGAAGGCGCGCGGCATGAGCGAAGGCCAGAGCCAGCACGCGGCGCTGGTCGTTGGCTGATTTAGGCAACGCGATACGCCGGGCCAGGCTTGGGCCTCGCGCGCAAGCGTGAGGCGGCGGCGCTCCGCTGGAGCAACCGCTCTCCCGCGAGGGCGCCGGTGATCGCGCGCCCCAGCTTCAGCTTGCCAATGCATTCGTGAAAGCCTTACGATCTGCGTCAGTCCGGACGGCGCTGATGATCCGGACACAGGCAGGGAGGATCTCATGCTTACGCGACGAGGATTCGCGGGTTTTGCGTCGTGCGCGATCTGCGGAATTACCGAGTTCATTGCCACCGAAGCATCGGCCCAAGGTACGCCACCCCCAGCGACGGCCGGTGTCACGCGCAAGATTTTGTCACAGACGGACGGTCCGACGCCGGGCTATGTGACGCTACTCGTGGAAGCGACCATAGAGCCGGGCGTGCCCGTCGCACGACACACGCATCCGGGGGTCGAATCCGCCTATGTGCTGGAAGGCGGCTTCGAGCTTCCCATCCAAGGTCAACCGACCCGCATGATCAAAAAAGGCGATGGCTTCCAAATCCCGCCCGAAACGCCCCATGCGGGTGGCAAGCCTGGCGACGCCAAGAGCGTCATTCTCATCACCTATGTCGTGGAGAAGGGAAAGCCGCTCGCCTCTCCGGCCTGAGCACTTCGAGGGTGGTCGTTTGCTTGCCGCGCGGTGCTCGCGGATCAAAGTAAAGCATGACCGCGGCGAAGTCCTGTTTCTAGCGGCAGCGCTCGCGCCGTCGGCAATCACCTCGCCGATCAATGGCGCTTCTCGCGGGCATAGTGGCGGGCATTTCTGTACGGAAGCGCCATGAGACTTCCGCGCCGTCGAGTTCTGCAGCTGGCAGCGGGCGCTTGCGCGCTGCCAGCGCTAGCGCGGATCGCAAGGGCGCAGAGCTATCCGACGCGGCCCATACGCTTGGTGGTTCCATTCCCGCCAGGCGGGGCGTTCGACACCATCGGTCGCCCGTGGGCGGACCGAATGAAATCTTTGCTGGGCGCGGTCGTCATCGAGAATATCGGCGGCGGGGGCGGTTCGGTCGGCGCGGCGCAAGCCGCGCGCGCCAGACCTGATGGCTACACGCTCCTGCTCGGCGGCGCGACCACCCACATCACCGAGGCGCTGCTCAAGAACCGGCCGCAGTTCGACCCGCTCAAGGATCTGGAGCCGATTTCCGGCATCGCAATCACCGCTTTCGCGCTGGCGGTCCATCCCTCCGTGCCGGCCAATAACCTCAACGAGCTGGTCGCCTATGCCAAGGCCAATCCGGGCAAGCTGTCCTATGGCTCCGCCGGTACGGGCTCGCTCAATCACCTCACCGCCGAAGCCTTCAAGTTGCGCGTCGGCGTCCCCGATCTCATCCACATGCCCTACCGCGGCGCGGGGCCGGCGATCGCCGACATCCTCGCCGGTCAGATTCCCATGATCGTGCCCGCCATGACCAACATCGTGCTCGAGCTGCACCGCGCCGGCAAGCTTAGGGTTCTGGCGGTGACCCATGGCACGCGCCTCACCGCCGCGCCCGAGCTTCCCACCGCCGTCGAGCAGGGCTTGACCGATCTCGTCGCGCCGAATTTCGTCGGCGTGTTTGCCCCAACGGGAACGCCGAAGCCGATCATCGATCAGGTCGCGCAGGCGAATCTTGCGCTGCTGGCCGACCGCGACTACCGCGAGCTGCTGGTCTCAGGCACATTCGAGCCGCACGGTGACCTCGGTCCCGAACATACCGGCGCTATGTGGACAACGAGCTGGCGCGCTGGTCCCCAATTGTCACGACGCTGGGCTTGAAGATCGATTGAGTGCGCTCGCGTCCGCTTCGCTGCGATCGCCGTGCGAACCTGGGTGCCGCAGCCCATCGCTGCGATGCGCGCGACATTTGGATGGGCAGCTTCCCAACGCAATCGCATTTAGGGGAAACGAACGTCAAGTGCCATGACCCGGCGTGACCTCTTTCCAGATGCGCCGGCAACCGGCTAGCCTCATGCGAAAGCTGTCAGCGGCAGGTCCGCTGCTGACGACAACGATCGGACGCGCGCCGATCCTTCCGGGGAGGACCTCATGTGTGAACTCTGCAGGCGTCGTTTTATTCGCGGCGCAGCCGCGCTCGGTGCGGCCGGTGCAACCGGACTATTGTCATCGCCGCTGATGGCGCAGCCGCGGCGTGGCGACGCCGCCTCCCCGAAGCTGCCGGCGCGCGGCGAGTTCACCATCGCCAACGCCTATGTGATGACGATGGACGGCGCGCTCGGCGATATCGCCGGCGGCGCGGTGCACGTGCGGAACGGCGAGATCGTCGCAATCGGCAAGGACGTGAAGGGCGGCGGGCAGAAAATCGACGGCACGGGCATGATCGTCATGCCCGGCTTGGTCGAGACCCATTGGCACATGTGGAACACGCTCTATCGCAGCTTCTCCGGCGACAAGCCGGAGGAGGGCTATTTCCCGACCGTCGCACGCTTCGGCCAGCAGATGAATGCGGATGACATCTTCCAGAGCACGCGGCTCTCGGCAGCGGAGGCGATCAATTCCGGGACGACCTTCGTGCACTCCTGGTGCCACAACGTGCGCAGCGCGGCCCACGCCGAGGCCGATGTCCGCGCGCTCGCCGAGGTCGGCATCCGCGCCCGCCATTCCTGCGGTTGGCCGCAGGGTTTGCCCGACACCCAGTCGGCCGACCAGGGACCGATCGAGAGCCTCGCCAGAGATTGGAAGAGCTGGTCGAACGAAGGCCTCATCACGCTCGGCATGGCATGGCGCGGCCAGTTCCGCGCGGGCCCGATCAAGCCCGAGGTATATCAGCCGGAATTCGACAATGCCCGCAAGCTCGGGCTGCCGATTACGGTGCACGTCGCGAGCTCCCGCAAAGCCGTGAATCAGATCGAGTCGCTCTACAAAGCGAAGCTGATGGGCAAGGACGTGCAGCTCATTCACACGTTGTCGGCGAGCGCCGCGGAACTCGACATGATCAAGGAGGCGGGCGCTGCGGTCTCGGTGTCGCCCGGCTCGGAACTGCGCATCGGCTACGGCTATCCGCAGACCAGCGAAATGCTGGCCAAGGGCATTCCCCTCGGTATCTCGGTCGACACCTCGGCGCTGGTTGGCAGCTCAAACCTGTTCGCCGTGCTCAAGCTTGCGCGCGACTGCGAGAACGCCAAGGCCGAGAGCGAGTTCAAGATGCCGGCGCGCAAAGCGCTCGAGCTCGGCACCATCGAGGGCGCGCGCTCGATGGGGTTGGACGACAGGATCGGTTCGCTCAAGCCCGGCAAGCGCGCGGATCTGATCGCGATCAGCCCGAATGCGCTCAACATGGCGGTGG
>Ga0310916_10001919_pt1 | contig 12538 bp, 14 predicted proteins | sample GREbulkMGLF176_FD_203444 | JGI IMG/M metagenome (GOLD analysis project Ga0310916, IMG submission 203444) | Lab enrichment of tropical soil microbial communities from Luquillo Experimental Forest, Puerto Rico - GRE.bulkMG.LF176 | ecosystem: Environmental > Terrestrial > Soil > Tropical forest >...
GCGCTTCCTGCCAAGCGTACCGAAGACTGGAAACGTGAGTACAGCATCCTGCACATCGACAGTCGTCAGTATTTGCCGGCGAGGTGATCGAGTAAGGTTGCTTTTCTGCTTCGGTACATGAGTCCGCCCGCCAGCACTGATTCCTCTGCGCTTTTTTTCAAAAGGCAGGGCAATTCGGCGCGTGCAATATCAAAAACTTACGGCCGATTTTCAAAATGACTTAGCGGGATCCGGGCTGAAAGCTGCGGACAAGAAAGCGGCCGCGAGCGCGGCATCGGCTGGCGATCATTTCTACTGCTATTTGGGTATCGTGCCGCCGTCGGCGGCGATGACTACCGGGTCGGTGGGTTTCTCTGCGAACAGCTGCGCGGGCTTGCACTGTCAAAGGCTCACATTTCGCGCCTTTGGCAACAAAGCGCTTTTTCCGAAAGTGTCAAAGCAGGGCTGAGCCCGAGGACGAGCAGGCAAAACACGTGTGCGAGCCGCACGAAGTCGTGCCCAAGCCGCCGGACGGGGAGAAGCCATGACCCGCATCCCCCTCGATGCCCTCATCCGGCGCGTGTCGCGCATCGCCGAGCAGCGCTTCAACCGCGAGGGCGAGATCGATCCAATTTGGCTGGTCGAGACCGTGAGCGGGGAGCAGCAAATCATCGTGTCTCCCGTCATGGCGCCATCGGCGCTGGCCACCTCCGATTACAAGGACAAGCTTGCCGCGAAGATGCGCGAAACCTTCGCGGACCTCGATGTCGTTCGCTACGCGCGCGCAGCGGAATGCTGGACCGTCGATGCGGAGATGATCGAAGAGCAATTCGCGCAGCACTATGCCGCCTTGGGCTACACGCTCGCAAACCATCCGAGCCGTCGAGAAGTCGTGCTATTCGAGGCCGAAGACGGCACCGAAGTCTTGACCGCCTTCCGCGACATCGTTCGGCCCGCTCATGGCAAGCCCTATCTCGGCAAACTCGGCGCGATCGAGCGGCCACGCGGCCTCTACGGCCGATGGCTAGGCTTACTGCCGAGTAAGGGGCACGCTGAGGCACTGCGAGAGCGGCCACAGCATAACTCCACGCTGTTGCCGAGAATACGCAACAGCAACGAACTTCCCGACGATGTTGGCCGCGTGTTTGTGACCGCCGTCCCGGATGCGCCGATTCAACTCGTGGGCCGACGCGATCCGGAAACCGGCGAGCTATGTGTTGTCGGGGCCCTAGGGCCGCCGCGCAAGGACATCCCGGCGCCAAGCGGCGACGATTTGCCGTCCTACATCGAGGTCGTGACCGGCCCCGAAGCCGAGCGGCTGATTCTCTCCGTGCATCGCTGGCTTACCGAACGGGCCGAAGCCGAAGGGCTCACGATCGAGCAATTCATGGCGAAATATCACGAGCAACCGGAGACGAAGCCATGAACCGCCGCGATTCCCGCCGCGCCGGGGCCATGACGCCAGACCACGGCCCTATCGATCCACGAATTGCCAGTGCGATCAAAGAACTCTTCGCCAAAGGCCTGATCGTCCAGGACGGCGAGCGACCGGACGGCAACGGCGTAATGCGGCCGGCGTACAGGATCGCCGACGGCGTCGATCGGAGCAAATTGCCGGCAATACTCGACGCTCACGACGAGCGAAAGAACGACCCGAGCACGAACTAAGCCTACCCGACTTGAGGGGCTCACACATGGGCGTTGACATCTATCTCCACTCGATCTGGCGGCCGTACTGCGAGGCCAACCCCGTAGAGCAACAAATGGCTTCACTTTTTGAAGCTTACCCCGAGGATCCTGTGGCCATGTGGATCGAATTGTACCGACAGGACGAGCTTAGCGGCGGATATTTCCGCAACGCCTATAGCTCGGGCGATATCATGTGGACGATGGGGCTTTCGTGGTCGGACGATGTTGGATCAAGGCTCGACGCCGAGGACCGCCTGTCGATCGATCATGCACGCGAGCTTGTCGCCATGATCGAGGCGCGGCCGCTGACGCGCCAGCGCATTGCGCGGCATTTCCTCGAAAACATGACCGACGGCGTGCAAAAGCATCCGATCGCGGGGCCTATAGTCAGCCGCTTCGCCGAAGCCACCGGCCATGAGCTGGCGCCGTTGTTGCCGCCGGAGTTCGAGTCCTTATCGCAATTCCTCGTCGACAGGCGCGAGCGATTGTTGGCCATCCTGCGCAAATCCATCGCGCTAAGCGAACCGCTGGAAATATCGCTCTGACGCATGATCAACCCGCTGCACATCGCGACCATCGGCGGTCAGCCGTTGCGGTTCTTTCGGACACCCCTCGACGAGCCCGAAGCGCGGTGACTCATGGCGGCCACAACCAAAATCTCTTGGGCCGACGGAACGGTGAATTTCTGGATCGGCTGCACTAAGGTCAGCGACGCCTGCGAGGACTGCTACGCCGTGCCGATTGCCGCCGACATGGGCGTCGATTGGGGCGACGACGCGCCGCGGCATCGCACCAGCGAGCAGATCTGGCGCAATCCATTGCGCTGGAATGCAATGCACGACCACGGGCAGACCCATATGATCGAGAGGGGCAAATCCGTGCCCGTTCCGCTCTGGACATTTGGGAATTCGCTTTCCGATTTTTTCGACAACAAAGCGCCGCCCGAATGGCGGGAGGAAGCGTGGACGAAAGTCGTCCGCCCGACGCCGCTGCTACGCTGGATATTCCTGACCAAGCGCATCCCGAACGTGCTCAAGATGTTGCCGGCGGATTGGAACGACGGCCGGAACTATCGTCACGTCGGGATTGTCGCGAGCGTGGGCAACCAGGAGGAATTCGACCGCGACGTGCCCCGGCTCGTCGCCTTGAAATCGCATGGCGTTCGTTGGGTCGGGCTCTCAATCGAGCCGCAACTCGGGCCGATCTCAATTATGGGCTGCCCCGAATCTCGCCAACTCGATTGGGTCATCAACGGGGGCGAATCGGCGCATCTCATGCCGCCGCGCAAGTATTTCGTCGCGTGGGCTCGGCTGTTGATTCAGCAGTGCCGTGCGCTCGACGTTCCTTTTTTCCTAAAGCAGCTCGGCTCGCTGGCATTCGACGGCGAGCGCCGCGTCTATACCAAGCATCCCGCTGGCGCCGATGCGGACGAATGGCCGGCCGACCTGCGCGTGCAGCAATGGTCGCGCCTTTGCGAAAACGAGGAAAGACCCGTCAGCCAGCCGACCTTGCTGTGAGGGATGAGCCCGCGGACGTGGAAAAACCTGATGCCCGCACGATCGGCGGATCCGCCTTCTTGGGGCGGGCGCAGACTCGTGTTAGTCTCAATGGACTAACCCCGGCGGCCGTCTGTGCCGAGCATGGCAGCTATCAGACGCTTCGGGTTCATGGCCGAGCATGGCGAAATCCCTCGAGCACGGGAATCACGCATAGCAGAAGCCGCCGCCTACGCGTGAATGTTCTCGCGGCCGCCAGTGCCGAGCCGCCAATCATGGATTCGAAAAGCAGAAACCCTGCCAGGGTGGGCAGGGTTGAGCACAATTCGCCGAGCCATTACGCCCACAGCTATACTACAAAGACCCCCGCAACGCAATCGAAGCTCACGGTCAAGTGCCGGGAGTTTAAGCCGCTCATCCGCAACACGCTCCGCGGCTTCGCCGAGGTCCACATCGGCGAATTGCGCCTGACCATCAAGGACGTTGCGGTCCATGTGAAAGGTGGCCGTTGTTGGGCGCAGGTACCAGCAAAGCCGCAGGTCCGCGATGGCGCCCTGGTCAAGAACGACGAGGGGAAAGTTCAATACATCGCGATGCTCGCGTGGGACACGCGGGCGGTTGCCGACGTCTTCAGCGATGCCGTCGTTGCGGCGGTACGCGCGCTCGTCCCCGATGCCTTCGAGGCCGACGGGGGCGTGTCATGACGACCATCGAACCCAACCGCAACGAAGCGGAACAGTTTCTCAAAGCGCTCGACCCGTCACCGAATGCCCGTTGGTGTTTTCAGACGTTCGACGATTCCAAGGAGCGCAAGAAGGAGCGCGCCGAAGAGAACAAGCTGCGCAAGAAGCAAGGCAAGCGACTACTGAAGGACCCGCTTGCCAGATGGAGATATGGCACGCTAGCAGAACACTTGGATGAACTGGTCAAGCTCAACGAGCGAGGCGCGGGCATTTACTTCACTGTCAACGAGACCGACGGCAACGGGCGCAAAAAGACCAACATCACCCGCATCCGTGCGTCGTTCGTCGATCTCGATGGCTCACCGATCGAGCCGGTGAACAACGCCGAGGTGAAGCCGCACATCGTGCTGGAATCCTCGCCCGGCCGCTTTCACGCGTATTGGTGTTTCACCGGCAGAATGTCGCTGAAAGTTTTTGAGTCGCTACAGAAAGGGCTCGCGGCCCGCTTCAACGGCGATCCAGCAATCCACGATCTCTCGCGCGTGATGCGGTTGCCTGGTTTCATTCATCGTAAGGGCGAGCCGTTCGCGTCGCACATCGTCGCCATCAACGGCAGCGAGCTACACCGGGCATCTATCCTGCTGAAGACGTTCCGACCAGCGCGGGTAAAGAAGGAAGAGAAGCCCAAGCAGCCCGGGCCGCAACCGCAGGCCGGGCCGCAACCGCCCGACGACGAGCTACGCGAGCGGTGGAAGAAGCTCAATAGGGAAGCGATCCGGCGTTACTCGGATTGGGTGCCGCACGTCTTTCCAGGCGCGACCAAGACCAGCGAAGGAGGCTATCGCGTATCGTCGGCCAATCTCGGCCGCGACCTCGAAGAAGACCTGTCGTTCCACCCGGATGGCATCAAGGATTTCGGCGTGCATGACCTGGGCGATCCGCGTCAAGGGCGCAGGACGCCGCTCGACATTGTCGAGCAATATCAGAATAAGGATTTCAACGAAGCCGTGCGCTGGCTGGCGCAGAAGCTCGGCCTCGATCCGCAAGACTATCTGCCCAAGCCGAAAGCGAAGACGAACGGGCAGGGCAGCGGCGACCCGGCGACCGATGCCGAGATCGCGCGCTTAGCCAAACTCTCAGTCGTTCAGTACGACCGCGAGCGCAAGGCCGCCGCCGAAAAACTGAAGGTGCGACCTGCCACCCTCGACAAGCTGAGGAGCAATGAGCGAGCCAAGCAAGCCCCCGCGAAAGCGGCACCAGCGGCGAAGACCGAGGCCGAGCGCATAATGGCCGAACTCAACCGCGACAACTGCGTCGTGCTCGACGGCGCACGCATCAGGGTGTTGCGGTTCGAAGAGGTCGAGCACGATGCCGGCGGTGAGCACTACGTCTACCGCGTGCCGACATTTCTGCGCTTCGAGGACTTCCGCTATTTGTATTTCAATCGCCACATCGCGGCGAACGGCGAGCTTATGGACATCGGCAAGTTCTGGCTCACGCACGAAGATCGGCGGCAGTATCCCGGCATCGTGTTCAAGCCGGGGGGTGAGCCCATCGTCAACGGCAAGCTCAACCTCTGGACCGGCTGGGGCGTGACGCCCAGGCGCGGCGATTGGTCTTTGCTGGGCGAGCACATTTACGAGGTCCTCGCTGCGCGCGATGACGACGTCTACAACTACATCATCAACTTCCTGGCGTGGGCCGTGCAGCATCCCGACCAGCAGCCTGAGGTCGCGCTCGTGTTCAAGGGCGAGCGCGGCACCGGCAGGGGCACGCTGGGCAAGGTGATGTGCAAACTCTTCGGCCAGCATGCGCGCCACATCAGCTCGCCCGCGCATCTCACCGGTCGCTTCAATGCTCACCTACGGCAAATCTCCTTCCTGTTCGCCGACGAAGCCTACGCCCCAGACGACAAGAGCGCGGAGGGAACACTCAAGCGCCTCATCACCGAGCCTACATTGACCATCGAGCCGAAGGGTCGCGACGTGATGGAGGAGCCGAACCGGCTGCACACCATGCTCGCCAGCAATGAGGATTGGGTGGTCCCCGCCGGTGCCTACGAGCGCCGCTACCAAGTGCAGGAGGTTGCCAACATCCATCGGCAAGATGCGAGCTGGTTCGGGCCGATTTATGAGCAGCTCAGATCGGGCGGCTACGAGGCCTTGCTGTTCGATTTGCTCGAGCGTGATCTCGGCGACTGGCATCCGCGCGGTATTGTGCGCACCGCAGCGCTGGCCGAGCAACAAGAGAGAAGCCTCTCGCCGCTCGATACTTGGTGGCTTGAGCTGCTGCAGACTGGCGTTCTCGCCGGTGCTGATCCGCTAAAACCCGATCATGCGAGGTCAAATCGCTACGAAGAGGAAAAAGAGGTCGGGACAGACGGCTACGGCGGCAAGCGTACGCGCACGGTATGGCGCGATGGCCTCTACGATCAGGCCCGCCGCATCTCGCCCAAGCTCAAAGGCACGTCCGACACCCTGCTCGGGCGCTATCTCAGTAAGCAGGGTTGCAAAGGAGGGACCCACGACTGCTGGGTCTGCGGTCGTCGCGGATGGCGATTCCCGCCGCTCGCCGAGTGCCGGACGCGTTGGCTCGCGCGCTTCCCCGGGACTATCTGGCGCGACCCAGAGACAACGGAGTGGACGACTGAGGACGATGACTGAAGCCGATGAACCTGAGGGAACCTGAGCGGGCTTAAGTGCAGGACCATCCAGGGGAAAGTGCTTTTGTCACATGTCACAGGTTGGAGAGAAAATTCCCTTAGATTTTCTCCCTACTTTCATCTCTTAAACCTGTGAAACCTGTGAACCTATGAAAGTATAAGAAATAAGGGGCTTTCTCGCATCTCAGGTTGTCACAGGTGTCACACGTTGAACATGTCGTTGGCGCAGGGCGGCCCGCCTTAGTCCGCGGCTTCGACGTGCGGCGGACGCAGCGGCGGCGTCAGCCCGGCGCCGGCTGATCGGGTGCGCCCTCGTTGCCCCTTGCTGCGCGCTCGCCAATCCGAAAGAATTCGGCGCATGATGGCTGCTGCATCCGCGCTGGAGGGAATCGCTATGCCCCGCCGCTCTGCCAGTGACATCGCCCTCTCGCCTCTATTGGTGCCTGCCGATGATCGCCCCGAGCCGCGGCAAATATGGGCGAGGCCGCGGCCGCCATCTGGCGCGGTGTCGTCGGCGCGATGCGATCGCGATGGTTCACGGGAGAGAACCGCGATTTGCTCGTCAGGTATTGCAACGCCATGGCCGAGGCGTCGCGGCTCGAAGCCGAGCTTGCCCGCGTGGGCGTCGGCCTACCGAGCTACGATCGGTAAAAAAGAATAGGTTGCAACCCTAGGTCGCCGTCGCGCCCGGTCGATGGGGCACCTTCTTTTTTTAACCACCCCCCGGCCCATAAGGCCGAGTCTGATCAACATCGGGTGAATTGTTTTCTGGTCGTGAGATCACTGTGCGATCATCAGGACGAATTCTGCGGAGAGACACCTCGTTCGGGACGAGGGGGTCGCAGGTTCAAATCCTGCCACTCCGACCAAAGAAACCCCGGAAACATAGGTTTATCGTACAGCCGTCTGAACCCGCCTCGCTTTAGCGGGACAGTTATTGGGACAGAAACGCCACAAAACCGAGAGGCGAAGCAAGTTGCCCAATATTTCAGGTGCATCCGCGCAGTCTGATGTTCTTCGTCGATGACACTGGACATGAGCGCCTTTGCTGCGAGACTGAAGCCGCCTGGGTCGGCCACGTCTGCACCAGACTACGAATTTTGGCCTGCGCATTTGTGTCCGACCAGTGTCCGGGAAAAAGGGCCGCTGGCGCGTTTCTAGGGCGCTGAGAGGTTGCCAGGACCGCGTCGCCGGCGCCGAACCGCGCTAAGCCAAAGCGACGAATTTTTTCTGTCCAGCCAGCGGGAGGCTTTCCGATTCCGGCGCTATACTTGAGATGATTGGAGGATGCGCTTTGTGTCGGTCAAGACGGCGGAGCAGCGCCCGCGGGCCGACGTAGGGGCGGCCATCGTTGAACGGGCGGTGAGTGCCATTAGCGGAAGTCGCTCCTTTAGGCGATGGAGAAGTTCGCCATATGGGCTCCGCGCATTTTATTACCGGACACGCGAGCAGCTTCTATTTTGCGCGAGTGTGACACCGCTCACACATCGCTGCTGCTTTCTTCCCTAAAATCCCGGCATTGAAAAAAAGATGCCGATTTGGCGTCGGGCAAACGCGGCATTGAACGGGAAATGATGGATATGCTCCCGCTACTTCAAAGCTTGACGATCGTGGGCATGATCGGTGCCACTTTCTTTGTTTATCAAACCTTCGGCCCGCGGCAGCTTAGTTTTACTTTTACCAAAAGAGAAAAAAGGGAATGGGATCAGCTCGTAAGAGGCAGACTTGGAAGTTGGCTTACCGTTAACAGCATCTTTGCCACTATCACCTCGTTCGCCACCGTATATGTGTTCTTCATCGGCAATACGGAGCAGTTCGGTTGGTGGATCGTTTTTCCGATTCTTACGATTTGGGGTGGAGGCTTCATCACCAACTACTTCACACGCATCCTTGTTTCGCGGCGGCACATTGCGAAACGGCTTACGTCTAGCGATCAGTCCAGAGCGATTCTTCTTACTCTCGTTCTGGACGGAACGAACGAGAGCATCCGGTCAGCTGCAATCGTCCGTGTCGTCGCGCTCACGAATATCCTGGCCATTTTGTGGCTGGAATTCTCGGCGTTCGCCGACGTTTCGTCCAAACTCATTATTTCGGAAAGCATTTGGTGGGGAGCAATATTCTTATATGGCTGCGCGTTCGCCGTCTTGTACTTCACGCTCCGCTTCGGCCTTCGCGGTTTTCTATTTGCCGACCTCTTTCACGGCCCGATTATCGTCATCGGAATAGTAACCCTATTGCTTGGCACCGTCATATTTCTGGTTGGCATCCCTTCCGACGGCGGACACGACGGCAGACTTGCGACGTTGTTCGGCAGAATCCTTACGGAAATGAACACGCCAAAAGCCCCCGCGCCAAGCTCCCCCGTGCTGAGCGGGGTGCTTTTTGCAATTTCATGTCTTTTTCTAAACAGCTTCCTAGTGCTCATCACCCAACCTCATTGGTTCAGAGTATGGATGTTTGGAGAGAAAGAGACGACCTTGCAGGTCACGTCCCTCTCCGTCACTGCCGTCGTTTGGTCCGTTTTAATTCTGATTGGAGCGCTTGCCATTATCGTGTTGAGGGGCGAACACGTTCCTCAGGCTTGTAAAGCCGCCAACCTTGACAGTGTTCAAGTCGTAGTCTGTTTCTTGCAACAGGTAACGGACGCCTATCCGCTCCTCGCAGTAGCGTTTTGGGTGGCAGGCACGGGGGCGTTGTTCTCGACCGCAGACGCGCAGATCTACTCGTTCTTCTCGATCCAACGCTTCGATCTGCGAGAGGGCAAGATTGCGCATGCCGAATTCAAAGAATTGAGACCCGCATTTTACGCCGCAATTGCTGCTGCGCTGTTTGCGGGCTGTTACGCGTTGGTGCGTTTCCTCAAGGTCGACTTTGATCAGCTTGTTTTCGTCTTGCTGCCAAGCGGCCTCAACATAGTTCCAGCATTGATCCTGGCTGTTCGTGGAATCCGGCAAGAGCCGATTCTACTTTGGATTTCGATAGTTCCGTATGCTGTTTGCGCTTTTCTCGGTCTCCTGCATACCGACGTAGCAGCTATCTTTGCCGTTGCGGCCCCGTTGATGCCTCTGACGGTTTCTGCGGTCGCGCTGGTGTACAGGCCGAAGGAGGTCGCTCATGCGAAAGCCTGAAGCAGTTTCGCGGTCTAAAACAGTTCCGCGACCTAAAGCGACGCTGCATGCGATCGACACCAAACCGAAACTTCTATTCGTCACGCCGATAGTAACTTTCCTCGCAGCCGGACTAACGAAACTCGTGCCTTTCGACTGGAACATCGGGTGGAAGGGAGTTTTTCTTCTCGTGGGCTTTGCGGTTGTCGGCGCTTGCCTTCAGTGTATACCTCGACGCTCGGTCCTTTGGCGCGCCGAACCGGGCTCCTCGCAGGCCACTCTCAAACAGACCATTACAACCATGCGCGTTTTGGTCTCGATCGTCATGGTGCTAGTCCCCGTCGCGATTTTGGCGACTAACGATCGAGTCCTCTCGGTTCTGCCACCCAGCATCGAGAAATATGTCGGGCTGAACGCGAAGGATTTCGCCGGCGGTGTCGTCTCAATCGCGGTGGAAGCAGAAAGAAGGCGAAACGTTCTTCTCTTCTTACCCGATGATGGGCGTGCTGAAGAACTTGCGTTTTTAAAATTCGAGCCAACCAAGGCGACGAAGATCATGGCTTCCGGAGGAACTGACGGAGCCGGGGCCAGCCGACCGAGGATCGATGGGGTCGCTGGCGAACTCTATATTCTGCAAACTACTAAACTGGTCGATAACATCGTGAAACGCGCCGTCATGCCGGTGTTCCACGAGTTCGCGACGTTGGCCCTCGTTCTTTCGGGGATCTTCATCTTCGTTATCTTCATCATGGAGATCTTGGGCGATCTCCTGCTCAGTATGCAGCCCAAGCGGTTAAAAACGAGCTGAATTGGCAGGTATTCATGTTGGGCCCGGCCCTGTTTCCCATAAGCCTGAGCAATCAGGTATTCAGCACCGAAAAGGTGTTGCCGGCGCTGCCTTATATATTCACCCGGCACGAGAGGGTGGTGTTCTTTGTCGCCGACCACCTCCAGATCTACAACAAAGCGCTGCGCCTGGCGGAGGGCTTCGCTCTGCCTGAGATCGTGCATGATTTCAACGGACGCCAGCACTATTTGCCGGAGCGCAATCGCTGGATCGAGCGACTGACGGCTCGAATACCTGGAGCAAATGTCAATAGCCGTTGGAAAGTGATCGGGATCGATGACATCGCTGATGCAAAGTGCTTTCGCATTTTCCGAAACGTGATGCTTGCTTATTACAGTGTGAACAATTTTCGAGCCGAGGTAGATCAAGCCGCCCACGAACACGCTATCCGGCGTAGCGAACGTTATGCCTTGGAGGAACGTGAAGGCTTATCTCGCGGCTATCTGCTCGAAGAGATCGCATTAAGCATTCGCATCCACGTCTTGGACGGCATCGACTTTGAATATTATATCGGGCAGCACGTTCCGCCGATGCTCAATCTCTATGGCGGAAAATATGACTTCAGCCCATTCGATCTCGCCGAAATGCCCCCAGCTGGCCGAAAGGTCAGCCTTTATGTCCTCAATGGAGGGCATGGCGCCGACCACTGGATCGAGCCGACGGCGGCTTAGAGCGGCGCGCTCGATATAAGTCCTAGAATCGCAGGCTCTCCCGAAAAGCTTCGGTAAATCACTTCGCGCGGCGGGATCGGCGCGGCGGAAGCGCTCTCATGATTCGCGTCGTGATCGCGAGCACGATCATCGCCATCGCAAGAATCATCCCGAGGCTTAGTGCAAGCCCTGGCTCCGGTGCCATGTCTGCCTCCTGGCTCGATGAGCCGGATTTTAGACGGGCAAGCTCGGAGAGATGTGTGAGTTACTTCACCGCTCGCGCGAAATAGAAGCTCCGCACCTGGGCACGATTGGCACGGTGGCACGTGGCATCAACGATCTGGGCGAGATCGTCGGGTATTTCGCCAACGCCAACGGCACTCAGGCCTCCTCGCCAGCGGTGCCGTGTTCGCGAAGCTTGAGGACCCGTTTGATGCGCAGCTGCCAGTGCGTCTATGATCCGGCTCCAAACACCGGCTCGACGCCAGCGAACGAAGCGGTTGTAGCAAGTGGTGTATGGACCGAACGCTTTCGGCAGATCGCGCCACGGTGCGCCAGATCGCAAGACCCAGAAGATGCCGTTGAGGACACGCCGGTCATTCACCCGCGGTACGTCGCGCGGCTTGCTCGGCAGCATCGGCCTGATTGCCGCCCACTCATGGTCGGTGAGTTCGTAGCGCATGATTCGAGCCCTTCGGTTTAGGGCCTTGAATCACGGCTCGGCAGTCAGTCTCAACATGCACTACCACAGGCTCTAGGCGGCTATTCACCCAAAAAAAGCGCACCTAACCTGCTTCTTTTTTATAACGCATTTTTTCATTGAGCAGGCGTGCGCGGTAGGCGCAAAATCGCTGTCACGCGATCACCCCCTAGAGTGGTCAAGCCTAAGCGAGGTCGGCCCAAACAGTATGGCGCTCTCCAGGCCAAGGAGGAGTCGTTCAATGAAACGAACCACACTCGCATCCGCCCTGTGCGCAGCCATCTGTTTTGCAACTATCGCCCAGGCCCAGGAGGAATCCGCGCTCGTCAGGCAATTGTACAACGGTGGGTGGCCGGACAAGGACACGGTCGCGCAGCTCAACAAAGAGCGCCTCTATCAAGGCCGCTGGTGGTGTATGCGCCGCCAGGCGTGATCGGAATGTTCACGGACTTCTATCAGCGCACTCTCACCGATGTCGGTGCGGCCGGGCCGGACCGCGGTCAGGGCGGGCTCTATCTGCTGCTGCCGCCCGGACACCAAGGCCCAATTCCCGGGGGCTACTACGCGTTCCAGTCCTCGACCTACAACGCGTTCCTGTTCTTCCGCACCGTGCTGACGGAAGGCGCCGACGGGCCTGACACGCGCGGAGCCGTCGCCGCCGCCGAGCAGACGCGGGTCTATCCGCTCGGCTCGGTTGAAAAAGAGCGCAAGAAGATGCAATTCCC
>Ga0310916_10001926_pt1 | contig 12524 bp, 8 predicted proteins | sample GREbulkMGLF176_FD_203444 | JGI IMG/M metagenome (GOLD analysis project Ga0310916, IMG submission 203444) | Lab enrichment of tropical soil microbial communities from Luquillo Experimental Forest, Puerto Rico - GRE.bulkMG.LF176 | ecosystem: Environmental > Terrestrial > Soil > Tropical forest >...
GAACACAGCGCCAGCACCACCGCCAGGGTGGCCATCACCGCCACCCCGAGGACCAGGTCCGTCGCCAGATGCTCGAACACCCACCGCGGCACCACCACATGCAACGCCGCCGCGGCGGCGGCACCTAACACCAAATACGATGCGGCCTGCAGGAAGTCGTGGCGAGCCGCCTCGGCGAACACCACCCAACGCGATTCGGTCGAAGCGCCCGGAGCGGGCAAGCGGCGGGTGATCCACTCCGGGCGACCCCAACGTGACCATGCCCAGCCCATGATCAACGCCGTGAGCAGCGACGCGCCCATGCGCGCGAGAACCATCCTGGGCGCACCGGGAAACGCCACCGCGGTGGCGACCAGCACCACTGGGTTGATCGCCGGGGCGGCCAGCATGAACGTCAGGGCCGCCGCCCCCGTGGCCCCTCCTTCGCCGAACAATCGCCGCGCCACGGGCACCGAACCGCATTCACAGCCCGGCAGTGCCGCCCCACCCACACCGGCGGCCAACACGGCCACGGCGGGACGACGCGGCAGCCAGCGCGCCAAGCGTTCCGGCGACACGAACACGGCGATCAACCCGCTGACTACCACCCCGAGCACGAGGAAAGGAACCGCCTGCACGAACACCCCACAGAACACGGTGCCGGCCGTCGACAACGCCGCATTACTGGCGACCCCATTCCGCAGCGTCGTCGCCGCGAAAGCGCAGGCCAGCAAGAAGCCCACCAGTAGTTGCATCGACCCAACGCGCAGCCTGGGCCCAGACTTCAGGGTCGCCACCGCCCCAGTATGTCAGCGCGCCGGCACCCCACCGGAACCCTGTGCATGGTGTCGCCGAGGATCTATGCCTCCGCGTCCGGATCCCAGGTGCCCGGAACCATGGGCATCTTTGGGCCACTGCCGAACTCGTCGCCGGCCAGCGTGGTCAAGCCCGCCGCCTCAGTGACCGCCTCCTTGGGCGCCGTGCCGGAGAACCCCAGATTGCCAGCACCCCGATCCGATGACGCGGTCGGCTCGCCTGGCGGCGTGCCCCAGTCCGGGTCCACGTCGACATTCATATCCATGTACTCGTCGCCATACCCGCGCTGCCGCTGCCGCTGGCGCCGCCGTGCCCGGGCCGCCTCCCGCGCGGCCGCCGCCGCCGCCAACGCCGCTGTATCTGGCTCCGGCGCTTTCCTTTTGGCGCTGGAGCTCGCGCTCGCGGCCATCCCCGAGCCGAACCCGATGCTGGGGGGCGCCACCGCATACGGCGGGGCAAAACCCGCCGGACCCGCGGCCGGCGGCGGCGCCGGTGCCGGGCCGGCGGAGGCGGGCGGGCTAGGAGGCGTGGGAGCAGGCGCCGATGGCGACGCGGGGACCGCGGCGGGCGCGGCGATTGAGGTCAACCCGACGGCCGGCAACATATTGGGCGCGGCGGCGACGGGTGCCAGAGCCGGCGCGACAACGGGCTGAGGCACGGCGGCGAGGCCGGCCAGCCCCCCCAAGCCGCCGACCGCTCCCAAGGGGGCGACGGCGGGGACGACCGCCGCCAGCGCCTCGGGTTGCGTGATCCCATAGGCGGCAATTTCTTGTATGTGAAGCGGCCAGTCGAACAGCTCAAGGCTGACCAGATACTGAAAAGCCTGCACCGGATTTTGTGTGAGGTATACGCCAAATTGTTGAAGATCCTCAAAGACCTCAAGGGATCGAACAACATAAAAGATCGGTTGGCCCGGGTCCGTAAATGTGTCGTAGGTGAGTCCATTGACGGTGCCCCCGGCGGGGTCCCAACGCACCCCGAAGTTCTGCAGGACCTGCGCAACGAGGTTATCCAGCGGGTTGTCGACCAACGGGTCGTGTGCAAGTTGGACGTTTCCTACACCTATGTTCTGCAAAAAATTCACCAGCCCCTGGGGGAGATTTAGCGGGTTGTCGCCCTGGGACAGATTTCCCAGGCTCTGCGAGATCTGCTGTGGGATCCCCAGCGGGTTTTGCACGAACTGCTCGATCTCCTGCAGGAGCCCCTGCTGGGCCGGGGTTTGCGCGTCGGATTTCAGGATTTGTGGCGCCGGGGTCGTGTGCGGCGCCGTCGCCGCTGCGACGCTGGAGACCCCTTGATAGATGCCCATCGTGGCGGCGGCCTGAACCCACATCCGCACATAGTCGGCCTCGTTGAGCGCGATCGGAATCGTGTTGATGCCGAAGAAGTTCGTGGCCAACAAGACGCCGTGGATGACGTGGTTGGCCGCTAGTTCGGGCAGGGTCGGCATGGCCGCCAATGCGGCGGTGTGGGCAGCGGCCATGGTCTCGTGGTTGGCGGCGGTTATCGCGCTGTTGGCGCCGGCCTGGGTCAACCAGGCCAGATACGGGGCATGCGCGGCGACATACGATTCGGCGCTGGGCCCCTCCCACGCGCCGGCCTGCGCCCACGCCAGCAACGCGGTGAGTTCTGCTGCAGCCGAGGCATATTCGGCACTTAGCGCGTTCCACGCCCCCGCCGCCGCCAGCAACGACCCCGGACCCGGACCGCTGCTGAGCAGTGCCGAGTGCACCTCCGGGGGTGACGCCATCCAGATTGGCGCGGTCATGGGCACTCCTCGGGCTGGGCCAGACCTTCAACAGACCGAGGGTGAGCTTAATGAACATGATTGTCGTTATCAACAGAGCATGCCCGCCGCGGGCGCTAGACCAGGGGACGCCCCGTCCTGATTCGGCGGTCGACATCCCGCAGCAGCACGTTGAACGGGAACTGCTACCTGGGGTTTTGGCTATCTAGGGCCGCTATGGGTGGTTCACTGTTGCCGCAGGTACGGGCCACTTCCTGGTATGGGCCGCGATGGGCAGTTACCGGCCCTATGCGGTGATAATGCGTACGTTCTGCGTACGGGACCAGACCCCCGTAATCGCCCTAGGTTGGTCCCTACCACCGCCCCCTTGCACCGCGCAGGGGGGCGGTCCCTTTTGCGCACCGGGGGCGCTACGGCTGCAGGAATGACGGCGCAGCCGGTGCCTGCGGGCGGCTACGTCTTCGAGCTGCGTGCCGTGATGAGCCGGTAGATCCACAACAGGATCACCGCACCGACCAGTGCACCTAAGAACGAGTGCTTAATCGGCGGGGTGATCGTGAACTCGTGGGGTGGGAAGACGACGCTGCCCAGGGTGCCGCCGACATAGGCTCCGACGATGCCGAGGACTGCCGTTGCGATCCAACCCATTTTGTTTCTACCGGGCACGATCCATCGCGCGATCCAGCCGACGATGAGACCAAGGATGATCATCCAGATGATGTGCAAGACCATGACTAGCTCCTTCGCCTGCTCCCTCTGGTGGGCAGAGTAGCCCAGCCACCGTCGTCATGGCATTGCATCGGCCCACGCGATATGCCCCTCGAAGCCAAGCGTTTTCGCCATGTCGCGGTAGCGATCCCGAAAGTGCGCGTAAGTCGCGGCATCGCCGTGCGCCTGGGCCAGGAGAGTCCGCAGCCGCAACAGCCAGATGTCACGTATCACCAGATCCTCATCGGCTGGCGCGGCCGCTAATCGCTCGACTGCGGCCTCGGCTTCGGCCACGTCACCGTCGGCCCTGCGCTCAAGCAGTGTCTCCACCAGTACACCCGTCGCTCCAATGCCATGTGCCAGCAGTTGTCCCTCACGGACCAGATCGTCGACGGCCGCATGCATGAGTGGTATCGCGCCATCGCGATCTCCCCGCCGAGCCCTCTCCCGCGCCAAGTAGACGTTGGCGATCGATAACTCGGCCAGCAGGTATCCCCAGCGCACGAGCACGTCGCTGACCTCTGCCAGCAGCTTCTGTCCTCGGTCACAATCCGCATGCGTTCCACGGTGGACCAGCGCGAGGCCCAGCGTCATCCGGGTGAGGGTCAACGCGAGGTCGTCACCGGATCGTTCGGCAATCCGTAGGGCATTCTCGATGTGGCCCACCGCGGAATCGTCGGGGTGCAGCATGCCAACGGGTATTCCCCCGAAGTAGACGTAGGTGACGACCACCGTGTAGGACACGGGGTCGGCGCTGCGGGCCATGGCCATGCCGTGCTTCATGTCGTCGCGCCATCCCGGATGACCCCGGCCAAAGCGGGCCATCGCCCGCTGCGCGAAGGCGACCGCTAACGGGGAGCCGATAATCAAGTTGCCTTTAGATGGATCACCGTCGGCCAACTCGATGACCCGCTGTGACCACCGCAGCACTTCACAAAGCTCGGCGCTTTTCAGCTTGGCGTAGGTCAGCGCGGTGGACAGTCCCACGATCAAGGTCGGATCGCCGAGTGACTCGATGAGGGTCATGGCTTCCGATGCCAGCTGCGACGCCTCCCGTATCCGGCCCTGAAACGCGTGATCCATCACCAGCCCCGCCATCGCGATCGCCAGTGACGCCTTGTCCCCGGCGGCGGCACACAACAGACGCAATTCATCAAAGCGGTCACCGGCAACATTCACATGGACTCGGTAGGCGGTCGCGCACAACATGGTGCGCGGCGCGATGCGCATGGCTGCGCGGTGCGGGTCATCGGCGGGCAATGCGTCGGCGATCTTTTCGGCGCGCTCCCAACTCAGTCGCGCCCCGGTGATGTCGCGGTTGGTCGCCCAGGTTGCCGCGTCCATGTGCCAGCCGTAGGCATCGTGCAGGTCACCGGCGGCTTCGAGATGTTCGGCGATCAGTGCAGCGTTCTCCTCGGTCGCTGCCGGGTCACGTGCTTCGATCGCCGCCGCGACGCGCCGGTGCAGCTCGGTGCGATCCGATTTGAGCTGTGATTCGTAGGCCACGGTGCGGATCAGCGGATGGTGGAACACATACTCGGGTTGTCCGGTGAAGCTGATCTGATCGATGAGCCGGGACCACACTAGGTCGTCCATCACGGGTTCAACGCCCAAGGTTTCCAGCAGATCCCGGCTGAACTTCGAGCCGATGACCGCCGCAGCGTTCAGGGTGCGTTTCGCTTTAGCGTTCAGCCGGTCGACGCGGGCGGCGATGGTCGCCTGCAGCGTGGCGGGCACGCTCACCTCGCCAACCTCCGTCGCCGATACATAGGCACCCGGCTCGCCGCGCAGCACGCCACGCTCGGCCAATTCGCGCACCATCTCCTCGGCGAAAAACGGGTTACCGGCAGCCCTCTCGGCGATCACGGTAGCCAACCCACCGACTGAGGGGTCCGGCCCGAGCAGCTCGGCGACCAGCGCCATGGTTTCTGAATCACTCAGCGGCCCAAGGGCAACGGTGTGGGCATCTGCCACTCGGGTCAACGCGGCCCGATATTCAGGTCGGTAAGTGACCAACACCAATGAGGGCGTCTGCGGGATCACCATGAGGAACGCGGCCAGCATCGACTCGCTGACCTCATCAATCCAATGGGCATCCTCGATGACGTAGACCCCCGGTCTTTCGCGGGCCAGCGAGGCAGTGTTCACCAGCGCGGTCAACCGCCTCCGACGGGCATCCGGGTCGACCTTGGGCCGCTCAATGTCGGGATCGGCGGTGCCCAGCAGATCGTCAAAGAGGACCAAGTCCTCCGGCTCCGCATCGGGAAACTGAGCCCGTATCCGCGCTCGGGCGGCGTACGGGTCAAGACCCTCGATGCCGGTGACCGCACGCAGCAGCCGTGCCATAGCATGGAAGGGGACCTGGCTGGTGTGCGACTCGCAGAATGTGGAGAACACCTCCACGCCACGGCGACCCGCCATCGCAGAGACTTCACGCACGAGACGGCTCTTACCGATGCCAGGTGAGCCCACCACGCCGACTACCGCGCCGTGCCCGTCGATGGCACGGTCCAACAAACCCTCAACGACGGACATCTCCCACCGTCGACCCACCAGAGTCGACTCAGCACGCCAGTCAGCGCGATGCCCGTCGCCCATGCCCAGCAGCCGACGGGCCGGCACCGGTTCCTCGGCACCCTTGATCTCAACCAGCTCAAACTCACCCAGACTCGCCACGCCCTCAACCAGTCGCGCTGTTGACGCGCTGAGCATCACCCCACCCGGCGGTGCCACCGACTCCATCCGCTGGGCCATGCCGACTTGCTCGCCCACGGCGGCGTAGCCAAACTGGCCCGAACCAAACCCACCGACGGTCACCTCACCGGAGTTCAGCCCGACCCGCAATCGCAGATCCACACCGTGGCGCTCGCCGACATCGACGGCAAGCCGCTTCGCCTCCTCCTGAACGCCCAAGGCGGCTAGGCAGGCACGGACGGCGTGGTCCTCCAACGCCACCGGCGCGCCAAACACCGCCATGATCCCGTCGCCGGTGAACTGTGCGACCGTGCTGCCGTAACGCTGCACCACCGTCGCACAGCGGTCGGCGAGGTCGGCCATGATCTCGCGCAGCCGCTCTGCTCCCACCGCTGCCGCGATGTCCATCGAATGCACCACGTCGGCGAACAGCACTGTAACCTGCTTGTACTCCGCATGGGCGTCGCGCTCCGTGACGGGTGCACCGCAGCCGTCACAGAATCGCGCACCCGCCCGCAGTTCGGTGCCACATGTGCGGCACGCGGTCGCTGCGGTCATCCGACCCTCCGCCGCTTCCGGCCCCCGAGGTTCCCGGTTTACAAGCATAGGCGCTAGACGATTGCCAGAAGAGGTTTGCTCAGGTCGCCGACAGCGGTCGCCGCGCCAGCGCGCCTTCGACTGGTGAGTGCCTTTGGCCCGGCCAATGTTCTGGCGTCGTACCCGTAGGACCTGGGTGTCTCGGGGCCGGATTCCGCCGATGTGTGAGGTGGGATTTGTTGTGAGATTCTGCAGGGGTGATCACGGAGTTGGACGATGCCGGTGCCGTCTGAGTGTCAGCCAATTGCCGATGCGATTGCCAACCTGACCGCCCAAGAGCAGGCGCAGCTCTCTGCGATGCCAGGCCTAGCTGGTGTCGATAAATGGCGCGCGATGCAGCAGCTCGGGGCGCTCAGGCAACAAATCGCCGATCAGCAGACCGCGCTCGCCCAGTGCCTGAGGGACCACGCTGCCGACCTAACCGCGCAAGTGGTCGTCTTCGATTTGCCGGGAAACAGTGGGCCGAATCGGATAGCCCGCGCGTGGCAGCTTGCCTCGCGCGGGGCGATCGTCAAGCAGACGGCAAGCGTGCAGGCGGGCCAGGTTGTTCTGACCGAAATCCTTGGGAGCGCACGACAGTCGTTTGGTATCACCATTGAAGAGGTCGACCATCCAACTGTTAGCGGGCCCGACTTTCGTTCGGGCCCGCTGCCGCCCCTGTCGGGCGCGGGTGATGCGCAAGATCCGGCGGCGCGAATCGAGATCGTCATCCTAGATCCCATCGTCGTGACGGGCGATTCGCTGGCGCAAGCAACGCCGCCGCTCCCATTGCAGCTGTCCTTCGCCGCCGGAGCGTCTGGAACCGTCAGCATCAGCGTCAACGGTCTTAGCGTGCTCATGAACGGCGGCACGATATCACTCACGGCGAGCGGCAGTGCCTCTCTCGCTGGCGGCTTCCCTGCGTTTAGTTCGACGCCTTTCACGTTCAGCAGCGCACTTCACGTTGCCCCGACTTTCACCATGACGCCGAGCACGATTCTCGAAGCCTTACCGGGAACGGTGCCGGTGCTCACGATGTCGGGACTCGTTGGCGCCGTTGTCGGGTCGATCACTTCCCTCCTTGCTGAGAGCCTTGCAGATCGCGCAGTTCAGCCTCTCGTGGCGCTCCTGAACACAATGATCATGAAGCGGGTCGCGGCCAATCTCGGTCTGACGGAGTTGCCCCCCGGTGCAGTACTCTCGGTGCGCGAGCTGTCGGCTGACAACGACAGCATTACTCTGACACCCGTGCTCGGAGCCTTTGGGACGATCCTGACGGACTTTCAGCCCGCGGCCATGGCCTCGGTTCCAAAGCTCATGTCGCTCGCGCTCGATGCCAGTTCGCTCAGCACGGGGGACTCTCTTAAGGCGAGTACGCAGGGCCATATCTCGCTCGACTCGCCGGCACCTACGGGCGGTGTCACCGTGCTGTTGTCGTCTGATCGCGCCGACGTCATTGCGCTCACTCCCTCGAATCTGGTCGTTGGCGAGGGAGTCTCTGGTGGCTCATTCACAGTGAATGCCGTTGCAGGGCCACTCATGGCTGCCACGAGCATCGATACCACGATCCGTGCGTCCCTTGGCGCTCAAACGTTGAGCGCTCCATTGGCGGTCAGGCCTGAGGCGCCCGTGACCATGATCACACCTTCGGTGGTGGCCGTCAGTCCGCCGCCCGTTTCGACCGACCCAACGGCCCGAGTGCCGGGCATCTTGAGCATCGATTTGTACACCCCGCCGCCACTGCCTCCCGGTTTGGTTCACGGTTGTGTCACCCTCGATGGACTCACCGATACGATCATTACCGGGCTGATCACCATGTCACCGCCTGTCGTCGCGCCCATTCCTTTGATGTTTCCTCCATCCCCCAGTGCCGTGCCTGCGTGCTACTTCTCGTTCACTCTTGGCGCTGCCCCCCACAGCGATTCTGTGCGCATCACCGCAACCACGGACGGGGGAACATCGAAGTCCATCGATGTGGCCGTAGCCTGAGCGAGACGGCTGGACAGTCGTTGTCCCTCGAGCACGGGCAGGTTTTCGATGACCCCCCACCCAAGAGACGACCCCATAGCACCACCGCGATCACCCACGTGCGCGACGTCGTCGGCGAGGCGACCTAGAATCGCTCGCCCGCAAGGGTGAGACGATGACCACCTCCGCCATGGTGACCTACGCCTACGACCAAATCGAACTGGCCCGAGCAGAACTCGAACACCCTGGTTGAGTTGCGCAAGTCGCGTGTCCAACGCGAGAGCGGCGCAGCATCCTCTCAATCGCCTTCAGCAGCCTGTTCGGCTAAGACGCGGTACACCGTCGCCCGGCTCACGCCGAGAGCAGTCGCAATCGTGCTCGCAGACTCACCGCTGGCGTGCATCCGTTGCGCCAGACCGGCTTTCTTCTCGTCAAGCGCCTTGGGCCGTCCGATGTGCTGCCCACCGCCCGACGCGCTTCCCGTGCGGCTGCCCGACGTTCACGACCTAGCTCAAGCTCAAGCTCGGCAAGGCTGGCGAGCACCCCGGCTACCATGCGACCCGTTGCGTTAGAGGTGTCGATGCCTTCCCGTAGGGACCTCAGAACGATGTCACGATCACGAAGGTCCCGGACGGTCGTCATCACCTCAGCGGCGTTACGTCCAAGCCGGTCAATGCCGACCACCACGATTGCATCACGGGGACGGGCGTAGTCCAACAGCGAAGCTAGGCCGGGACGCTGCTCCCGTGTAGAGGTGCCCGACAGCTTGTCGGTATAGACCCGCTTTGGGTCCACGCCGGCCGCGGTCAGCGCATCAAGTTGTTGGTCGAGGGACTGGTGATCGGTGGACACTCGCGCGTATCCGATCTGAACGCCGGTGGCGGGCGTTCATCGGCCTATGCGCCTTCGGTGGCGGTGAAGCAGCGGCGCTCAAGGTCTCCGATGTCGACTTTCTTAAGCGGGAGATCCGAGTTGAACGCCAGGCGCAACGCAGCGTTGGTGGGGTGGTGGAGATCCGGCCACCCAAGTACCGCAGTGAGCGCACGGTGTACGCCCCCGATGGGCTAATGGCGATGCTGTCCGAACACATCCGAGCCTACGGGCGTGACGACTTGCTGTTCCCCGGCGGGTGGCGTCCGCAATCCGGTGTAAATGGGCGGTCGGAGGTTCTGGCTTCGATGGGTGATGTTACGCGGTGGCGCTGATGGTTTCGGTGGTCCTGCTGGCGGGGTCGGTGGTATGAGGGGGCCACAGTTGCTGGGGTGGTTGGAGCAGGCTGCGGCGCAGGTCTTGGAGCTGGCGCAGTCCGGCGGGGGTCATGGTGAGTCCGCGCCAGCCGCGGGATGCGCGGTCGAGCACGGCCCACGCGATGCTGAGACAGCTGGTCTCGCCAGGGAAGCGGCCGATAACCTTTGCGCGACGGCGGGTTTCGCCGAAGGTGCGTTCGATGAAGTTCGAGTGCCGGATGCGGTGATGATGTTCGGCCGGGAACCGCAGATAGGCGGTCAGGCCCTGGCGATCGGTCAGCAGGATCTTCATCGCTGCCGGGTAGGCGGTGCCGTAGCGGTCAGCGAACGCGCTCAGCCGCGCGTCGATGAGCTCGACGAGCCGCGGGCCGGGCTGGGTTTGGACGTCGTCGGTGTCGAACATGGCCCAGTAGCCGTCGCGGATCTCGGCCTGCATCTCGGCGGGGATTTTGGCCAGCGCGTTGCGTAGCCGATGGATTAGGCAGCGTTGGTGCAGCGCGGCCGGGAAGACCTGCTCGATCGCGGCGATCAGGCCGCGGGCGCCGTCGGAGACGACCAGCAGCGGACACCCCAGCCCCCGGTCGGTGAGATCGGTCAAGAAATCGGCCCAGGCATCGGTCGACTCCCCTGAGCAGGGGGCCAGGCCAACGAAGACCGGCTTGCCCGCGGTGGTGATGCCCCAGGCGGCCAGGATCGGCTCGGCCGGCGAGCCGGGATGCATCCGGAAGAACGAGGCATCCAAAAACAGGTAGTCCAGCACGACGTCATCCAGGCGGCGCCGTGCCCAGGCGTCGTATTCGGTTTTGATCGCTTGGCATACTTGCGAGACAGTCGATTTCGAGATCGCGGCCTGATCACCCAGCGCGTCGGCGAGGGTGGCCTCGACATCGCGCACCGACAGCCCGCGCACGAACGAGGCGATCACCAGCGATTCCAAAGCGTTGGTCTTGGTGACGTGCTTGCCGAACAGCCGCGAGGCGAACGCGACGGTCGTGCCGCGCAGCTTGGGCCGCTCCAGGCTGACCGGGCCGGCGGTGGTTTTGACCGCTACCGGCCGATAGCCGTTACGCGCCCCGGGCCGCGCATCCGGCGTCGCAGCGATGCGTTGGTAGCGGTCACGGCCGAGGAACTCGGTCACCTCGGCCTCCAGCGCGGCCTGCATCAGCAACTGCGCACCCAACCGGGCCACCTCCTCCAGGATCTCGGGCAGCTCGCGATCAGATGCGAACAGCTCGTCGATCTTGGCATGAACACGATCAGTCGGTGATACTCGTGCAGGCACGGGCGTAGCTCCTTCTCTTCGATGACTTGGCCGTCTCGAAGCAGAACCTACGCCCGGCCCCATTTACACCGGCTTTAGGACGCGACCCCCCGGCGACGGGGACCAGCCGTTACATCAGAGCAGCGTCGGCTACCGGTGGGACAACACCAAAACCAGCGCGGGCCTGTCTTACCGCTTGCATGATCTGCGGCACTTCTACGCCAGCGGGCTTATCAACGCCGGGTGTGATGTCGTGACGGTGCAGCGGGCGCTGGGGCATGCGAACGCCAGCGTCACGCTCACCACGTATTCGCACCTGTGGCCGAACGCCGATGACCGTACGCGCAATGCTGCGGCCGTGTTGTTCGATGATGCGTACGTTGTGCGTACGACCGAGGCTAGATAGTCACTTTGCCGATGGCCATATAAGCCCTATACCAGCGGTTTTCCTGTCTTGATGCGACGGTCGACATCCCACAGCAGCACGTTGAACGGGAACTGCCGAACAAACCGCGGCATCATGCGGTTGACCGTACGCAACACCGCCATCAGCCGGTTGAAGCGCCGTTGCTTGATGGCGTCCCACGGCAAACGCATCTCGTCGCGAAACCGCTGCGGCAGAAAGCCCGTCGTGATCAGCAACGCGAAACCGTCCGACAGCCGCTGCAGTCGGCGCGGCAGGGTCACCCCCCGCACCCGGGCCGCGGCGATGGGGTACAGGTAGCCCCGGACGGCGTCGTCGATGTGCACCTTGGACAGCGACTCTTGCCAGTACCGGTCGAAGGCCGCCCGGTCCGCCGGCCACATCTCCGGAGGCACCTGCAACGTGGTGGCCAGCGTCATCCCCTCGCGGTAGTGGCGGTCTGCGTCCGCGCCGTCCAGTTCACCGATGAAGATGCGGTGCACATCGACGGCGCCCTTGTACAGACAAGCCGCCACCCACAGCTGCAGGTCGACGTCGAAGGCGTTGTACTGCACGGGGCTTTCGGGAGTGGAGTAGACCTGCGCGTGCGCCTGGTTCACCGCCCGGCGGAAGGCCTCCTTCTGGGCCTCGTTGCCGGCCGTCGCCACCGCGAGGTAGGTGAAGGTGGTGCGCGCCCGCTTGATCGGATGAAGGTCCACCCGGCCGCTTTCGACGCGGCTCTCCAGCACGCCGTAGCCGACGCCGGGCCGCGCCAACTGCATGATCACGTTGGCCGGGCCGGCCAACAACGCCACGCCCATCAAGCCCTCGTCGATGCTTAAGCCGCGCCCCCGCCGGCCGCGATCGGAAGGAGAAGGGTCGGCGATGGCGCGTTCCACATGCCGAATCGGGCCGTGAACCGCCTCGTGAATGGCCATGTAAGTCCCTCCCGCGGCGCGTCCTCGCTAATTGTGCGAACATATGTTACCAGAATGATTGGCGGTTTATTGCACTCGTGCCAAGATGGTGTGCATGACTGTCAGTGAGCGGCCGTACCGGGGCATCGAGGCCGCCGAGCGGCTGGCCTCGCGCCGCCGGCGGCTGCTGGACGCCGGCCTGGACCTG
>Ga0310916_10001929_pt1 | contig 12512 bp, 11 predicted proteins | sample GREbulkMGLF176_FD_203444 | JGI IMG/M metagenome (GOLD analysis project Ga0310916, IMG submission 203444) | Lab enrichment of tropical soil microbial communities from Luquillo Experimental Forest, Puerto Rico - GRE.bulkMG.LF176 | ecosystem: Environmental > Terrestrial > Soil > Tropical forest >...
AAGTAGCACGTTACCGGTTTTCGGCGGATCTTCGGGCGGCCTCTGGCTGCCTCGCGCAGCCGCTGGCCCTTCTTGTACAACCGATGGAACCATGCTCGGCCGCGTTGGTTGAACCACCAAAGGCGATTATCCGCGAAATGATCGATCAGTGCGTCCTCGGGTGGGGGGCCGCCGATGAGGGATTTTTCCGACGCAGCTTTTTCTCCGGAAGTGATTGAGGCCATGACCACGGCGCTCGAACAGGCGGTCGCGACCTTGCCCGAGCCGGTCAGTGCAGCACACGTGAACCTATTGGCGGAATCGATCCTGCGCTCCGCGAAATCCGGCGAGCGCGATATTGCGGTGCTGCAAAGACTGGCGCTAATCGAGCTGCAGATCAGCCCACGGTGACGCAGCGCAAGCCTGCTTCAGGCACTGACGGTCCAGGAGTAAGCGAGCGGAGGAACCGCGCGTGCCGGTCCGCGTTCCTAATCTGTGGACCTGGTGAGAGCGATGCACGTCGTCGGCGCGCGCGAGGCACGACTGCCTCAAATGGTAATTCGAGGCTTTGAGTTTTTCAGGGCGACAAAGAGGCTTCGGTTGCTCTTCGCTCGTTGGCCGGCTTTGGTTGCCGCGTTCGGATTCTTCGCGCTCCTGCTCTCTCCTGCTACCGCCGCTCCGCTCGCGTTGAAGCCTGAGAACATCAATTCCGCCGAATGGTCCGGCACGCAACCGCCCGCGGACAGCATCACGCCACTTGGACTTCGCGTCCAGGTCCTGCTCGATCGCGCGCATTTCTCGCCGGGAGAAATCGACGGCAAGTTTGGCGAGAATGCCAAAAAAGCGCTGCGGGCCTATGCCGAGGCCCAACAACTGCCTGGCGCAAGCGAGTTGACGCAAGAGCTCTGGCAAAAGCTCGCCGGCGACGATCGGCCCATCCTCACGCAATACACGATCAGCGCCAGCGACGTGAAGGGACCGTTCCTCGCAAAGCTGCCGAGCAAGATGGAGGACATGAAGCATCTGACGCATTTGAGCTACACGAGCCCGCGGCAGGAATTGGCCGAGAAGTTTCACATGAGCGAGGACTTGCTCTCTGCGCTCAATCCTGCTCGGCCCTTCGATCGCGAAGGCACCACCATCATCGTCTCCGATGTTGGGGTCAAAGGCAGCAAATCTCCGCCGATCGAAAAGGTTGAGGTCGACAAGCAGCGGCAGACCGTCAAGGTGTTCGATCGATCGGACAATCTCGTCGCGTTCTATCCGGCAACCGTCGGCAGCGAGGAGAAGCCCTCGCCGAGCGGCACGTTGAAAGTCACCGCCATCCAGCACAACCCGACCTACCATTATAATCCCGACTACCATTTCAAGGGCGTTCGATCGAAACGGGCCTTTACGATCAATCCGGGTCCGAACAATCCCGTCGGCACGGTGTGGATCAGCCTGTCAGCCGAGGGTTATGGGCTCCACGGCACCCCGCATCCCGGCAAAATCAGCACGGCGGAGTCACATGGCTGCGTACGCCTCACCAACTGGGACGCCGAGCGGCTTGCGAAACAAGTGAAGAAGGGCACGCCAGTCGTTTTTGGCTAGCTGAAGACACGTGTCGCTGATCTCTCGCACACGCGCGGGAGCAAACTTTTAGCGGTCGCTTCGCCGCATCAATAAAAGCGGTAAAAATGATGCACCGGCCCGTGTCCGTGGCCGACGCTGAAGCGATCTGCGGCTGCGATCGCCGCGCTGATGAAAGCCTTCGCGTTACGCACCGCGCTCTCCAGATCCTCGCCCCTGGCAAGGCCCGCGGCAATCGCCGACGACAGTGAGCATCCGGTGCCATGGGTGTTGCGGGTTGCAACGCGCGGCGCGGACAGTGCAATTGTGCCCTGCCTGTCGATGAGATAGTCGATACTCTCGGTCCCCTCGCCATGGCCGCCCTTGATCAGCACGGCGGTGCAGCCATACGCGAGCAGTCGCCGGCCCTGTTCAACGATCGCATCCTCCTGGCTCGCCACCGGCGCATCCAGGAGCGCCGCCGCCTCCGGCAGGTTCGGCGTGAGGATCGACGCCAGCGGAATGAGTTGTGTCCGAAGCGCCTCGACCGCGTCGGCAGCGAGCAGCCGATCGCCCGAGGTCGCAACCATCACGGGATCAAGCACGACATGTTTCGGCGACCACCGCTTCAGGCCGTCTGCGACTGCATCGATGATTGCGCGCTCCGCCAGCATTCCGATCTTGACGGCGCCTATGTCGAGATCGCTGAACACGGCATCGATTTGTGCGGTGACGAAGTCGGCGGGCACGGCATGCACACCGGCAACGCCCCTCGTGTTCTGCGCGGTCAATGCGGTGATGGCGGACGCGCCGTAGACACCGAGCGCGGCAAACGTCTTCAGATCGGCCTGGATACCGGCGCCGCCGGACGAATCCGAGCCGGCGATGGTGAGGGCTGCGGGCGTGGCCATGCCCTGTCCTACCCCGACCGCCCGGTGCCAGCAAGTTGGCTTGCTAACGCCCCCAAATCTGGCCTATCTGGGGTCGTTATATGCCCCCGGAGACGACCGCGATGGTGCCTTTCTTCGTCCAGATCAAGTGCAAGCTCGGCCAATCCTATGTGGTCGCCAACGCGCTTGCGGAGGCCGAGATCGCCTCCGAAATCTATTCGACCGCGGGCAATTACGACCTGCTGGTCAAGTTCTACGTCGACAAGGACACTGACATCGGCCATTTCGTCAACGAGAAGGTGCAGGTCATTCCGGGCATTCAGGACACGCACACCATCATCACCTTCAAGGCCTTCGGGACCAGTTAGCAGTTTCGGCAGGCGAATTGTCAGGCCGCTGCTTTCCTGCCGCGAAAGCTGCGCGGCGAACCAACCAAAGCTCCCTGAACTCACCCTTCGCTCTTCGGCTTCTTCGGCGGCCGCGGCGGTCCTTCGACCGGCGGCAGCGACTTCAAATATTCCGCGATCGCGTTGCGGTCCTGCGGCGGAAGCTGCGAGGTGTTCTTGATCACGCGCGCCATCGAGCCGCCGGCGCTGTCATTGTCGGGCGTCTGGCCGGTTTCGAGGAAATAGGCGATGTCCTTCTCGCTCCACTCGGAGAGGCCCTTCTGAGTGATGTTCGACACCCAGCCTTCGCCTTCCGGATTGGGCCCACCCGCGAAGCGCTGGCTTGCGATGATGCCGCCCAAAAAATTGCGCGGGCTGTGGCATTCGGCGCAATGGCCGAAGCTGTTGACGAGATAGTCACCGCGATTCCAGGACGCCGAGTGCGCGGCCTCCGGCTTGAGCGGCCTGTCGTCCATGAACAACAACTTCCAGATGCCGACGTTGCGGCGGATGTTGAAGGGGAACGGCACATCGTGATCGCGCACCTTGCCTGCAACAGGCGGCAGCGTCTTCAGATAGGCGAAGAGATCGCGGACGTCGTCGATTTTGGCGTGCGCGTAGGACGGATAAGGGAAGGCCGGGAAATAGTGCGTTCCGCCGGGCGACACGCCTTTCATGACCGCCTCGACAAAATCCGTCTCGCTCCATCGCCCGATGCCGTCGGTCGGATCGGGCGAGATGTTGGGCGCATAGAACGTGCCAAAAGGCGACGGGATCGCAAGCCCGCCGCCCAGCCGGAAGCGATCGGGCTGGCCCGGTACCGCATGGCAGGACGAGCACCCGCCCGCGTTGAAGATGATTTCGCCATTTCCGACTTTCGGCGAATAGGCCGCCGTGGTGACCGGCAGGCGGGGCGGCGGCGCGGTCAGCCACCAATAGACGGCGAAGGCGGCAGCGGCGGCGAGGAGCAGAGACAGGAAAATTCGTCGCAGCATTACCGATCCGTCGTTGCGGGAAGAGATCCGGGCTAGTATGGCCAGACCGACGTCTTCGCTCCAGACTTGTATTTCAGACGGATCGGGGGAAAATTTTGCGGCGGTTGAGCGGGTTCTGGGAATAAACGGAGCTTCGCAATGTTGGAAAAGCGGCGCCATCAATTGACGTCAACAGGGAGAGAGAGACCATGACCAAGATCATGTTTGCCACGCTTGCGCTCGGGGCGGCGGTTGCCCTCGCAGGCCCTGCGTTCGCCGAGAAATTCAAGGTGACGCTGGACGGCAAATCCGAAGTACCCCCGACGACCAGCACGGCCACCGGCACGGCGGACGTAGACTATGATGCCGCGAGCAAGAAGCTGACCTGGAAGGTCACCTATTCCGGTCTCTCCGGTCCCGCCACGGCCGCGCATTTCCATGGGCCGGCCGAAGCCGGCAAGAACGCAGGCGTGTCGGTTGCGATCCCCAACGCCGGCTCGAGCCCGGTGGAGGGCAGCGCGACGCTGACCGATGCCCAGGCGGCCGACCTACAGGCCGGCAAGCTCTATATCAACGTCCACACCGCGGCCAATCCGGGCGGCGAAATCCGCGGCCAGGTGACCAAATAGCGGGAAGGTCCGAATAAGCCAGGTACCCGCAAGGCGTTTCATTTGATCAGAGGGGGACGGACGCATCGCGCGTCCGCCCCCTTTTTCGTGCGGTGCCGGATGTCGGCGGCGGGTCGCAGCATGCGCTCTGACCTTACCTTAACGATCGCAGCGCACGCCCTCTCGCCAATGGGGCCGGCTTGCGTTAGCCTGCCTCCGGCTTGCGGCGCCGCAAAAAGTGCCGGGAGCCGGTTTTTTCTAGAGGTTTTGCTCACAAATCGATTTCAGCATGGCCGTTCCGGCACCCGCCATTCTCGATGTCCGCACCGACAAGCCAGACGCAGCCGACGCCGCTCGCTGGTGGCGCGGCATCGGTGTGCGCCAGGTGAGGCTGGTCTGCGGCCTCATCATGTTTTCCTACATCTTCTCGCATTTCTTCAATCACGCATTGGGCAACCTCTCTTATGACGCCATGGAGACGTGGCTGCGCTTCCATGTCTGGTGGTGGCGGATCCCTGTCGTCAACATCACGCTCTACGCCGCCGCTGCGACGCATCTTTCGCTGGGGCTGTGGGCCCTCTATCAGCGACGAAACTTCCGCTACACGGCCATCGAGGTGACCCAGCTCGTGTTCGGATTGAGCATTCCGCTTCTGATCGCCAGCCATTTCGGAATCATGCGGTTGGGAGGGCTGTTGTTCGGACGCCCGGTGCCGCCGTATTCGGGGGTGCTACTGGCCTACTGGGTCAACCGCCCGTACATGGTGGCCGTGCAATTCTTCCTGTTGACGGTTGCCTGGATCCACGCCTGCATCGGACTTTACTTCTGGCTGCGCTTAAAGCCGTTCTTCAAATGGGCTGCCCCGTTCCTGCTCGCGATTGCGGTCTTGCTGCCGCCGCTGGCAATGACCGGCACCCATCGCGGCGCCCACGAGACGGTCGAGCGCGCAGCGCAGCCGGAATGGCGAGCCGAGCATATCAAATTAACCCCGCCGGCGCAGCGCTCGGTGATCGAGGACATCACGCTCTACTACTTCCCGATCCTGTATGGGACGGCGATCCTGCTCGTCTTCGTCGCGCGCGGCGTGCGGGCGCTGATCGAAAACCGGCGCGGCTCGATCACCGTTTCCTATCCCGGTCGCAAGGTCCGTAGTCCACGCGGCCTCTCCATCCTGGAGACGAGCCTGCGTTTCAAGGTCCCGCATGCAAGCGTCTGCGGCGGCAAGGCCCGGTGCTCGACCTGCCGCGTGCGAGTGGTAAGCGATCGCTTTGCGCTGCCGCCGCCCTCCAGCCGCGAATCGCATGTGCTGGCGCGCGTAGGAGCGAGCTCCAATCCGTCGATCAGGCTCGCCTGTCAGCTTCGGCCGAAGGCGGATATCGCCGTCATCCCCGTGCTGCCGGCCAATATCGGTGCCGACTTCGTTCGCAATCGCCGGCGCATCAACGTTGGCGAAGAACACTATGTGGTCAGCATGTTCGTCGACATGCGCGGATCGACCAAGCTTGCGGAAGCGCGTCTACCTTACGACACCGTGTTCCTGGTCAACCGCTTTCTGGAAGCCGCCTCGCAGGCTGTGATCGATGCCGGCGGGCAGCCCAACCAGTTCGTCGGCGACGGGCTGCTCGCGCTGTTCGGGCTGCGCACCGATCCGACCACCGCCTCGCGGCAGGCGATGCGGGCGGCCGCGATTGTCGCCGCCAATGTTGCCTACATGAATCATGAATTTTCAACCGAACTGCCGCAGCCGATCGAGTTCGGCATCGGCATTCACGGCGGCGAGGTCATCATCGGCGATATCGGTTTCCGCGATCACACCGTCTTCACTGCGCTGGGCGATGCCGTGAATGTCGCGGCGCGCCTGCAGGACCTCACCAAGACGCTGGGCTGCAGCGTGATGGTGTCCGAGGAGGTGTACCGGCAAGCTGGCATCGCGCCGGGCCGCATTGCGCCGGCGGAAGCGTCGATCCGCGGGCGCGATCGGCCGGTCCAGGTCTATGCGTTCACGGACCCGAGCGTGCTGGCGAGCCTGCTCGACGAGCAGGACGCCGAGCATGAGCCCTCCAATCACGCGACGGCGAAGGCCGCTATTTCAGCTTGAGACGATAAGTCTCGTGACAGTCGGTGCAGCGGTCGTTGATCGACGTGTAGGCTGTCTTGAGCTGATCGAGGTTCTTGATCTTGCCCTTGACGTCGGCGATCGCCTTCTGCACGGGAGGGACCTTGGAGTCGAAGTCGGCCTTGTTCTGCCAGACCTTGGGCGATGAGCCATAGCTGGCGTTGACGACGTCCTCCTTCGGATTGGTCTCAAACATTTTCGGAATCTTGGGAACGCTGGCTTCGAGGTCGGCGATGGCATTATCGACGGCCTTCTGGTCGTAGGGAATCTCACCCTTGATCATCTTGCCGATGACCACGTACATGGCTTTGCCTTGGGACCGCATGAGGTTGTCCTGCTCGACGGCGAGCTTCTGGTCCGCCATGACGGCGCCGGCGCCCCCGAGCAACACACCCATCGCAACGATTGTCCGTTTCATCGACGACTTCTCCTTCGAAAACCCGATTGCAAACGATGCCGCGATCCCGCTCCCGCGGAATCACGGCTGCCTCTCTTCTGATGCCCCGCCCCTCATCCGTACGAACCCCGCCGCGGCGTTTTATTCCCTGCGGCAGGGCTGTGATGTCAAAGGCTGTGCTGCCGCTGGCGCTCGCGGATCGCGATCCAGACACGCTCGGCGGTCGCCGGCATGTCGATGTGGTCGATCTTGTACTCGCGCCACAGCCCTTCGACGATGGCGTTGACCACGGCCGGACAGGAGCCGATCGCGCCGGCCTCTCCCGCGCCCTTGACGCCCATCGGGTTGGTCTTGCAGGGAATGTTGTGGGTCTCGAAGTGGAATGACGGCCCATCCGATGCGCGCGGCAGCGCATAGTCCATGTACGTGCCGGTGACGAGTTGGCCGTCGGTCGGGCTATAGACCACCTGCTCCATCAGCGCCTGCCCGATCCCCTGCATCACGCCGCCATGCACTTGCCCTGCAAGCAGCAGCGGATTGAGGGTCACGCCAAAATCGTCGACGATGACGTAATTGACGATCTTGATGATGCCGGTCGCGGGGTCGATCTCGACCTCGGCGATGTGGGTGCCGTTCGGATAGGTGCCGTCGGCGCTGGTGAAGGTGGCGCTGCCGTTCAGCTTCGAAGAATCGCCGCGCTTGGCCAAATCCGCAAAGCTGACGGAGCGATCGGTGCCGGCTATCCGCACGACGCCATTATCGATCTCGAGGTCGCCGGCGCTGGTTTCCAGCGCCTCGGCCGCAAGATTCTTGAGCTGCTTGCCGAGCTCGCGCGTCGCGCGTTCGACGCAGACGCCGCCGGTCGGGATCGAGGACGATCCGCCGGTGCCGAGCCCGGTCGCAATCTCGGCGGTGTCGCCCTGATGAATATGGACGCGCTCCGGCGCCAGTCCGAACTGCTGGGCGACGATCTGCGCGTAGGCCGTCTGATGGCCCTGCCCGCTCGATTGCGTGCCGATCAGGATAGTGACATCGCCGTTCGGATCGAGCCGCACATGGGCGGTTTCGTCCCCCCCCATGGTGCCGCAGATCTCGACATAGCTCGCCATGCCAATGCCGCGTACGAGCCCCTGCTTCCTTGCCTGCTTGGCGCGCTTCGAAAAGTCTTTCCAGTTCGCGACTTCCATCGCCCGCTTCATGTGGGCAGTGAAGTCGCCGGAATCGTAGATCTTGCCCGTCGCGGTCTTGTAGGGCAGCGCGCGCGGCGAGATGAAGTTTTTGCGCCGGATGGCCTCCGGCGTCATGCCGAGTTTTCGTGCCGACGCATCGACCAGACGTTCGATCACATAGGCAGCTTCCGGGCGGCCCGCGCCGCGATAGGCGTCGACCGGCACGGTGTGGGTGAACACCGTGCGGACGCGACAGTGGAAGGTCTGGATGTCATAGAGGCCCGGCAGCATGCCGGCGCCGCCGTGCGGAATATAGGGTCCGAACGTCGACAGATACGCGCCCATGTCGCCCATCAGATCGACGTCCATGGCGAGGAACTTGCCGTCCTCGGCCAGTGCCATCCGCGCAGTGGTGACATTGTCGCGCCCCTGCGCATCGCCCATGAAGTGCTCGCTGCGATCGGCGGCCCAGCGCACGGTTTTCTTGAGCTTGCGCGAAGCGACCGCGAGCAGCGCATATTCGCGATAGGGAAACAGCTTGGTGCCAAAGCCGCCGCCGACATCTGGGCAGATCACCCGCATTTTCTCGATCGGGATCTTCAGCACGTTCTGGCACAGGATGTCGCGCAGCCGATGACTGCCCTGGCTGCCCACGGTGAGCGTCAGGTAATCGCGCTTTGCATCATATTCGCAGACGGCCGCGCGCGTTTCCATGAAGCTTGCAACCACGCGCGGATTGACGATCCTGATTTCGGCAACGGCATGCGCCTTGGCAAAGGCGGCATCCGTCGCCGTCTTGTCGCCGATCGGCACGTCGAACAGGATGTTGCCGGCATGGCTCGACCAGACCTGCGGAGAGCCAGGCTTGACCGCGTTGGCGACACCGGCGACGGCAGGCAACGGCGTCCAGTTGACCTCGATCGCTTCGATCGCGTCGCGCGCGTGATCGACGGTATCAGCTACCACGAAGGCGACGACGTCGCCGACATGGCGAACTTCCTCGTTCGCCAGGATCGGATAGGGCGGGCCTGTGAAGGGATTGGTCTCGAGCTGGAACAGGCACGGCAGGTCACCGAGGTCCTTGACGTCCTCGGCCGTCAGGATCAGTGCAACGCCGGGAAGCGCTCGCGCGTTTGCCGCATTGATCGTGTAGGTCGCATGGGCATGCGGCGAGCGCAAAACCAGCGCATGCAGCGACGACTGTGCCGCCACGTCGTCGGTGTAGCGGCCCTTGCCGCGGATGAGCGCATCGTCCTCCTTGCGAAGGACGCTCTGGCCGACGCCGAATTTGATGGGAGTTGCCATTTATCTCCACCCCGTTTGAACTTTCCGGCATATTGCAGTGGTTTCAGGGGAAGCGCAAACGGCTTTAGCCGCGCATCAGGCTTCTCAGCCACCTCGGGCCGAATAGCAGCAAAATCGAGGCAGCATAGATCACCGTGCCGACGGCGATCAGCAACAGCAGTATGGTCTCGTCACGAAACGCGCTGGTCGCCGCCAGATGCGCCGCAGCAAACTTCCTGGTGAGCCAGAACGCCAGGGCCAGCACCACGCCGCTTCCGAAGAATTTCGCGAGCGATTGCACGAGGTCGCGGTCGAACGCCAGATGGTTCGCCCGCACCGCAAACCACAAGACCAGCAGGAGATTGATCCAGGCACCGACAGCGGTCGCAAGTGCCAGCCCCACCTGGGCAAGCGGTCCCATCAACAACAGCTTCAGCGCCACGTTCGCGGCGAGCCCCGTGAGCGAGGCCTTGACCGGGGTCGCGGTGTCCTTGCGGGCGTAGAAGGTCGCAACCGCGCTGCGGATCAGAACGAAGGGAATGAGGCCGACCGCATACGCGGCAAGCGTAGCTCCCGCGGCAGCGGCGTCGCCCTTGGTGAAGGCGCCGCGCGCGAACATGGCGCGCGTGATCGCATCGGGCACGGCGAGGAAGGCCGCGACAAAGGGCACCGAGAACAGCAGCGTGAAATCGAAGGCGCGGCGCTGCGAGGCCGTGGCGCCGGCATGATCGTCGGCCGTGAGCCGCCGCGACATTTCCGGCAACAGCACCGTGCCGATCGCGATGCCGATCACGCCGATCGGAAGCTGGTTCAGCCGGTCGGCATAGTACAGCGCCGACAGCGCGCCGGCGGGCAGAAAGGTTGCGATGATGGTGTCGGCAAACATCGCAACTTGCGTGCCCATCGAGCCGAGCGTCGCGGGCCCAAGCGCCCGGAAGAAAGCGCGGATGTCTTCATCGAGCTTCAGCGGGGCAAAGCGCGGCAGCCCGCCATGGGTTGCGAGATCGCCGGCCAAAAGAAAATATTGCAGGAAGCCCGAGATCAAGACGCCCCAGGCCGCGGCATGGCCCGCGGTCGGAAAGAAGGCCGCAAGCGCGAGCGTTGCCATCATCGCGATGTTGAGAAAAATCGACGCTGCGGCAGCACTGGCAAAACGCTGCATCACGTTGAGCATGCCGCCGTAGAGCGTGACCAGCGTGATCAGGAGCAGATAGGGAAAGGTGATGCGCGTCAGATCGATGGCAAGCCGGCGCTGCTCGGCATCCTCGGTGAAGCCGGGGGCCAGCACGCTCATGGCCTGCGGCATGAACAACCAGGCGACGACGAGCAGGATCACCTGCGACAGGAACAAGAGCGTGAAGATACGGTCGGCGAAAAGCCGCGCCGATGTATCGCCGCGCTCGCCGTGGACATGAGCGTAGGCCGGCACGAAGGCCGCGTTGAATGCGCCCTCGGCGAATATCGCACGGAAATGATTGGGCAGGCGGAACGCCACGAAGAACGCGTCCGCCACGGGGCCGGCGCCCAGGATGGCCGCAAGCATGATGTCGCGGGCAAAGCCTGTCAGCCGCGACAGCAGCGTATAGAACCCGACGGTAAAGATGCGCCCGAGCATGCGAGGCTTCTAAAGCATGAAAGCCTTGGTTTGAAGCGAAGAACGAGGCAGTTCCCTCTCCCCGCTTGCGGGGCGAGGCGAATGTGAGTTCGCGGACAAACCGGCTAGGAAACTGCGCCGCGCACAGCCGCAATGATTCGGTCCTGGGTCGCTTCGTCGAGATAGGCGTGCATCGGCAGGCTGATCACGTCGCCGGACAGTTCTTCCGAGACCGCGAGCCCGCCTTCCGCAACCGGGAAATGCCGGTAGGCGGTCTGCTGATGCATCGACTTCGGGTAGTAGATCGCGGTGGGAACGCCCTGCGCCTTCAACGCCGCGGCAAAGCCGTCGCGATCGGTCCCCTTGGGCAGGCGAATGGTATATTGCGCCCACACCGAGCTGCAGCCCACGGCGAGACGCGGCACTGTGACGACATTGCCGAGGCCACGGCTGTAGCGCTCGGCGAGCCTGTTGCGCGCCTCGATTTCGTCCTCGAAAATCTTCAGCTTCTCGATCAGCACAGCCGCCTGCACGGTGTCGAGCCGCGCGGTCAAGCCCAGCCGGACATTGTCGTATTTGTCAAAGCCCTGGCCATGCACGCGGACACTGCGCAGCGTCGCCGCAAGCTCCGCGTCGTCGGTGAAAATCGCCCCGCCATCGCCGAAGCAACCGAGCGGCTTTGCCGGAAAGAAGCTCGTGGCGGTGGCGAGCCCGAAGGTGCCGAGACGGCGACCCTTGTAGCTTGCGCCGAATCCCTGCGCGGCGTCATCGAGCACGAACAGCCCCTCGCCCGCCGCAACTGCGCCGATCGCGTCGTGATCGGCGCTCTGCCCGAACAGATCGACCGGGATCACCGCCTTCGGCTTGAGGCCGAGCTTTCTCGCCGTCGCGATCGCTCGCGCCAGCGAAGTGGCATCCATGTTGAACGTCGCTTCGTCGACGTCGACGAAGACCGGCGTCGCGCCGGTCAGCGCTACCGCCTCGCCGGTCGCGCAAAAGGTAAAGGACGGGCACAGCACGGCATCGCCGGGGCCGACCCCTTTCGCCATCAACACCATCAGCAGTGCATCGGTGCCGCTGGAGCAGGTCACGACGTGCCTCACGCCGGAGAAAGCGGCAAGCTCCGCCTCGAGCTGCGCGATCTCCGGACCGCCGAGGAACTGGCAGTGGCCGAGCACGCGCGCAACCGCCTCGTCGAGAGATTTGCCGAGCCGCTTGCGCTGCGCGGCGACGTCGATGAAGGGAATGGATTGCAGACGCGTGTGCTGGTTCATGGAGCCTTGCAGAATTTTGGATGAAGCCATCGAAGATGTCAGCCGACGACGCGGCGCGGGCCCTTGCGAGCGGGCGCAGCGGCCTTCGGTCGCGCCGATGTTTCGAGACACCGGGTTGCGATCTCGAGGCTGGCAACGCCTTCATCGCCGGTCACGGCCGGCGAGGATCCGGATCGCACCGCGCGCAGGAAGGCGACCAATTCCGCGCGCAGCGGCTCGTCATGGCCGACGGGGAGATGGCGCATCGAATAGCTTCCGTCCGGCTTGAAGCCGAAACACTCGGTAACCTG
>Ga0310916_10001933_pt1 | contig 12507 bp, 13 predicted proteins | sample GREbulkMGLF176_FD_203444 | JGI IMG/M metagenome (GOLD analysis project Ga0310916, IMG submission 203444) | Lab enrichment of tropical soil microbial communities from Luquillo Experimental Forest, Puerto Rico - GRE.bulkMG.LF176 | ecosystem: Environmental > Terrestrial > Soil > Tropical forest >...
GCAACTTCGCTCGATGGCCGCATCGCTATCGCGAGCGGCGAGAGTCAGTGGATCACCGGACCGCCGGCGCGCGAGCGAGCGCACGCCTTGCGCGCCAGTCACGACGCGATCATGGTCGGCACCGGCACTGTTGTTGCGGACGATCCCCAGCTGACCTGCCGCCTGCCCGGGCTCGGCCACCGTTCGCCGGTGCGGGTCGTCATCGACCGCCATCTGCGCATTCCGCGGGCCGCGCGAATAATCGCCGATGCGCACCGGGTGCCGACCTGGGTCCTGACCTTACGCTCGGCCGATCCTGGTCGGCGCGCGGCGTTTCTTGCGAACGGCGTCACCCTGATCGATGTCAATGACGACGGCGAGGAGCAAATCGACCTCGCCGCAGCCCTTGGGGCGCTCGGTGAGCGGGGTATCACCCGACTTCTCGTCGAAGGCGGCGCCCGCCTCGCGGCCGCCTTCTTTCGCGCCCGCCTCGTCGATCGTCTTGTCTGGGTTCACGCCCCGCTGGTGATCGGCGGTGACGGGATCCCGGCAATCGCCGGCTTCGACCTCGCGGCGTTGGCCGACGCCCGTGCTTTCGAGCGGCTGTCTACGGAGACGATCGGCGACGACGTGCTGACGACCTTCCGTGTTCGGCCGATTTAATTCCCTGATCGCCGATTTTTATGTCTCTGTTCGTCGGATTTATGTCCCTGTTTGGTGGCGTAGGGAATTTGCACTCGTGACTGACGAAATATCAATCACTTAGAGGTAGGCGGTCGGTCGTTTGCGGCCCGGAATCGGCTTCTTCGCAGTTTTTTCCCGTCGACCAGGGATTCGGGTCGGGGACGAAGAGCCCTGGTAAATCGTCCAACAGACCCGTAGTTTACCAGCATGTTCACCGGCATCATCACCGATGTAGGGCGGGTACTGCGGTTGCAGCGCGGCGAACTTCTCGATCTGACGATCGCCACGGCTTTTGAGACCTCGGCGATCCCGGTCGGAGCCTCGATCGCCTGCTCCGGAGCGTGCCTTACCGTCGTTGCAGTGGAGCCTGCGGCATTCGCGGTGCAGGCGTCGGTCGAGACTCTGACTTGCACCACCCTCGGGGAATGGCAGGAAGGCACCCCGGTCAATCTCGAAAAACCACTCCGGCTGGGCGAGGAACTCGGTGGGCATCTCGTCTCGGGCCATGTCGACGGCATGGTGCGGATCGTCGAACGGCGGCCCGAGGCGGAGTCGGTTCGTTTCGTCTTCGAGGCGCCGGAAGAGCTGATGCCGTTTGTCGCACCAAAGGGTTCGGTCGCCCTCGATGGGGTGAGCCTTACCGTCAATGAGGTGGCGCAAAACCGCTTTGGGGTGAATATTATCCCGCACACTCTCGCATGCACCAATTTCGCCTCTTTGCGGACCGGGCAGCGGGTGAACCTGGAAATCGACTTGATCGCCCGCCATGTCGCGAGGCTGCTCCGGCAAACGCCATGACACGACCGCCTCATATCCTCCTCGTCGAGGCGCTGTATTACACCCACATCGCAGCCGAACTGCGACGTGGCGCGGAGCGCGCGCTCACCGCGACCGGTGCCACTCATGAGCGCATCGCGGTGCCCGGCGCGTTTGAGATCCCGGCGGCGATCGGCATCGCCAGCCGGGCCAGCGCGCATTTCGATGGGTTTGTAGCGCTCGGCTGCGTGATCCGCGGCGAGACGACTCACTACGACCACATCTGCGCCGAAAGTGCGCGCGGGCTCCAGGATTTGGCGGTCCGCGACGGTATCGCCATCGGGTACGGGATCCTGACGGTCGAGAACGAGGCCCAGGCACTCGTTCGCGCCTCGCCGGACGGCCGGGACAAGGGCGGCGAAGCGGTACGCGCCTGCCTGGCGATCGTCGACCTCAAGCGGCGATTTACCGGAAACGGCGGATGACTTCGACGGAGAGCGAGCACCATCAGCGCCTCGGCGGCCGCCGGCGCAGTGTGGCTCGGTTGACGGCCGTCCAGGCGCTCTACCAGCTCGAGGCCAATTCCGAGGCCGATCCGAAGTCGGTCGTGCGCGAATTCGTCCGACACCGCTTCGGCCAAGAAATCGACGGCGATCGGTTGGGTGATGCCGATCCTGAGCTGTTCGCCGACATCGTCTGCGGCGTGACCGAGGATCTGGACCATCTCGACACCGAGATCTCCGCGGCGCTCACCGAGGATTGGCCACTGCCGCGCCTCGATTCGGTCCTTCGCGCTATCCTTCGCGCCGGCGCTTATGAGCTGATACATCGCCGCGATGTGCCGCCACGGGTGTCGCTGAGCGAATATACCGCGATTGCTTACGCCTTTTTCACCGGCAAGGAACCGGGGCTCGCGAACGGGGTCCTCAATCACCTTGCCCACACGCTGCGCGACAGTGACCTCTAGGAGCCATGACGGACCGCGTCTCCGGAGAACCCCTCGGCGAGTTCGAGCGCATTCGGCGGTTTTTCGCGCCACTTGCCGGGCCGGGCGGCCTCGGCCTGCGTGATGACGCCGCTATCGTCGATTGCCGCGAGGGGCAGCGTCTTGTTGTCACCGCAGACGCGATCGTTGGCGGTGTCCATTATTTGCCGGACGATCCGCCGGACCGCGTCGCGCGCAAACTACTGCGGGTCAACCTGTCGGATCTCGCGGCGATGGGCGCTCGGCCTCTCTATTATCTCCTGACGACGGCGCTTCCGGCCGCGCTGGGATCGGACTGGGTTGCCGAGTTTACCCGAGGGCTGGCCGAAGATCAGCGCCGGTTCGGGATCCATCTCTTGGGTGGCGATTCGGTGGCGACAACAGGGCCGGCCGTACTGTCTCTGACCGCTATCGGGGAAGTCGCCGCGGGAATGGAGGTCAGGCGCAACGACGCCCGCGCTGGAGACCTCGTCTGGGTCTCCGGCACGATCGGGGATGCATTTCTCGGGCTCGCCCTGCTGGGTGGTGCCTACCCGCAACTTGCCCCCGAGTATCGCGCCGGGCTAATCGCACGCTTCCAAATGCCCGATCCGCGTCTCGGCCTTGGCTGCCGATTGGCTGGAATCGCGCACGCGATGATCGATATCTCCGATGGTTTGATCGCCGATCTCGGACACATTTGCGAGACCTCGCGCGTCGGCGCCGTTGCCGAGCTGGCATCGCTGCCTCTGTCGCCCGCGGCGAGGATCATCGTCGATCGAGAACCGGGCGTCCGAACAAAACTGGCAACGGGAGGCGACGACTACGAGCTGTTGTTCACCGCGCCGGCCGGTTCGACAAAAGCGATCGACGATCTGTCCTCTGTCCTCGGCCTACCGATCACGAGGATCGGCAGGATCGAGCCCGGAGAAGGCGTCCGCCTCGTCGATGCCGAGGGTCGGACCATCCCCGTCGGCGAATCCGGCTACCGTCACTTCTGAGCTGCGGTTGCCTGCCGGTTGCTCTTCTGGCATGTTTCGCGCGCGCTGTAATACCCCGCTGTGGCGGACTCTGGCGGGGCCGCTATGTTCGTGGTCGCAAGGAAACCTTTCCGATGCCTTCCGCATATTTGCTGGTCATCGCCTGCGGCGTGCTGGCATTGCTCTACGGCTTGGTTACCAGCCGTCAGGTGCTGACAGCAAACGCCGGCTCTGCCCGGATGCAGGAGATTTCCGGCGCTGTCTTGGTCGGCGCGCGCGCCTATCTCAACCGCCAATACCGCGCGATCGCGGTCGTCGGCGTGGTGGTCCTGATCGTGCTCGGCGTGACCCTCGGAGTACGAGTCGCGATCGGCTATCTAATCGGGGCGGTGTTGTCGGCGTCGGCCGGCTATATCGGCATGAATGTCTCGGTGCGCGCCAATGTCAGGACGGCGCAGGCGGCGCGGAGCAGTCTCAAGGCAGGGTTGGCGATCGCCTTCAAGGCCGGCGCGGTGACCGGGCTCGTAGTGGTCGGGCTCGGACTGCTCGGGGTCGGGATCTATTACTTCGTCTTGCGCGCGACGATGCCCGGCGAGGATCTGCGTCCGGTGCTCGAGGCCATGGTAGCGCTGAGCTTTGGCGCGTCGCTGATCTCGATCTTTGCGCGTCTTGGCGGCGGCATCTTCACCAAAGGCGCCGATGTCGGTGCCGACCTCGTCGGCAAAGTCGAGGCCGGCATCCCGGAAGACGACCCCCGCAACCCGGCGGTTATCGCCGATAACGTCGGCGATAACGTCGGCGATTGCGCCGGGATGGCCGCGGACCTGTTCGAAACCTATGCCGTCACCATCGTCGCAACGATGCTGCTCGCCAATATCTTCTTTGCCCCGCCGCTGCGCGACAGCATGCTGCTGCTGCCGCTCGCGATCGGCGCGGTGTGCATCGCTACGTCTGTAATCGGTACCTTCTTTGTCCGGTTGGGCGCCGATAACGGGATCATGAAGGCGCTTTACAAAGGGCTCATCGCGACCGGGATCCTATCGATCGTGGCGATTGCCGTTGTGATCTATTGGCTCTTCGGCTTCTCGGACGCGCTGGCAATGAGCACAGGCGCATCGGTGACCGGGCTCGGATTGTGGCTCTGCGCGATCGTCGGTCTCGCGGTCACCGGCTTCATCGTCTGGATCACGGAATATTATACGGCGACCACATACCGGCCGGTGCGCAGCATCGCGCTAAGCTCGACCACCGGACATGGCACCAACGTGATCCAAGGCCTTGCCGTGTCGATGGAGGCGACGGCGCTCCCAGTTGTTGTGATCTGTGTCGGCATCATCCTCGCATTTCTGATCGCCGGTCTATTCGGAATCGCGGTGGCCGCGACAACGATGCTGGCGCTCGCCGGCATGATCGTCGCGCTCGACGCCTACGGCCCGGTCACCGACAACGCCGGTGGCATCGCCGAAATGGCCGATCTGCCGCGCGAGGTACGGCGTACGACCGACGCGCTCGATGCCGTCGGCAACACGACCAAGGCGGTGACCAAAGGTTACGCGATCGGTTCCGCCGGACTTGCCTCGCTTGTGCTGTTCGCGGCCTACACCGAGGATCTCAAACACTATTTTCCCACGCTCGATGTCCACTTCGGGCTGCAGGACCCCTACATCGTGATTGGGCTCTTTATCGGCGGGCTGATGCCGTACCTGTTCGCCTCGCTCGGCATGACCGCGGTCGGGCGGGCGGCCGGCTCCGTCGTCGTCGAAGTGCGGCGCCAGTTCCGCGAGATCCCGGGCATCATGCAAGGCAAGGCAAAGCCGGATTATGGTCTCGCCGTCGACATGCTGACCCGGGCGGCAATCCGCGAAATGATCGTTCCGTCCCTGCTGCCGGTACTGGCGCCCATCGCTCTGTACATTGTTATAGCGCTGATTGCCGGGCGGGCGGCCGCGTTCAGTGCACTCGGCGCTATGCTGCTCGGTACCATCGTGACCGGGATCTTCGTTGCCATCTCGATGACCTCAGGCGGCGGCGCCTGGGATAACGCAAAGAAATACATCGAGGAGGGTCATCACGGGGGCAAAGGCTCCGAGCCCCACAAAGCCGCGGTCACGGGGGATACTGTCGGCGATCCCTACAAGGACACCGCAGGTCCGGCAATCAACCCGATGATCAAGATCACCAATATCGTTGCCTTGCTGCTGCTCGCGATCCTCGCTAAGTGGGCCGGCTGAACTCCGCCCATCGTCCGATCAGAAATCAGGTGTCTGGTCTGCCGGTTTTATGAGTGTCGCTCCCGCTGCCTCCGCTGCTGCCGCCCGCGGCGCTGTTGAACTTTCCGAGGTTCCCGATCACCTGCTCGAGGAATGACAGCTCACGGCCGGGAGCCGGGGTCGCCCTGGCAACTGGAATAATCTCCTTGCCATCCTCCAAGCCCTTGTGATCGACGCCTTTAACGACGTCCTGGTTATCGAAGTTGACGACATACACTTGCTGGTCAACCACATCGGGATCAAAGAATGAGAATTGCTCGGTTCGCCGGCTTATGTAGTACCAGGATTTGTCGCTGAAGATGCTGACGCTAGACGGCGAACCCAGGATCTTGATCACTTCGTCTTTGGTTGTGCTGCCTGGATGAACCTCTGCGATCTTATCCTGCGAGGGTAGGTTGCCGCGTTGCTCGACGGTCGTCGCGCACCCCGCGGCCAGCGCTATCCCCGCAATTACGCTGAAGATGAAAAATCGGTGCCGAATGAGGATTGCCCGGCGGTGCACCATCGGATCACGCAACCGTTCTCTGTTGAAGCAAGTCGGGGCCGCGCCCATTTGTGCCTTACAGCTTTTAGCCCGGAGCCATTCGTTGTCAACGTCTCCGGCCGTCTTGAGCGCGATCGCGACCTTCCCGGCCCACGTGTCCCGGAGCGCGCTCCACTACTTGTAGCGACGGAAGGGTCACCGTGGCCGATATCGCACCCGAATTCTGCCGTGTTGTACCACTCGCAAGACTGGGTTCCGCTCCATTTCGCCAGCAGATCGAAGCAACGACGAGCGAACGTGAGAAACTTTCCCGGCGTTTCGACCTCCTCACCCTCGACCGTTTGACCGCGACTGTCGAGCTTCGCCGCCAAGGCGATGATGTCATTGTGTTAGAAGCTGCTTTCGAAGCGGAGTTTGTGCAGAGCTGCGTCGTCACTCTCGAGCCGGTCGAGGGCGCAGTATCGGACCGCTTCACGCTGGTTTACGGTCCTGCCGAAGCGGAGCAGCGGGAAGTCGGATCGCGACAAGCCGAGGCAGCTTTCGAGCCACTGAATCGCGATTTGATCGACATCGGGGAAGCAGTGGCGCAGGAGCTCTCGCTCTCGCTGCCGGTGTTTCCACGGCACCCGGACGCAAAGATCGAGGCCGAAACATTGGTGGAACCGAGCAGGAGCCCCTTCGGTTCCCTAGCGCGCCTGAAGCAGCGTAGGGAGTGCTGACTTGTTCGCACGGCGCGAGCAAAACAGCTGCAGGCCTTGCGGATCGGCTGCATGATTGTTGCCGAGGTCTCTGTTTTTGGCTAATTAGCAGCGTTCTTTTGCGTCGCTTTTCCGGAAAGCGAGCTTGCCATGGCCGTTCCAAAAAAGAAAACCTCGCCGTCACGCCGCAACATGCGGCGCGCGCACCATTGGCTCGAACCTGCCACCTACGCGGAATGCCCCAATTGCGGTGAGTTGAAGCGCCCGCACCATCTTTGCAAGGCGTGCGGGTATTATGACGGGCGCGAGGTGATCGCGGCGCCATCGGAGAGGCCTTGACCAACAAACTCGGTTCAGAGGTCGCGCACGGTGAGCGACACCATCACGATTGCGATCGATGCGATGGGCGGCGATCGCGCTCCGGGCATCGTGCTGAAAGGTGCCGAGATCGCGCTACAGCGATATCCCGGGGTTCGCTATCTATTGTTCGGCGCGGAAGGTGAGATTCGTCCGCTCATAGCGAAGCTCCCGAGCCTCGGGGGGATGGTGACATTGTGCCACACGACCGATGTCGTGGCAGACGACGCGAAGCCGTCGCTGGCACTTCGCACCGGACGCCAATCGAGCATGCGGCTCGCAATCGACGCTGTCGCTGACGGGAGGGCCGATGGCGTCGTTTCCGCTGGCAATACTGGCGCGCTGATGGCGATGGCCAAATTTGCGCTGAAGATGCTGCCGGGGATAGATCGGCCGGCAATTGCGTCGTTTTTCCCGACCCGGCGCGGGGAGAGCGTGATGCTGGATCTCGGTGCCAATATCGAATGTGACGCGGAAAATCTCGTGCAGTTTGCGCTGATGGGTGACGTTTTCGCGCGGACCGTCCTCGGACTTATCGAGCCAACAATTGGCCTGCTCAACGTTGGCGCCGAGGACTTGAAAGGCAACGACGCCGTTCGCGCCGCTAGCGCGCGCTTGCGGCTGGCGGTGACACCGCTCCAGTTTTACGGGTTCATCGAGGGCGATGATATTGCTGCGGGAACCGTGGATGTCGTGGTCACCGACGGCTTCACCGGCAATGTCGCCGTCAAGACGGCCGAGGGAACGGCCAAGCTTTTCACCGAGTTCCTTGAAGCGGCGTTTCACCACTCGCTATCGGCACGGATCGGCTATCTCTTTGCACGCGGGGCCCTCAGGAAACTCCGGATACGTTGCGATCCGCGCCGCTATAATGGCGCCATTTTCTTGGGCTTGGGTGGCATCGCGGTCAAGAGCCATGGCTCGACCGACGCTTTTGGCTTCGCCAACGCCATCGGCGTTGCCATCGACATGAAGGTAAACGGCTTTCTCGACAAGATTCGGGTCGAGCTGGAGCGCCTCAACGAGGCGCGGTCCGTGCCGCAGCCGGCGGCTCTCTAATCGCTGGAAAGATGACTTCGCGATCCCAGGTCGCCGGATGCGGCGCCTACCTGCCCGAGCGAATCATTACGAACCGCGAACTCGCCAGGCGCCTCGACACCTCGGATGAATGGATCCGCCAGCGCACCGGGATAGGCGAGCGCCGGGTCGCCGCACCGGGAGAGTTGACGTCCGACCTTGCCGTCCACGCCGCTGAACGCGCTCTGAGCAGCGCCGGGATGAATGGCAGCGACCTCGATCTGCTCATCGTTGCCACAGCGACTCCCGACAACACCTTTCCGGCCACTGCAACGAAGGTGCAGGCGCTGCTCGGGATGAGGCACGGCGTGGCCTTTGACATTCAGGCGGTCTGCGCGGGGTTCATCTTTGCACTGTCGGTCGCCGACAACGCGCTGCGCCTCGGCCAAGCTCGAACCGCGCTCGTGATCGGGGCAGAGACGTTTTCTCGCATTCTTGACTGGGCGGATCGCCGCACTTGCGTCCTCTTTGGAGACGGAGCCGGGGCCCTCGTTCTGAAGGCGGTCCCGGCCACGGCACCGGGCGGCCGCTTTGTCCTCTCGAGCCATTTACATTCGGACGGACGCCAGTATGACATCCTCTATGTTGACGGCGGCCCATCCTCGACCCGCTATACGGGCTTTTTGCGGATGGAAGGACGCGAGGTCTTCCGGCTGGCGGTCCAGCATTTAAGCTCGGTGGTCGACGAGGCGCTCACCGCGAACGGGCTTACCGCGGCGGACATCGACTGGCTCGTCCCGCACCAAGCGAACAGCCGGATCATCGACGGTATGCGAAAGAGATTGGGCCTGTCGAAGGACAAGGTGGTCGTCACGATCGAAGGCCACGCTAACACCTCGGCTGCCTCGATTCCGCTCGCCATCCAGGCGGCCGTCGAGGACGGGCGGATCCAGCCTGGGCATCTGGTCTTGATGGAGGCTCTGGGCGGCGGCCTGACCTGGGGAGCGAGCTTGGTGCGCTGGTAGCCGGCCGAGCGTGGCACGCTCCGCCTCTTGTCGGAACATGACAACGCTTTGGAATTTGACGGGATTTTTCCTGCGGGTTACGCTTCCGGCAAAGAAGGGGGAGGGGCTTGATGGCTGGAGAAACGGTGACCCGTGCGCGGCTCAGCGAGGCTGTCTACCAAGAGGTCGGATTGTCGCGTAACGAGTCGGCCGAGCTTGTCGAAGCTGTAATCGCCGAAATTTCCGGCGCACTCGAACGCGGAGAGATTGTTAAGATTTCATCATTCGGGAGCTTTGCCGTCCGGCAGAAGGGCCAACGCATCGGCCGTAACCCCAAGACTGGTCAGGAAGTGCCGATCAATCCGCGACGCGTTCTTGTCTTCCGTGCCTCGCACGCGCTCAAGGATCAGATCAATCAGGGTCTGACCGATGCGGGCGACGGTGAGACGCCCTCTGCATCTGCGGCCAAGGCACCCTCGGCGTGAGGTGACCCAGGCGAACGAACCAGCACCCCACCGGCGCGCTGGCAAATCGGGCGCTGCCTTTCGCACCACCGGAGAAGTCTCCGAGGAACTCGAACTGCCGCCGCATGTGCTGCGATTTTGGGAATCCAAATTTCCCGAGATTAAGCCGCTCAAGCGCCGGGGTGGCCGCCGTTACTATCGGCCGGAGGACGTTGACCTGCTGCGGCAGATCCGACAGTTCCTTTATCAGGAGGGATATACGATCCGCGGGGTCCAGAAGTTGCTCCGCGAGGGTGGGCCGCGGGGCAAGAAGGCCCCGGGGCGGCCGGTCGAGAAGAACGCCGCGGCGACGCTGTTTCCGCTCGATCCGGTAGCCGATCCGCCCAGCGATGCGGGGACGCCCGTCCCCTCTCGGCAAGCCCTGCAAACGGCTCTGGAGGAGGTGCGGCGCGAGCTTCTGGAAATCCGGGCATTGCTCGACAAGCTCCGCGCGCAGTGATCTGCCGGAGTGAGAGACCGTGGCATGCGCAAGTTGCAACGCGCGCGGCGCATCATTATGATCGATTACGTCGGCAGAGCGGCCCCGGTCGGAGCGTAGCGCAGCCTGGTAGCGCATCAGCATGGGGTGCTGAGGGTCGTGAGTTCGAATCTCACCGCTCCGACCATTCCCCTCTTCCTTTCCCGCCGGCTCGCCGCCGATCATAGCATGGACGAGGAGGACGAAGGCATGAACGCTTCCCAGGCCGACCTTGAACCCTGGCAGTGGCCCGAGGAACAGTGGCGCAAACTCGTCAACCGTGTCCGTGCGGGGCGCCGATTGCGGCCGGCCGAGTGGCCAGGCGGCATGCGGTGCGCTGTCGCGTTGTCATTTGACAGTGACCACGAAACCAGCGACTTGCGCGATGGCGGCAAGTCGATCGGGCGCTTGGCCTGGGGTCAATTCGGTAACCGGGTCGGCGTGCCGCGGATTCTCGACCTGCTCGACAGATACGATGTCACCGGCTCGTTCTACGTGCCGGCGGTGACGGCACTCCTCCACCCAGAGGAGCAGCGCCGGGTGGTGGCCGAAGGCCATGAAATCGGGATTCATGGTTGGATCCACGAGTTGAATTCGAGCCTGCCCTACGAAGCCGAACGTGACCTGATGAGGCGTTCGGCCGATACCCTCGAAAAGATCGCGGGCGTACGGCCGGTCGGCTTGCGCACCCCTTCGTGGGATTTTAGTCAGCACACCCTGCAAATTGAGAAGGAGATGGGGCTGCTTTATGATTCATCACTGATGAGTGACGAGGATTGCTACGAGCTGCTGCTCGATGGCGAACCGGCCGGGGTCGTTGAGCTTCCGGTCGAATGGGTACGCGACGACGCGGTCTATTTCATGATGAACAGGTTTTCGGCGCTGCGGCCTTATACGCCGCCGACCGACGTGCTCGATATTTTCCGGCGCGAGTTTGATGCGGCTTATGACGAGGGCGGCATTTTCCAGCTGACCATGCATCCACACGTAATCGGCTACCGCTCGCGGATCTGGATCCTCGAGGAGATCATCCGCCACGCCAAAGCGCGCAAGGGGGTGTGGTTCGCCACCCATGCCGAGATTGTCGACTGGGCAAAGCAGCACGCAGCCTGAGACGGTGGACGTGGCGCAGGCCACGCCTACCCGGTGCGGTCATGTTGCGCTGATCGGCGCACCGAACGCAGGCAAGTCGACGCTGCTCAACCGGCTCGTCGGGCGCAAGCTTTCGATCGTTACCCCCAAGCCGCAGACCACACGGACCCGGCTGCTCGGTATTGCCACCGAAGGTCCCACGCAGATCATCTATGTCGACACACCGGGGATCTTTGCACCGAGGCGACGTCTCGATCGTGCCATGGTGGCAGCGGCCTGGTTAGGCGCCGAGGATGCCGACCGAACGGTGCTTCTGGTTGATGCAGCACGCGGCGTGGACCGGGATACCCGCCGGATCCTCGACCGCCTCGCCGAGCATGGCCGCGAATCGATCCTCGCTTTGAACAAGATCGATCTGGTTCGGCGCGGCGGCCTGCTCGGCCTCGTCGACATGCTGTCGCAGGAAGGCCGGTTCGACCCGGTCTTCATGATCTCGGGGTATACCGGAGACGGAGTCGGCGATCTCAAGAGATATCTCGCCGGCGCCCTGCCGCAAGGTCCGTGGCTGTTTCCCGAAAACCAGCTTTCCGACATGCCCGAGCGGGTGATTGCGGCCGAAATCACCCGCGAGCAGGTCTTTCTGCAGCTGCACGACGAGCTGCCCTACGGCTCGACGGTTGAGACCGAGCAATGGGAGGACAAAAACGACGGCAGTGCGCGGATCGAGCAGGTAATCTTTGTCCAACGGCCAAGCCAACGGGCTATCGTGCTCGGCGAGGGCGGGCAGCGAATCAAGGGGATCGGTGCCCGCGCCCGCGCCGAGCTTGAGCGTATACTCGAACGGCCTGTCCACCTGTTCCTGTTCGTCAAGGTGCGCGAGAACTGGGTCGACGACCGCGAACGCTATACGGCATTCGGGCTTGATTACGACGCCTAATGCAGTGGCATGACACAGGGTTTGTCCTCGCTGCTCGTCGCCACGGTGAAAGCGCCCTGATCGTCGAGCTTTTTACGCGCGAGCACGGACGGCACGCCGGCTTGGTTCGCGGCGGACAGTCGCCCAGGGTGCGAGCGATGTTGCAGCCGGGCAACGAGGTTGCCGCGACGTGGCGCGGACGCTTGGACGAGCATCTCGGCACGATCGGTTGCGAGCTGGTGCGGGCTCAGGCCGCGCGCATTCTCGACGATGCCGGCCGGCTGGCTGGTTTGACGTCGGCCGCGGCGCTGGTTTGCGCGGCGTT
>Ga0310916_10001934_pt1 | contig 12506 bp, 15 predicted proteins | sample GREbulkMGLF176_FD_203444 | JGI IMG/M metagenome (GOLD analysis project Ga0310916, IMG submission 203444) | Lab enrichment of tropical soil microbial communities from Luquillo Experimental Forest, Puerto Rico - GRE.bulkMG.LF176 | ecosystem: Environmental > Terrestrial > Soil > Tropical forest >...
AATTGGAACCCGATAGGGCAAGATCACGGATTACCGGCACAATCGTGGCGGGGTTCGACCGCCGATAAGGCGTTAAAAGGCCGAACACGGCGGCGCCGGCCCCGGCCGCATCCTCCATCGCCTTCAAGGCCTGCATCTGGCGGGCGGAATGCTGCACACCCCGAATTACGACTTCAATGATATGCTGTGACCTAGGAGCAGCGGGTAAATTGCGGGATACGCGTAGCAGGATGACGGAAAAAGGAGCGCGAGAGCGAGCACGCGAGCGGAGTGAAGCCTATCGTAAGCGACGGCGGCATGGGCGCGTGTCGGTGCCGATTGAAATTGGTCCGCACCAACTCGCTGCCTTGGAGCGGCTTGCACTCTTGGGTGTCGGTGATCGCGACAAGGTGGCCATCGCCGGAGCGGTGACTCGGTTCCTTGATGCGGCATCGCATCTCTCTGCCATGGGGGACGCGCTCTGGCCCGAGAGCGAAGAACGGCATGACCGGGTTATCTAACCGCCCAACCGGCTGGCCTGCGTTTCGACTTTTGCGCCAAAAACCGGCCCCTATCCCATCTCGTCGACATGGCAACTGGGTCCATGGGCGTTACTCCAGAAGCCGGATCGAAGGAATGCGAAAGGCTAGGCTCTGCTGCAGAATATTGAGCGGCGAGTGGTGGCTTACTATTCGGGACATGTACCCGGCTAAGCCGCTCGGGTGGAAAGCCTACCGGATTGCGCGCGAAGAGCCACCTCCTCTCCCGTGACGCGTCATCCGGGCGCTCGGTGTTCCCATGTTACCCGTCACCGAAGCGGGTCATCGACGTTGGTCCGTGGCGTCGTCCAAAGTCCAGCCGCACATCAGATTGAGCCGCGGTTTGCCGAGTGTCGTTGCTTCGGGCACCTTTACGGAATGTACCATCGATCAAGCCCTCCGTGGCGTGCAACGGCGAGTGCCCGACCGGCGAAGCGACGAAAAGCGACGACGATTTCGCTGATGTCGTTCTGCTCGCTCTCGGGGAGCCAACCGAGCGCGACCAGAGTCTCGATCGTGCTGCCGCTCAATTCGAGCGAGATGACCGTTTTGCCCAGCTTGCGCCGTTCGCGGTGACGACGCATGCGCTCAGCACTAGGAGAAAGCGGCCGTGGCATGGGGGCCGCAAGCAGCGTTTCGGTCACCGGTCAGTCCCCGCTGTCGTCGCCCAGGGCAACCCTCACCGCCTAGCCATATCCGAGTCGGTGTCCAGCCGGATTACCGCCTTGAAAGGGCCGCTGGCCGTTAGCGACCAGGGCTGACCGGTGCTCTCGCTTTGATGCGGCCATCGCTGATCCCACCGAGTCACGCTGCCCGATATCCACCTCATTGTCGCGGGAAAGATAAACCGTACCAGGCCACCTGCTAGGCGATCTTTGTAACTCACGGCGTAGAGTTTCGCTTCACATCCTCGACGAATGATCTGTACCGCCGTCGGTCGATCGCCGCCTCCGTCAATAACTTCATACTTGCATTCATCACCATCTCTTTATTGGGGCCGGTTCATGTCAGTGCGGCTGGGCATCGGTCGGGCAGCTGCCCCGCGGCTTCGACCCCCGAGCCAAGGGCAAGCGCCATTTCCGACGACGGTATCTTCGGCTGGCTCGATCTCGGTCGCCAGATGGAATGGAACGCATCGAGCGTGCTCCCAAAGTGCAACATAAACGTCGCCTGCGCACCGCAACTGCTTCTTCTCTGCAGCTCGACCATCGCCTACACCATTCTTGTCACTCGCGTTGCTTTGGTTGAAGTAGAGACGCATCAGCGGTCATTGGTTTGTGTCGGCGGATCGAATGTCTGCCAGCCGCAGCGGGTGGCAGATTCGTGCCGCAAAACCGTGATGACCGCGCCCGCATCGGCTCGCAGGGCGGCGAGCATGCTAGGCGGCAGAGGATCACGTTCGACGACTTTAAGTGTAAGTCCATCAGCGACGAGCACCGCACCACGCCGCCGTGCAGCCTCAACGAGCCGCCCTGCAGTTTCCGAAACGATGGAAGGAACGTCCGAGGCGATGAGCCGGTGCAGCTGCCAAACGTTGGGCGTCACTGCGTCAGTTTTGATCGCTCTGTGCACGCCACCCCGAGTCCCGTCACAGGAAGGGCTAACGGCACTTTCGGCACTTTTGGCACTGTAGTTTTTTCCGACAAGATTGGACCACGTCTTGCCCGCATCGGCAGTTTTGGCGCTTTCGGCCCGCCGATACGAGTCCTTATCCGTTGACGAATCAACGGGGCAAGTATCCGGGCGAGCCCCTTTTCCCACAGGGAGTTTTGCCGAAAATGTCTCGTCGCCGTTAGTGCCATTAGTGCCGATAGGTTCCGCATTTGACCTTACAGCCGCTGCACCTGCAGTCGGATCGCCCCGGACCAAACGGTCCCGCCAGCTCATCGGCCCAAGCTCTGCACTGCCGGGTTTACGGCCCAGTCGTCGCGCTGGCGACCGTGGCCGCCAGCTCTCCCTGGCGCGGGTCGAACCCAGCCTGAGTTGGCGAGTTCAGCAAGAGCGGCCGCTATCCTCTCGGCGTCGGGGATACCCGGACCGTTGGCCATCCGGCGCAGGTTCCTCGCGTTGACAATCTTGGGAACCGGCTTCTGGTCAACCAGCCATCGCGCGAGGCCATGTGCATCGCGCTCGACTTGCGGCAGGGCCGCCTCGCCGAATATTCGGCGGGCCATCGGTACGGCATATCCTTCGAGGAAATCGGCCACCGCCTCTACTGCCCACCCCTCAATCCGATCGGGCGGAGCTTGGCAGCCGTCCCAGCACCAACCGAGATGCTGAAGGATAACCGACAGTCGAAGACAAAATCCGGGCAATTTTCCAATCCACGATTGGAACATACCCGTTGCACTTTTTTCGAGATCAGCGGCTTCCTCTCGCAGGGCTTGTAGTGCCGCTGCGGCGTCCTCCGTAAACGGCAGGGTGACTGGCTCCGGCGGTCGCCATGGCAGTTTGATCAGCCGGCAGAGCGCGGCCAGCGCGATGGTGTGATCCGTCCTGGTGTGCGGACGCCGAGGCGGTATTGGGACTGGCCATGCAAACACGATGCGCGCTGCCAGACCGTCGTCATCGCCGGCAAGTAACTGGCTCGCCACGCGGTCGGGCTGTATCCCGCCGCAGATGCCCCATAAGAGATGGGGCACACCCACCTCGCTCTCACCGTCTTTGATCCGGTCGGGGGTCCAATGCCTTCCACCATAGGCTTGCAGCCAAAAGGCGCGGTCACTGCCGTTGCCCCGTGAATAACGATCCATGCCGCCGATCCACCCGGACAACTCGTCACGGACGAGCAACAATCCACGCGGGTTACCATGACCAAGGTGGGCGGCCTTTTCGACGGTGGGGTCCGTGCTGAAGAGACGATACCGTTGTGCGGCGTCTGGGTCTTCTGCTTGGGCTGGCATCTCCGGCGGAAGCTGGCCATTTTTGATGGCGGCTTTAACCTCTGACTCCCAGACGGCGCGTCGTTCCTTGGCTGCGGCGCAGTCGCGCTTGTGTGCGCGCCGCCGGTTGTCCCAGTCCTCGTTTATGGCAGTCTCCAACAGGGCCAGCAAGTTCGTGACCACGTCGAGCCCCGGTGATTTCCCTGACGACGGTCGGCCGACCAATCCGGTGAACAGCGCCGGTGGCTCACTCCAGCCCTCCCATGGCTGCCCCCACCGCGAATTGCCGATGAGGATGCCAGCTGCAGACAGCAATGGCAGCGCGACGTAATCAACGGCACAGCCCGCGCCTGCCGCCGCATCGCACCCCCATTTTGTCCATCCGGCCGGCAGCAAATCCGGGAAAGGAGGCGCTGGAATGACCTGGAGATCCAATACCGAACGGTCCGGGTCAGGCCACCGCGCGGGCTTCACCTCCTCCGCCGAGTTGATAATGTCCCGTATCACTGCGGCGTTGGCGGCGCCGTCAGGCGGCAACATCGGAAAACCGCTGGAGTTGCGGATGAGCCCTGCCAAGCAGAACATCGTTGAAGTCGGCCCCGGGCTCGGGCGGCAGCGCGATTCGCACCCGCCGGCCCTCACCGAGCCAGCGCTGCGCCGCAACGTAAGCTGCGCACTGCCCATGGCCGTTCGCGTCGTTATCGGCCAGGACAATCACGGTCTTGACGATCGGCGGAAGAACTAACGCCTCGATGCCGTCGGCCGACAGCGCTGCCCAGCACGGCAATCCGGATGCCTGTTGCGCCGACAGTCCGGTTTCGATGCCCTCGGAAACCATCAGGAGATCTGCCGCGATGGCCAGCCACACCGCGCCACCGCCGATCGGCCCTAGCGACTTTCGATCGCGCCGCCGGAAGTCCCGCGTCAAATAGCTCCGGTGCACCCCAATCAGCCGCCCCTCGACATCGAGCACGGCACCGATCATCGCGGGGAGGTAACGGCGTGCATCGCTGTGCCAGCAGCGCGGTGCCCAACGCAGACAGGGCGGTACAGCTATGGAGATGCCGCGGCCCGCCAGATATTGCACCACCGGGCTTCCGACCGCATCCTGGGCGGTGTTCCAAACCCGCTGCGCCGCAGCAATGCGGCCAGCGACATCGTTTGTGCGCGCGGCTTGCTGGATAGGGGAGTCGAACGGGCGTTGTTCGGGGTGCCTGCCGATCACCCCGCGTCGGTGCAGCTCGGCGATAATCTTGGACCGCTCGCATCCCGCATGACATTTGACGATCAGCCCGCGCTCGCCGTCGCGCAAAGCCAGGGTCGCGCCGCGACTGTCGTGCACCGGGCAGCGACAGCGCCACCACCCGCCCGAGCAGCTGGCGCCGCCAATTAGGCGAGCGATCCTTTCAGCGCTCACTTGGCGCCCGCCTCGGCAAGCATCTGTTCGAGACGCGCGACCGACACGCGAAGTCGCGATCCGATTTTGATTATCGGGAGGTCGCCGCGTCTGGCAGCTTCGTAGCTCGCGTTACGACCGAGGTCGAAATACAGCTTTCCCGCCTGCGGGACGCTCAAGGTTTTGGCGCTCTGACCATCCAACGAACCAACTCCGGTTTGAACCGATCGGTACCATATTTTGGTCTTGGCAGCTTCGATTGTGTTAGCTTATCTTGTTATCCGACACATATGCATGACACGGAACATGTATGGCCGAGCTTCGGATCGACTTCGAGTGGTGGCGCGATCCGGCGGGCTATCGGATGTCAGAAACGAAAATTGATCCGCACCTAATCTACCACCCGCCGAAGCACAGGAAATTGCCCGATTTGCCCGTGCTTCGGGGGCAATGGGGTCTCGTTTACCACCCATGGGGAATTAGGGTTCTGCGTGGGCTTGCTCGCAATCACTACCCGCTCCACGTATATCGCAACGGGGGAGAACTGGCGCCGTATCGTCCGCTCGACTTTTTCAACTCGCTCTACGCCGAGTTTGCGAAGGTCCGCGTGGCAGACGATGTCCTACACTTCGTCGAGAGATTCGGGCCGCTGACAAGAGACGGCCTCGACACCCGCAGGGGTGAACTTGTTGATGGTGTGCTCGCGCACGCTGACGCCATGCGCGATCTTTTCGTATTCCTGTCCGGCGATCGAGCGCACCGCGCAAAGGTAATTGCGGACCTGCAGCTGAGCCCGTTTGCTGAACTGGAGGTCACACTCGAACTGGACGCCGCGACCGAGGATGTAAAGTTGCGGCTATGTCCCACATCGCTCCTCGACGCAATCTGGCTACAGGCCGCCCAGGAACTTTCGAGCGGTGCCGCCATCCGACAGTGCCGATATTGCGGTGATTGGTTTGAGACGGGTGCACGCAGCGGTCGACGAGCCGACGCCAAATTCTGCTCGAACGGGCACCGGATCGCCTTCAACAGCCGCAAACGAAGCCAGGGAGAATGACAGATGCGTCGTACCGGACACATTCGCGAACGGTCGCCCGGCTCGTTCGAGCTGCGCTACAGCCTCGGCGCAGATCCCGCGACCGGCAGGCGGCGGATCGCGACCACAACCATTCGGGGCAACCGCAAGGATGCCGAGCGCGAGCTTCGCCGGTTGCTCCGGGCAGTCGATATCGGCGAGCATGTCGACCCGAGCCGCATCACCCTGCGTCAATGGCTCGCGACCTGGATCGCCACGGTACGCCACGAAGTCGCTCCGCGGAGCTTCGATCGCTATGCTGCAATCGTCAATCGCCACCTGATCCCGGCTCTGGGGAACCTCCGACTTACGAAGCTCGCCCCGGCCCATATCCAGGACTTCTACAACACCTTGGCGAGCAGCGGGCGACGCGATGGGAGGCCGGGCGGGCTCGCGCCGCGAAGCCGACGGCAACTCCACCGTGTCCTAGCGACTGCTCTCAGCCGTGCCGTCGAGCAACAGCTTATTTCCCGGAACCCGACCGACATCTTCAAGCGCCGGCTTCCCAAAGTCGAGCCGCGAGAGATGGTGACGTTGACGGCCGAGCAATCGACAGTGCTGATCGAGACCGTACAAGGATCGCCTCTTTACGCGCCGGTCGTGATCGCGCTCGCCACCGGCGCACGGCGCGGCGAAACACTTGCGCTTCGTTGGCGGAACGTCGATCTCGACCGTGGGGCAATCCGCATCGTCGAGAGCCTGGAACAAACAGCGGCCGGGCTCCGGTTCAAGGCGCCGAAGAACGGTCGGGGGCGCACCGTCACTCTCCCCGTCTTCGCTGTTGGCGAACTACGCCGCCTGAAACGGGAGCAAGCTGAAAATCTGTTGATGCTCGGGATTCGGCAGACCGGCGAGACTTTGGTCTGCGCTCGCGCGGATGGTGCGCCGCTTCAGCCTGTCGCCCTGACGCATCTCTTCACGCGGCTTATCGAGCACATGGCGGATCTGCCGCGGGTGCGGTTCCACGACCTGAGACACACCCATGCGACACAACTCCTGCTTGCAGGTGTTCATCCCCGTATTGCGCAAGAGCGACTCGGCCATTCAACGGTGGTGCTGACGTTGGACTTGTACAGCCACGTGACGGCAACAATGCAGGAAGACGCCGCGGCCAAGATAGACGAGGTCTTCCGGCCTGCGACAAAGCCAGTTCGGTAGCAAACTCGGTAGCACAGAGCCTATCCGAAGGCCGATAAAGCAATTTATTTCAATTAGTTAAATAAGACATGGCGGCGATTTTCTTGATCGGGTATCGCAACGCGACCCATGGGATCAGGGCCAGCCCGCCGCGCACGGCGAAAAACACGAAGGCGCCGACGAGCCCCAGATGCAAGCCGGCGATCGCCAGCAGGTGAGATAAACCGGAATCGCGAAAGGCCTGCTTGACCTCTTCAGTCATCGCGCCGCGTTTGCCAGTGATCAGCGCTGATGCAACACCGCCCGTCGAGCCAGGGAGGACGGCGGCGATGCGGCGCGACATGTCGGTGCGCAGCTGCCGCAGATCCTCGCGCCATCCGCCTTCGCTGGCCGGGCCGGCGACACGATGGGCGGCGCCGAAGCTGTAGCCGACCCCGCCGATCCTGGCGAAATAAAGTTCGCGCTGCAGGTCGCGCCCGCCCGGCATCAGTTGCGCCGGCACCGGATAGAGCATCGCCTTGAGGCTGACGCGGTCGCCGGCGTTGAGTTCATCGCTGCTCGGCGGGATGTGTAGGCGCAAATGGCGCGGTTGGTCGTTCGCGTCGAGCCCGGGGAGCAGGTCGTTTTCGATGACGATCCGCCAGCCTCGTTCCACCAGGTCGATGTCGATGACGCGGCCGCTCACCGCAACCGGTCCGAGGCGCCGCTGCAGAATCGGCGCCTCGCGCTCCCAGGCGGTTTCCCGCATCAGTGCAAAGCCGGCGGCGAAAACGGCCAATGCCAGCGCCGCTTGGCACCACCCTGGATATCGACGCAGAGCAATGGCCGCAACGACCCCGGCGAGTGCGACCGCAATCCCGGGCCACAGGGGCGGCTCGATCTTTAAGAAAAAGTAAACGCCGATGCCGGCGCCGAAAAACACCGGAAGCCACAGGAGGCGGCGCTCGCCTTCGGCGGCGAGGCGATCGGCGAAAGCGCCGGCAGGTCGGTGCAGCCATTCCGAGGCCCAACCAACTCCCCCGGCCGGGATTGCCGCATCAGCCATTATTGCTCCGCCGCTCGCGTATAACGAGCTTAGCGAGACAACTGGTTAATTTATAGTAGTCTCAACATGGCCTGGGTGAAGGTCGGCCGAACCGAGCTCAGATCTCGCCTTCCTGCTTCAGCATGTGCACGCTCTTTCGGACGGCGCTGACCGTATCTTCGAGCTCGGCGTCGCCGTGGGTGGCGGAGACGAGCCCGCCCGGGCTGCCGCTGAGATCGACCCCGTTCACCATCATTGCCAGCCGCAATTTGTGAACGACACCGGCCTGACGGTTGCCGGCGAGGCTGGCGACCGGCTGCTGGTGCGGGTCGAAACGGGTTGGCGTGATTGTCACGCCGTCTGGGTTCGTGAAGATGTGGAACATGGAAAAGGTGCCGTAGGCCGCCCACGGCACGCGCTCTTCCTCGAACACTTCGTTGATCCGGCGGCGTAGATCCTCGCCATAACGGTTGGCCCGGGCGCAGGCGTCGGTCGTGCCGACAACCTCGAGCGCTGCCACCCCGGCTGCGGCCGACAGCGGGTTGGCGTTGAAGGTGCCGGGATGGTTGATCTTTTCGCGGTCGGAAGCTCTGGTCACCTGAAAGTCCAACAGGTCGAGGATGTCCTTGCGGCCGGTGACCGCGCCGCCCGGCAGGCCGCCGGCCATGATCTTGGCCAATGTCGTCAGATCGGGAGTAATGCCGTATTCACGCTGCGCGCCGCCCGGCGAGACGCGGAAGCCGGTGACGACCTCATCGAAAATCAACAGCACCCCACGCTGCCGCGTCAGCTCGCGCAGTGCAGTCAGAAACTTCGGGTCGATCGGCAGCCGCGCGCCGTGGGCGCCGGTCGGTTCGATGATTGCGGCGGCGATATCGTCGTGCTGCTCGAGGAGGCGCGCGAGGCCTTGCGTGTCGTTCTGGTCCGCCAGCACTACATTGCCGGCGACCCCAGGCAAGACGCCGGTCGTCGGAGTGCCGTCGAAATGGCTCGCATAACCCGAGGTCATATGGTCGTGCCAGCCGTGGAAATGATGCTTGAAGCGGATGATCTTCGATTTGCCGCTGAAGGCGCGCGCGAGCCGCACCGCCATCAATGTCGCCTCGGTGCCTGAGGACGTAAAACGCACCCGCTCGGCCGACGGGACGAGTTTTAAGATCCACTCGGCCCAGGCGATCTCGATCTCGTGGCTGGCGCCGAAATGTGTCCCGCGCTCGATCTGGTCCTGCACGGCTTGCACGACGTTGGGATGGCAATGCCCGAGCAACAGTGCGCCGTGGCCGCCGAAATAGTCGACATAGCAGTTGCCGTCGACATCCCATTTCCGCGGTCCTTTTGCCCGCGCAATATAGAGCCCATACGGCTCGATATAGCGGGAATCATGAGTGATGCCGCTTGGGAACAGGCGAGCAGCCTTCTCGGCGTCAGCCGCCGAGCCAGGGGTCGCAGCGCTATAGGCGGCGATGATCGGCGAATTCGTGGTTAAGGTATCCGACATGCCTGTCACTCCTCAAATCGGAGAGGCGTGCGCTCACTTTTAGGCCCTATGCCGACCTGGGCCAAGCACGCACTCGTCTTCGAATGAGAAAGGCCGCCCCAAAGGGCGGCCTCCCTTAAACCGGTAACCGGCGGCCATCGCGGCCGCGAGCCGTCGCCCTCAGGCGAGAACCTCCAGGCGAGTGGGGATCCTGGTCACGGCAGCGGATGACCGCGGTTTAGGGCTAGACACAGGATCACCTCCTTTCAGTTGTTGCGACGAAGGGCTCGAAACGTACGGAAAATTCCGCAGCGCGACAAGCGATCTTATTCTTAATCTCAGCGTTCGCGGCGCGCGCCTTTCCGGTTAAACTGCGGAAAAGCCCTGCAATCCTACCGAAGGAGTGACAATGCGCCGCAGCGAAGAACGCATCCTGACCACGCATACCGGCAGTCTGCCCCGCCCACTGGAGCTGACGCGTCTCTATGTGCGCCGCGCCCGCGGCGAATCCGTCGACCCCGCCGAGCTCGAAAGATTGGGCCGGGAAGCATTGCGCTCGATCCTGCGCAAGCAGGTCGAAGCGAGTGTCGATATCGGCAACAATGGCGAGCAGCAGCGCGAGGGGTTTTTCCTCCACATTCGCCATCGCATGAGCGGCTTTGGCGGATCCTGGCAGCGCCGGACCCGCGCCGACGCCCTGCGCTACCCAATCTTTAAGCGGATCATGGAGGAGCAGCTCGCCGCCCGGGAGGCGGTCAGCAATATGGGCCCGCCAAAGGCGATCGGCGACATCCGTTCTCTCGGCACCGGCGCGATCGAAGCGGAGTGCGCCGATTTTCGGGCCGCCCTCGACGACACGGCCACGCATTTTGTCGAGCCGTTCTTGACCGCCCCGTCGCCCGGGATCATCGCCGGCGCGATGAAGAACGAGCATTACGACACTGAGGAAGCCTATCTCGACGCGCTCGGCAAGGCGCTGCAGCCGGAATACGAGACGATTGTCGGGCGGGGGTTCTTGCTGCAGCTCGACTGCCCCGATCTGGCGCTCGAACGCCACCTCTCCTATCAGGACCGCCCGCTCGGTGATTTCCTCGGCTTTGTCGAGCGGGTCGTGGCGACGATCAACAAGGCGTTGGCAAATGTGCCGCGCGACCGCGTGCGGCTGCATGTCTGCTGGGGCAATTACGAGGGCCCGCACGATTGCGACGTGCCGCTCGCCGACATCCTGCCGGTCATCAAAGAGGCCAATGTCGGCGCTTTCTTCTTCCCCTTCGCCAATCCGCGCCACGCACACGAATACCGCGTGTTCGAAAAGCTGCCGCTCGCCGAGGACCAGATCATCATCGCCGGTGTAATCGACAGCCTGACCAACTTTGTCGAGCACCCGGAAGCAGTCGCCGACCGGCTAGAACGGATGGCAGTAGCGATCGGCGATCCACACCGCGTGATGGGCGGCACCGATTGCGGCTTTGACACTTCGGCTGGAATGGGCCGCGTCGTCGAAGACGTCGTCTGGGCCAAGCTCAAATCGCTCGCCGAAGGCGCCCACATCGCCTCCGAGCGGCTGGGGATGCATTGAGATATGTATCGTCTAAACGGGCGGGCTGGCATCGTCACGGGCGCGGGCGGCGGCATCGGACGCGAGATCGCCCGGCGCCTGGCGCGAGAAGGAATGGCGGTTGCTGTACTCGATCGCGATGGCGCCGCGGCTGAGACGGCCGCCGCGGAGATCGGCGGCGTCCACTTGACGACCGATGTCACATCGCCCGAGGAGGTGCGCCGAGCGGTCGACGACGTTTTCGCCCATTTTCAGCGGATCGATCTGCTCGTCAACAATGCCGGCATCGCCTGGATGGGGCCGGCGCTGGAGATGCCGCTCGAGGTGTTGCAGGCGATGCTGCGGGTCAATGTTGAGGGCGTCTTTATCGTTAGCCGGGCCGTGCTGCCACATATGATCGCGCGGCGTTCGGGATCGGTCGTCAACCTCACCTCTTGGGCCGGCAAAACCGGTAACCCCAATTTCGCCGGCTACAGCGCGAGCAAATTCGCCGTCATCGGCCTGACCCAGGCTTTGGCGCGCGAGATGGCGCCGCACGGCATCCGGGTCAACGCGATCTGCCCGGGGATCGTTGTCGACACGGCGATGCGAGCCGCGATCGAGGCGCAACAGCGCCATTACGGTCTTCCCGAAACCGCGGAGCGCGAGAAATCGATCCCGATCGGGCGCGTTTCGGTGCCCGATGACGTGGCCCGGATCGCCGCCTTTCTCGCCTCGGACGAATCCTCATATATAACGGGCGAATCCATCAACCTCTCCGGCGGCCTGCTGATGGACTGAGCTGCGAAAGAGGCGGTGAGTGATGCCCAAAGGTGCTGCGCTTTACGATCAGGATTTTCTGCTCTGGACCGAGGAGCAGGCAGCGGCACTGCGTCGCGCCAGGGACTCGAACCTTCCGCTCGACTGGGAAAACCTCGCGGAGGAGATAGAAGGCTTAGGGACGTCGCAGCGGACTGAGCTCAATTCTCAGGTTAGGCGGATCCTTCGGCATCTCTTCAAGCTCGATGCTTCCCCGGCCGTTGATCCACGAGCCGGATGGCGTACGACCGTCCGTGACGCACGAATAGAGGTCGAAGATTTGCTTGAGGCTAGTCCCAGTCTTCGCCGCGAAATCGAAGTCATCTTGAAGAGACAGGGCGCCACCGCGGCAAAACTCGCCGCACATGATCTCGAAGACCATGACGAACCCGCCGACGCGGTTTGGGCGCGGCTCGAGAAGGGTGGGTTTACCGCGGAGCAAGTCCTCGGCGACTGGTTCCCTGAGGCGTCGGGCTAAACTCCTCAGCCGCGGCGCTCGGCAGAACGGGGCGGGCGGCCGTGAATGTGCACATGGCGGCCGCCCGCCTCTTCGAGCAGGCGCGTCGCCGTCAGCTCGCGTTCGGGATCGTCACAGCGCACCCATAAGAGTGCCGCCCCCGCTTCGAGCGCCGCTTTGAAAT
>Ga0310916_10001936_pt1 | contig 12492 bp, 13 predicted proteins | sample GREbulkMGLF176_FD_203444 | JGI IMG/M metagenome (GOLD analysis project Ga0310916, IMG submission 203444) | Lab enrichment of tropical soil microbial communities from Luquillo Experimental Forest, Puerto Rico - GRE.bulkMG.LF176 | ecosystem: Environmental > Terrestrial > Soil > Tropical forest >...
TGTTCGGCGACGTAGGTGATGGCGCCGCCGTATTGTCCACCAAGGCAAAGGCCCTGGATCATTCGCAAGCAGAAGAGAATGACGGCGGCGGCCAACCCGATCGACTCGAAAGTCGGAATCAACCCGATCGCTCCGGTGCCCAGGGCCATACCGCTGAGGGTAACAAGGAACGTGACTTTACGGCCGACACGGTCGCCCATCCAGCCAAACAGGAATGCACCCAATGGTCGGATTAGGAACCCAGCTGTGAACAACGCGATTGTGCTGAGCAGTGCCGCGACGGGATGGCTTTTCTCAAAAAACTTGACTGACAAGACCGCAGCTAAGCTCCCGAAAATATAGAAGTCATACCACTCAATGACGTTGCCACCCGCCGCGGCGGTGATCACGCGTCTGAAGTTTGGCGGAATGCGAGTAGCCATGGTCGTCCTCCCCGCTCGGTCTTGGGGCCAGATAGCGGCCGATGAACGCTTATACGACTTTTGTAGATTAGTTGCCCCCCTTTGCTGTTGCGTCCGATGATGGCATTCGTGTTCTTGAAAAAGCCCGGCGGAAAACGGGGCGGCGGCGGGACTTCCGCAAGCGCGCCGGCGCGCATCATCTCCTCGACGTTCCGCCGCCGCCGGGGTGAGGCCTTGCAGCCTGACCGCGAGCCACTCGAAACCCTCGACGGCATTCGCCGCACGATCGGCCCATACAACTTCGCCGGTCAGTATCAGCAATCACCGGCGCCGCTGGGTGGCGGCCAGATTGAAAACCGAAAGCCGCTTCCCGCCAGGCCCTTTTGAGAATTAGCGGGCACTTTCAATCGTGATGCTCGGGAATACAGACTCACGGGGTCAGCGATGACATCAAACCAGATAGGTAGGCAGGCGGTCGTAGTCGGTGCCGGGATGGCCGGTTTGCCGGTTGCTCGTGTTCTCGCCGACTACTTTGAACAGGTAGCCGTGCTCGAGCGTGACATTCTCCCTGGTGACGCTTATCACAGAAGCGGAACGCCGCAGTCGAAACACGTGCATGGATTGCTTAGTGGTGGTCAGCGCGCACTTAGCGATCTTTTCCCAGATTTTGAGCAGGATCTCGTAAGAGCCGGAGCGGTCCCGCTGCGGGTCGGCCTCGACCTGCGTGCCGAGATGCCGGGTTACGATCCTTTTCCCCAGCGCGATCTTGGTTGGACCGTTTACTCAATGTCCCGGCCATTGATCGAGTTCGCCGCACGACAGGCTGTAGCGCAATACGGCAATATCACATTATACCCGCGTTGCCGCGCTCGGAGCTTTGAGGCATCGCCGGATGGGATGGCCGTCACGGCAGTCCGGTTTGAGAACGGTAATGGCAGCATCGAGAGGCTCGGAGCAGATCTCTGCATCGACGCGTCGGGACGCGGAAATCTCTGCCTCGGTTTGCTTCAATCTATTGGGCAAGCGCCGCCCGCGGAAACTGTTATCGGGGTCGATATCGGATATGCGACAGCGATCTTCGCTATCCCACAGGACTTATCGGTCGACTGGAAGGGTGTCCGGACGTTTGCGCACGCGCCGCAGTCCAGCCGTGCTGGCCTGATGCTGCCATTGGAGGGGAACTGCTGGATGCTCACGCTTGGAGGACGCTGTGCCGACAAGCCCCCGGGAGATAGAGACGGGTTCCTTGCCTATGCACAACAGCTGCGGACCCCGACCATCTATAACGCTGTCAGAGGTGCCAGGCAGCTAGGTGAAGCCGTCCGTTTCGGTTTTCCGGCGAGCGTCTGGCGGCATTTTGAACAGGTCGAGCCGTTTCCGCGTGGACTATTGCCGATTGGCGATGTGCTGTGCCGGTTCAATCCCATATATGGCCAAGGCATGAGCGTGGCTGCACAGCAAGCGCTTCTGCTGCAGCAGCTTCTTCGCAGGCAAGTGCAAGAACCCGAACCCTTGGCGGCACTCGCGCCGGCATTCTTCGCTGGGGCGTATGGGCTAATCGAGACACCCTGGGCACAAGCCGCGGTGGCGGATTTTTCATTTCCCGAGACCAAAGGAGAGCGCCCACCTGATCTCGCGCGAAGTTTCGAGTTCAGGGCCGCGTTGACCCGGCTCGCGGCGAGCGACCCCGATGTCCATAAGCTGATGGTCGAGGTGCAGCTTCTGGTAAAACCACCGAGCGTCTTGCGCGACCTTGATCTGTTAGAGCGCGTTCGTGCAATAGCGTCGACAGTGTAGCCTCGTCCGGGGAGGTGATCATGGCTGAGATGAAACATCGCACCATCGAGACCAATGGCATTCGTGTCCATTGTGTCGAGCATGGGACGGGACCGCTCGTCGTGCTGTGCCACGGCTTCCCCGAATCCTGGTATTCCTGGCGCCATCAGCTCCAGGCGCTGGGTGAGGCGGGCTTTCACGCCGTGGCTCCCGATATGCGGGGCTATGGTCAAACAGATCGCCCACGCGATATCGACCAGTACACCCTATTGCATCTTACCGGTGACATGGTGGGCTTGCTGGATGCTTTCGGTGTCGACACGGCAGTCATTGCTGGCCACGACTGGGGGGCTCCGGTGGCGTGGCTCGCCGCCCTGCTGCGGCCCGATCGGTTCCGCGGCGTCATTGGGTTGAGCGTGCCGTACCGGCCGCGCGGCGAGGTCCGCCCGACGACAGTCATGCCGCAGACCGAGGACGCAGTGTTCTATCAGTTGTACTTTCAGACCCCGGGGATTGCTGAAGCCGAGTTCGAGAGGGATATACGTTCAACTATTCGCGCCGCCCTCTACTGGGGTTCTGGAGATGCGATGGGAAATCTGGACGGCAGCATGGCCGGGCTTCGCTTCATGGTCCCGCGCAATGGCGCATGGCTCGCGAACCGGCCAAACCCAGCTTCGCTGCCGACCTGGCTCAGCGAGACCGACGTGGACTTTTACGTCAGGGAGTTCACGCGCACCGGATTTGCCGGAGGTCTCAATTGGTATCGAAACATCGACCGCAACTGGGAGCTCTTGAGACCCCTCGCCGGAGCACAAGTGAGGGTTCCCGCGCTCTACATCGCCGGAGACCGTGATGTCGTGGTTTCCTTCCCTGGCATGGACCAGCTCATCCCCAACCTGTCGGCGTTTGTTCCCCAACTGCGCGGGACAATCATGCTTCCAGGATGTGGGCACTGGACACAACAAGAACGGGCGCAGGAGGTCAATGCTACGATGATCGAGTTTCTCCGCGGTCTGTAGGACTGAGCGCCCACCCATTTGGTCAGCACTGCCAGGGTGAGTCGTGAACTCAACGAAGCCTGGTGGGCAATACACGATCGCGAAGTCCACAAATCGGATTGTGAAGGGGGGGCCTTCGCTGGACGGCGGAGCAATGACGAGGATGCACCGATGAACGATACCGGGACGCTCGCCAAGGTGAGGTGCTGCGGGCAGGTTCCATCGGCCAGGCTTATTCAATTATCTCGTCGTCGGCGGCGAGCAGCGAATTGCGCCGCGTTTTAAACGCCGCCGGGAGCCTCGCCGCCGATTGGACCTTCCTCCGCGCATTCCACCCTCATGCGCGCGCGAAGAAACTCCCGAGAGCCGCGGAATGCCTTGTCTATTCCTTAACACCGAGCGGGGTTTTGGCGGAAAACCACCCAAAAAATCGGGATTTCGTCGGCATCTTGCGGGGTCGAAAATGCCTAAAGAGGGGTCAAAAATGCCTAAAGCGACGTCTCGAGGATCCAGATCGCCGGAAATAAAGCTGCATCGTCGCGGTCGCGATCTGTGTTGTTTACGGAGAGGGTGTGGCGCCTTCACCGCGCCCTGCCGTTTAGCTGATGAGCGAGCAGTCGGCACGAAATCCACGTTTCGGCTGCCCCATTGCGAGCAGTCGAGGTGTTTGGTTCACTCGCGGGACTGCGGTCTTGGCGCCGTAGCGCGAGGTTTGCCCGGTCGGATCGGGCTCGACCCGATGCTGACAATCGCGGCACCACACGACGAGTCTGACCTGGGCGACGGCGGTCCGCCGCATCATTGGCGGGCTGTGATAGGGTTTCACCTGTTGGCGGCCGCGAGGTCACCCATAGCGGTAGGCGGAGCCGACCGGCGGTCGGATGATGATCTCGACGTCCGGGCGCAGCCGCCGGGCCTCGGCGGCCAGATCCTCAATCTCCTGGCGCGAGCGGGTGCTGGCGGTGAACAGCACGACACCATGGCTCATGACCGTGAGGTGCCAACCCACGCTTCGGCTTCCATTAACGCCTCTGAGGAGAGTTCATCTCCCCGGCCACTTGCCAATGGGCTGAAGGCCCAGGCGCGTCAGGCCCTGATTTCCATTCGCCGCTCGGCGTAAGGCACCAGGTGAGGCGGTAGTCGCGGCCCGTTCCGCCGGCGAAGCCACTTCAACAACGGAACGGCTTTTGACTCGGACCGTTCCCACGCCCGCCAAAATGCTAGCCAGGAGAAAGACCGCATTATCGCGCAGCGCGCATTACTGGGCAATTCGCGACGAGCGGGCGCTGCGCCAGGCGCAGAGGGTGTGCTCGGCGTTCGGACCGACCTTCCCCCGCTCACCTAAACCGCCTTCGCCACCACGGGCGGCGTTCGGTCAGCGTCGCGAGCTGGGTACGCAATACTGCGGCCTCACAGCCGCTGATCATTGCGGCGATGCGGGCCTCGGCCAGTTCAATCAGCAACCCATCGACACGCTTGCGGGCTTGCTCGACCAGTTGACGCTCGACCTCGACTTGCCCTTCGGCTCGATCCGCCCGATCGCGCGCGTGTTCGACGTCCTCGCTCAGCATCTCGACGGCTTGTGACAGAGTTTGTATCGCTATCGCCGTTAGCGGGTCTGTCTCGGAGCCATTTGCAGCTGGCGTAGCCGTTGTCCCGTAGGACGCGGTCTCGGCCGGCCCAGGGTCATTAAAATCGAGAGTTTCTGCCGAGTTTCTCGATGTTGCCCGAGGCACAAACCGTGCCGAGGCCAGCCGTATGCCTCTGGCCTGGGCCAGCTCGTGCTCGTCATAGGTCATATGGCGGGCGCCGTCGCCGACCGCAAGCGTGGTGTCCGATGCCATGGCTACCCCCTTTTCCGGTCTTCGGAAACCGGACGACAATTGGTCCGGCGGCAGGGGGAATGCCGCCGGTCGCTAACGCACATCCGCGTCCCGGGTCAGGGGGAAATGGTCCAGGAGGATGCCGCAGCGGCTGCTGCTCTAGCACACCTCGCCAAAAAACGCGAACAAGCTCGTTTTCAGCCCTCATCCGGAGGATGCTGGGTAATGTCCCTTGATACGGCGCTCCCGGGTTAAGCGATGATTTTGAGAGCGCTCCAATGGTGAGGCCAGACGAGATTTGAGACCGGAGGACAAAACCCGGGCACCTAGGCCTTTCTGATTTGGCCCAAGTAAAGACTAACGATCGCTCAAATCTTGCGAAATTTTTTCAGAGCATGAACTTTAACGGAACAGATTTTGCCGTGCTTTGCGGCGTCCTTCTCGATAGGCCCAGGATGTTGTCGGTTGGACAGCGACACATGGAAAGCTAGACTGCTGCGCAACGACAAAATTCTGCTCGAGCAGGTTTGCCGTCACCGGCAGGCATGCAAGCTCGGGACGGGCACCGTGCAGCGGATCAAGAGGGAGATCGCAACGTGACGGTGACCAAACTTCTCCGCGACGGAATTAAGTGCACCGCGATTCGCGATCTGGTTCGATAGCAGCGGCCGCCGGATCGACGGGCCACTCGACTGGCTCTTTGCGCCAAGTCACGGGACGGCCTTGCTCGGCGGGTTCACCAACGCTGTGGGTGTGAAGTGAGTTTCATGTTTTTGAGCACGCATTACTTAAACTGTCCGCCAATGCGGGAGCCGCGACGGCCACTTCTTCGCGGGGTGACCGAAGCACCTGGCAGGATTAAGAGAGGGATCCGAAATGAGACACGAATCGGAGAATCGCCTTGATTCCATGATGGATGCGGCGATTGATCAGGCGATCGCTGGGGGTCAAGAGAAGGATCTGGAGAACGCGGCCATCACATTGTTTTTGAAAGGTCGGGATGACGTGGAGCTGGCGTCGTTTCACGATCAAATTTTTGAGGGGTATTTGCACGCTGCCGCTACGGATGTGTATCGGCGCCGGCTCAATCTTCGTCGATAGCTAGCCGACTTGGTTAAAGGCCCTTGTGGGGCACGGAGCCGATGACGGGAGCGCTGGCGGAGGTGCTGGGAGTGAGCGCCGACGAAATTCGGGCGAGGGACAGCCCCGATTAGGCGACCCAGCCAGCCGTCTTATCCAAGGTGAGGTCGATGAACGGCAACAGTGGGGTCGACAGCCGACCTTCGCCGGGACCGGCGCAAGCGACAAAGTTGCGCCGATTCCGGATCTTCCCGCCCTCACTGCACAGGAACATCTTCACATTCACACCTACGCCGGCATTACTGGGAGCGAGTGTCACCGCTGGTTTTGCTTTGGACCGTGGTCAGTCAGGCCAGGAGCGACGTTCGTAGCTGGTGCAAACTTCGCCGTCTCGTCGCTCATAATAGTGGTCCTACGACGTACCCCCGCGCCTGGGCGATTTTCGGCGCCCAGGAATGCGCGCGTGCGTAAAGCCGCCTCCTTCGAGCGATAAATATCGCTCAAGAAGTGTGATGCAAATCACACTGGGATGCTTGGGCGCACGGTAATCTTGATGAGCTGAGAGTCCGACCCAAGGTCGCGGGCAAAAAGCGACGCGACCGTAGGCGGGCGGCTGGTCGTCAGCAGGCTGATGACGCATTCACTTCCGCTCGAAGGAGGGATCAAATGAGTTGGACACCCCAAGTGCGATTCGAAAACATCGAGTCAGGTCGACGCCCAACAGATCAGGAAATTGAAGATAAAGTGACCCAAGGACGCGTCAGCAACACCGCGCTCAGCATCTACCAGGCAAGGAAGCGTCCAAGTTTTGGCACTCCGATGCCGTACGCGCCGAGCAAGTTCGCGCGCCGGCATTACCCAGGCCACCCCCACCATGCAATCGAAATTAGTGATCCGGGCCTCGACAGAAGCGACGAAACCGCGGTCGTCATAAATCCGAGAAACCCGCGCAATATCGTTGCCGGGGCTGCCAGCTTTAACGGCAGTCAATTCGACAATACCGCCTATGTCAGTAAGGATGGCGGCTATACATGGAAGACGGTAACAGCCCTCACTAATACCGACGAGGGAGCCGGAATCGCGTTTGACGATTCGGCCAACTGCTACTATGTGACGATGCAAGGGGGTTTTTTCCGGTTTGCGTTATCAGCCGAGATGGCGGCCTGACCTGGAGTGCGCCGGCGGCATTTGGCTTCGGTGACAAAACGGCGGTCGCGGCGCGCGGCAATATAGCACTCTGCGGCTTCGATCGCTTAAACACTGAAGCCTGCGCTTTCACATTGGATGGGGGCGTTAGCTGGGCCGTACATGATTTCACTGACAGAGGTCTTGGGACAGGCCCGCTGGTCAGTTACGATCACGAACACTTTTACATTATCTATAGTGCATTGGACAACAACCTCAAGATGTACGCGAGCCACGATCAAGGAGCAACCTGGACTGGACCGACTACGATAGTGCCTGGGAATGCGCCGGAAAGCACGATCGCCGGACCGCTCTCGTATGAAGGCGGAGCGCTGACAAGCCCGGGGACGAATGTTGCGATCGATGGCCGCGGCCGGCTGCATGTCCTCTATATCGACAGCAACAAGCGGGTACCGATGTACACGTCGAGCAGCGACCACGGAGCAACGTGGAGCAGCCCAGTGAATGTGAATCCCAAACGAGCTGGCGACGCACACATGTGGCCCTGCCTGTCGTGCACCAAGCACGGCGATCTCCTTAGGAGGCAGCCTCGTCTATGATTCGGCGCTGAGCAAATATTCGGTTCTTTTGCACCGCAAGCCGGAAGACGAGGACGAGTGGACGACCCGTGAAGTCGACAACGGCCCATGGGCGGCCGCTGGACCATCTCGCGGCTTTCGCATTGGATTTGGCGACTACTTCGATTGCGACAGTCTCCCTGAGTGTGGGATCTCCGTTATGGCGTGGTCCGAAACAGCAAATGGCCTCCAGCCGTGGCAGACATGGGCACGCGTTCTGGATGTGTGTCAGCACGACGAGGATCGGGTCGCGGCGCTCGAGGCTGAGATTGAACACCTGACGCGCGCCTTCGAGAGCGGGGAGTTTCCGTTCCCTAGAACTCCAGCGAATGTTGAAAAATTTGAAAGTGACCGCGCTGAGTTGCAGGCTAAACTCCAAACAGCACGCCAGACGCTGGGAGAAACGTCGCGCTGCCAATCCTCTGCCGGAAGATTGATCCGGCAGATCGATTCGCGATCGCAATAGCCCATGGACGCCGTTCCGTGTCTGGCACTGCGCGGCCGCCCGGAACGGCGGTGAGAAAGCACCCGAGTAGGGAACCAATTGCGCGGACGAACTCGCGGCCGGCGGTGATCACAATGGTGCCGACATTTGGGCGCCGAATGTGTCTGGCGTCGATGAACCGAACTATTGGTTTGGTGGCAGCCGTTCCAAGAGTGCAGCGCTATGTCGTGTTCGGCGAGCCGACCTTGGCCGACGCCATCCTCGACCGGATAATCCACAATGCTCACCCGACTGCAACTCACTGGTGACAGTTTGCGCGAGCAAATGCTCCGAAAACTGTCACCGCTTGGCCCGACGCAACGGGTTATGGACAGAATCACCACCGATCGGCGGGCGCTCGCACCGGCTGGTGCGTTTGAGCTTCGCGCGCGAAGAAACTCGCGAGAGCCGCGGAATGCCTTGTCTATTCCTTAACACCGAGCGGGTTTTGGGCGGAAAACCACCCCAAAATCGGGGTTTCGTCGGCATCTTGCGGGGTCAAAAATGCTTAAAGAGGGGTCAAAAATGCCCAAGGAGACGTTTTTCACGGCGATCTCCCGTTGGAGAGTGGTCTCGCGGCGCGCGCCGAGAGATAGCCGCGATCTTTACCGCACGTGACGACCCGATGGTGTCCAGAGCCGCGAGCGCTGCATTGGCGAGATTGGAGTTCGTCCGCGCGATACGACCAAGGAGAACGACGCATTCCTCATCGGCAACGGCGCTGATTGCATCGAGCACCGCAGCACTGGGGGTCTCGCGGAGCAGCCGCAACAAGCTAGGTCGAGCCTCGGCCCGGCCCATCCGGCCGAGCGCACAGGCCGCTTCACTCGCGACAGTGCGATCCGCATCATCGAGCAGCTCGCCCAGCACAGGAATGACCGCGGGCGAGGGACGTGCGCAGCGGCAGCCGCTGGCGCGGATCGCTGATCTCTGATGCCGCAGCAATGACGCGACGACGTTTCCCGGAAGAGTGACGCGCAGCTGGGCCGCGGCTTCGAGGGCACTATTCAGCCCTGGCCCCTGCACGATGCGCTCGACGATGATCCGCGTCACGGCGCGCGCCGCTTCGCTCCCACCGATTGTGGCGAGCGCCTGCAAAGCCGCGGTCTGTTCCGGAATTAGATGCTCTATGCCGAAGCCCTGAAACCGCCGGCAAAGGGCCTCCAAAGCGTCTATGGCACCCACTAGTCGGCGCCGCCCCGCTTCCGCCGCAAGACTGCGAGAATCGCCCACCGAGGCGTGCGGGATCGCCGCGATGAGCGCGTCATCGTCGAGCTCTGACGCAACGAGACGGGGCCGATCGACCGACGCCGCGGCGGTGTGATCCAAATGGGCGTCTGCCCCGGCAAAGAGATCGAGTTGTTGATGGGGCATTAGCCGAGCTTGCTAACGTCGCATGAGGCGGCGCCACCAGGGCCGCGTCTCGACATCGAACCCCATCTCCTGCTCAAGCGCTTGCAAGTCGAGCTTCACGAGATCGGCAAAACGGCCCTTCAGCACGAAATCCGGCACGCTGCGGGCGAATTGCGCGGCTTGGTACGTATCGCCTCCGAAACTGATCGTGATTTCGCCGGCGCGCCGGTTGATGTTTACCCGCTCATCAGCGTCAGCGAGCATATCGGCGAGCTGATCGCGGAACCGCCGGTGGCGGATGCCAAAATAATCCGAGAAGCCGAGCGGCCGCGCCCAGCCTGGCGGATCGCCCAACGCTCCACCGAGAACGTCGCGGAGAATCTCCGATGAACGCGCGAGGAGGTCCGGAAACTGGGCCGCCTCGGCGTCGATCTCGGCGCGCATCGTACGGACTTCCGGGATGAGGCGCTGCAGATAGGTGCGATAGAGCGCCGTGCCGATCTCTCGCAATGCGCGGCGGGCGATGCGCTCGGTGACCGATCGGTTCTCCGGGATCGCGGCATCGATATGGCAGGCCACCATGCGCTTTGTTAAATCAGGCGGGATGGAGCTCACGTCGCGATTGGTCGTCAGCATGATCGGCGCATAGCTCGCGCTCATTTCCTGGTCGGTGCGCACCAGGTCGGGGACGTGGGTCGTGAACTTATCGCGGGACACGTCGTCGATGAGGAGCGGGATCGACCCGAGGCGTTCGCGCAATCCGAGCGCGCGATTGGCGGTGAACTGGCCGCTGCGGATCATTTTCTCGAAGCCGAACATCGAGCGTGCGGCAATTTTGGTGAACAAGGTCTTGCCACCGCTCGACCGGCCGAATAGCACGGCATAAACCGGATAGACCCACGGGTCTATGCCGGCCGGCACCGCGGCTTGACGCAGATAGGGCGCCGCTGGCGCCGAATACAGCCACACCAGAAAAGCCCAGTAGACCTCCACCGCACCGGCTGCGTTGCCGAAGAAAGAACGGAAGCTGTCGAGATAATCGGCAAGGATACGGGCGTCGCTGGCAATCGCCTGCGCCGGGACCTTATCTTCCACCGCTAACCAGCGCGCGCCATCGACACGGACGAGCCCCGTTGCGAAGTCGATCTCCCCACGGGGGATGCCCTCCTCGTTCGCCTCGGTGACTGGTCGGGCGCGATGGGTGTGGATAATGCGCAGCACCGTCCCGGCGTTGACCACCGTTCGACCGGCCTTGTCCTTGGGAAGAGCGAGATCTTTGAGCTGGGCGCCAAGCGCGGACGCCTGCCGCAGCGCCTCGGCCGCAAAGCCGGCTGGTGCCGGCCGCGGCGGCGGATCGATCAAGGCGATCCCGGCTGAGAGCGACCGCACGATCGGCACCTCCTCGAGTGGCAATGGCGCGTTGCGCCCCGCCAATGCCCCATCGGCCTCCGCCACGACCAGGCTCTCCGGCGCGATCGGCACGCTATCCTTCCAGTCGCGCTGGTAATAGCCTTCGAACAGCCGCCACGCGGGCTCATCGTCGAACACGATGAGGATTTCGTGCTGCCAGCCCTCGAACGCGGCGCGGCCGAGATTGGCGGAGCCGGTGAGCACCCGCGAGCCGGACGGCCCGGACAAAAGATAAAGCTTCTCGTGGCTCGGGCGCCCGCGCAACAGACGAAACCGCAACGAGCCTGCGGCGACCCGCTCGAGTAGTCGTTTCCCGGCGCGCCCCAGCAGCCGTGACAGCGCTTCAACCAGCGCCTTATGATCGATCAGCGCATCCGCGAAACCATAGGCCTCGATCGTCTGGCTCGCCTGCGCGAGCGCCACGTGCTCCTTCGACAGGATGCTCTCCGAGCCGAATACCACTTCCATGTCGTCGAGGCGCTCGGCGAGCCGCAGTAGGAGCTCGATGCTGCTCGAAAAGGTGATGGCCTTGAGTGCGGTGAAGCCGGCGAACAGATCCTCCCAGGCCGCCTCCTTACGACCCGTCAGCTCGGCGTGAAAGATTGTCAGCGGCTTCTTTCCGGCCCGCTCCAACTCGATCTTGGCAAAGAGGTCATCCGGGATGATCCGTCCTCCTTTATCAAATAGCCTTACCGACGAGAGCCGGGCACAATTACCTTCTTGCTGGTCCTCGATCCATCGGGATGAAACAGGCTTGGTGATCCGGGTCGTTTTTCGGTCGAAATGCCATCACGCGTGTTCCCCCGACCAACGGCGATGGCGACAGTCGTAGGCCGCTGGGGCAAAAGCTCGCGCAACGGCATATCGGTGGAGGCTTATCGCGCGGACGAGAACGATCGGAGTTCTCGCGACGGCGAATCTTCGCAAAATCGGGACGAAGGCCGAATCGGAACGGCATGCGTGCCGTCCCGCAGAAATGAGGGCTGCGGCCGCTTCAGACGAAAGGCGACCTCGAAATCGCCGTTTGCCGCCGGACCGCATGCTTCACCCTCGCGCGCGAGGCGGGGTTTTTGCTGCGCGGGACGATCACGCTCGATAGATTTTCGCGTGCTATTTCAGCCAATTAGGGCATGAGACGTCATGTCGACCGACAACCGGAAAATCGAATTTCTCATGTTCTTTTTCTGTTCTCAGCCATATTGGCCAATTTTTGGACAGTTCCCTTCGCTGGTCCCGATAAGATCCTGATTTAATTGGTATCACTAGCGCCCTTCGAGCTGTATTCTCGCCGTGACAAGGCGGCGCTTTTCCCAGTGGGTGCAAGGCCCACCCGGCGATTCGCTCCAGCCGGAAGCAACCGGGGCAGGCATGGAGGTGACGAAATGGCTGAAGCCCCCGGATAGC
>Ga0310916_10001945_pt1 | contig 12467 bp, 12 predicted proteins | sample GREbulkMGLF176_FD_203444 | JGI IMG/M metagenome (GOLD analysis project Ga0310916, IMG submission 203444) | Lab enrichment of tropical soil microbial communities from Luquillo Experimental Forest, Puerto Rico - GRE.bulkMG.LF176 | ecosystem: Environmental > Terrestrial > Soil > Tropical forest >...
CCAAACTCAAATTCCAATCGGCCAGCGAATTCAATGGCTTCCAGTTAAATTCCCTACGCAACCGAACAGGGAATTTTTGGAGGCCTAGCAGGGAATTCTTTGGAGCGAACAGGGAATTTAATCGAAAGGATCAGGGAAGTTGCGGACCTTGAACAGCGATGCAGCCAACGCATCGCCCTCCTTCTGCATCACCCCCGTATCGTTCAAGGCGCTTGCACCTAAAACGACCTGATAATTCGAGCAGATTAAGCTAGGATCCCCAGCTCCATTACCCGGATGAGGTTTTCGGTACGCACAGGCATGTTGGCCGAAGGCATTGCGTCTGGACGGGCTCGGTCCGCGATCCGAATGCGTTGCATATGGCCGTGCCCGAGCGAGTTCGCCAACGGGCTCATGATTTCGATTTGTTGCTTCACGATTGTGCAGTCTGGGCGAAAGTCGGACACTGATCACCAAAGGCGCCTGCTCGTCGGGGCACGGCGATCGAGCCGCGGCTCCAGAGGATCACCGGCGTCCACACCAGGGAGGATCACATGAACCTATGCTCATCGACCCGGCGCAGCCTGCTGCTCGCCGGAACCATCGGCAGCTTCGTCGTTGCCTGGCCGCTCGCAGCACAGCAACCGCCCGCGCCCTCTGCCGAGGCTCCGCCGCCATGGGCCCAGGGCCGGCCAGCCCAGCAGAGCGGCGCGGCGAAACTCGCTCCGGTCGCGCCGCCGCCGATTCCGACTGCGGCTGACCAGCTTCCCACCGCCAAGCTGACCCTGCCCAGAGGCTTCAATATCGAGCTCTATGCCAGCGGCGTGGACAATGCGCGTTCCCTGCGGGTGGGCGACAAGGGCACGGTGTTCGTCGGCAGCCGCCTCAAGGAGAAGGTGCACGCCATCGTCGAGAAGGGCGGCAAGCGCGAGGTCAAGGTCATCGCATCCGGTCTGTATCACCCGAACGGACTAGCCTTCCACAACGGCACGCTCTACATCGCCGAACTTTCCAAGATTTCGAAGATCGAGAACATCGAGGACAACCTCGACAACCCGCCGAAGCCGGTGGTGATCTATGACGATCTGCCCAAGGACGAGCCGCACGGCTGGAAGTTTCTCGCCATCGGGCCCGACGGCAAGCTCTATTTTCAGGTCGGAGCACCCTGCAACATCTGCACGCCGCCCGACACCCACGCTCAGCTTCGCCGCATCAATCTCGACGGCAGCGGGATGGAAGTCATCGCGCGGGGCATACGCCAGACAGTGGGCTTCGACTGGCATCCGGTAACCAAAGAGCTGTGGTTCACCGAGAACCAACGCGACTGGCTTTCTGAAGATGCTCCCCAAGACAAGCTCAACCGGATGACCAAAATCGGCCAGCACTTCGGTTTCCCGTTCTGCCATCAGGGCAACCTTGCGGATCAAGAGTTCGGTTGGGGCCGCTCCTGCGACGAGTTCGTAAAGCCCGCCCTCTTGTTGGGCCCGCATAGCGCGCCTCTTGGCATGCGTTTCTACACCGGCAAGATGTTCCCGGCGGCATACCGCGACGCAATCATCGTCGTGCGGCACGGCTCATGGAATCGGTCGAAGAAGATCGGCGGCGATGTCGTGGTCGTCAGGCTGAACAAGGACGGCACTGTGAAGCCGAACAAGGACGGCAGTTTGTTCGAGCCGCTCATCACCGGGTTCCTGGTGAACAACAACTACATCGGCCGGCCGGCCGACGTAGAGGTCATGAAGGACGGCTCGTTGCTCGTCTCCGATGACTTCAACGGCGCCGTCTATCGGGTGACGTACGGAACGCCGCGGGTCTCAACCCGCTGACATCGCATGAGGTCGGGCGCGCCGCGCTCGACCTCATTTTCTCTGATGCAGTCATTACTGAGCGTGCGGGCGTGCGCATGGTTGTTTTCGCATTGGTACTGTTGAGCGGCATGGTCACTCCCGCTTTCGCTGCCAGCTTCGAGGAACGGATCTGACCCGTCGCTTGCGCATCGGGGACCAGATGCCAACCGGTGTCGAAGTGATGGCGGTCACGGGAGCACATCTTATATATAGCTAGGGAGACCGCCTGCCTGGCTGGGGAGGATTCGAACTCAGGAATCGCGCGAGCTATGTATTTGAGATAACTCCCGTTGGCTCGGCTAAAACTCGCCACCAGAGACTATTCGCGTTTGAGCTGCGGCTTTTGGGGATATGCAGGTCGGGCCTGCTGCCAGGATCTCAGCAGACGTTATCGCGCGGACGTTCGTTTTGGGCGAGACGAGCCGGCACGTTCGATCTACCTCTCGCCTTGTTTCTTTAGCTTCTTCACCCGATGTTTCTGGTAGTCGGCGACCGCCCGTGCAAGCGGCATCGAGCGAGGCACCCAAACATAAGTCAGAGACACAACGAGTGCTCTTCCTGTTTCTTCGGAGCGAGACATATGGCACATGATGCCGCCTTCGTCGCCGGCGTATGACAAGTCCCAGACGACCTGGTTCCGATCCGCGTTGGCAACATTTTCGGCTTGAAGATGCTCAATCAACGATGGCGCCAATTCGACTTCGAATGGCGCAGCTGCCTTGAGTGCGGCCAGCAGCCGAGGTGTCTTCTCCGGATGATCGAGCATCAGCACCATCCATCTTCGGCAAAGCTTAGGGATTCGACGAATCACCCAATGATATGGAGTATGGCTCAATAGAGCCATTCCTAAAGTGTGAGCAGCGCCGCAGCTCAAACGCGAATAGTCTCTGGTGGCGAGTTTTGGCCACGCCAACGGGAGTTATACATGGCTCGCGCACGGATTCCTGAGTTCGAGTCCTCCCACCGGGCACGCAGTGCGGTCTCTGTCGGATGTAAAGTGTGTGCGCGCGTGCAACTGCCCTATAGTTTCTGGAGCAGCGTGTTCGGCTGGGTGATCGCGCTTGTTCTAGGGTCGATCTATAATTGGATGACTAGCGACTGAGGACCCGAGGACGAGGCCGCCAACTGAGGCGGCCTATCTGGGAGGAAAGTCATGGAATGGTTTAGCCGGAAAACATCTATAGCGGGTGTTCAAATTCCCAATTGGGTGATCGTTCTGGGCGCCATCATTGTAATCTGGCTCATCTACACATTCATATAACAAGCCCAAATCCCACAATGAGCAAGGCCGGATACAGAGTTCGACTAGACCTTTACCACACCCGATCAAGGCCTACCGCAGATACGGGCAGGCCGCATAAAGGCTTACGCGATCACAGCAAAGAGCCGAATGGCACTCGCACCCGACGTTCCGACTACCGATGAGGCGGGATTGTCCGGCTTTTACCTGTCGTACTGGCACGGGCTTTGGGCGCCCAGGGGCACGCCAAAGGCCATCATTGAGAGGCTCAATGCGTCCGTTCTTGCTGTCTTGGCTGAGCCGGCAGTTCGCCAACGACTTGCCGATCTCGGACAGGAGATCTTCTCGCGCGAACAGCAAAGGCCAGAGTCGCTCGGCGCCTTGCAGAAGGGGCGAGATCGAAAAATGGTGGCCTATCATTAAGCAGGCTGGAATCAAGCCGGAAGGAACTAGGATTCTCTGGCAGCACGGAGGAGGCCAGTAACGCCAGCCGCAAAAAGTGTCGTCATAAGCCAGCCAAAGAAAGTATTGAAGACGAGGAGCGCCCCAGCGCCCCACAGGGGGATGGCTCTCCATAGGTCTGATAGAACATCGTACCAATGCGACACACTGGCTTGAGCCGAGCTAGCCTGATCGCTCAAAGGCTCTACCACCCAGTTCTTCTTTTGGTTAAAGTCCACGATTGGAATTAAAGTATCGATAGCGTAGATGAACGGATTGAATGTCACGCGTGGTACGGAAGGCGCCTGGACAGCTGAGCTGCTGCTGGATACTGGGATGTATTGATTGTCTTTTGCCGCGACGATTCGTTTGTTGTAGTAGGCGACATCGAAAAATACGGCGCTGAAGAGCGCCCAGACCAACACGATCAATACTGGCCGGAAGGGCGAAAAGCCATACTGCAAAAACCAATCGAGACTCCACCTGCCCAGCTGCCGAAGCGCACCGAAGTCGCTGTACCGTGTCCGGTTTCGTTCAAGCTGAACAAGAACTTCGTTTGCGGCATTCTCGTAGCCAGCTCTCCGGAGTACTTTGGCAAACTGAATGTAAGGCTGCGGTTTGAAACGTCTTCGGGCTTCCTCAATGTCGGCATAACTATGATCGCGGCCTGAGAAAGAGTGCAGCCCACGCCAAAACAAGAGGCAGGCAAACGCCAGATTACCTCGAAAATCTCGATTTCGAATCGCATATTGACCATCAAGAACAGCCAATCTCCAGCCAATGTCACCGGTCAAATCCGAGATAGTGCCGTATTCGCAACCGGTCACATCGAAACGATCGAGCTGACGCCAGCTCGTTTCGTGATCTTCGATCGTGCTGGCTTTCGAACCAACAGTGTAAAGCCAGAAGCGAGTGTTGACCGAATCAGGATTTGATATCTTCTCAAGATTCTTCCAAACGAACGTGCCCCCGATGTTGGCATCGGGGGCATAAATTCCGCAGGATGGACCACCAAGTTCATCCATTGCTAAGTTGCTACCTTCGGACCAGTTACGACAGAGACCCCCTGTGTCAAATTTCGCCCCCTCAACATATAACCCTTGCTTCAAATCTGCTTGTACCAACCGCAGGAGTCCATTCGTTTTCATGCCATCCATAAACGTCGTCCCAGCTACGACTATGCCGTCTGCACTGATTGGCTCCTCGCCGGGAAAATCAAAATTCCCTTCTAAATACAAGTCGCCGCCTACACTTGCACTAATTAGGCTCACGGCACCGTGAGAAAAGAACTCGTAACGGACATCAGACTCTTCATCAGCTGAGAGAATAACATCTCCGCCCACACTCAAGCCATTCGCCAAGATTGCGTCCAGTTCTTGTTGGCGGTCCGGCTTTGTTGACGAACTTGACTTCCGAAATGCCGCTGCTGTGAATTGGCCGCCCGAGCAATCGAAATCTCCTTCCACTTTTGCGCCTTCGAATCTCACGGTGCCTTCAGAGATAAATGGAGCTGGAATAAACCGCCTTCCGTCGGAATAGGTCGACCAGCGTTTCATGCAGCACAAATAAACACTGCCGGAAATATTTGCACCTGCCGCAGCCAAGCTATAGCCGTTCAAATTGCGTAGGGTTGCGCCGGAACAATCCAAGTTACGTGTAATCTTACAACCGTTGAGGCGAACCTCTCCCAAGGCCGCAAAACCATCACTCAATAGTGCATTACCTTCAACGATAAGACCATCGGCAAACAACGGCACAGATTCACGAATTTTATCGGGTTCTCCGGATAGTTGACATCCTCGAAGGTCAAGGTTGCCACGAATGTTGGCTCCGCACAGTCGTAGCTGGACAATCTTCGGCCCTTGCTTTGACTCCTCATCTTTCAGGGCGCAAATACGAATTGAGCCTTCTGCCGAGAGTCGGTCAGCGAGAATTGTCGTTGCACTTCCCGAGATAAAGTCGATTCCGATGACTTTTGCATCATTGAGATTGATTTCGGCATCGAAGGTGCAATTAACGAATCGTGTTATCACTCCAAGTGTCGCTCCGCTTAAATTAAACGCACCAGTAATTGCCGCATTTTGCAATTCGACTCTAGATATTGGCAATCCACTCGCAGGCATTGCTTCGAGCAAAAACCAACGAAGAAAAGCGCTGTTGACACTTCGATCTGACGATAAATCTGCGGTTACAACGATGCTGCGTGACTGACTAGTTGAGGCAGTCCGAAGTTGTCGATACAATTCGGCTTCCACCGACCCCAATGGATCGAATAGTGTTGTGGCTGCGAGGCCCTCTTTCATATCCGCCCACCTTGCGCAGTTTCAAATTCGTAGCTGCCTAGCGAAGACCGATTAAGTTTCGTCGCATTGTATGGTAGGAGAGGAGCATTGTGCGGCTCCGCCTCGCCGTGATAGTTGTTGACCTAAGGCCACGACGCGCGATTGAGGTAGCGTCTGCCATCGCTTCGGCTCAGCTCTCGGGCAGCCATCGGCAACTCTGATAATACACTGCCATGATTGCAGCGCATTCATAGCGATTAGGCGCACCCAATAACCCTGCCGATCACCGCGCCTGCCCGATCGGGTACGTTATCGCCGGTCCAGGCGACATACCGATCGGGACGCACAAGGACGAGTCTCGACTCATACGCCCTGCGCCCATTCCGATAGGTGTCGCGTACAACTTTCAGAGGCACGCTCAGCGATTTTGCCGCTTGTTCAAACGCGAGGATGGCTCGATCGTCGACGTCGAAGGCGAGCAAGCCGAATCCAATGTCAAGCTCTTCGAACACGTTCCGCCCGGAGGACAGCAGCTGTGGCGGGAGGTGATGACCGGCTCTAGCCTTGAACGTATGTGTGCCGTGAGCGCTGCATTTGCCATGCGATGGGCCGAAGATTATCGAAGAGCCCTCATAATGAGGCTCATAGGTTAACACATGTGGAGCAGCAGCCGCCGCGTGTTCCTTCCAGGCATGCTCGAATTCCGCCCGATCCCGTTCTGGGCGGTAGCGGTCGAAGAATTTCCGATCTGCATGAATTCGGGCTGCAATGAAATCTTGCGCGGTCTCCTGGAAAACCGGACGTCGTTCTTCGCTGTACGACAGCAATAGCGCGTCGCTTCCCCAACCTTGGAGCTTTGCCGCCAGCTTCCAGCCGAGATTGGCCACGTCATCCAATCCGCTGTTGAGACCATATGCCCCATAAGGTGGATGGCTATGGGCTGCATCGCCCGCGATGAAGGCACGGCCCACCTGGTATGTGTCGGCAAGGGCAATGCGCAAATCCCAAAAGCCCACATAGTCGAACTCGCACGCGAACGTGAATCCTGCGGCTTTCTGCAGCAGGCCGTGAAAATCGTAGTTTTCCTTCGTTGTATCGGCCGGGACCGGAGCGTGAAAGAAGAACTCCCCGTCTGCGTCAACCCGGCCGAAGAACTGCCAGTAGCCCTTCAAACCCGGGTGCATCACGCGATAGGTGGATCGTGCTGGAAACCGCTTGAGCCCTTCGTGGAACTCGTGCGAGCGGAATACGGCAAGCACCATGAGCTGGTTGAAATCCGCGCCGCCGCGCTCGATACCGATCTGTCTGCGAACGGTGGAGGGACCTCCGTCGCAGCCCACAACATACTCCGCTTCGAGGATCTCGAGTCCGCTGCCACCCTCCTCATTGATCGCGACGCGGACACTGTCAGCGTCCTGTTCGATGCTTCGCGCCGACCAGCCGATCCGGGGCTCGACGTTGGCAAGTTGCGCCATCCGCGCCCGTAGGACATGTTCAGTTTGGTACTGGGGCAATCGTTCGTTTTTTTGGAAATAGTAGGAATTGACGATTTCTCGCAGCGGCGGTGTGTACCAATATTCGCTCATCAAGTTACCGTAGGCCACGATTCCGTTCATCGGGTATCCGGGTGGCAGAATGCGCGCCGCGCGCAGCTCATCCGCGATGCCCCAGAAATAGAAGTGTTCGACCGTACGCTGGGTCAGATTCTGCCCCTTTGGAATCCGCTGCGGTTCGAGACGGCGTTCCACGAGGATGCACGATATGCCGCGCAGGCCAAGGTCGACTGCCAAGGCCACGCCAACAGGGCCTCCGCCCACGATGATGATTTGGTGCCGTTTCTTCATTGCCTTCGCGCGCAGCGGCAGAAAGCTCTCGCCAATGGGCTCTGGATCACTCCGATTTAATTCCAGCCGCTTTGATGATCGGCCACCACCTTTCGATCGCGGCCCTTTGCAGGGCGGCGAGCTCCTCTGAGGTCTGCTGCTCGCGCGGGAAAATTTTTTGACCCAGCTCCTCGAGCCGAGCGTGCGCCGCAGGGTCGGCCAATGCATCCACCACCGCGGCGTTAAGCTTAGCGACGATCGTGGCGGGTGTGCCCTTGGGAGCAAAAAGTCCCTGCCAGTTTTCCACGTAGAAACCTGGCAGGCCGGCCTCGTCCACGGTCGGGATGTCTGGCGCTGCCGCGAGGCGGCGCTTGGCCGTAACAGCGAAGGCCTTGATGCGACCAGCGCGCACTTGCGGTAGTGTATTGGCCGCCGGATCAATCATCATGTCAACCTGTCCGGCAATGAGGTCTTGCATGGCTGGGCCAGCGCCGCGATAAGGCACCAGCGTAAAGCGCGTGCCAGAGATTTGTTGAAAGAACAAACCCGCGATATGTGATGTCGCTGCCACGCCGCCGGTCGCCTGCGCTGCCTTGCCCGGTTCCGCCTTCAGCCAGGCGATGAATTCCTTCAGGTCATTTGCAGCGACGGCTGTCTTGGCGACGATCACCAGCGGGCCGCTTGCGATTGGGGAGATCGGTTGGAAATCATTTTCAACATCGAACGGAAGCTTAAAGATAGCGCCATTGAATACGTGCGTGGGCGTGCTGCCGTGGCTAATGGTGTAACCATCGGGCGTCGCACGGGCAACCCGGCCGATCCCCAAAGTGCCCGACGCGCCGGGAACGTTTTCAACAATGACCGGTTGACCCAGCGATACCTGCATTCGTTCGGCGATGATCCGCCCGATCGTGTCCAGCGGGCCGCCCGCGGCAAACGGCTCGATGATCGTGATCGGGCGCGATGGATAGGCTTGCGCCCACGCGACGTGGCGCATAGCGACCAACGCGTTAGCTCCCGCTGCCAGGTGCCAAAATCGACGGCGCGCAAGGTTCATTCGTGCTCCCGTGTCGGCATGCGAGATGCGCGTTCACGCGTAAAATATGAGTTGCCAATCAGCCTTTTCTGGCTGAAAAGATGCGCAGTTCTCATTTGCAATCCGGAATTGACGACGAACAGAGTTGCCGGCGGCTCTACGTCATAGTCTTGTGCGAGGGAGGTATCCATGCGATCGCCCGTGAAACTGTTGGTGCTGTCGGTGGGACTGAGTCTTGCTTTGGCAGCCTCCGGTACTGCGCAAACACCCAAACCGCTGCGCGTCACTATTCCAGTCATCGGCATGAACTTCCTGCCCCTGTTCGTGGCGGCGGATAAGGGAATCTTCGCCAAAGAGGGGTTTGATGTCGAGATCATCTCCACATCCGGTGATGGCCCTGATGTCGACGCGCTGATCGCTGGAAGCGTGCAGTTCACAGTCTCGACGCCAAATCGGCTGCTGACCAGCTACGAGCAAGGCAAGCCGCTCCTTGCGATCATGAACATGGCCAACCGTAACGCGATCGATTGCGTGATCAACAAGGATGTTGCCGCGCGCGTCGGCATCACGGAAAACACGCCGCTCGACCAGAAGCTCAGGGCGCTCAAGGGTCTAAAGGTCGCCGGGACGCGGCCGGGGGCGTTCACCTACCTCGTGCTCGTGGACTATGCCAAGCGCGCGGGCCTAGTGCCGCAGCAGGACCTGCAAATTCTCGGCGTTGGCGGTGGGCCCGGCATGATCGCCGCGCTGGAGAATGGCCAGGTCGATGTGGCGTGCAACACGAGTCCGACGACCGATCTCATGGTCAAGCGCGGCAAGGCCATCATGTTCACCCACAACTCGATCGGCAGGGATCCGGCCTATGACGACTTCCTGTTCGAGTTGCTTTACGTGCGCCCGGATTATGCCAAGGCCAATCCCGACACGGTTCGCGCATTCTGCCGCGCCCTGCTTGCCGCCATCGCCGACATTCGTGACACGCCGGCAAGTGATCAGCTTCCGCTGTTGCGCAAGCGGTTCACCGGAGTCGAAGATGACATGCTGGTCCAGACGCTGGAAAACCTCAAGCCAATCTTCCGCCGCGATGGCAGAGTCACACCGGAGTCGCTTGCCAAGGCGACCAAGTTCCTGATCGATTCCGGCGCGATCAAGTCCGGCGCCCCGTGGGACGCGATCGCCAGCTACGAGTACCTTCCGAAATGACGGGTTGAGGAGGTTACGATCGTGCCGATCAATCGCCGCAATATCCAGCCGGAAGCCCTGCATCAGCGCCGCGTCGACAACCGGGTGCTTTACTCACACGTGGTGAGTGTCGAGCCGCAGCGCCTCATCTTCATCTCCGGACAGCTAGCGCGCGACAAGGATGGTGGAATCGTCGGCATCGGCGATATGCGACGCCAACTGCGCCAGACGCTGGAGAACATCAAGGCCGCGCTAGAAGCCGCTGGCGCAACCCTGAGCGATCTCGTGCGTACCAATACCTACGTCACTGACATTGACGAGTATTTCAAGCACACTGACGTTCGAATGGAATATTACAGCCATGCCATGCCCACGAGCACCACGGTCGAGGTGCGGCGCCTCTCACAACCCGAGCTGATGGTCGAAATCGACGCTATCGCGGCGGTTGGGTGACCTGGATCTGCTGCGGCTCGCAGAGCCTGTCGGTGCTCAGCCTCAAGAACATCAGCAAACGATTTTTTGCGCGCGAGCGCGTCATCAATGCCGTCCAGCGAATATCGCTGGACGTGGCGAGCGGCGAATTCGTCACGATGGTGGGGCCGAGCGGCTGCGGGAAATCGACAATTCTTAATATCGTGTCGGGCCTCATGCGCCCGACCAAGGGCACGGTGGAACTCGATGGCAGACCCGTGCACGGTGTCACGCGTGAAGTGGGATACGTCACCCAGCAACCCAACCTGATGCCGTGGCGCACATTAATCGACAACGTCTCATTTCCGCTGCAGATCGCGGGAGTCGCAAAATCTGAGCGCAACGATCGCGCGGCCGAGTTGATCGCGATGGTTGGCCTCGCTGGTTTCGAGAAATCATACCCGCATGAGCTGTCCGGAGGCATGCGCCAACGCGCCAACATCGTCCGCACCCTGATCTATGCTCCCAAAGTGATGCTAATGGACGAGCCGTTCGGCCCGCTCGATGCGCAAACGCGCGTCGTGCTGCAGGATCAGCTGCTCGAAATCTGGAGCCGGACGGGCGTCACAATCGTCTTCATAACCCATGACCTGCATGAGGCGATCGGGCTCGGGGATCGCGTCGTCCTGATGAGTGCAAGGCCCGGCCGGATCATCAGGGTCGACAAGGTTGTGATGTCCCGCCCGCGTGACGTCTTTCGCATGCACGACAGCGGCGAATTCCGTGCCCTGTACGACACGATCTGGGAAGAACTGGAATGCCAGGTTCGGAATCAAAAGGGGGATGCGCCACCATGAAATCCGACGCCGCAGAAAAGGAAATCTATGATTCTCAAGCGGAGCGCCGCAGTAAGCAGCGATATCGCTGGCGCGTGACCATCGGACAGGTCGCACTCATTGTCCTTGTGCTTGCCGCCTGGCAGTTCGGGAGTGGTCGACTGTTCGATCCGTTCTTCGTCGGTAATCCTGCCGGCGTCGCCAAGATCTTGATCGACGATCTCGGCGACCCGCGGTTTTGGAACGATCTGCGAGTGACCGGAACCGAGATGACGCTCGGTTACCTGCTGGGCGGCCTCAGCGGCATCGCTCTTGGGGTATTGTTCGCGCGCTGGCGGCTCGCAGCCGACATATTCGATCCCTTCTTCGCTGGGCTCAACAGCCTGCCGCGCATCGCGCTTGCGCCCCTGCTGGTGATCTGGTTCGGAATCGACATCGCCTCGAAGGTTGTTCTGGCTGCAACATTGGTATTTTTCCTGACCTTCTTCACGACGCTGTCGGGAATTCGTAGCGTCGATCCCGCGCTGGTCGACGTTGCGCGAGTGGTGGGCGCGAACGAACAGCAGATATTCCGCTACGTAATGCTGCCGGGCGCAGCGGCCTGGGTGATCAACGGCCTCAAAATGAGCCTGCCCTATGCGTTGATCGGCGTAATCGTTGGCGAGTTTTTGGTCGCGTCCAGCGGGCTTGGCTACCGGCTCAATTTCTACAGCACCTCGTACAACACTAATGGCACCTTCGCGATGCTGCTGGTGATGATGGCGCTAATGATGGGACTTAACGCCCTGATGGTTCTGCTGGAGCGCTACGCCTTGCGCTGGCGGGCCGAAATGACCACCACGATACAACCTTATTGAATGGGAGGCTGAGCTCAGGCCGGTAGAGTCATTGCTCTTCCGAGGTGTTGCCAATCATTTATCAGTCGGGGCGGGCTGATCCGAGCCGGTGTAGCGCAGGATCCAAAGACCCCACTGCTTATCGGTCACGTAGATATAACCGCGGGTGTCGACGAGTACATCCTCGGTCTGGGTCACAAGGTCGCGCGGCAGCGGGCCGGCACGCTCGCTCGGCTGCGGCGGAATGAACCATCCGCTCTCCACCGGCAGCAGCGGATCCTTGATGTCGTAGATGCGCAGCCCGGCGTTGAAATAAGTCAGGTAAATCAGATTGCCCGGCTTTTCGACGTCGGGAAGGTGGATCTCCTGATTGACGTTATGCGGGCCAAACCGGCCGCCCTTCTCGCAGAAATTTTTGTATGGGGCGCCCTTCGGCGGAATTGGCACTGGAAACAGCGAGATCAGCCGCGGCCGCGCCGGATTCCGGTTGTCGATCAGGCCTGCGAAGTTGAGCGCCTCGTTGCAGCGTTCGGCGATTGCCTCGGAGTTCACAT
>Ga0310916_10001964_pt1 | contig 12421 bp, 8 predicted proteins | sample GREbulkMGLF176_FD_203444 | JGI IMG/M metagenome (GOLD analysis project Ga0310916, IMG submission 203444) | Lab enrichment of tropical soil microbial communities from Luquillo Experimental Forest, Puerto Rico - GRE.bulkMG.LF176 | ecosystem: Environmental > Terrestrial > Soil > Tropical forest >...
CGGGGACAGCTCCGGCTCAACGGACCGCCAGCCAGGGCTTTTTATCCGAATGGAGCACTGAAGGTATGAAAGCCCGATATCTAGTGCTCTTTAGCCCCTGGCCAGGGAAGCTCTCCTGAACGAGCGCCGGACTTGGCCGGGGGCGACCATTTGCGCTTAGCGAAGCCATGGCGCACGGGCCGGGGGCGGTTTTGCTAACTTGCCCGTAGCTGAGTCCTTGGTGCCACAGCCGTAGCCGCTGGTGCGTTTAAACGGGGGCGGGGCTACCGCGCATTGGGCCAGTGCATTAAGGCACCTAGGCGGCCCTTTAAATGGCTCGAATGTAATTTCATAACTCCGGAAACTTAATACGATTCGAGTGGATAACTCGAAGGCAAAGTGATTTTGCTTCCAAAGGTATGACGGGTGTACAGTGTTTGCGGTTAATCCGCAAATTCATGGAGCATTCCAATGGGTATTTCTGAGATCACCAGTCATTCGTCGTGGCTCTAAAGTCACCAGCGAGCAACCGCTTTCGCCAGGTGCACGAAGCAGCCCGAGTCGTTCCGAAGGCCCGACGTTGATTCGGTTCCTCCTCAACCGTCGTACGCACGCGTACATCTCGGTGAAGAGGGCCAGCCTGCTGAGGTTACGATCGTAGGTCCCGGCCCCGAGAGGATCATCGCGTGGTCTGCGTGGGGGACGTGCGATGAAACGCACGTCCCTACCGCTACAAAAGTCCATGATGTTAGTTTCGCCATCGCTGCCTGCGCTGCGATAGCGTCTCCATCCACAACCTCAGCACGGTTGAGTGACTTGACGGAGACCAGACAAGCTCAACCAAATTATGCACAGTACTATTATGGACCCTACCGTCGGCACAACTCGCCGCCGTCGGCCTTGTGAACGTACGTGTGTACATTGCTTCAACAACACGGACGAACCTCTTTTTGATCTATCGCAAAGCGTGCCGCACGCGAGATGTTATGACAAAATGCAAGGAAACCATGTAGACTTATCGTTCGGCGGGCGATAGGCGATGAGCATACGGAAGCGTTTGGGCAGAATAGGAGAGGGATGGACGAAAAGAGTCCTCGAGAAGTGACAGGAGAGGACCGCGATTTGCTCGCAGCCTTCGGTCGAGCCAGTCTCGGCTACGGTACTACGCCGCATCTCGTTTTGGCTTTGGGCAGGAAAGGAAGCGATACATGGCTACTGGGCCCGTGGAAGCCGAAGATTTTCCGGACCGGCGTTCAGCCCATGTGGTTGAGGGGACGGAGAAGCCTCTTACTAGACCTCTGAAAGCCTATGCTTTTGATCCCAGCCGTGGCCGGGTGCTGGGAAACGAGATGTCCCTCGCGGTGCGCTATGAGGACTTAGCACCGGGCCCGGTAGTGGAAGACTATTACCGGCGCGATGCGATCGCGATCGTCGATTACGACGGCGCGAACAAAGTCTGGTACAAGCCGGTTGATCTGGATGATCCTCGCATTCTGATCCGCGGCGGCCTCGATCCATCGGAATCGGATCCGCGCTTTCATCAGCAGATGGTTTACGCGGTGGTGACGGACACGATCCAGCAATTCGAGGCAGCGCTCGGCAGGAAAATTCACTGGCGGCGGCAGGACCGCGACGAGAATTCCCCGCCGGGCGCACTTCCGGGCGACATTTACACACTGAACATCTACCCGCACGCGATGGTTTCCGCGAACGCCTTTTACAGCCCTAAAGCTCATGGCATTTTGTTTGGCTATTTTCGCGCTGACTCAGAGAATCCCGGGAGGAACTTACCGGGTCAGACCGTTTTTACCTGCCTGTCTCACGATGTGGTAGTGCATGAAACCACGCATGCCATCATCGACGGAATTCGGACGTACTTTACCGAGTGGACGAACCCTGACGTGCCCGCGTTCCATGAGGGATTCGCCGATGTGGTTGCATTGCTGCGGCATTTCTCACATCGAGAGGTTCTGCTGGACACCATTCAACGGACTGGTGGGTTCATTTACAGGTATCTCCTCACGCCGGACGCTCCAATGTCATTGACGGAGCAGAACTCTAAGGTGAATGCAAATGACTCCGAAGCGAGCGACGGCGATAGTTCTTCGGCAACCGTGTCGGCGGAGATTGGACAATGGAACCCGCTCGTGCAACTTGCGCAGCAGTTCGGAGAAGCGACGGGAAAGGGACGGGGATTGCGATCGGCGCTGGGGACGCGCCCGAATTGCGAGGACATTAAAAAGTTCACGGAGCCACATCGCAGAGGTTCCATATTGGTCGCAGCGGTTTTCGACGCATTCTTCAGTATCTACGTCCGCCGCACCGCCGACCTGTTTCGCATTTACAGGGCAGGCGGAGGAGGGATATCGGCGACGGACATACCGGAGCCGCTGGCAGAGCGGCTCGCAGCAGAGGCGGTCCGCACGGCTGACGATTTCTTCAAGGTATGCGTGCGATCGCTGGATTATTGTCCACCAGTCGATATCACGTATGGCGACTTTCTGCGAGCGCTTATCACGACCGAGCGGGATCTTCACCCATCAGACAAGGTCGGGGTGCCTGACTCATTGATTCAAGCATTCCAGCGTCGCGGGATATTCGCGGAGAGCGCGAGCTTCTTTTCGGAGGGCGCAATTGCTTGGCCCACGGCGGAAGAACTCGACTTGGCGCCGGTGCCCGGGCTCGATTTCGGCGATCCGAACGGCTTGACGAAGGCGCAGCAGAAGCAGAACGGCGATGCGCTGCGCGCATACGCGAATGAGCCGTCGAATAAATCGAAACTCGGTTTTGACGGCAAGCTTGACGTGCGGGTTCCTTCCTTCCATCCATTGTTTCGGATCGGTCCTGACGGCAGCCTGCGCACGGACATGATTGTGGAGATGGCACAGAAGAGGGAGGCCCCGTTTGACAAAAGTTCCGGAAGCCAGGGATCCGGTTTGGGCAGCTTTCCTCTCCGTGGCGGCGCCACAGTCATTATCACCAAGCCCACAGCGGATCAGAAGAACTTCGGCACTGGTAGCGCAGTGATCCGATACGTAATTGCGAAGCACTTGCACGGCAAGGAAGGTGAATTGAGGGAAGGCCGGCAACGGTCATATTGCCAGAGGCTCGGGCTCATGGAAGGCACCGATCCCGAGCGCTTCCAAATCAACTTTTCGATGGTGCATGAGGGGTTATGACGATGGCGAGAACAAAAGCTCCGCGGAAGAATGTTCGTGCTGCAAGAAGGACTCGCGCTCCGAAATCGCCTGATACGAACACCGGGCAGCTACGGGTCCGCATGTACCGCGTTGGGTTCGGCGACTTCTTTCTTCTGACCGTTCCATCTAAAGAGGGCCCGCAGCACATCGTCGTCGATTGCGGTGTGACGAATGGGAAAACGGGCAAGGGGGACATTGGAACAATCAAAGACGCGGTGGCTCATATGGCGCGTGAAACAGGAGGCAAGCTGGCGCTGATCATCGTGACACACCGCCATATGGACCACATTATCGGATTCAGCCGCTGTGCCGAAGTGTTCCAGCGTTTCAAAGACCGGGTGGATGCGATCTGGATGCCGTACTGGGAAACCGAGTATGACGCCAACGTGAGCAAGTTCCAGTCGAAACTGACTTCGCTCGCCTTAGACGTTCAGAATCATCTTGCGCTGGCAAGCGACACCACCCCCGATCGCGCTGAAATGCTCGCCATGCTGGAAAACGCGACCGGCAACGTTCTGGGGATGGCCGGAACCGGCGGGGGTACCAACGACGACTCACTTGCTTTCTTGAAGGAAGGTTTTGGAGTTAAACCCAATTATTACTCCCAGGGGCAAAAACCGGAGTTGCCAAAGGCACTGGTCAAGGCGGGGTTGGCGGCAGAGATCCTAGGTCCGCCGCCTGAAGATGCTACGCCTTTTATGAAGCTGGAGGATTTGAAGAAGGGCGGCGGTCAGTATCTACAGGCCGCAGAGAATGGTGGCGATAGTAAGAAATTCCGGCCCTTCGGAGGATCGTGGGAAGCAGGGTCGAGCGATTACCCGGCGGGCGCCTTCAGGGAGTGGGTGCCACGGCCTGGGACAGCAAGCGCCTACGACAATCCCGACCGGCGCGTGCTGGAAAAGGCAGTCGAGGAGGCGCAGCCGAGCGTTCTGCTGACGGCGGTGAAACAACTGGATTCCTTCCTGAACAACCAGAGCCTGGTTGTACTATTCACGTACAAGGGCAAGAAGTTGCTGTTTGCTGGGGACGCACAGGCGGGAAACTGGGAGTACTGGTTGTACGACGAAAGCGATCCGACGAAAGCCCCGGCACTGAAACTGGGCAAGAAGGGGGAAGCGGTGTTGGGCGCGCTTGACTTCTACAAAGTAGGGCACCACGGCAGTACAAATGCCACGCCCATTGTGGCGGTGGAAAATATGAAAGCGGGAACCACGGCGATGTGCTCAACGCAGGAGGGCAGTTTCGGCTCTGTGGAGAAGAACTCGGAGGTGCCACGAATACCGCTCATGGAGGCGCTCGCCAAAAAATGTGTCGTCGTGCGCAGTGACCAGATTGCGGTGAAGCTTCCCAACAATGAGGTACCTGCCGTCAAGGGTGCGCCGTCGAAGCTGCAAAAGCCGAGGCAAGGAAGCTTCGAGGTGGGCAGCTGCTATGTGGACTATTTCATATAGGCTGGGGGTCCATGCCGATGATTGGCCATCTAAACAAACAAGCCGAACTAAAGAAACAAGCCGAACTAAAGAAACAAGCCGAACTAAGGAAACAAGCCGAATTCGCCAAGCCGAAGAGTAAAAAGGTGTATTTCCTAGCTCCTGACGCTCGAGCGGACACTTCTCCCCTTTATGACCCCCTCGAGCGACCTGTCGGTGGTTGGCCGAGCGAAACGCCACCGCGGTCCAGGGTCCCTCCGAAGACGCCGGAGTTCCGGCCCCTGAAAATTTATGCGATCGATTCGAGCAGGGGACGGACTCCCGGCAACATCATTACGCTTTCAGTGAAGTACGAGAAGCTACTACCAGGTCCCGTGGGCGAGCGGATTCGCGTTATTGACTACGACTACAGCAGAGACTGCTTTTACGATCCCGTCGACCTAGACGATCCTCTGATCAGCATGCAAGAGGGCGTCGCCCCCAGCGAGTCCGATCCGCACTTTCATCAGCAGATGGTCTATGCGGTGGCCAGCGAAACGCTCCGCCGCTTCGAGGTCGCGCTGGGAAGAACGATCCGGTCGCGGCGGATGAACGAAGCGACTCCTTTCATTCTGCGCATTTACCCGCACGGCATCAGGGGGGCGAACGCCTATCCCGCGTCTTCCGGCAGCTTGGTTTTCGGGTACTTTGCTGCCGGTAAGGATGCGACCGGAAGAATCGTCCCGGGGCAGACGGTATTCACCTGCCTAATGAATGACGTGATTAGGCACGAGACGACGCTCGGGATATATTGGGCGCTCCGCCCCGATCACGTTCGCCATATCATGTCGGGCGATAGCGCAGCGTTTATGGAAGGCTTTGCCGACGCCTGCGGGCTGCTCTTGCACTATTCGCATCGCGATGCGCTTCTGGATACCATTCAACGTACGGGAGGCTTGATTTACAAGTCGGTCATTCGCCCGGATGCCAAGCCAATTTCAGACGCGGCTCAGATCCAGGGAGAACTCGGTGAGAATAACCCATTCATCACCGTAGCTCCGAGTTTTGGGGAGGCGATGGGCCGGAGCCAAGGCTTACGAACCGCGCTGTCGAAGGCCGATCCTGCCGCGTTGGAGACGACAACCGAGCCACACGAGCGCGGACAGATCCTGCTTGCTGCGATCTTCGATGCTTTCTTTTCCATTTATGTGCGCCGCTCACAGAACCTGTTTCGGATCTATAGTGCGGGCGGAGCCAAGGTTGACAGCATCGATCTTCCTTATGTCATGGCCCAGAGCCTCGCCGATGAAGCGACCCAGATTGCCGCACGCGTGTTCAACATGTGCGTCCGCGCGCTCGACTACTGTCCCGCGGTGGGTTTCCAGTTCGGCGATTTCCTTCGCGCCTGTGTCACGGCGGACCACCAACACGATCCCGTGGATGGCTGGGGTGTACGGGAGGCACTGATACAGGCATTCCGGCGCAGAGGAATACGACCGAGAGGAACACCATTCTTCTCGGAAGATGGGTTGCAATGGCCCATCTTCGACACCGGTTCCCTGAGCGCACCCGGACCCGAATTTACTCGACTCCTGGATCCGGATCCGGAGTCGCAACAATGCAACCTTAACTCCGTGCGCTCGTTCATTAAGGCGAATGCAGAGGCGCTCGGTTTGCGCCCCAGTGTTGATTTCACGCTATTCCCGCTAGAGATTTCCAATTGGGCGGCGCCGGGAGAGCCGCCGAGCACGATTGTCACTACGCAGATCCTACAAGCCGGAGGCAGACGTCAGACAGACGAGTCGGCTCCTCCTGCCGGGTCTGGAGATGCCTTGCGGCGGGCCATGGAGCCCGATGAAACCGGAATGGCACTTGTGTTCGAGGGCACCGGTAAGCTACGACACGTCATCAGGGGCGATTGAACGGGGCTCGAGGGGGCGCAAAGGTGCCAGTGCCGTTTTCGGCGGAACGGCTCAATCTTCAGCGGCGAGCAGTTTACGGGCTATGGTGGCGCGGCGGCGAAGCGAACGACGCGACAACGTATTTATGGCACGCCCTCCGACAAAGGGTGGACGCCACACGCTTCCATTTCCCGCATTTCCTCGCAGCAATCTCAGTATGTTTCGTTTCCCAGCCATGGACATCACCTGTTTGGAAATGGTGGTGATATGGCCACGCCGGTTTGGCGCGGCAACCGGCGGCGCTGGCACAGTTACAACTATTCGTGTAGATGTGTAGATTGCAAATTTCGACGTTCCACGGGTTGCAGGAGCGGTTGCGCGGGTCGGCTTGAGTGTTCGCCTCAGGTAGCGGCGGAATGAGCGACTCGAATCGCGGTTAAGCGGCTGCAAGCCGCGAGATCGTCGCCTGCGAGACATTGAAGAACCTCGCCACATCGGCCTGTGCTTCGCCCTGCGCAAGCTTCTGAATTGCTTCCTGCCGTTGGTCCGGCGTTAGCGCGGCAGGCCGTCCGAATTTCACACCGTTGGCCTTCGCACGCTTCCTGCCTTCCCCTGTACGGGCACGGATTAACTCGCGCTCGAATTCGGCCAAGCCACCAAGAACGGTCAACATTAGGCGGCCGTGAGGCGTGGTGGTATCGGCCCAGGTGTCTTTTGAGGCTCTTGAAGCCAGCGCCGCGCTCAGTGAGTGCTGCAATCACGTTGAGCAGATCGCGGGTTGAACGGGCCAGCCTGTCCAATCGGGTGACTACCAACACGTCGCCGCTCTCGATCCGGTGGAGAAGCTTGGCCAGCTCGGCGCGGTCGGTCTTTGCACCCGACACCTTTTCCTTGAACACCTTCGCGCACCCGGCCGCCGTCAACTCAGCCTCTTGGGCTGCGAGGTCTTGGCCATTGGTGGAAACTCGAGCGTAGCCGTAGATCGTCATTTTCTAATCCTCTTGGGCACTAGAAATTGGACCGAGTAAAACGCTCCGACGGGCGACCTGTGCCGCTTGATCCTCACGTGGCGACCGAGGGCACTGAGGTAGCGGGCAAGGCGTTGAGCGGCGCGTTTGGACATAGCACCGTCATTATACAAAACACGCGAATCAAGCGACAAGTGAATAGGGCGGGGCAGGGGTCTAAGCCACCTGGCCACTGCCTGAGGGGCCCCCCCGGTGAGTTACGAGGCCCCACCCGGGCAAACGCGGAGCGCAGCGCCATAGCACCGGGCTGTCTTGTAGCCCTGAGTGTAGCCCCGATCTAATTTCTACGCTTGTGGTTTGAGCTAAGCGCTTGTTTTGTTTGGCTCCCCGGGCCGGATTCGAACCAGCGACCAACCGGTTAACAGCCGGTTGCTCTACCGCTGAGCTACCGGGGACCACTCGCGCAAGCGTTCGGCTATAACAAAGGCGCTCGCGCTTGCAAAGCGTGAAATCGGCGCCGACCGCGGGCAGCGAGCCGCTTGCCGGTTACGGCCGCGCATGTCCTGCGTTCACGGCTGCCTTCGCGACAGGGGCGTTGCGCGCGGGCGCATGCTCGGCGACGCAGCGGGCGAGATCGCGCAAGTGCAGGCGCAGCTGGTCGAGCGCAAAGCCGAGCGCGAAGATGCGCTCGACCGTGTCGTCCGGCAGTTCCCGTGTCAAACCTTGGCGCCGCAGCGCAGCGATTTCCGCGGCGTAGCCGTCGAGCGCGGCTTCGACCTCGTCGAGCGGCGGCGGAGCTTGACGCGTGGAGAGCGCGGCGCCGCTCGCGCGCAGATAGTCGGCGACCGTCTCGCCCACGCGCGCGAGGTGTGGTGCAAGCCGCGCTGCGAATACCCCGGGCAGCGGCGCGATGGCGGCCCGCCCGATGATGACGAAATCGTGGCGCAGCCGTAGCATCGTGCGCAACAGCGGCCCATGGTCGGGCTCGGCGCCGAGCCGCGTGATCCGCTCGTGCGCGGCCTCGGCGGCGACCTTGTCCAGCCGCCCCAGGGCTTCGCCGATCCTATTCTGCATGTCCGATAGCGCCGGTCGATCCGGACTTGGCGTCAACCGTGCGAATAGCTCGGGCAGAAACCGCGCCATGAGCGCGAGCATCTGCGTCGCCGCCTCGATCGCCAGATCGTGCGCGCGCGCCGGCAACACCACGAGCGATACCACGAGGCCGACCACGCATCCGACCGCAACTTCGATCACCCGCTCGAAGGCCGCCGCGATCGGACCGGTATGCGTGATCGTGGGAGCGAAGAAGACCATAACCGCGGTGAACGGCGCGGCGCTGAAGCGTGGATAGAGCGCGGCAAGCAGAACCGCCGGCGCCAGCGCGATCGCTAGTGCCGCGAACACTGCAAATTGATTGTCATGGGGGACGATCGCGCCGATCGCGCCCGCGTAAATCGCACCCCCGAGCGTGGTAATCAGATAATCCATTGAGGCCTTGAGCGAGCGGCCGACGCTGATTTGCGTCAGGATGACGGCGGTGAGCACGGCCCATAGCGCGATGGGAAGCTGCAAAAGCTGCGAAACGACGAGCGTGAGCACCGCAGCGGTCGTGCTCCGCACGCACAGCCGCAGCTCCGCGTCGTGGCTGGCGCTCCATGCGCGCAGCCCGCTCCAACCTGTTGCCAAGTGGCTCATGCCCAGCTCCTGTGGATTGCGTCAGCGTGCTCAAGGCGTGCGGCGAGCGTAGCCCCTAATCCCTGTCGAACGCGTATCCTCAGTGCGCCTGGCGCAACGCTCGAGCGCGAGGTATCGCGCAAGGTGTCGCCCCGTCCGGCGTTCGCGCCGACACGCCCGAGTTGCATCTTTCGTTGGGCAATATTCGCTTTCCCGTACCCACCTTAACCTATTGGCCCGATCGTGAGTCGGAATGCGTGTCCCGCTAGGACAATCGCTTGCCCACCCGAATGAGGTTTGCCGGCACCGGCCGGGCGTCGTGCCATTCGCCTTCGCGATAGCCATTGGCGAGATAAAAGCTCAGCGACGTCGGGTGGGCATTGATGACGATCTCGGTCCTGCCGAGGTTGCGCGCGGCGCGTTCGGCGAGCCTGAGCAGAACGCTACCGTGGCCTTGCCGTTGCAAATCGCGGCGGATGGCGATCAGGCGAAAGCCTGCCTGGGTCTCGCCGACGAGGTCGATGCGCACCGTGCCGATGATCTCGGCGTCGCGGACGAGCACGTACGGAAGATGGCGATGCTGGAATTCGTCCGGATCGTGCTCGTCATAGGCTTGGCCCGGCAGCAAAACGCTGAAGATCGCATCCCGGCGAATGGCATGATACGTGCTCCACTCCTGCGGCAATCGCACCGGCCGCAGCGCGTAACGCTCGAGAGCATGATTCATCGGTGCCCGTGTCAAATTTGTTTGTGATTGTCAGCTTAAGATACCGAGCGTAGAAGCCCAACCCATTCGCTCCCATTCATTGCGGCAGGCAGCAGATGTTCGAAGAAAAAGAACTGACTGCGGCTGCGCTCTCGTCCGCGCTACGCGATGAGGAGGGGGCGGTACGTGCGGATTTTGTCGAGCGCGTTCAACAGGCGATTACCACGGAAGATTCCGCGGCGCTACGCGAACTCCTCGGCGATCTGCACCAGGCTGACGTCGGCGATCTGATCGAGGCGCTCGAGCCCGAGCTGCGTCCCAAGCTGGTCAAGCTGATGGGACGCGGCTTCGATTTCACGGCGCTGACCGAGGTCGAAGATACCGTCCGCGAGCAAATCCTCGCCGAACTGCCGCCCGGGGCGGTGGCCGCGGGCGTGCGCAAGCTCGATTCCGACGATGCCGTGGCCATCCTCGCGGACCTGCCGAAGGACGAGCAGACCGAAATTCTCGAGCGATTCCCGCCGCCCGAGCGCGTCGCGCTGGCGCGCAGCCTGCTCTATCCGGAAAACTCTGCCGGTCGGCGCATGCAGACCGAGTTCATTGCCGTGCCGCCAGCATGGACGGTCGGGCGCACCATTGACCATCTGCGCGAGACGCCCGATCTACCCGACCGCTTCTGGGAGGTCTACGTGGCCGATTCCGCCGGCCTGCTGCAGGGTACGGTTGCGCTCGACCGGCTGTTGCGGACGAAGCGGCCGGTGCCGATAGCGAGTTTGATCGACGAGGAAATGCACGCCGTCCGCGTCACCGACGAGCAAGAAGACGTGGCGCGCCTGTTCGAGCACTACGATCTGGTTGCCGCCCCGGTCGTCGACGAGAGAGATCGGCTGGTTGGCGTCATCACCTTTGCCGACATTGTCGACGTGATCGAGCAGGAGGCCGAGGAGGACATTCGAGCCCTCGGCGGCGTCGGGCGCGAGGAGGAACTGTCGGACCCGGTGTGGTTCGTCGCGCGTGGGCGCTTTAATTGGCTGTTGGTCAATCTTGCTACCGCTTTCCTGGCGTCATCGGTCCTCGGCCTGTTCGAGGACGAACTGCAAAAAATGGTGGCATTGGCGGTATTGGCTCCGATCGTGGCAAGTCAGGGCGGCAATGCCGCGACGCAGACCATGACCGTGGTGGTGCGGGCGCTGGCGCGGCATGAATTGTCGAACGCCAACGCCGCGCGCATCATTCTGCGTGAAGTGCTCGTCGCCTTGGTCAATGGCCTGGCCTTCGCCGTCATCACCGGCGTGGCAGCGGCGGCATGGTTCAAGGTGCCCGACCTCGGCGTGGTGATCGGTCTCGCCATGATTTGCAATCTCGTGGCAGGGGCGCTCGGCGGCATTCTGGTGCCGCTCGCGCTCCATCGCTTCCACGCCGATCCGGCGATTTCGTCGGGCGTGTTCGTGACCACGGTGACGGATGTCGTCGGGTTCTTTTCGTTCCTCGGCATCGCGACCCTGTGGTTTGGGCTCAAGTGACGGCGACGGCGTTGCGCCTGGTCGCTTCAGCGATGCCTATGGGCCAATGACCTAGGGCTCACTGGACGACTCGATCAATAGCCTATCGGCCGGTGAGCAATCGCGCGGGCCATGTAACCTCTTGGCCGATCAACGGGAATCACGTAGGCCTGTGGCCGCCATGCTGCGGGTCAGACTCAAAGCCGACGGCCGGATCGTCGAGATTCTTCCCGACGGCAGCGAGGCTGCGCTGCCGAGCCCGCTTGCGGAGATCGCCCAACAGATGCGCCAGGGGCGGCCGGCCGGCGGTTGGGTCGCGGCGGCACGGGCCGCGCGAGGGGCAACGGCCGATGCCGCCTACGCGCGCGGCGTGCGCGCGCGCACCAAGCTCACGCAGGCGCAGTTCGCCGCGCGCATCGGGGTGCCGATCGAGACCGTGCGCAACTGGGAGCAGGGCAAGCGCTCGCCCCGCGGGCCCGCCCGCGCGTTGCTCAAGGTGATCGACGAGGTGCCCGAGGTCGCTTTTGCGGTTCTCAGTACCGCAAAGCCACAGCCGTGATACCTGCGTCGACGCTGTAAAGCGGATGGCGTGCCGGGACTACGCCGGCGCGCGCCTCGCGCGCGTTGGTACCGCGAGCCACGCGAGCGCCGCCATGGCCGTGAGCGTCGCGAGATAGGCGATGAGCTGCAGCTCGGTCGGGCGGTCGGTGTAGCCGATCAGCGTATGCAGCACGCGGCCGACGATGCCGTCCTGCGGCAGCCACGGCGAGCTGTCCCACAATTGGCGGCCGAGCACGTTGATGACCCCGGCGGCGTCGAGATATTGCACCGCCTGCGCCGCCATTCCCGCCGCCAGCAATGCAATGAGCACGGTCGTCACGGCGAAGATGTGCCGTGCCGGGATGCTGAGGAGCCCATAGTAGGTCAACGCGGTGAACGCCGCCCCGACCGCGAGCCCGAACACGCCGCCGATGAAAAGCGAGGACCCCGACGCGCCGCCGGCGAGGATGCCGTAGAGGAACAGCACGACTTCCGAGCCCTCGCGCAGCACCGCAAGTCCTACCACCACGACGAGCGCGGTC
>Ga0310916_10001965_pt1 | contig 12418 bp, 15 predicted proteins | sample GREbulkMGLF176_FD_203444 | JGI IMG/M metagenome (GOLD analysis project Ga0310916, IMG submission 203444) | Lab enrichment of tropical soil microbial communities from Luquillo Experimental Forest, Puerto Rico - GRE.bulkMG.LF176 | ecosystem: Environmental > Terrestrial > Soil > Tropical forest >...
GGTGCCGGCAACGACCGGAACGGTTGGGACCGCCGGCGGCTTAGCAGCCGCCGCTGCCTTGAACGGAAGGCGATGCGTGACGACTAGAGCGCCAACGATCGCGGTGACGGCGAGCGCCGAAATCGCGAAAATGATGACCTTGCGTCGCATCGCATGCTCTCCACCGGGCGCTTCAGCAGGCACCCGAAGACGTTGACTGCGCAGTGTTGCCCGTCGCCGGGCACGGGGCCGGGCTGAGGCCCGGATTGCTCAGTTCGGTCGAGCCCATCGGGAGTCCCGAGCTATCCGAGGCTTCGGCGATACGCGGTCGGTGTCGAGCCGGTTGCCTTGCGAAAGGCCGCCGTGAACGAACTCGTTTCGCTGAAGCCGACCGTCAGCGCGATCTCGGTGACCGAGCACGTGGGCCGCGCCAACAGCGTCTTGGCGTGGTCGATGCGACGAGCGTTGTGATAGCGGTGGGGCGGCACGCCGAACGACCGCTTGAAGGCCCGGCAGAAATGATACGGGCTCAGCCGAACACGGTGCGCGAGGGTGGCGAGCGGTATCTGCTCGGCGATGTGTTCTTCGATATACGCGGACACGATCCGCTGCTGCCAGGCGGCGAGACCGCCGCGCGCCGGCGGTTCGACGCGGCGCGTTCCAGCGCTGCGGCGCACGAGCTCATGCGCCAGCACGGCGCCGAGTGCCTCGCAGTAATGCCGATCGTCACTGCCGCTCTCGATCAACCTGCCCAGTTTGACCGCGGTGTCCCACAGCGCCTTGTCTTCGAAGAACAAGCGTGGCGCCAAGGGCGTGTGCGCTGCGCCTGCTGCGGGATCGATGGGCATTTTGGCGGGATCGAAATAGAAATAAACGACGCGGCCGCGGGTGCGGGGCTCTCGCCACTCGCGATATTCATGACCCGCCGGCACAAAGGCGAGCTTGCATTTGACATCTCGCAGCGTCGAACGGGGCAAACCCTCGATCAGCGTCTCGCCGTTTTCACGAACGCCCCCTTCGTAGGCGACAAGCAAGTGCACAGGCGCGCGAAAGCGAAACTCGACCTTCTCGTGTCCGATCGCGTGCACGACCTCGATGGCCATGCCGTCCCATGCCAGACTCCGGCGGGTGACCGCATCGGATGGAAAAATTCGGACTGCCTGATCGATGACCTCGCCGGTACGAAGATCGGAGAGCGGCCTGGGCCGGACACGGCGCGACTGCTCGCCGTCCTCGCCCGAGCGCGAATACCGGTCCATAGACCGCAACGCCGTCTGCGGAATAAATGCAACGTCGCGATCGAAACGCGCGCTGTTGTCAAAGCGAGGATGTACCGCAGAGTTCGTGCGGAGCGAGTAAGTCAGCATGGCTTGCACCCGTTAGTATCCTGGCACCTCGGGTCGCAACCCGGCTGCCGTTCTGGCCCCGCTAAGCCCCAAATTAGGTCGCCCAAGGCGCACGGCTCCATCGTACGGAGGTAGACCCGCCTATCTCATTGGTTTGAGCGCCCTATACCCAAGTTTGGGGCGCCGAGGTTTGGGGCGTCATACTGTCGTGGCGATGACCCGTCGCGGAGGCGCAAACGGGATGCGGTTAGCGCCCGCGCAAGGCGTTGGGGCAGCGGAATCCGAGTTGGTTGTTTGCGCTATCCGGCGATGTTGGCCGGCAGTACGAATTGAAATACCGAGCCGCCTTCGGCGCCGGCCGACGCCCACAGTCGCCCGCCGTGCCCTTCGATGATCGATCGGCAGATCGATAACCCCATGCCCATCCCGTTGGACTTGGTCGTGAACAACGGATTGAAGATACGATCGACGATCTCGGGGTCGATTCCCGTGCCGGTGTCCGCCACCGAGATCAGCACGCTGTCGGGTTCCTGGATTGCGGATTTTACGCGCAAGATTCGGGCGCGCCTGTTGCCCGCCATGGCTTCGAGCCCATTGGTGATCAGATTTATCAGCACCTGCTGCAGCTGCACATGATCGGCCTGCACCGTCGGTAGATGCTCGTCCAATTCGAGTTCGACTGAAATGCGGTTCCTCTGCAGCTCGCGCTCCATGAGCGCGACAATTTCACGGACGAGGTCATTGATGTCCAGCGGGAGCCTGTTTCGTGCATCCCTCTTTATCATCGCGCGAATGCTGCCGATGAGGTCTCGGGCACGATAGGCCGAATCGCGAATTTGCCCGAGCGAGGCCTTCACCTCGTCGAGATCCGGCGTTGGGCGCCCCATCCAGCGCGCAGCCGCATCGGCGTTCGTGACGATGCTGGCCAGTGGTTGACTCATCTCGTGTGCGATCGAGGCCGACAACACATCCATCGTCATCAACCGCGCTTCGCGTTCTCGACTTTCCGCCATCACGGAACGGGCGAGCCGCGCATAAAGCAAAGCGGTTTCGGAAAGCAGGACGGCCAACACGAGCGTCGAGGAAACGAGAAAGTAGAGGCGTGCGGCATACCATCCGACAACGTAACGGCGGCCGACCAAAATGATCAGGCAGAGCTCGATCAGCAAGCCGCACATCACGACCATGAGCCACAGATCGAGCACGGACCGTCGCCTCGACCACAGCAGCGCGAGCGCAAACAACGCCAACAGCAAGAGCAGGGCGTTCCAATCAGCCTGCGCGCGATTGATCACCGAGAACAACAGCCCGCTCGGCGTCAGCTCACGCGTACTCGTAGCAAGCCACGCCACAAGGTCGGCGGCAACCAAGAGCCCGGCGGCGCTCAAGAGAATCGCGAAATACGATAACGCGCGTGGCCACGCCGTGCTCGCCTCGTCATCTTTGAGTAGAGTGTAGGCGATCACGGACAGCGGAAAGACAAGACGCCAGACCCTGGTGAGCACTCCCCATGTGGTGCCCGCCATGTCGGCCGCCCCGAACAGGTCCGGAAAAGTAAGCGCCCACGGGATCGTGATGAGCGCGCTGAACAGGTAGCCGCCGGAAACAGCAAGCAGGGCGCGCGAATGAACGACGGAAAATTGAACGAACAGCAAAGCCGACGTGATCGAACTGATCACGAACATAGCGGCGGCATATGCGGGAATGAACTCCCTGATGTATCCGACCGGCACCGCAGCAAAGGGCACCGTGGCGCAGAATGCGGCGAGCAAGACCAGTACGACGGCGAGAGCGAGCCGCTTCTGGCCCCGGCTCGGCGGCAGCGTCGACAGCAGGACCTGCTGCGCGTTCGACGCGCCCGTCGTCGCCGGCGCCGCCGTGCCGGCTCGCGAGTCGCGGGAGGTACCGTTTTGAGCGATCGCGCGGAACGTCAAGTTTTCCGCCCAGTCTCTATCGCCTTGTCGATAAGTTTTATCAGCGTTTCACTTTCGAACGGCTTGCTGAGGAAGCCCAAGGCGCCGGCCTCCATGGCGCGCGCCCGCAGCCGCTCCTCGGGAAAAGCGGTCACGAAGATGATGGGGATGCGACGACCCTGCGCCAACAGCGATTTCTGCAGTTCGACGCCGTTCAGGCCCGGCATTTGCAAATCGGTGATCACGCAGGACGTATGCTCGAGATGCGGCGATTGCAGGAACGCTTCTGCCGATGCAAACGTGTAGGCATCCAAGCCGAGCGACGTCACAAGGCTCTTGATCGCACAGCGCATCGACTCGTCATCGTCGATGATCGATATGATCGGGGCGTCCTGCAATTGGTGATCCTCGACATGGGGGCGCCGCCGCGGCGAACTTCCGGCTGGAGACAACCCTTGCATATTACAAACATATGTCACTGCGGCCACCGCAAGAATCATATCAAGGTATTAGATCGGCCTGGAATTCCGAAGGTCCGCCCCATGCGCGATTTCGCGCGCGGGGCGCCGGGCCGGCCGCTGGATCTCGAGTCCCGGCGCGCCGCTCGCCACCGCAGCGCTCCCATTCACGCCGCGATGCTGCGCGCCGGCGGCGCCATGAATTCGGGGCCGACCGGATCGCTGATCGTCGCGGCGAGGATGCGATCGATCTCCGCCTTGGCGGGCGCATCGAGGCGCCAGCCGCTCACCTCGTCAACCGGTTGCAGCTGGCCGGGGTGGCGCGCGCCCCACAGCGCGGTGGTGACCCCTTGATCGAGCATCCAGCGAACCGCCAGATGGATCACTCGCTTGCGGAAGCGCTGCCGGGCAAGTTGATCGAGCCGTTGAACGGCAGCGAGATACTCTCCGAAGCGCGGCTGCTGAAATTTCGGATCTGTGCGGCGAAGATCGTCGCCGCCGAATTTGCTGTCCGGCCGCATCCGTCCGGACAAGAGACCGCGGCAGAGTGCGCCGTAGCCAAAGATCGAGATCTCGTTCTTTTGGCAATAGGGGAGGATGTCGGCCTCGATGCCGCGCTCGAACAAGTTATAGGGCGGCTGCAGCACGTGCAGCGGCGCCACCCGGCGGAAGCGCTCCATTTGCGCAACCGAGAAATTGCTGACGCCGATGGCGCGGATCTTGCCCTGCTCGAACAGGGTGCGCATGGCCTCCGCGGTTTCCTCGATCCTCACCAGCGGGTCGGGCCAGTGAACTTGGTAGACGTCGATGTGGTCGGTCCGAAGCCGACGCAATGAATCCTCGACCTCCTGCAGGATGCGCGCGCGGCTGGCATTGCGGAACACGCTTCCGCCCGACCACTCAATTCCGGTCTTGGTCGCGATGAGTACGCGCGAGCGCAGATGACCCTCGGCGATGGCCTTGCCGACAATTTCTTCCGAACGGCCGAAGCCATAGACCGGAGCGGTATCGATGAGGTTGATGCCATGCTCGACCGCCGCTCGGATCGTGGCGATGGATTCCGCCTCGTCGGTTCCGCCCCACATCCAGCCGCCGATGGCCCACGTGCCTATGGCAACGCGTGACACTTCGAGTGATGTGCCGGCAATGGCCGCCCGCTCCATCTCGATTACACTGGTTTCGGTTTGACGAGCCATGACCTTGCTCCTTCTTTCGCCGCGGGCTGCCTCGGCTTTTCGTTTTTCAGCCTGCTCGCGAGTCAGCCCTGGTCGCGCAGGATCGATCGCTGCGCACAGCCGCGTCGCGGTTTGTCGGTTCGACAGCCTTGCGGTGCGCGCTGCTCCTGCAACTAAGCGGTTCGCGCAGTGCGTGCTCTTGAAATATTGCTGTGATTGCGGCGCTCTTGCGCGGATCTGCGCGGCTGGGGGTACTGCCGTGCTGAGCGTCAATTGCCAATGAAAATTCTTGTGCTAGGGCATTTATTGCCGGCAAAAAGGCCCAGCTCATCACGCACCGGGACATCAATTCGACCGAAGCGGGACGACTTTCTTTGGCAGTGATGCCAAAAACAGCACGATACAAACACAAAGAAGGACGACATCTTTGTACAAGAATTCCCCGGTGAGGTTCCATGCTATTGGGTCTGTGGATACGCTCCATTTGACGACACCGGGCGTCGAGAAGAAAAAGGACCACGTAATCGCAAACGTACCAATTCCCATCAATGAGCCGAGTGCAGATAGGATCGGGATAAATGCGCCGGCAGCGAGAACAGCGGCTGTCGTTAACTCTATAATGCCGAGCAGATAAGCCTCGCCTCTGATCCCGAAGATAGACAGCCACGAAACGACCGGGCTGTTGGAAATGTATAATGCAATGCCGTGTGCGGACTGGGGCGTGAATTTTTGTATGCCGAACGAAATAAAGATAAGAACCATCACCCATCGGAGAATGCCGAGCAGCCAGTACGAACCATGACCTTTTTCTGAAACATTAAAGTCTTTGATCATGATGTCGTTTTCCATCGCCTGCCATACGGGATTCGACCCGATTTAACTTCGGGCATGGTTGCCTTCGAACGCTTCTTCGGCCGAACGAGTCGGCACTGTGATTTATCCGATTCAAAGCATCAGATGCTCCTCTCCGTGGGTTCCGAACTGCCGAGACAAGCTGGGTCCCGTGCTAATCCGCCCCCAGCTGTGTCCGAACAGATGGACTCAGACGGCGAGTGCTTCCAGGATCAGGTTGGTGATCGCATCGGGATGTGAGATCAGCGCCAGGTGGCTCGCCTCGATCTCGATCGTCTTCGCACCCATTCGCTTGGCCATGAAGCGCTCCAGGTCGGGATTGATCGTCCGGTCTTGGGTGGACACGGCATAGAAGGTCGGCTTGGTGCGCCAGGCGGCATTCGTCGTCTTTTCCGTCGTCAGCGATTTCTTGAACGGCTGCTGAACCGCGTAGAGGACGCGCGCCTCCTCCGGCGGCAGGTCGCCCGCGAAGTCGTGCAGGAAAGCCTCCTCCGAGAACTGGCCCCAATCGTCGTTGAAGACGATGCCGGCGGTGGCCGGGGGCGTCGGATAGTTCTTCGCCAGCGCCGTATAGTCCTCACCCGCATCGGGTGCCCGCGCAGCGACGTAGACGAGGGCGGTGACCTTCGGGTCCACCCCCACATCTGTCACGATCATTCCGGAGAAGGAATGGCCGACGAGCACCGTTGGGCCCGGTTGCGCCGCGATTGCCCGCCGCGCGGCCTCCGACGCCTCATGCAGCGAGGTCAGAGGGTTCTGCACGCTGGTGCAGTTGACGCCCTCCTGCTGGAGGCGGGCGATGACCTTCGACCAGCAGGAGCCGTCTGCGAACAGTCCGTGTACGAAGACGACATTCTTCGTCTTTGGCGATGTCTGGGCGGCGGCGACTCGATTGAGCAAGGGAAGGGCGGCGCTCGCAGCGACAGCCTCGATTAGTGTCCGGCGGTTCATCATAGCCTCCTATTCAACGACGGGCGATTTCGCTCCGTAATGAGAAAATCGCCCCGCGTGTTTCCAGTGGCCCTATCTACTCTCCGGCTTGCTCCGCCGAACACCGAGCACTTCCGCCATCCTCACCAAGTCGGCGAGCGAGCGCGCGGCCATTTTCCGCATGACATGCCCGCGATGGATCTTGACGGTAATCTCGCTCAGCCCCAGTTCGCCCGCGACCTGCTTGTTCATCAGGCCGGCGGTGACCAGGCCCATCACCTCGCGTTCGCGCTCGGTCAAGCCGTCGAAGCGTGCCCGCAGCTCTGATGCTCGCTGCTCGTCCTTTCGCCGGCTGCGATCGCGCTCGATCGCCGCGGCGACCGCGTCCAGCATGTCCTGATCGCGGAAGGGCTTGGTCAGAAAATCGACCGCGCCGGCTTTCATGGCCTGGACCGACATGGGGATGTCGCCGTGGCCGGTCATGAATATGATCGGAATATGGATGTTCGCCTTGGCGAGCTCGGCCTGGAAGTCGAGCCCGCTCAGCCCGGGCAACCGGACATCGAGCACGAGGCAGCTTGCCACGTCGGGAAGCTTGCTTCGCAACAAGTCCGCGGCTGAGCCGAACGTCTCGACCCTGAGACTGACCGAACGAAGCAGGCTTCTGAGCGCCTCGCGCATGGATTCATCGTCGTCGACGACGAACACGATCGGCGCTTCGGCGGTCGCAGGCTGGCGAGCTGGACGCTCGATCACGAGATTCTCTCCGGGCAGCAGGACCCGCCAGCAATAGATAGCACTTTCGCACGGATTATCGAGCCGGATAACGAATTAAGGCCCAGACAATCTCGCAGCTCTCGCGTTTGCCGCGCCGCGTATGAAAGCGCATGTACTTTTCATGGCAACCCTAAACCAAGGTATTAAGGCGTCGACCGTTCGGTTATCGGGTCAATCCCAAAATATAGTTCATCCGCCGATCGTGAAGGGCCTATCTCCATGGCCACTGCACAGCACCGGCCGTGGGCCGACCGCTATTGCAGGAACTAGCACAAACGTCCGTATCATGGAGAAGCATCATGAAAGCGCTTATCGCTGCTCTCGCGTTGGTCACGCTGATTGCCAGCCCGACCTTCGCTCAGACCGCGCCCACCGCCAACAGTCCGACCTGTGGCGGCTACGGCTGGGGACCAAGCTCCCCCTGTTATGGTGAATAACGCCGCTTGGGCGAGGACTTCCGGTTCAAGCCCACGCGATGGCTCGACCAGGCGGCCGGCCCGGTGCCGGCCGCCTAGCGGAAAATTCGCGCGCGGTTGGCTCTATCCGGAGAAACGCCGCCGCGGCGTCAAGTTCCGTCTGTTCTCGCCACCGTTCGCCGTTGATGCCGGGCGAGCGAACGTCTCACTCCCGTGCCACGCGGGTCGCCTCGAACAGGAACCAGGTGCGCCGCTCGGCCTCGTCGATCCAGTTCTCGATCAAGCTGGCGCTGGCCACGTCGTCGTGCTTGTCGCAAATCGCGTGGGCCTCGCGCAAGCTCGCCGCCAGCTGCTTGTTGTCGTCGCGCAGCTCCGCGAGCATGTCGAGGGGGGTGACGAAGTCCGCGTCGTTGTCCAACACGCGCCGCAAGCGGCCGATGTGGCCGATCGAGCGCAGCGTGGTGCCGCCGATCTTGCGCACCCGCTCGGCGATGGCGTCGGTGGTCGCGAAAATCTGCTCGCCCTGCTCGTCGAGGAGGAGATGATAGTCGCGGAAGTGCGGGCCGGATACGTGCCAATGAAAATTCTTGGTCTTCAGGTAAAGCGCAAACATGTCGGCGAGCACGATATTGAGCGCGCCGGAAATCTCCGGCACGGCGTTGGCGCGCAGGTCGGTCGGCGTATCGAGCGGAGCGACCCGCAGCGCGGCGGCATCCTTTGCTGTCGTCATTTTGTATCTCCTTCTGACGCGATGGTCGGGCGCTGGGCGCGCCGTGTTACCGTGAGGAACCAAAATCATGCCGGGGCGGAGAAGAGATCCGATCGATGGCGGACGTCGCCCAGCCTCGGCAACTCCTATATGCGGTCCGGCGCGAGGTGCCGCTTGATCGTCCTTGCTCCATCTTGATCCGCCTTGCCCGACTCGCGCGCGCCGATTCTCGCGATCCGCGTCAGGCTTATTCCGGCTGGCCGTGTTCGGTCATGCAGGCGCGGTACTGATAAATCTCCATGTTGCCCCAGAGGTACTGCGGGTATCGGGCCGCCAACACGCTGCACTGGTGAATGGCGTGTGCGCGCTCGCGGCTGATTTCGCGGCTGCCTCCCTGTGCATAGCTCGGCGATGCCGGCGCGCTCACGGCGAGCGTGACGGCAAGCGCAGCCAGACCTTGCTTGAAGTTAATCATTGACGAGTCTCCTTTTTATTGTCGCCCCGTCACACGGCACATCTAGGCGTCGCAGGAGAACTCGGTTGATGTGTCTTGCTGCAACCGATTCACGCTTGCGCATCATTGCGAGTGCAATTCGTCACAGGGGTGCGCCCATCATGCGCGTCGGCCGGCGTGGGCCGCGTCGGGACGTTGGTTCGAGGAAGGCGCGCCTGCGGCGCCGGCAATGATGGCTAAACCAAAGTATGAACAGGCCATCCCATTCGGTTATCAATTCAATCCGGAAATATACTTATCGGATCGGCCCAAACACCTAATCTCCGCAGTGACTGCAAGGCATGGCGGGCCGCCGTGTCGTCGTTGCAGGAAACAGGACAACGTTAAGCAAGGAGATGTGTCATGAGGAAATTCATCGCCGCCCTCGCGCTGATCTCGCTGATCGCGATCCCGTCGCTCACCGCGACTGCAAACGCAGCCCCCGTGTCGCCGTCGAGCCCGGCGTTCGGGAGCAACGGCTACTGACGATGTCGGGGCGAGCGTTTCCGCTCGCGGTTCAAGATCTGGCATTCGCTTGGCGGCCGGCTCGCACCCGCTGGCCGGCCGCCCGCACGCCGCACGATCAATCGTGCCGATGCGGCGGTTTTGCTCGCCGCGACGCCGGCTGTCGGCTCATCCATGGCGCGGTTGGATGTGCGAATGAGCGCAAGCGCGATCAAAGCAAAGCAAGGCAGATGAAGAGTCGTTGTCCGCGGACGATTACATAAAGCGCGTCGAGGGGCGGCGCAAAATGAGGAGCAACGATCATGAAACGCGTTTTGGCAGCAGTGTTGGTGGCGGCGACTTGCGCCGTCGGATCTACTCCCGGTTTCGCCCGCGGAGGCCTTGGGCACGTGGGCGGGTTTGCGAACCATGGCGGCCTCGGGCGCGATCCGACCACTCTCCTGGGATCACCGGCCCCGCAGATGCCCGCTTTCGAAAACCGGATTCCCGCCCCGCTCGCGGCACCTTCGCAACCGCCCGTCATCAACGGCCCGTCGGCGCGAAGCCCCTATGGCGGGGTCATGTAGGCGCCTCAGCCCTTACCCGTTGAACGAACCTATGATGACACGCTTTGCGATGGCGACGGCAGCGGTTCTCTTGGGCTGCGGCTGCGCCCATGCGCAAGCGCGCATGAACGTCGCTCCGCTTCCGGCGCTGGGCATGACGTCCCCGCTTGGCATTCCAAATGCGCCCGTCGGGCAAACTGGAATTCCCATGGGCGCGACCGAACTCGCAACGCCAGGCGTGAGCCCGATCACATCCGGCGCGTCGCCCGTGATCGGTGCGACATGCGCGGGCGCTTCGTCGGCGCCGGTGTCGGCTGGCGCGGGAGGTCCGATGACGGGAGCGTCTGCCGGCATGGCAAGCTCGATACCGGGACTGTCCGGCCCCGCGCTCTTTGACGGCGGCGGGATGGCCGCAAGCGCGCCCGGCGTCTGTGCCGCGACGGCATCTCCGCCGCTGGCCTCGTCAATGGGTCCCGGTTCATCCGTCGGCCCGGCTGGAATTCCGCTCGGCTCGACCGAACTGGGAAGCGGCGGCGTCAGCCCGCCATCCGTTGCGCTCAGCCCGAATCCATCGGCGCCCGTTACGAGCTCGCTGACCCTCCTCGGTACGAGCCCGCTCTCCAGTCCATCGGCGCCCCTTTCGACGTCGCCGAGCACTGCCACATGTGCGACGACCCAGAGCGGGATTCCCACGATCGAGGGAGTGCCGACGACGTTCGGAGCGCCTTTGGCCGGCTTCGCCCTGAGCATGGAAGCGACGCGCTGCCGCTGACCAGTCTCACAGCGCGCCTCCGCAGGAGCATATCCGATGCTGGTCCCCCACTATTCGGACGATGGAGGCTCGAAATGACGAGGGCGCGCTGGGACGGCTGGGTCTCTCGGACGCAGAGGAGGATGCGCTCGTGAGCTTCATGCAGACGCTGACGGACGGCTTTCTGGCTCGCGAACAGCGGTAAGATAGGTCGGGCCCAAGCCCATACTCGTTCGCAGCATGAGGGCTATGGAAGGGGCAGGGGTGGCCTCGCGTCGTCGCTGAGGCCATATCCGCGTCAAAACCATTCTTTCATAATCTTGCATAATCTTGGGCCGCGACAAGCAAGGAGCCGATCATTCCTACTTCGCTGATCATCGCTGCTCTTCTCGGCTTTCTGGTGGCCGTCTATCTGGTTATCGACAGCGGTGCCGCACAGGTCGCTCACGCGATGGGGGTCATCGGGTGGTGGTTGCTCCCTATCACCTTGTTCCATCTTGTTCCCTTGATTTTGAGCGCTCTGTCATGGCGCCAACTGATATCGCCTTCAAGTCCTTCGGCCATCACCCTGATCTGGATTCGTTGGATCCGTGATTCGATCAACTCTCTGTTGCCGGTGGCCGGCATCGGCGGCGATATCGCAAGCGTGCGCCTAGCCCACCTGCAAGGTGTGCCGGGCGCGCAAGCGGCAGCGAGCATGGTCGTCGACACCACGATCGGTGTAGCGACCCAGTTGATATTCGTCATATCGGGAGTGGGATTGCTGCTCATGCGCTCGACCGAGCGCAGCGCGCTTGTTCTGGCGTGGATCGTGTTGATCGGCACTGGCGTGTTCATTGTGCTGATCGCGGCATTCGTGTTGTTCCAGCATCGCGGTCTGTTTGTCGGGTTCGCGAACTTGGCTCGCCGTCTGGTTGCCGAGAAATGGCTGTCCGCCTTCGCAGCCAGTGCATCCGCGATCGATGATGCGGTCGCGGCAGCCTACCGCAGCGGATGGTCGATTTTGCGCGCGACCATTTTACGGCTTATCGGATGGGCCGCTGGGGCAGGTGAAATTTGGTTGGTGATGCAGAGTCTGGGGCATCCCCTCGGCATGCTCGATGCATTTACTCTCGAAAGTCTCAGTTCCGGCGTTCGTGTGGCAACGTTCATGGTACCCGGCGCATTGGGTGCCCTCGAGGGCAGCTTTATCCTGTTCGGCGCGCTGTTCGGATTGCCAGCGCAGACAGCGCTGGCCATTTCCTTATCAAAAAGAGTTCGCGAATTGGCCTTGGGTCTTCCGGGGCTGTTTGTTTGGCATTGGATCGAGGGGCACTACCTTCTACGCCGTAGCGAGTCGAAGGCGCGCTGATCAGAATACGCCAATCAGGTCAAAACTTTCGTCCGCGAGTTCCATAACTTGATGCCCGCTGTCGGTCGCGGCTTGAAACGTTAGTTCCCAAGTAGTTTGTCGGTTCGATCCCGCAATCTCTTGATCAAGGCGTCGGCACCGCCTGCCGCAACGACGGAGGAGAATTCGTCGCGCCGCATCGCGAGATCGCTGATGGTTCCGTTGAGATAGATGTCGACCACCCGCTCGCCGCGGACCAGGTAATTTATATTGACGGTC
>Ga0310916_10001970_pt1 | contig 12409 bp, 11 predicted proteins | sample GREbulkMGLF176_FD_203444 | JGI IMG/M metagenome (GOLD analysis project Ga0310916, IMG submission 203444) | Lab enrichment of tropical soil microbial communities from Luquillo Experimental Forest, Puerto Rico - GRE.bulkMG.LF176 | ecosystem: Environmental > Terrestrial > Soil > Tropical forest >...
GCGGGCTGAGCTGGTTGGCATCGACATATTGAAACATCTGGTCGAACCGCAGTCCGGCGTTCAGAGTCAGTTGATTGGTGATCTTCCATTCGTCCTGGACGTAGCTGCCGATCAGCCAACCCAATTTGGAGCTGGAATCGAAGACGGTGAATGGCGGCCCGAACGGCGCGCCAGTCACCGGATCGGTCTGATTGCCGGTGACCGGATCGACCGGCAACACCTGGGATATGTTGGTGACAAGCGAGCGTTCTCCGCTCACCGTAAATCCGAAGCGCAGCGTGTGGGCATAGCCGATGCGATAAGCGGTATCTTCCTGGATGCCATTGGTGAGACTTTGGCGGTACACGTCCGAGGCGACGCCATTGATGAGGATGTCACCTACCAAGTCAGGTCTGTAATGCACCTGGTTGTAGCGGTTGAAGTAGGAGATCTGGTAATCGATGTCTTCCATCGATTTTTGGTAACTAACGACGTTGAAATTGGTGAATTCATATTGCCGCTCGTTGAGCAGCGCTGAATCGAACGTATTGAGGCCGAAAGCGGTGAAATTCGCCTGCTGCCCCGGATTGTTCGGAATCTGGAACGCGCCATTGTAGATGCCGCCGATATAGGTCAATCGGCTGGTCGGATCGATCACGGTGGAGACGTAGGCAAAGCCCCTTTCCTGTGACGTGTGGTCATGAATCGCCTCCGGCGAGGGCGTCGGATTCTCGATGCCCAAGTTGTTCTGCAGGTACCGTCCCGTCACGAAATACTGCGTCTGGTCGGCCGTGCCGCCATATTCGAAATAGGGCGAAATGGTCTGGTGACTGCCGCCATAGAGGCTGACGCTGCCGCTGTTGTTGAACGCATCCGCCTTGGTCTGGATGTCGACAACCCCTGACGTTCGCAAGCCGTACTGGGCGGGCAGCGCGCCGGTGATCAGAGTAAGATTGCCGATGATGCCGGTGTCGAGAACCTGGCCGAAGGTCGCGACACCGTCGGGGAGCTGAATGCCGTTGATGCGATACTGAACATTGCCGTGCTCGTTGCGCACATGCAGATCGCCACTGGCCGCCGAATCCTGCGACACGCCGGGAGCCTGCAACAACACCTTGTCCAGACCGGTATTGACGCCCTGTGGCAGCGCTTCGATCGCCTGATGGCTCAACTGGAATGTTCCGGCGCCGACAGGGGCAAGGATTGTATTCCGCGCCGCGTCCAGTTTTTCATTCTGGGTGGCCACCACCTGCGCCTGGGTCGAAGCAGGCGGCTGATTTGTCACCACTTGCGGCGGCGGCTTGCGCGGCCTTGGCCGCTGAACCGGCGCAGCCACGCGCGTCTCAGGCAAGACGTTGCCGGCCGCGGGTTTCAGCGCAGGCGTTGCCTCTTGCGGCGGTTCCGAAGTTGTACCGGCGCCGCCTTGCGGCTGCGCAGGTGGGGTGGCGGGAGGAGCCGAAGCCGGCGGCGCCTGGTTTTGGCTTTCGCCTTGCGCCAGGACCGGTGCACTCGCGGCGGCCATCCAGACAAGTGGAGCGACAGATAAAATGGTGTGGTGGCGAAGCCACCGAAACAGACGATGATGCATGGGAAGTCCTGACTGGATTCCGCGCCCGGCGACCTGTGGGACGGCGCGCGCGACGAACCGAGAAGCTTCGTTAGCCTCGGCGACCGCGAAATCGATCCGCAGCGCCGAAGAAGCCGAAGCGGTGGCGTCAGGAAACCGGTGGTCCGCGTGATTGGAATGCCGCACGCGGCGGCTGCGGGACCGCAAAATCTTGCTCGATCGTCGGATCGATCGCCAACTCCGCGAGCGCTAGTGGCAAAGCAGGCTGGGCGGAAGCCAGTGCGTGGCCGATGGCACTTGCGGCCATGCAGATCGGGCAGAGCAGATCGGCCTGATCACCTTCATGGTGGCCTGGCGCCTGCCCGTCGCCAGGCAAGGCAATGGCAGCTATCGAGGTGAAGCGATGCCCGAAACCCTTGCCATCGATGGCATGAATGTGACCGAACGACAGGCCGAGGTTGATGGCGAGCGCAACCAGCGCAAACCACGAACCGCGCCTGATATGGTCACGAAACCAACGCATTACGGTTGAGCCAGTTTTTCCATAGACTTTGCCGCCAAGGTACTTTAGCCGGCGCTCCGAACGGGTCAATCGAAGGGTGTGATGAGATTCACACTATCATGAGCGGACGGGAATATCTCCCCTCGCCCACCCTTGCTGCGTGCTTTCACGGAAAGTTGCGAAGCTACCAGTCGCGATGGCATCCCTGATGTCATGCATGAGGCGCTCGTAATAGGCGACGTTGATCTCCGACAACAGCATCGCCCCCAGCGTCTCGCCTGATTTGACGAGGTGATGCAGATAGGCGCGCGAATAGTTGCGTGTTGAGGGCCACGAGCTTTCTTCATCGAGAGGGCGCGGATCGTCGGCATGACGGGCATTGCGCAGGTTGATTTGGCCGAACCGCGTGAACGCCACGCCGTGCCGTCCGTTGCGGGTCGGCATCACGCAATCGAACATGTCGATGCCACGCGCGACCGCCTCCAGGATATCGTCGGGTGTGCCGACCCCCATCAAATAGCGCGGACGGTCGTCAGGAAGGATCGGTGTGACCTCTTCGATCATGGCGAGCATGACCGATTGCGGTTCACCGACGGCAAGCCCGCCGATGGCGTAACCGTGAAATCCGATCTCAACGAGCCCCCGCGCGCTTGCACGGCGTAACTCCGGCACGTCGCCACCCTGGGCGATGCCAAACAGCATGCTGCCGGCCGGCGCGCTTTCAAACGCGCGCCAGCTGCGCTCGGCCCAGCGCAAGGAAAGCTGCATCGCGCGCTCGACGTCGTCTGGAGCGGCGGGCAAGCGGATGCACTCGTCCATCTGCATTGCGATATCGGAGCCGAGCAGGCGCTGCACCTCGATCGAGCGCTCCGGCGACAACTCGACCATGGCGCCGTCGATATGGGATCGGAAGGTGACCGCGCGTTCGCCAATCTTGCGCAATTCGGACAGCGACATCACCTGAAAGCCGCCGGAATCCGTCAGCATCGGACCGTTCCAGCCGGTAAAAACCTGCAAGCCGCCGAGCGCGGCGATCCGCTCCGCACCGGGCCGCAGCATCAAATGGTAGGTATTGCCGAGCACGATGTCGGCGCCCGCCTCCCGCACCTCACGCCAATGCATGCCTTTCATCGCGCCCGCGGTGCCCACGGGCATGAAAGCGGGCGTGCGGACCACGCCGTGCGGTGTGGTCAGCAGCCCCGTGCGGGCCTGGCCGTCACGGCCGATCAGTCCGAAATGGTTCGGCACAGTCATGCAATCGATTTATCACGAAACAGCAGGCAGGCGTCGCCATAAGAATAGAAGCGATAGCCGCTCGCGATGGCGTGAGCGTAAGCCCGCTTCATGGTTTCGAGACCGCTGAAGGCCGAGACCAGCATGAACAGCGTCGAACGCGGCAGATGAAAGTTGGTCAAGAGAATATCGACGGAGCGAAAACGATAACCCGGCGTGATGAAGATCGAGGTCTCGCCGGCGAACGGCGCGATCATGCCGTTTTCGGCCGCTGCGCTTTCCATCAGCCGCAGCGAGGTGGTGCCGACGGCGACGATGCGACCACCCTTGGCGCGCGCGGCTTTGAGCGCATCGGCGGTCTCGGGGGAGATGGCACCAGATTCCGAATGCATCTTGTGGCCGCTCGTGTCTTGCGCCTTGACCGGCAGGAAGGTTCCAGCACCGACATGAAGAGTGATCCGGCGAACGCCGATGCCATTTTCCCGCAACGCAGCTTCCAAGGCCGGCGTGAAGTGCAATCCCGCGGTGGGAGCAGCGACCGCGCCTTCGTTTTCCGCAAACATGGTCTGATAGTCGGTGACGTCCTGTTCGTCAGGCGCGCGTTTCCCGGCGATATATGGCGGCAGCGGTGGATTACCGAGGTCGGCGATCGCGGAATCGAGCGCAGGCCCGTGAAACGAAAACGACAACGTGACTTCGCCTTCCTCGCCCTTGTGTTCGACTTCGGCATCGAGGTGGCCGAGAAGGCAGACCCTTCCCTCATTGCCGAACCGGACCACGTCGCCCGCCGAAAGCTTTTTGGCCGGTTTCACCAGTGCCTGCCAGCGCGACCCATCGAGCCGCTTGATCAGCGTTGCCTCGATCTTCGGTTCGGTTTCCCGTCCAATGCGCCGGCCGTTAAGTTGGGCCGATATGACCTTGGTGTCGTTCACCACCAGCTGGTCGCCGGGCCTTAGCAATTGCGGAAGATCGACGACGCGCCGGTCGCGCAACGCCGCACCCGGCTCGACGATCAGCATCCGCGCGGAATCGCGCGGGCTTGCCGGGCGCAAGGCGATGCGCTCGGGTGGAAGTTCGAAGTCGAAGAGATCGGTGCGCATTGGATGTGTTGCTAACTCCTCATGGTGAGGAGCCCGCAAAGCGGGCGTCTCGAACCGTGAGGTCCACGGCGACTTTCGCGCCTCATCTTCAAGACGCGCTATCGCGCTCCTCAGGATGAGGGACGGACGGTTCACGCCGCATCCAGCGCCATGTGCGCCTTGACGATCTTGTCGGGGTCCTTGACCGGCTCGCCGCGCTTGATCTTGTCGACGTTTTCCATGCCCGAGGTCACCTTGCCCCACACCGTGTATTGCCGGTTCAGGAACGAAGCGTCATCGAAGCAGATGAAGAACTGGCTGTCGCCGGAATCCGGATTGGCGGCGCGCGCCATCGATACGGTGCCGCGCACATGCGGCTCGTTGTTGAATTCGGCCTTGAGTTTGGTGCCGGAACCGCCGGAACCGGTGCCGTGTGGACAGCCGGTCTGGGCCATGAAACCTTCGATCACGCGGTGGAATACGATGCCATCGTAGAATCCGTCGCGCACCAGTTCCTTGATGCGCGCGACATGGTTGGGCGCCAGATCGGGCCGCATTTCGATGGTGACACGTCCCTGCGTGGTGTCGAGGATCAAAGTATTTTCGGTGTCAGCCATGCTCTTCTCTCTACAGGTTTGGGGGGAAGTTTTCGGTTGTGAAATTGTACCGCGAAAGTCCGGCCGGCAACGGCGCCGGCCATCCCCTCAGTAAATGGCATCGGCGTGCAGCGCTTCAACGCCTCCATCACCGCGATCCGGTACATCAGGCGGTCGTTGTCATCAGCCTGTTCCGATTCATAGGTGATCCGGGGATGGCCGAGGATCTCGCCTGCCCGGGTAAAGCTCACGATCACGGTGATGTCGATGCCGGGATGGGCGACAGACGGCGCCGGCGGTTTCCAGCAGATCCGCAAGCGCGCAACCAGTTCGCCGAGGGTATTGACCTGCGCCGGTTCCGCCGGCGCAGGGGTCGACCACAGCAGCAACAGCGCTGCCGTCGACCAGGCCCCCAGGTTGCGGGCTCGGACCAGCCTGGTGGAGCCCCGCGCTCGGGTCACTTGATGTCGGAGGCGACTTGCACCTTGACCATCTTGTCAGGATCGGTGACGGCGCCGCCAGCCGAACCAGTCGTTGCCTTTTTCAGCTTGTCGACCACGTCCATGCCCTGCACCACCTCGCCGATCACGGTGTACTGACCGTCGAGGCTTGGGCCGTCGGCAAACATGATGAAGAACTGCGAATTGGCGGAATCGACGCTGTCGCCGCGCCGCGCCATTCCCACGATGCCCCGCTGGAAGTGCACCTTGGAAAATTCCTGCTTCAGGTTCGGGTATTTCGATCCGCCGGTGCCGTTGAAATTCTGGCCGTCGCCGGTCTGCGCCATGAAGCCGTCGATCACGCGGTGGAACGGCACGTTGTTGTAAAAGCCTTCGCGCGCAAGCTGCTTGATGCGTTCGGCGTGCTGGGGCGCAACGTCATTCCTCAGCTTGATGACGATCCGCCCCTTGGTGGTGTCGATCACGATCGCATTCTGCTTGTCGAGACCGACGGGAAGCGGCTGGGCGATTGCGGGTGCGGCGCAGACAAGCGCGGCGAGAACGGCGAGAATTCGGATCATGGAAACTCCAGGGGACGTGAGGGCATGCGAATGCTAGAATCGTACCACTAGCGGGCGAATTTGGTCTTGACGCGCTTGGCCACGGACTTCGGCACAAAGTGCGAGACGTCACCGCCCATTCCGGCGATCTGGCGCACCAGTGTGGCGGTGATCGGGCGAACCGCCGGCGAGGCTGGCAGGAACACGGTGCGGATCTGGGGCGCCATGGTCCCGTTCATGCCTGCGATCTGCATTTCATAGTCCAGGTCGGTGCCGTCGCGCAGGCCGCGAATCAGGATAGTCGCATTGGCGCGTTTTGCCGCGGTGACCGTGAGATCGTCGAAGGTGGTGCATTCCAACTCGCATCGAGCGCTCTTGGCCACGGGCTCGAACACCTCGCGGACCATCGCGAGCCGCTCGTCGACCGGAAACAACGGCGTTTTGCCGGGATGGACGCCGATTGCGACAACAAGACGATCACACAGGCCGAAAGCCTGGCTGACCACGTCCAGATGGCCGTTGGTAACGGGGTCGAAGGAGCCGGCATAAAAGGCGATACGGGGCATAAACCCGTCCTACCCCGCCCGGCGCGGGCCCGCAAGCCGATCGGTTTTCCTAATCCGGTCGATCGGCAAACATCTGGTTTTTGGTCGGCCGGTGAACCACTTGCGGGATCGGCAAGGTGCTTGCGACGCGGCTTTGTTTCGTGGGCGAGGCGGCGATGAAACAAAACTGCGCGGGAATGAAACCACTTTTGCGCAACATGAAGCCAGCCGGAAACTGGCGCTTTGTATGGCGTTAACCAAGTCAACGAGGGGCCATCAGGGCTCCGTGACATGGGGACCGTCATTCATGATCAAAGCTGTTTCAGCCATCGCTATTGCTGCACTTGTCGCTGTCGCTCTTGCCCTGCTTCCCGGCTTTGCGCCGGAAGTCGAAGCCAGCGTGCCGCACGCGCTTGCCAAGGGCGATCGGCTCGACATTCGCCCAATCGGGCGTGATTGCTCGCAACAGGCCTGGCCGAACTTCGAGCCCGCTTGCCTGAAGGTTGCAGGTTCCAGCGCTCTGACTCAGATCAAGCAAGCCCGTCTGGTCACCGCCGACCGCACGCCGTAGATCAAGGATTTCCGCCATTGTCGTCTGAAGCGGAGGCTGGGCCGCAGCCTAGCCTCCGTTGCCGTTTCCGTTTTCGGCTTCCTCGCCAATGTGCTCGACCGAGACGACGTGCTCGTCTTCCGCGGTATCGAACACGATGACGCCCTGGGTTGAACGGCCGGCGATCCGGATATCCTCCACGGGGCAGCGGATGAGCTGGCCCTTGTCGGTCACCAGCATGATCTGGTCAGAATCCTCAACCGGGAAGGAAGCCACGAGCTTGCCGTTGCGGCTGTTGACCGACATCGCCACGATGCCTTTGCCGCCGCGCCCGGTCGTCCGGTATTCAAAGGACGACGTACGCTTGCCGTAGCCGTTGGCCGAAACCGTCAGCACCACCTGCTCCTGGGCCGACATCTCGACATAGCGCTCGGGGCTGAGCTGGATGGCGCTCGAGTTCTCCTCGACATCGGCGTCCGCGGTCTCCTCGGCCGCAGCCTCACCGACGACCGCACGGCGCATCTTCAAGTAAGCCGATCTTTCGTCCGAGGTCGCCTCGACGTGCCGCAGGATCGCCAACGAGATCAGCTTGTCGCCCTCTGGCAGCGCGATGCCCCGCACGCCCATCGAGGTGCGTCCCGAGAACACCCGCACGTCGGTGACCGGGAAGCGGATGCACTGCCCGCCAGCCGCCGTCAGCAGCACGTCGTCGTGCTCGGTGCAGATCTGCACATCGACGATCGCCTCGCCGTCCCCGAGTTTCATGGCGATGATGCCGGAACGGCGGACATCGACGAAGTCGGACAGCTTGTTGCGTCGGACGGTGCCGCCGGTGGTGGCGAACATCACGTCGAGATTGCCCCAGGAGGATTCGTCCTCGGGCAACGGCATGATGGTGGTGATGCGCTCGCCCTGCTCGAGCGGCAGGATGTTGATCATCGCCTTGCCGCGGGCGTTTGGCGCCGCCACCGGCAGCCGCCAGACCTTTTCCTTGTACACCTGCCCGCGCGAGGAGAAGAACAGCACCGGCGTGTGGGTCGATGCCACGAACAGGCGGCTGACGAAATCCTCGTCGCGGGTCTGCATGCCCGCCCTTCCCTTGCCGCCGCGCCGCTGCGCGCGATAGGTCGACAGCGGCACCCGCTTGACATAACCGGCATGCGAGACCGTGACCACCATGTCCTCGCGCTGGATCAGATCTTCGTCCTCGACCTCGCCTTCCTGTTCGATAATGACGGTCTTGCGTGGCGTGGCGAATTCGGATTTCACCTCGGCAAGCTCGGCCTTGACGATCGCCTGGACGCGGGCGCGTGAGCGCAGGATATCGAGATAGTCGTTGATCTCGACTGCGAGCTTGTCGAGTTCGTCGGAAATTTCCTCGCGGCCGAGCGCGGTGAGCCGCTGCAGGCGCAGATCGAGAATGGCCTTGGCCTGCTCCATCGACAGCCGCGCCGTGCCGTCCTCGGCGAGCCGGTGGCGGGGATCGTCGATCAGCGTAATCATCGCGGCCACGTCCTTTGCCGGCCAGTCGCGCGACATCAGGGTGTCGCGCGCCGCGTTGGGATCGGGCGAGGTGCGGATCACGCGGATGACCTCGTCGATATTCGCCACCGCGATCGCCAGACCGACCAGGATGTGGGCGCGGTCGCGCGCCTTGCCGAGCAGGAACTTGGTGCGGCGGGTCACCACCTGCTCGCGGAAGGCCACGAACACCCTCAACAAGTCCTTCAGGTTCATGACCTGCGGCCGGCCACCGTCGAGCGCCACCATGTTGGCGCCGAAATTGGTCTGTAACGGCGTGAAACGATAAAGCTGGTTCAACACGACATCGGGCACCGCATCGCGCTTGAGCTCGACGACGACGCGGAATCCTTCGCGGTCCGACTCGTCGCGCAAATCGGCAATGCCCTCGATCTTTTTCTCGCGCACGAGCTCGGCGATGCGCTCCACCATGGCGGCCTTGTTCACCTGGTAGGGAATTTCGGTGATCACGATCGCTTCGCGGTCCTTGCGGATGGTGTCGATCGAAATCTTGCCGCGCATCACGATCGAGCCACGGCCCAGATGGTAAGTGGCGCGGATGCCCTGGCGTCCGAGGATGATGCCCCCGGTCGGAAAATCCGGACCCGGAACGATGTTGATGAGCTCGTCGATCGAAAGCCCGGGATTGTCGATCAGGGCCGTGCAGGCATCGACCACTTCGCCAAGATTGTGCGGCGGGATGTTGGTGGCCATGCCGACCGCGATGCCGCCAGAGCCGTTGACGAGCAGGTTCGGAAACTTGGCGGGCAGAACCGACGGCTCTTTCTCGGAGCTGTCGTAATTGGGCTGAAAGTCGACCGTGTCCTTGTCGATGTCGTCAAGCAGATACTGCGCGATCTTGGTCAGGCGGGATTCGGTGTACCGCATGGCGGCGGCTGTATCGCCGTCTACCGAACCGAAATTGCCCTGCCCGTCGATCAGCCGCACGCGCATGGAGAAATCCTGCGCCATGCGCACCAGCGCGTCGTAGACCGACTGATCGCCGTGCGGGTGGTATTTACCGATGACGTCGCCGACGGTGCGGGCCGACTTTCGGTACGGCTTGTTCCATTCGAAGCCGTTCTCGTGCATCGCATAGAGGATGCGCCGGTGAACGGGCTTGAGACCATCGCGCGCATCCGGCAGCGCGCGCGCCACGATCACGCTCATCGCGTAATCGAGGTAGGAGCGCTTCATCTCGTCGAGGATGGATACGGGACGAATGTCAGAGGGCGCCGGCGGCTCTCCGGGCTTGGTATCTTCGGTGTCAGACAAGGGGGAATCCGGTCAGTTTTTGGTCGGGAATCATATAGCGCATCGGGGGCCTAAAAACCACCCTTAACCGGACTGGCAAAGCAGATTTTCCTCTCGTTTTTCCAGTGACTTAGGCGGCATGCCGGCAACGACGTTCCAGTTCGCAAAATCGACCATTGGAACCACACCCGCGACGCATCTGAAGGGGCCTGCGATGCGGACCCCAAAATAGCCGTGCCGAACGGCATGTATGATCCGTCCCACCATCAATGTGAACACGCCCGCGATCACGAGCGCACCGAAAAGATAGCGAGGTCATGACGTCGCGATGGGCTGCGAGCTGACGGCGATGTGCCGTTGCGGCGAGCGCGACGATCGAGCCAGCTTCCGATCAGAACGGGATGTCGTCGTCCATGTCGCTGTTTCGCGCACCCGCAGCGACGGCGCGCCGCGGCGCCGAGCTCGGCCCGCTGACGCCGAAATCGCCGCCTTGATCCTCGGAGCCGGAGCTGCCGCCTCCGCCGCCGCGGCCTTCGAGCATGGTGAGGTTCGAGTTGAAGCCCTGCAACACCACCTCGGTCGAATATTTGTCGGCGCCGGACTGGTCGGTCCATTTACGGGTCTGCAACTGGCCTTCGATGTAAACCTTGGCGCCCTTCTTCAGATATTGCTCGGCGATCTTGCACAGGCCCTCGTTAAAAATCACGACCCGGTGCCACTCGGTCTTTTCCTTGCGCTCGCCGGTTGCCTTGTCGCGCCAGGTTTCGGAGGTGGCGATGCTGAGATTGGCGATTGGCCGCCCATCCTGGGTGCGCCGGATTTCCGGATCCTTGCCGAGGTTGCCGACCAGAATCACCTTGTTCACGCTTCCTGCCATCGCCGCTCTCCACTCGCATTCATCGGGACAACCGGGTCCAGCCATCCGCTGGACCTCGCGTCCCGCCCAAAACCGCTTGGTTGACCCTATACGCTCGCCAGCGCCGGGGACCTTCGATCGGCCGGTCACCGGCCGGTTATCCACATATAGCATCTCGGTATCAGATGTTCCAGTTTTGTTCCAAGGAAACATGCGGCGCGGCCGAGGTCGCCGCGCCAAGCGCATCGGCCTTGACCTGCGAGCGCCATCGCCGGACGCGGCGAGCTTCGAAAAAGCTTACAATTCATTAACTTCGGTGGTCCACCTTCTCCCTCGACTGTTGCATTTCGGAGACGGCTTTTGGCGTCCAACAAGGCTATAAACGGTGCCCAAGGACCATTTGGCGCGGTCAAGGATTGAGGCAAAACGCTTCGCAAAAAACGAAGCGAAGAAAAAGCCGGAGCACAGAATGAAGAGGTTCTTGCTGGGTGCGATCGCTCTCGTTGCGATGAGCGTCGGCGCGCCCGCTGCCGATCTTCCAGCGTACACCAAGGCTCCGGTGATGATGCCAGCGCTGTATGACTGGAGCGGCTTCTATCTCGGCTTGAACGGCGGCTGGGGCACTGAAAATCGTTGCTGGGATGCGACCGCGGCGGCTGGCGCGTTTGTTGCCGATGGCTGCCACAACACTTCCGGCGGCTTCGCTGGCGGCCAGATGGGCTATCGCTTGCAGACCGGTCCCTGGGTTTGGGGCATGGAGTTACAGGGCGATTGGGCCGATCTCAAAGGGTCGAGCGCGAGCATCGTCAATCCCGGATTCGTCAACCGCTCGCGCATGGATGCCTTCGGCCTCTTCACCGGCCAGATCGGTTACGCCTTCAACACGGCGCTGCTTTATTTCAAGGGCGGCGCGGCCGTCATTGCCGATCGCAACGACATCGTTTCCAACGGCGTCGTCCTGGCGACTGCGCCGGGCGACAATCGCTGGGGCGGCACTGTCGGCCTGGGCGCAGAATTCACCTTCTCGCCGAATTGGTCGGCGGCGGTCGAGTGGGATCATCTCTTCGTTGCCAACAACAGTACGACCTTCACCACGGTCATTGGCAGCACGCCGATCACCGCCGATCGCGTTCGCGGTGACGCCGACATGGTCTCCGTGCGCGTCAACTATCGCTGGGGCGGCCCGGTGGTCGGGAAATACTGATCGCGACCAGCGCATTTGATCTGCAGAAAGCCGGCATAACGCCGGCTTTTTTGTTCCGCGCAGGCCTTTCCTGCTGCCGGCTCCCGCCATCACGGCGGCTTTTGTTGATCGTTTTCACGCCGCACTAGCAATCGTTACTCGTTCTTCCTATGTTCCGAACGCACCCGGCGTCCGATCGCATTAAACCAGCGGCGCGCCCGACCAATACGCCTGGAAATGCCGATATGGATGAAGTGATCAGGGCGAAGCGCCAACAGATGGCTGGTTCGAGTCTGCGCGCGATAAGCATTCGCGGCGCGCGCGAGCACAATCTGAAGAACATCGACCTGGAAATTCCGCGCGACAAACTCGTGGTGTTCACGGGCCTCTCCGGTTCCGGCAAATCCTCGCTCGCCTTCGACACCATCTATGCCGAAGGCCAGCGGCGCTATGTCGAGTCGCTTTCGGCTTACGCGCGCCAATTTCTGGAGATGATGCAGAAGCCGGACGTCGACCAGATCGACGGGCTCTCTCCGGCGATTTC
>Ga0310916_10001978_pt1 | contig 12387 bp, 8 predicted proteins | sample GREbulkMGLF176_FD_203444 | JGI IMG/M metagenome (GOLD analysis project Ga0310916, IMG submission 203444) | Lab enrichment of tropical soil microbial communities from Luquillo Experimental Forest, Puerto Rico - GRE.bulkMG.LF176 | ecosystem: Environmental > Terrestrial > Soil > Tropical forest >...
GTCAACTTGCTTGCAAGGTCCGCTGCTTTATAAGCGGCAATCGAAGCGGATATTCCGAGAACAATATTCATGGCGGGATAAATTTCGGGCATACAGAATACAGAAGTCAGAATACAGAACTCGAACGGCGAACCCTAAACGGCGAACAGTGAACGGTGAACGGCGAACGACTCACCCTGCTACTCGACGTTCTGGACCTGCTCACGGATCTTTTCCAGTTCTGCCTTGCAATTCACGACAATCTGCGAGATTTCGGCGTCGTTCGCTTTGGCGCTCAGCGTGTTCAATTCACGACCTACTTCCTGGCTGATAAATTCGAGAGTTCTCCCGATCGCTTCCTGCTTATTGGCGGTCTCAATAAATTGACCAAGATGTGATTCCACTCGGGTGAGTTCTTCCGAAAAATCGGAGCGTTCAGCGAAAAGAGCGACCTCTTTGGCGAGGCGATCGTCCGCCACACCTAGTTCGAGGCCGATCTTCTTTATTCGTTCCAGAAGAATCTCGCGATATCGCTTAACTACTTCAGGGCGGCGCTTGGAAATTCTAGCGATGGCTTTAAGAATAGTTTTTACACGGCGATTCAGATCTTTGTGAAGGTTGGCTCCTTCTTTTGCGCGCATTTTCAAAAGTTGCTCGAGAGCAACGTCGAGGGTGGCGTCCACGACGGATCTGGCAGACGCGTCGATCGGCAATTCTTCGGAAAAAGAAACCACACCCGGCGATCGGAGAATGGTTTCGATCGTAATCTCTCCTGGCAATCTTAGTTGGTTCTGAAGCAATTTGAACCGGCGCAGGTAGAGGTTTGCGAGATCATCATCGAGTTTGGGTTGTGGATGGGAAGTCGGTCCGGTCACGGAAATCGTTACAACTATCCGTCCGCGGCTGACCATCCGTCCGATTTTAGCGCGAATATCATTTTCCAGCGACGCCAGCGTCGAAGGAACGTTGGTCAATATTTCGGTTTGCCGCTTATTAACGGATTGGACCTCGACCAACACCTGAATCCCGTTGCCGGACAACTGGCCGCGTCCGTAGCCTGTCATGCTATGCATAAATGTCGGTTTCGCGCGCCGAGTTTCGCGTCTCGATCAGGGGATAAGCACTACCCGTTGATTGAGTGCAACTCGAGTCTCAAGGTCTCGCATGGTACTCCTGCAATGTTTTTACAGTCAGCCCTTTTGATTGAAGGGAACGCATGGCTCTAATGCTCGCCTCTACCGCGCTGATCGTAGTAAGAATCGGAATTTGGCGAGCAACGGCCAGACTGCGGATTTGAACTTCATCCTTCCTGGGAGTCTTGCCGCTTGGCGTATTGATGATGAGATCGATCTCTTCGTTTTTGATCATATCGAGCACGTGCGGACGTCCCTCATTGAGTTTGAATAAGCGGTGAACGTGCAATCCGGCCGCAGCAAGAGCTGAAGCGGTACCGGTAGTCGCATAAATGGTGAAACCAAGATCGATTAGTTCCTTTCCCAAGATCACTACACTTGATTTGTCTGAGTCCTTAACGCTCAAGAAAACATTGCCGCCGCTGGGCAAGGATGGTTGCGCCGCCATTTGTGATTTGGCGTAGGCAAGTCCCAGATCTTCGTCTATGCCCATGACCTCGCCAGTCGATTTCATTTCCGGTCCTAGCGTGATGTCAATGCCCGGGAATCTAATAAACGGGAAGACGGCCTCCTTAACTGAAAAATGGCGGGGCAACACTTCGCGGGTGAATCCCAATTCGGTCAATGATTTGCCGGTCATTACCTTCGCAGCCAGCTTGGCAAGGGGAATGCCGATGGCTTTACTGACAAAGGGGACAGTTCGCGAAGCTCTAGGATTGACTTCAAGCACGTAGACTTCCTCTTCCTTGATGGCGAACTGCACATTCATCAGACCCCGGACTTCCAGCTCGCGAGCCATAGATTTGGTGGCCGATCGAAGTGTGTCCAAGACTTTCTCAGACAATGTAAATGCCGGTATAACGCACGCACTATCTCCGCTATGGATACCAGCCTGTTCGATATGCTGCATGATGCCGCCGATGACTGAAATCTCGCCATCGGAGATGCAATCGACATCGACTTCAATCGCGTCTTCCAGGAAGCGATCAACAAGAACGGGTCGTTCCGGGCTGGCTTCAACGGCCGTTCGGATATAGCGGCGAAGGTCTTCTTCCTGATAAACGATCTCCATAGCGCGTCCGCCCAGTACAAACGAAGGGCGAACCAGGACCGGGTAGCCAATCGCTTTAGCTACACTGAGCGCTTCTTTCTCGTTTGTCGCGGTCCCACTAGGCGGCTGGTTCAGTCCTAATCGGCGCAGCAGAGCGGAAAAATGTTCCCGGTCTTCGGCCATTTCAATACTCTTTGGCTGGGTCCCTATGATGCGGACACCATTCGCCTGCAGGGCATTTGCGAGATTAAGAGGAGTCTGACCGCCAAACTGAACGATCGCGGCCCAACATTTTTCACGCTGGTATATATTAAGAACATCTTCGAGGGTCAGGGGTTCGAAGTAGAGTTTGTCGCTGGTGTCGTAATCGGTCGAAACAGTCTCGGGGTTCGAATTAACCATGATGGTTTCAAACCCTTCCTCTCTCAGCGCGAACGAGGCATGGACGCAACAGTAGTCAAACTCGATTCCTTGACCGATGCGATTGGGGCCGCCGCCGAGAATCATGATTTTGGTGCGACCGCCTCCGCGAGTCTCGTCTTCCTCACCATAGGTCGAATAATAGTAGGGAGTGTAGGCTTCGAATTCGGCAGCACACGTGTCGACAAGGCGATAGGTTGGAAGGATTCCCTCTTGAATCCTCTGTGCCCGCACGTCGGTTTCACTGGAGTTTGTGAGATGCGCAAGTTGCCGATCGGAGAATCCGAACTGTTTTGCGCGTCGAAGATTGAAAGCCCCTTTCGCAATAGCGTCTTCTTCGCTAACGATTTGCCGGATATTCTCCAGAAACCAAGGGTCGATACCGGTAAGCTCCCGAATACTTTCCACGGAAATCCCGGCCAACAGAGCGTGGCGCAAGTAAAAGACTCGATCCCAGGAAGCATTTACCAGCTTGCGATGAATTTCATCCATGTCCCATGAGCCATCCGAAGTGCGAGGCTCGTGGTTCCTGGCATCGGCTCCTAACCCGAAGCGTCCAATTTCCAGAGATCGGAGCGCCTTCTGAAACGATTCCTTAAAGGTGCGCCCGATCGCCATTGCTTCGCCGACGCTTTTCATCTGGGTGGTAAGAATCGGATCGGCTTGAGGAAATTTTTCGAAAGTGAAGCGGGGTATTTTAACGACGCAATAGTCAATGACTGGTTCGAAGCTTGCCGGTGTTTCCCGAGTAATGTCGTTGCGGATTTCATCCAGTGTGTAACCAACGGCCAGCTTTGCGGCGATCTTGGCGATAGGGAATCCCGTCGCTTTTGAGGCGAGGGCTGAAGACCGGGAGACCCTCGGATTCATTTCGATTACCACCATCCGGCCGTTATCGGGGTTTACCGCAAACTGGATGTTGGACCCGCCGGTTTCGACGCCGATCTCGCGGATAACGGCAAATGAGGCGTCGCGCATAATCTGGTATTCGCGATCTGAAAGAGTCTGGGCTGGAGCCACCGTGATAGAGTCTCCGGTGTGGATGCCCATCGGATCGAGGTTCTCAATTGAGCAGATAACGACGCAGTTGTCGGCCCGATCCCGCATCACTTCCATCTCGAATTCTTTCCACCCGAGGAGTGATTCTTCGATGAGCACCTCACTTACCGGCGATTGATCCAAGCCTCGATGAACGATTTCGTCGAATTCCTGCCGATTGTATGCGATGCCGCCTCCGGCTCCTCCTAAAGTAAAAGCCGGGCGGATGATGAGCGGAAATGATCCGATAGATGCAGCGACATCCCGCGCCTCAAAAATGGTGTGAGCAGTTCCTGATCTCGCAACATCGAGACCGATCTGTTGCATGGCATCTTTGAACAGTTGCCGATCTTCACCTTTCGAAATCGCTCGTGCATTCGCCCCAATGAGTTGTACGCCATGCTTCTCCAGAATGCCGGCCCGGTAAAGGTCCATCGCCACGTTCAGTGCTGTCTGCCCACCCAAGGTAGGCAGGAGCGCGTCCGGTCTTTCACGTTCGATGATCTTTTCGACGATACCGACCGAGATCGGTTCAATATAGGTCCGTGAGGCGAACTCGGGGTCGGTCATAATTGTGGCCGGATTCGAGTTTACCAGGACCACTTCAAAACCCTCTTCTTTTAACGCTTTGCAAGCCTGAACACCCGAGTAGTCGAATTCGCAACCTTGGCCGATAACGATTGGCCCGGAACCTACCAGCAGGATCTTATGAAGATCAGAGTTTTTCGGCATTAGCGATGGCAGATTACAGAACGATTGACAAAGATCAACATAGAGACGTTTTCTCTTTGCCCTTATAACAAAGAAGAAAAGTGGGACGGCACGGAGGCCCTGGACGTGGACAGCGCTTTTAACACGGACACGATAATAGGCCGGCGCTTCAGCTTCAGCGCCGGTACTCAAAAATAAAAAGCGTTCATGGGGAGGACGGTTGATCAGGGAAGCAAAGCCCTTGAGCTACAAGCGCTGTTCGATATCGAGAATGCGGGTCAATGCTTCGACGAACTCCTGAAGCGCACTTGCCGGCAGCATGATCGTGTCTCTGCGCCCGCTTACATCTTCAGTAATCTTCAGAAACCGTCCCCGCTGGTTCTCTTTGAGGTCTAGAAAAAAGATTTTTCGATCGACCTGAATTCTCTCGGACGCAAGAGGGTCGTCGGTCCGCTGTGGTATATTCGAATTCGTCATAACCTGCCATGCCTGCGTGACTAAACCTTCCCCACCATATCGAGTCGTTCATTCGCCGGCTACAGCGAGCCGTGAATGAATATCCTGGATTTAATTCGCTCGGAGTCTTCCAATTCGACGCAATTTTTGCGAAAAGAATGCAAAATTCCTTTTGAAAACCTTATCCGCCGCGTGCCGGGACGCTTAAGCCGACGGCGGTCCGCACCCGCGCGATAGTCTGTTCAGCCACTTCGCGGGCGCGCGCCGCTCCTCCGGCAAGGAGCTCGTCAATGTAGCCAGGCTCTGCCAGGAGTTCATCGCGGCGTTTTCTCATCGGAGCGAACCGTTCCCAGACGATTTCGAAGAGCCTTTTCTTAAAATCGCCGTAGCCCAAACCGCCGGCTCTGAAATCTTCTTCCATGGCCGAGAGCTCTTCGGGCGTTGCGAAGAGGCGATAGAGAGAGACGATCGTTGAGCCCGCAGGATCTTTTGGAGCCTCAACGGCGGTTGAGTCCGTGACAATGCTCATTATTTTCTTACGCAAGACCCTTTCTTCCAGGAAGAGTTCGATCGTATTTCCGTAGCTTTTGCTCATTTTCTGACCATCAAGGCCGATGATGGTAGCTACCTCGTCACGGATCTCCGGCATGGGCAATTTGAAGATCGAGCCGTACAGGTCATTAAATTTAATAGCGATATCCCGCGTAATTTCGAGGTGCTGCTTTTGATCCTTGCCTACCGGCACAATATCGCTCTCATACAGCAGTATGTCCGCCGCCATCAGCGTGGGGTAGGCGAAAAGCGCGTGCGAGGAAGGGATGCCGCGGGCCAGCTTATCCTTGTAGGAATGGCTGCGCTCAAGAAGACCCATCGGTGTGACGGTGCTCAATATCCAACTCAACTCAGCGACGATTGGTATGTCGGATTGCCGAAAAAAACAGGCTTTCTGAGGGTCGAGGCCACAGGCCAACGAATCGATTGCGACGCCGCGAACGAGTTCTCTTAGTCTTTTGGGATCATGAACAGTTGTTAGCGCGTGGTAATCAGCAATGAAATAAAATGCGTCGCCTTTGTTCTGCAGTTCGATCGCAGGGCGCAGGGCGCCAAAGTAGTTCCCGATATGTAGCAAGCCGGTCGGCTGAAAGCCGGTCAGGTAACGAACCATGCCAAGATGTAGCACGAACGTGCCTTCTCGGCAGCGTCCCGTTTAGCCGGATGTGAAAAAAACACCAACAGGGGAAGCGTGGACGGATGAAATGGAAGGATGAGGCTTGCCAAGGCCGAGCCTTTGTTTAGTTAAGGTCCCTTGATCGACCATCGCGCGATCTGCCGCTGCTCTTCGGTAACCAATTTATCCCAAATCTGTCGGTGCTTCGGTTCGTACCGGTTATCCTGGAGTTCAGACATCTGGCGTCTCACCTCGATCAACTCATCCAGGTGCGGCTGCATCCCAACGTACAGTTCGCGCAAAAACCTTGTGGCAGCTGCGTCGCGTTCCCAAATCAGACCAAACGAGTCTACGAATTCAATCGCGTAATTGAAATGGCCTCGTTCGTTGTATTGCCACAGATCTGGTGACGGCTCGGGCAGATCCAAAAGAAGAGGAGCGACATAGAGATTTTGCAGCATGCCGCGTTTGTAAGTCAGAATAGAGTTTGCCTCCTCATCGAACTCGAACAGTGTGAAAGCCCATCCGAAGAGAAATCCGGGGTCTTCCATATCGTCCGCATAAGATTGCCGATACCAGGTAAAAAACTCGTTGGCGGCATCAAACTGGCTCATTAAAAGCTGCAAAAGAGGTACGATAAAGCGGACTCCGGAATGGTCGCGAGGATCGGTGAAAAGAAGTTCTTCGCCAATCGCTACCGCTTCACTCAAGTCACCTTTTTGCCAGTCGGCCAAGAGACGGCCATGCTGTGCTTTGAGAAAGCAGCTCGGCTGGCCTTCCACGTGAAAGGCGGAAGCGGCTTCCGCGGCCTTCGCGAAACCTGCCGCTGCATCATCGATGTTTCCTTCCTGCAGGTCGAGATCGGCCAATTCAACCAACGCTTCGGGAAGATTCTCGGAGAGCTCCAATGCCTTTGCCAGAAGTGCGCGTCGTTTTTCGCGGGATCGCGTATGAAGAACGGCCTTAACCAGCCCCTGGGCAACAAATGCTTCGCCATGAGTGGCCAGCAGATTTTCTGCTGACCCGGCGATCAGATTGCTCAATTGGGATTCAATACTCTCCGCTTCCCTTGACTCTTCTTCGGTCGGTTCGACATCGATCAGATTAATCTGACATTGATACTCGCGAGACAAACCCTGCCAGACGATTTCGTCCCACTCATCCAGGTCCGGTACCAGGAGCTCATCCGGAGATCCTCTTTCTTGAAAAATGCGGTGAAGGAAAAGTTCGACGCGCCGCTGATCCAGTTCCCTGACAAACTCATGACCGAGCAGCAAGCGGGAACCCCGATGCAGGATATAGAGGCAGGTCGGCAGGATAAACATCGATCCGAACTGGATCGGCACATCCATGTCGAACCAGTCAAACATCCAGACCTCTCGAGTTGAGCGCAACGGAAGGATCATTTACCGATCAGTCTCGGCGTCAAAGGTGGAAATGCAAGGCGAGGAAGCTGGAGAGAATCCAGGGCTCCCCTTGGCATCTGAGTGCCTTCACCAGTTCACTTCGATCCGCTGTTTTCGATTGAACTTATCGGCGTAAAAAACCTCTCGAAAGTGCGTACCGTGTTCGTGAACAAGTCTGGTCACCTTGACATCAAAGCAGCAGTATTCGGCTATATCCATGATCCTATTTTCTCTCCACCACTTGATCGCATCGATGCCGTCGCCCGATTTCCCGAGGCCTAGAGTGGCCTGCGCAATATTCTCCAGCTTTGGCTTGGTACCCACAGCCTGTTCGACCTCAACCAGCAGATCGAGTGTTCGCAGCTGACTTGGAAGATCTAAGATGGTGTAACCCATTAACACCTGATAGTCGAAGTTCACCACATTGAAGCCAACGACTAAGTCGGCGCGAAGCAATTGGTAAATCAAATCGTCCACCCGTTTCTCTGAATAGATTCGATATTCGTTCAGATGTGAACTATACGTGACTGCGATAGACATCCCCATGTCTGTTTTCCTGTCCCAGCCGCCAACATCATTCGCGGTGCGTTGTGTTTCCAGATCGAAATAAACGATGTTCATATCGGGGACAGGACACTAGTCAAATGAGCCGGCATCAAAGCGAAATAGATTCTCGAGACTCGTGAGATGGTATTCCTCAACGACAGTACCGTCGGAAATGTAGACGCGCATGCCATTGGCGCCGTCTGAGATCCAGCGAGCCTGTTTCGTATTTCTTGTTTTACAGACTTGGAACAGAGGGAGGCCGTCCACGCTTGTGGCCCAGGCGCCATCCTCATCGGTAGAAATTACCAATTGGAAACTTGGCTGTCGGGTGGTCTCCATGGGGTTGTTGGCCGGTCTGACAAACACAGGAGGAGAGTCAGTTTTCGCATCCGCCGGAATCACCTTTCCGTCTTTGAGGTCGAAGAAGCGGAAGGGGGTCAAGCCCCGATCAAGCCATTTTTCCCAAACGGATGTTCGCTGATTGGCAACCTGAAAACGTACGCCAACTATCCGCTGGATGCTGCCGGTCTCCGAGATAAGCAACAACGCGTCTTGATCGCGTGAAGCTGAAATTCGACTTACCGTTTGTAATTCCGGCGGGAGAGCGATCTCCCGCAGATTTTGACCGTTGAGATCGATCTGCTTGAGAAACGAGGCCGAATCCGTTTTCAGCAGCAGCCAAACCGTATTAGCGGTTCCTGCGCTCGCGTCCAGAAGTTCTCCGGATTCGCCAGGATCGATTGCTGCAAATTGTTGGCCGTCAAGCTTGTAGATCTTTGAGTCTTTTGTCGCGACCACAATTGACGAGTGGAGCACGGCGCACCGAAACAGGTTGTCAACGGGTGCATGCACATCTTGAAGACTGCCTCCGATCTCGTACTGAATCTGATTCCCGCTAAGCACGAGGATTCGGTCGCCGAATGCATCGGCATCGCGAATCTCCGAGAACGCTTGGGGCGAGGTTTGGGTACCCGCATCCGGCGCCACCAGGGCGAGTTGGTTATTGTCAAAGATGAGGAGGTTCGTGCCGGTTGGTTTGATGTTTTGCGCCTTGAAGGCGAGAGGGACGCTAACGGTCCGCCGATCGCCATTTTCAATGATCGCATAATCCTGCTGCGACGTTTCGCTCAGGATGGCCAGATGTAAATCTGCAAGTAAAGCTGCTGAAAGGATTTTGCGCGGCCTCGGGGTTTTCGGGTCACCAACCCAATCATTCAAGTGAAAGGCGACGCCCGCGATTTTGACGTCGCCAATCATTACGCCTCTTGCGAAGTACTTGCCGTTTGGGACGGGTTTTCCGTCCTGGTCATTCTTATCCCAATCGATAAAGAGTCCATTAAGACCCGATTTGAAACTATCGATGTTCGCTGCCTTTTTGAGTATCCTCACGAGTTTCCCTCTGCTGTCGTAGACGCCGAGACTTATCACACCTTCACCAGGCGGTGGTACGAACATCAGCTGGGCAGCACTCGTTTCCTCATCTTGGGAATGCAGCGGGAGGGCCAGCAAAAACAGAACGATAGAAATCGAAATCGGCCCCCAACGCAGACAATCAGACATAAACTTTCCAGTTCAGATCGGGGAAAATATTATCTCTCCATTCACAATTTCCCAAAAACTCCTCGTCAACCGTGCCGCCTTTCAACTGATCGTAAAGACGCGTGAAGCGCAGGAGGTGATCTTTCGATCTTTTGGCGGCGTAGTGGCGCGCGGTTCCGGTTTTCATCAAAAACGCCCAGTCACTCGATTGGGCAAGCAGTAGTTCGCGGGCCATCTGGGTAACGACGCGCTCCTTCCATTGAGCAGGTTTTTTTTCGACCGCGCGCGCAGACTCGGTCATACGGCGCGCGGCGGCATGCAAATGCGGATAGATCCAGGCATTCGATTCGTCCAGCCAGACCTCCCAAAAGCCTTTATGGCCCCAACTCGAAGGACTAGGGGTGATGATCTGCAAGGTATCGTGGCCTTCCAGGTAAGCGCTCGGAGTCGTCAATTGAAATACCTTCTGATCGTAAATTGCTTTGCGGATAAAAAGGTTCAAAAATCTCGGTCCTTCGTACCACCAATGCCCAAATAACTCAGCATCAAATGGGCTCAAAACAATGGGATCGATGTTTGTCACCTGAAGAAGGTGCTCGATCTGCTTAGCTCGGCTGACCATGAAATCCCAGGCATGGTGGTCAGCTGCTCCTTCAGCCCAGCCAGGTACATAGATTTCTTTGTTCGGGGTGCGGCCCGTGATTCGGTGATACTTGATACCTGTAAATTTTCTGTGCCCGTCTGCAGGTAAAAACGGCCGCAGATAGTCGAGGTCCAGATCGAAGCCGACATCCCGATAAAAATCGCGATAGGCGGGATCGCCGGGGTACCCTTCCAGAGCGCTCCAGACCTGCTTGCTTGATTCGCGGTCCCGGCCAAAGGCGGCCGGACCGGCAACCGTAAAGCATGGCGCAAAGATCGCGTATCGGGGCCGAGGATTGCCAAACATCAACCCGTGTGCATCCAGGCAGAACCAGCGCAATTCGGCTTCCTGTAAATAGTTCTCCAACCCGCTGAAATAGGCGCATTCCGGGAGCCAGATACCTCGGGGCTTTCTTCCGAAATTCCTTTCATAGTCGTCGCACGCGACCTGTATCTGGGCGCGCACGGCCTCGGGATGTTGCTCCATTAACGGGAGAAATCCGTGGGTAGCAGCGCAGGTGATGATTTCGAGATGGCGGGAATCCTGGAGCCGTCTAAATGCACCGACGAGATCGCAGTTCAGACGGTCGTGGTAAATCTCGCGGCATTCCAAGAACCGGTGGTAATAAATTCGAGCGAGATGGTTAATCTCCGGTTGGGCCTGTGTGCGGTTGATTTCACGCTTGGCCAAACCGATAGCCCTATCCAGATAGCGGAGATAGCGATCCCGAAGGAGTTCGTCATTCAGCATCGCGCACAACGGCGGAGTCAATGACATCGTCAATTTAAATGGCACACCGTCGCGGAGCAACCCTTCAAATACTTGCCAGAGGGGTACATAAGTTTCGGTTATGGCCTCGAAAAGCCAGTCTTCTTCGAGAAAATCCGGATATTCGGGATGCCGTACAAACGGCAGATGAGCGTGGAGGACAAGAGCAAGGTAGCCTTTTCGCATGCTTGGCAAACGGGGGTGAAATTAACTTCATTAAGACAGGCGTCAACCGGTCGTCAGTAGCAAGATAAAAAGAAAAAAAAGGCGCTTGGAATTCCAAGCGCCTGAGGAATGCCGGCTTTGAGCGGCACTTGGGGCGGACTATAGATCGAAGTACATATAAAACTCGTACGGGTGCGGGCGTAGCCGCAGGGCGTCATACTCCTTCTTCTTCAACTCGATCCAGTTATCGATAAAATCCTTGGTGAAAACGTCTCCTTTCAACAGGAACTCGTGGTCTTTCTCAAGCGCTTCCATGGCTCCTAGAAGTGAATCCGGAACGGTGGGCACTTTGGCGAGTTCATCTGGTGGAAGCTCGTAGAGGTTCTTATCGAGAGGATCGCCCGGGTCAATTCGATTTTGAATGCCATCAAGGCCCGCGAGCAGCAGGGCGGCGAAGCACAGGTAAGACGTTGCGGCTGGGTCCGGAGTACGGAATTCAACCCGCTTAGCCTTTGGGCTTGGCGAATAAGTCGGGATGCGGATCGCAGCGGATCGGTTTCTGGCCGAGTACGCAAGGTTTACCGGTGCTTCGAATCCCGGCACAAGCCGCTTGTAGCTGTTGGTCGTCGGATTTGTGATTGCGGTCAAAGCGGGGGCATGCTTCAGAAGACCGCCGATATAGAATAGAGCCAGGTCGCTAAGACCAGCATATCTTTCGCCGGCGAAAAGCGGTTTTCCATCCTTCCAAAGGGAGGAATGGGTGTGCATCCCGGAGCCGTTGTCGCCGAAGAGCGGCTTTGGCATGAGAGTCACGACTTTATTATATTTCTTGGCGACGTTCTTAAGAATGTACTTGTAGTACATCATATGATCGCCCATCAGGCGGAGGGGTGCGAAGCGGATGTCGATCTCTGCTTGACCCGCGGTAGAGACTTCATGGTGCTGGCGCTCGATCAGCACCCCGGCCTTTTCCAGCTCGAGACACATTTCGTTACGAATGTCTTGCAGTGTATCCGTTGGAGGAACGGGGAAGTAACCCTCTTTGTGCCGGATCTTATGCCCGAGATTTGGAAATTCCTCGCGAGCGGTGTTCCAGATGCCTTCGACGCTGTCAACTGAGTGGAATGAGCCGTTTGAACTGTAATCGTACCGGACGTCGTCAAAAATAAAGAATTCTGCTTCCGGTCCGAAATAGGCGGTATCGGCAATTCCGGTGCTCTTCAGATAAGTCTCTGCTTTTTCGGCAACACCGCGAGGATCCCGATCATAAGGCTCGCGAGTAATTGGATCGATAATGGTACAGATAAAGCTCAGAGTCGGTTCAGCATTGAAAGAGTCTATCCACGCCGTTCCCGGATCAGGAA
>Ga0310916_10001983_pt1 | contig 12377 bp, 18 predicted proteins | sample GREbulkMGLF176_FD_203444 | JGI IMG/M metagenome (GOLD analysis project Ga0310916, IMG submission 203444) | Lab enrichment of tropical soil microbial communities from Luquillo Experimental Forest, Puerto Rico - GRE.bulkMG.LF176 | ecosystem: Environmental > Terrestrial > Soil > Tropical forest >...
AAGAAATTCTGCGCGGCCGTCACATTAGCGTCGGCGGTGTGACCCCGCGCGACTGGCTACATTTCATCATCTCACTACTATGTCATGACATCGGGTACGTGCGTGGAATCTGTCGAGGTGATGGGGACGGCTCCTACGTCACCAACCTGGCCGGAGATAAGGTGACCCTCCCGGAGGGAGCCACCGACGCATCAATGGCGCCGTATCATGTCGCCCGGTCCAAACTGTTTGTACGGGAACGTGCGGAAAAGGCCCTTGTCCACCTCGACATCACGGCGATCGAAACCAACATCGAACACACCCGCTTCCCAGTTCCCGAGGATGAGCAACACGAGTCCACTGACGATTTTCCGGGCCTGGTACGTGCTGCTGATCTGATCGGGCTAGCTAGCGGACATCAACTACCTGCGAAAGCAGGCTGCCTTATTTAACGAGTTTCGCGAGACGGGAATGACCAATAAACTGCAATACGATAGCGTCGCAGATCTGCGAGCTAACTATCCAGATTTCTTCTGGAAGATGGTCCGGCCTTATATCGGAGATGCCTTGCGCTACCTTCGAGTCACGCAAGAGGGCCAACAGTGGATTGCCAATCTGTATGCACACGTGTTCTCGGTGGAGCATAGAAGCCAACTTTTTTAGTTGAGTCTCGCTAATTATCGACGCGCGGCGAGAGCGGCATCTACGACACACGTCAACTTTGCTCATACGCTGTCGGCTATGGGTCCGTACACTCAATGTCCCGCTTTACCTCCAAAAGCGGACATGGTTGAGCGCAATCGTGATGTCCGCTTTGTGCCAGAAGCGGACATATGCGGTGCAGCAAGCCATGGAGATTTATTGGCGCATGGTGCCGAATTTTTGTCAGCAGTTAGTGTGGGCTGTGAGCACAAGTCCTTCGGTTCTTCCCCGCTCGACGCATAAGAGGTGACCGCGGCGATTGGCGCTTTGCTGAGAATGTGGTTTAAGGACCACACTGACATCGCGGCCAGGCACCGGCCACTAGGCACGCATCCAGTAGGGCTCAATTTAGTGGAGAGCCATCAGGAAATCGCGTGCACGCCTAATATCTGACGTCGCTGCTCCTTCTTCAAACCAATGGTAGATTGGTTCTAGCAGTTCTCGCGCCTGATCAGTTCTTTGTTGGAGGCGCAAAAGCCTTGCGAGGCTCACAGCCGCTCGCAACTCCAATGACTTGGAATTTTGACGGCGCGCCAGTTCAATCGCGTTCATAAGATGTGACTCGGCTTCGGCAATTTTCGATGGGTTCCGCGCTAAAAGCGTCTCCGCTCTTTGGCGGTGCAACTCAGCTTCCCACGATCGCCCTGTCGCATCACTGATCTCGCGCAATGTTTGCTCGACGATTGACGCCGCGATCTCATGATCACCAGACCGAGAGTGCACGTCAGCCAACCAGCCATACATCATTGGCAGCATGAAGCCGACGCCAGTACGGCGCGCCTCAGCGATTCCCTTTTGTATCTCGGTCACGGCTTCTTGCAGCCGACCAAGCTCGCCAAGTGCACGACCTCGCGAAATCGTAGATAGAAGCACGTACAAGGAGAACCGTTGTTAGCGTGACATTTCGAGGCTTCGCTCGGCACTTTCAAGGGCGCGAGCAGGGTCGCCGCGCAGAAGATGGTCCACGGACGTCATGTAATGCGCAAACGCTATGCTATAAGGCGGTGAGAGATCCTGTGCTAAGGCGAGGGCTTCCGAAACACGAGCTAAAGATTGGTCTGGATAACCAAGAAACCACAAGTCCCAAGAGAGCAGTAATAAAGAGGCCACCTGAGGCTCTACCATATAAAGCGTGTAGACTGATTGCCTTCGCTCGGTTTTCGAGAGCGCGATCGACTCCTCGAAATGTCGCCTCGACGTTCCGAACTCGCCGATGGTCAAGAGAGTGCTTCCCATCACGCGATGAGCCACCATCAACAGAATGCCATCGGACGCGTCCCGTGACTTTGCCAGGAACTCATTGGCCATAGCGAGGGCTTCGTCATTTTTGCCGCCCATCCATGAATGTCCCCAAAGTCCGAAAAGTGCCTGGAAATACTCGGGCGGGCTGCCGAGGTTGAGGCACAAAGTGCACGCTCGCGAAAACGCCTCGCGGGTCTCGGCGGCCGCGTATCCCCGTACGGCAATGAGTGGAATGCCCAACGCCAGCTGAATTTCGATCTCTTCGTTGTTGCGCTGGGGCGTGTCTGGCAATGCTCTCAAAAGCTGCAATGCGTTCCGGAAATGCCCGATGGCTTCCACGTTGGCGGAGTTTGCGAGCGCGCGTCGACCGGATTCACGCCAACAGCGGATAGCCAATTCATTCTTTCCTGCCTGGCTATAATGGTAGGCCAGAATCTCAGGTCTATTTTCGATTACATCACGAAAGTGTTTTCCTAATACCGCGGCGATATCGGCGTGAATCTCCTGTCTCTTGCCCCGGAGTAGAGAGTTATAGACCGCATCGCGTAATAATACGTGTTTGAATGCAAAACGCACCGAGGGCGAAACGCCGGTTCGATAGATGACGTCAGCGTCTTCGAGTTGCGAGAGTGCCGAGCGGAGATCCGTCTCATCGGTCCGAGATGCAGCGGTCAAAAGATCATAGGAGAATCTCGCCCAATTACGGCTGCGATTTGCGCCAGCTTGCGACCGTGCGCAACGCGATCGAGCCGCTCCATTAATGCATCATGCAATGTCTCGGGTACTTTGGTCGCTTCAAACGGCGTAGTCTGGTCCGTATCGCTCTTTTGTCTATTTTGTCTCGGCGTACTGATGATGCTTGTTGTGAGTTCCTCGATGAATAAAGGTACACCATCCGCCTTTTCGATAATCTGATCGAAAACTTGCTGGGACAGGCTACCTTCTCTCAACAGCTCCTTGATCATCTTCGTCACTTCGCTGCGCGACAATCGGGTAAGGGAGTGCAGCGTTACGTTAGGGTGGGTCGGCCAGGCGTGACGAAATTCAGGTCTGTACGAAACCACGAGCATGATAGGGGTTCGGTCAATCCGGCTGATCACCAGCTCAAGGAGCTCGAGCGTTGACGGATCTATCCAATGAACATCCTCGAAGATGCACAGCGTCGAGCGCTGAGCAGAGAAAGATAAGATGATCTCAAGAAGCTTATCTACTGTTCTATTCTTTATTTGCTGGGGTGTAAGCGCCGAAAGTCCGCTCTGATCTTCGATTGAAATCGATAACAGGCGGGCGATAAGAGCAGCCGATTCGGCTGGATTTTTCGTCAGGCCTGAAAGATAGCCCTTTAGTTTGGCAAATTGATCGACGTCCGAATCGCCGGAGTTCAGCTGGGCAGCCAATTCCATTTGCTCGATAACCGGAAAAAGTGCGCTCTGGCTGTGATACGGAGAGCACTGATAATTCAATAAAAAAGGCTCTTTCTGGATGTTCGACTTCAGTTCATGGATGAGTCGTGATTTACCGACACCCGGAATACCTGAAAGCAGTACGACCTGTCCGCCGCCTTCCTTGGTTTTTTGCCAGTGGTCCAGCAACAAGTTCAGTTCAGTTGAGCGACCGACGAGTGGCGTGAGCGAGCTCGCATGCGCTGCTTCGAAGCGTGTCGCTGTGTGTTTCGCGGAAAGAACGCTATATACGCGAAGAGGTTTGGTCACGCCTTTGAGTTCGCGAAAACCAAGATCTTGAAATTCAAACGCCGCCGACGCGAGCCGTTGAGTAGATTCCGATATAAGAAGAGTGTTGGGCGCGGCGAGCGTCTGCAGCCGGGCAGCAATGTTCGGCGTCTCGCCCACTGCCTCCATCCAGCCCCCCGGACCGCCGGTCTGACCGACCACGACTCGCCCCGAGCAAATCCCCACCCGCGAAGTCAGCTTAACTGCGCCGGGAACGTTGGTGACCTCGGACAGAATCGCGAGGGCAGCATGCACGGCACGGACAGCATCATCCTCATGCGCGCGCGGCCAACCAAAAAATGCCATCAGACCATCACCGGCATAGTTGGCAACTTGGCCTTCGTATCGGTTGACCGCCGCACCGCAGACTTTTCGATACGCGTCAATCAGCGCTCGAAGATCTTCAGGATCCAATCTTTCCGACAGCTCGGTGGAGCCTACGAGATCACAGAACATAACTGTGATCTGACGGACTTCAGGTTCGCGATTCTCTAGTAGAGACAGCATCGCTAAAGGTTTTGCTGGTCACATCGATGTATGACCGAGAGCCCAACAACACCGGCCCTTACATCTGAGTTTTGCACACGAAGGATAGCACAATAGCTTAATGACTTTCGCGAAGCCTACGTTGTCGCTTCAGCGCATTGCCCACAGCAGCTGAAGAAAAAGCCGGACATGCGAATAATAGGCTTCTTGGGTACAACCTTAGGCTGTTCCGGCGATAGGGTTCTGGCCTAATAGTGCAGAGCAAAATCTAGGGACGTACATGTCCGCTTTGGGTCAAAAGCGGACATGACGCCCTGAAATCGCGATGTCCGCTTTACCCCCAAAAACGGACATTGCTGAGCGCCATGACGATATCCGCTTTGCGCCAATACCGGACATTACCGGACGCGTCGCGGGCGATGCTGTTCCCGGAGCGGCTATTGCTGCGCGATATTGTTTTTGTGGTGTGCCGGCCCAGTCGGACTAGGATGCCCGCTCGACCCTCACGACGCGCTCAATCGGGGATCGAGGTCTACGTGGATGTCTAAGACCAAGCCATCCGGCCAGGTGGGGAGTGCGCGAAGGTCCGCCACGGTTTTTGCCGTTACGGCGACACCGCTTTCAATCTCGCCTCTCATGTTATCGCGGTAGCCGAGAAGAAGTTTTTTCATATCCTCCATTGTGTTGGCCGGGTACCGCACGTCAGTTCTCCACAACGTCGTCAGTTTGATTCAAATCAAAGTTCCGATTGATCCAGTGTAGTTCAAATTACGGGCGTGTCGTTGCGGACGTCGCTGGCTTAACGCGAATGGGGAGATGGCCCGTGAGTTCCAAAAACGAGTATCGACGATTTGCGGCAGCTTCTCTTGAGTCGACTGAAAACGCCACGGACCTAACAACCAAGACTCACCAACTGATCATGGCGGATGCTTGGCTTGATCTAGCAGAACGCACTACTCAACTGGTCGATCACGAAGCCGACGAAGCTCACAGAATCATGGAACAGCCGCTAACGAGGACAACAGTTAAATGGAATCGACTGGCGGCGGGTGTGAATAGACGAGGGCAGAGTGTCAACTACCGATGATTATCGAGCAATCGCTGAAGAGTGCTTTCGGCGTGCGCAAGATTCCCAAACCGACAATGAACGGCAAAGCTATCTCGAATTAGCCAGGACCTGGCTGGAAGCCGCGTCAAAGGTCGACTGCGGTCCGGGAGTCTTTGCTCTGCCGTCAGGCCATCGGCGATAGCAAGCACGGATCACGCTTAACCCACTGGCTCCTGGCAAATGTGATCGAGAAGTGCTCTCACAGCTTGGCTAATGATCCGATCCTCGCACTCCGTGGCAACGTTGTCCCACGCGCGCGCCATTAATTGAAGCGCCTCTTTGTCCTTTGGACTAACCAGCTTGTCCGAAAGTTTCCGGTATTCCTCGGCAAACCGTCGGTACTTCGCAACGGACTTCATGCCATCCTCTCAGGACGGCCATTAAAAAGCTGAACTGCAACGTGTCTACGAAATTTCACATGCAAAAATGCATAAACAGCCGAGAAAAATACACATGCTCACAAAACAGTTATCAAGCTAAGTCATAATGTGATTCTGCGTGACTGACTCTTTTCTACGTTGAAAGTACTCGTGGAGCTAGCGAAGGCCGTTTCAGCATGGCTTCCAACGGACTCTGTCGATGCCCGCCTCATCAACTGCCTTCTGCGGTCGTCGTTAAACCATCTCGAAGGTACCTTGCGAATAGTTCAGCCTCACAGACACCGTACCTTCATTGACGAACCAGGGTCGTATTTCGAATTTCCGGGCACCACTTTTGTGCATTGGGTCGCGTTTCATGATCTCCGTCGCCTCAGCAAGAGATTTAGCTCTGATCACAACCATGCCGTCGCCTTCCCACGACTTCTCGTCATCGGTCCAGTTAGGACCTGCGGCAAACATGATTCCTTGTTTTTCAAGCGCTACCTGAAACTCAAGATGCTCCTTGACGCTCCTCATGACCGGCTCGATGCCATTAGTAGGTGTCGTGAACACCACATAGAGTTACTTGGCTAAGAAACCCTCCTTCTTGCTCAAAGCAACAATGTCTCGAGCACTCACCTTCGTTTTCGCCATCGCGGTTCTCCCATGCCTTGGCATTTTGATTATTTTTAACTGATGCTGTCCGAAATCCGACGTCCGCTTTACCCCCAAAAACAGACATTGCCGGACGACAGTTTGATGTCCGCTTTGTGCCAATAACCGACATCGCGCGTGCATCGTTTTGAAGTCCAGCCTACACACCGCGCATATCTACCGCGACGGAGTCGACCATGACCAGACGACACGCTGCCTGCAGTTGCGGACAGCTTCACCTTTCAATTGAAGGCGAACCATCACGAATCTCCATGTGCCACTGCCTGGAGTGCCAGCGCCGCACCGGCGCCGTGATCAGCAACCAGGCGCGCTTTCGCCGCGAGCAGGTCACCTTTGCCGGTAAGGCCACGGCGTGGATGCGGACGGCCGAAAGCGGCAACGCGCTGACCTTTCATTTCTGTCCGACATGCGGTTCCACCGTCTACTGGGAGGGTGAAGGCTTTCCTGGATACGTCGCCGTTGCGATCGGCAACTTCGCCGATCCGAACTTCCCAGCGCCGACCATCGGGGGTGTGGGAGGAGTCGCGCCACCCCTGGGTGTCCTTGCCGCCCGATACGCCGCCCAAGCGCATGGCGAAGCAGGGGTGATGAACGAAACAGCGGTCTTCTGCTGGGTCATAAGCGGAGATTGAGGCGCATCCGGCCGATGTCCGCTTTACCTCCGAAAGCGGACATCGGAACTGACCCGCATCACCTTCGATGACCGCTGTTCATCTTCGAAATAGACATAGGCGAGCGCCTGGCCGTCGTGGTCGCGCACCATGAAGCAGGCGTCCAATTCCTCGACAGTCCAGGGCGGCGGGAACCGGCGCGGCGACGTCACACTCCGATCAGTTCATCGGCACTGACGAGAAGCGCGTGCGGAAAGGTGATCCCGAGCGCCTTGGCCGCTTTGAGATTAAGAACCAGCTTGAACTTTGTTGGCTGCTCGACAGGAAGATCGGCAGGCTTTGCACCTTTCAGTATTTTGTCGGTGTAGGTTACGGCGCGGCGGAAAAAATCGGGAAAGTCCTGTCCATACGACATTAGCAATCCGTATGGTACTTCTTCCCCAACGAAAGATATTGCTGGCAGGCGATGTGCCAGAGCCGCTGCCCCAATACGCGCCCGCAGATTAAAAAGCAGTGGTCCGAGAGTTAATGCGAAGCCGTCCGCTCGATCCGTGACCATTTTTGCAAACACTGGCTCAACGTCAGCAGGTTCTGATATCTCGGCTGGCCACAACGAAATTCCCAAGTCCCGAGCTGCTTTCTCGTTGCCCGCAATTATACGTTCTTTGACCGGATTGCCTGCATCGGTGACGAGCGCAACACGCGAAAGGTTCGGCACCGCTTCCTTCAACAATACCAACTGTCCAGTTAGGTCGACCGCTATCAGTGAAAGACCAGTCGCATTCCCGCCTGGGTCTGCCAGACCTTCGACAAGTCCGAGGCCAATCGGGTCCGGTACAAAGACAAACACGATTGGAATGGTGCTGGTAAGCTTTTTGACGTCGACAGCGCCGATGGCTGTCACCGCGATAATGACATCGGGTTTTAGGTCGACCAATTCCCGCGCCATCGTCTGGAACCGATCTGGTTTTTCGGCAGGGAAGCGATGGTCAAAATGAATGTTTTTATCTTCAATATAGCCGAGATCGTTGAATGCTTTCACTAGAACGCTCAGATAAACGTCTTCTTCCTCGGCGCTGGCTGCGTGCCAGAGCACACCCACGACCGGAATCCTGTTTGAAGATTGCTGCGCGCGCGCCGCTAGCGGCCATGCGGCTGCAGCTGCGCCGACTAGCTTGATGAACCGCCGTCGTTTCATGGGGCTCCTTCCCTCGCCGAGACTATACCCCTAGGGCGAGCCAGCGGTCGCTTGCTGGCCTCGCCCTTTGGTCGCAGACGCTCGTGGATGCTTACTTCCGCAGGAGCCTCGCTAGTTTCGCAAAGTTCGCGGCAATCCGCTGCGCCTCGTCTTTTCTGAGTAGCTTTGCGGCCGATCGCCAGCTGGGCTTCTCCTCGAAATAGACGTAAGCAAGCTTGTGCCTGGCGCTGTCCTTCACGACGAACGCGGCTCCAAGATCTTCGATCGACCACGGCGGCGGAAAACGTCTACCCTTTATTACGGTCGTAAGGGGACGCGGTAGCTTTCGCGACAAATTCGGGCGGGCCAACTCGATACTCCTTACACACCCGACACGCTCTACAGATAGGCGCCAGATCCCCGATCGACCAGGCGGCAGGAAGCGGCGGAACGTTCGTCAATTTAGGCTCGCAAAATGGGCCGTCAGGCGCGAGTGCTGTCTTTCGCTTCGATTAAATCCTGTTCGCGTATGGCAGCAACTCTCTCCCATTTGTCGGCTAGTTCCTCCAAGATTTTCTTATCTTGTGGCTGCGCCATGTCGGCCAGCGTTCGACAAAACTCTGCATGCTTTAGGTATTCGGCTACGAGACGCATGGGCGCATCGGAGGAACGCGAGCCAAAAGAGTCGCCCGGCCATTCAACGCGCACCGGAGGTAAGAGTTCGGCCTCCGCGCAGTCTGCTGGTTTAACAGTCGAGTCTGTGTGGCCCCAGACTTACGCTCTGGGTTTTGGGGACAGAGCGGTCCAGGGCCACTGGCGCGGCCGGCTGTGTTGCCTCAACGCCGACCTGCCAAGATGACAACGAGATGGGCATTTGAAGCGTTCGCTCAGAACAAAGAGAGAGCCCCGGCCGGGAGGTTCCTTCCGACCGAGGCTCCGGGAGTATCGGCCGAACAATTACGCAACTCGTCTGGCCGCCGCCATCAAGTTAGCTATTTGAGGCGTTCATAGGGGTCACCTTGGCCCACACCGCGGCGCGGAAACGGCTAATTTTCGGGCTCGCCACCCCTGATTGGTGTGATACACTGATTCAATTAGAGTCAGTCGGGGGACGGGCTCATGAAGCGCAATGTATTCGTTTTGTTTGGAACGGTGGCAGTGCTGCTTTCCGTAACGGTGGCGCTGACGCTTTCGCGCGCTACGCCTTTTGCGAGCGGTATTGGCAGCTTAAAGTGCTACGACACCAAAGGCGCAATCGAAAAACCGTGCGAGCGACCTCCACTCATTGTAAGAGTGAGCGCGCGGCGTGCGCCACCAGACTAGAAAACAAAAGCACCAGCGGTGACGCGCAACAAAATGCGAGAAAGATTTTGCCAGCTACTCGAAACATCGGCTGCTGGTTCGCGACACTCGCTAAGTAACTCATAATGCTACCTATGACTTTTTTCTGTCGTCACCGGCACGACGCTAATCGGACCATTGTGGCAGGAGAAAGTGGCGTCAACCAATCTCGCGAGCTAGAGAGGCTAATCTTCGCGAGCGTTGCCCTTTAGCCACACTCAGGAGCCGAGCTGGTGCGGCTCTCGCGAACAAGCATTGCCGACGAAATGCGGGAAGAGCATTGGCGGCGAGTGCTTGGGGAGTAACTTGATCGGCGGCCGGACTTGCCGGCCTCGCAATTCTCGGGGACGATCGCGATAGGATGGCGCGATTAGGAATTGTTCTTTATGGGGCGGCGACGGCCGTCGCGATCACCCTGGTCGTTTTGGCTGTCTTTGCCTATTTCACGGCGACAGGAAGCGGTGCGTTGGCCAGCGCCCTGCTCATCGTCGCTTTTGCCTGCCTGGCCTGGCTGACCGGCCGCGGGATCTTATACTTTCTCGCTGGCCGTTGAGAAAAACACCGCGCGGCGCCCGGCAGTCGTTTGTCGCGCACATAAAGTAAAGAGACCGGCCTCCCTAGGTGAGACGCAAACAACAACAAACGCACTGGACCGCCCCGGTTTCGCCTACAAGGCGGGGCAGTTTTTTCACCATCAGCTTAAGGGGCCACTCATGAAACTAGCTGTCACTGTAGCGACGTTAATTGCGCTAGGTGGAACAGTCCATGCGCAGCAGGGAGAGCGCGATCTCGCCCCGGAAGAGAAGAAAGTGATCATGGATGCGGTTGCACCATCGCTACGTAATCCCGCGTCGGCAAAATACCATTGGGCAAAGTTTCCAGAAGTGGTCACTGAGGATTCAGTCAACTACTGCGCGACCGTAGACGCTCAGAGTCCCTATGCCGCGTATAACGGACGACAGGCCTACATCGTCAAAGCACAGGTGAGTGGTAACAGAGTGTCGTCAGCCGTCATCGGTCTAATAACGGGCGGTAAGGACTTTGCAATCGTCACCAACATGTGCGCAAAATACGGCCTCGATCCGCGAAGCGCCAGCTAGCCGAGACAGTGCTACGATGAGCGATATTCGCCGCGATCCGCCGCGCCTCGTTGTGCGTGAAAGTCCCCGATCTCTGCCCGGTTTGTCTGGTCCCCGACAACTCTAGGAACAATTATCATCCGCGTCAGTTTGACGAAGCGCCGACCGCGCAAAAACTTTATGCAGGTCGTGTATAATTACCCTCAGTTGGTGATTGAGGGATGCCATGACCGTCAAGATCGACAATACTGAACCTAATGTGTTCCCGGTGATCGAGAACATCGACGCGAGGGATTCTGGCCGCGACGTAGAAGTGATTTTGGCGACCAGAATTGAGGGCCAATTGACATTTGTAACCGTCAAGCTGAGTTACCGACAGGCCGGAGACTTGTGGGCCCAATTGGAACCGTTTCAGCACAGCAAGCGCGGCACAACTTAGCCAATCGTTTCAAAGAAACATGAGTCCGCGCAACTCGGTCGGCCTCTTCAATAGCTCCGGCAGCTTGGCGATATTCACCGCGATCCTTCGCGCCTCGTGGCATGTCAGCATCTTCCCTGTCGAACGCCTGCTTGCCTCTTCCTCAACCAGCTTTTGCCCGCCGCCGTCCTTCACGACGAAGCAGGCCGAGGCGTCGGAGGTGCGTGTTGAGTCACTGCGGCAAGCACGGCACCGCTCAAGCTGCCAGGGCCAACGTTACTGCTGGCTGGCGGGCGTGGTGACGGCAGGCGTGCGGCTGGATTGGTAATCACTATTCTGCAAACTAAAATACACATCCATTACCGCTTGGTTGAACGAGCCGAGCGGATGATCGTTGCAGTACTTGGCGATTGCGATCTCCAGTTCCTCGACTGACATCGAGGCCATGTTCTTTGTCACCCAGCCAGAGGCTAACCGGCTAGTATTCAACCCGCTCATAAAACCCAGCGCCCAATTAAAATAGGCGGTGGCTTCTGGTGCAGTACGGGCTGATCTGAATTCCCCACAACCACCGGGCCCCATGGTGGCGTAATCCATTGCTTGTCCTCGTGCGGCCGCGAGAACCGAAATAAGAAGAATAATAGCAAGCCGTCTCATGGAACGCGCCTACACTGGCATCCTGATACGGTATCGAAAGTTTGGTTAACGAAATCCTAACATCGCTGAGCTACGCAGCCGATACGGCGAAAAAAGGGCCTAGGTATCAGTGCGGCAGGCACGGCACCTGCTCCGCTTAGGGCAGCGCCATCTCTTCGCGCATGTCGCGCAAATGCTCAGCTAATGGACCGGCCGCGGCTTTGGCTATGCCAGTTCCGGCGTGGTTGGTTCGGAACGCCAACGTGGTTGTACCGGTCAATGCCAAGGCGAGCGCGCCGACCAGCATAATAATTCTCGGCATCAGGTCATCTCCCCGCACTGTGGGCAAGAGCCTTCATTGCGCAGGAGCTCCGGCAGCTTTGCATGTTGGTCGCGATCCGGCGTGCCTCATCGCGTGTCAGCAGCTTGGCCGCCATGTCCGCTTTACCCCCAAAAGCGGACATTGGTAGGCACAGACGCGATGTCCGCTTTGTGCCATAAGCAGACATCAGCCGCGTTCTTCGAACACGAAGGCTCGGCGCTGTCGCTGAGTCTTTTTGACTCATGGTCACGGCTTTGGCTGGTGGATAGGTGCTCTTGATTGGGGAGCACGCGCTACTGACCCGTTTGTACGAGATTTGCTAATCGCTGCGCGGCGGTTTCAGAACCAAGTTCCACGGCTTTTTGATACCACTGGCGGCATCGCACAACATCGGCCTTAATGCCGATGGCGCCAATTTCATGGAGAAAAAGCGGATCAAATGTCTTCCCAAGCATCAGTGCGGCATCAGCGCTGCCGGACTCCGCGCCCCGCTGCAATAAAATGCGCGCCGC
>Ga0310916_10001996_pt1 | contig 12347 bp, 9 predicted proteins | sample GREbulkMGLF176_FD_203444 | JGI IMG/M metagenome (GOLD analysis project Ga0310916, IMG submission 203444) | Lab enrichment of tropical soil microbial communities from Luquillo Experimental Forest, Puerto Rico - GRE.bulkMG.LF176 | ecosystem: Environmental > Terrestrial > Soil > Tropical forest >...
AGCTACGTATGTAAAAATACGGGATACGAGAGCTGAGTTGCGCCGAGCCTACGAAGCCGAAGATCAGAAGTTGAAGGACCAGCTCGAAACCATTAACGGGTTCTTGCTGGCGACGCTGCAGGAACTGGGCGTCGAGAGCGCGCGCACCACACACGGCACGATCTATCGGTCGATCGATGTCAAGCCGAGCTGCGGCGACTGGGATGCATTCGGCACCTGGATCATCGAGAACGAGGCGGTCGATGCGCTCGAAAGGCGCGTCAAGAAATCGTTCATCACCGAATACATGGAAACAAACAATGACGAGTTACCTCCAGGTATCTCGGTGACGCGAGAGTTCACCGTCACCGTTCGACGTAAATAGTGTTACATCATGTAACACCGTTAAGCTCCTGGACCCGTTCCAGCCAGGAGCTTACTCTCACTCCGGAACAGAGCAACTGAACGAGGTTCTTTAACATGGCTACGAATCCGAATAGCCCTCTGGCTATCTTCGATCCGATCGCGGTGCCCGCCCACGTTAAGGCGGCGCAGGCGAGCGGCACTACCAACATCGTCACACGGACGCAGGTGAACGCACTGACGTTCCCCGGCAAGGTGTGGACGGTGGTGCTCGACGGCACCAAGAAGCCGCTGGTGCGCACCAACAGCGATGGCGAGGAGGAGCTGATCCAGACGGTTGACGTTGTGATCATCGCTTACAACGAGAACCGTGGGCGCGCCTATTACGGCGGGCGCACCTACGACCAGAACGCCGAAGCGGCACCGGTCTGCTGGAGCAACGATGGTGTCACCAGCAGCCCCGCCTCGACCGAGCGGCAGTCGGAAAAGTGCAACGTCTGCCCGCAGGCGATCAAGGGCTCGCGGCAGACCGACCAGGGCAAGCCGGCGGCGGCGTGCTCTGTACATCGTCACCTCGCGGTGATCCCGCGGGCGCGCGATCTCAGTGCGGCACCGGTGCTGCGGTTGAAGATTCCGCAGACGTCGGACTTTGACGGCTTGAACAAGGAAGCGCAGGCGAAGGGAATGTTCGCATTCTCGAACTATCTGAACTTTCTCAAGTCGAAGAACGTGCCGTTCACCTACTCGCTCACCACCAAGATTCGCTTCGACAACACCAAGACTTACCCGAAGCTGTGGTTCAGCCCGGGTCGATGGTTGACCGAGGACGAAGCGTCGGTGTGCGAGAAGATCGCCGAGTCGGGTGACCTCGACGACCTGTTGAAGACTGATTACTCGAGCTTCGACAATGCGCGTCCGCCGGGTGTCACCGAGGCGGACGAGCTTGAGGACGACGAGGACCTCGTGCAGATCACGCCGGCACCGGTACCTGTACCCACGCCAGCACCTGCACCCACGCCGGCACCGGCTCCGGCACCGGCTTCCGCTGCAGCCGCGCCTGCGAAGGCCAACGGTAAGCAGACGGCGGCTCAGCGCAAAGCTGCAGCTGCAGAGGCCGCAGCGGCCGCGCGCAAGAACGCCGTGCTGGAGGACGATGAAGACGAGGACCTTGTGCAGACCGCACTTGCTGCGGCTGCGCCTACACCCGCTCCTGTTGCTGCAGGATCATCGGCGCTCGACAACATCCTGAAGGACTGGGACGACGAATAAGGCTTCGTTTTCCTGGTAGTAAAATGCACCGGCCGGTCGCGTCAACGACCGGCCGGTGCTAGCGTCTAGAGCAACTCGTTGTCATTCCCTAACGAGCTTCGAGGCCATCATCATGATTGATCAAGAGACTTATAGCAAGCTGCTCACTGAAACCTGGGAACACGTCACCGAGCTGGGAACCAAGAAGGGTGGCGAGTATGCCGGGGACCACGATCGCCTCGCCAACTTTCGTCGCAATGGACTTGACCTCGACCTCCCGATGGAGGTGATCTGGCGCGTCTACGCCGGCAAGCACTGGGACGCCATCGGTCAATACGTCCGCGATCTCGTCACCGGCACGACGCGCCCGAGGATGGAAACGCTCGCAGGTCGGTGCGATGACCTCATCGTGTATCTCATTCTTTTCAAAGCCATGCTGATCGATCGGGAGCATGGCGAAGAACTATGAATACTAGGCAATTTTTAACCGCCGTATGGCCCGCCAAGGGACCATACTGCATCGCCACCCCGTGGGTAACTCCCGATGGTAAGAAGGTCTACTCGCATCGCGCGTTCGATTCGATTGACGATGTGATGACCTTCATCCTGCGATTCAAATCATCGAAGGATTTATATTTTGCGCCGCATACCCTGAAGGTCAGGCGCGAGCTGAACCCGGAGACTGGGAAACTCCAGACCTATCGGACCCACGAGAACATGAAGGAGGTGCTTGCCTTCTTCTTCGACATCGATGCGGGGACGGGAGAGAACAAACACTACACCACCCAGGACGAGATACTCAGTGCACTAGAACAATTTTTGTTCGCAACCTCCTTGCCGAATCCGTTCGTCGTCAGCTCGGGATATGGTATTCATGTTTACTGGATAATCGACGCGCCCATGGAGTCCGTGGCATGGCGCGAGCCGGCCGAGCGACTGTTCTGGCTGGCCCAGCAGCACGGGCTGCACGTCGACCCGTCTCGCACCACCGACCAAAGCTCCGTGCTGCGCGTCCCTGGTGCGTTCAACCTCAAGGACCCCAAGCACCCGCGCCGGGTAGAGATGCTCGCCGCGGGCACGGTGGGCCCGGAGTTCCTGATCAGGCTCAACGCTCTGACCGCGAACTACACCCCCAGCGCCGCTAACTCGTTCCCGAAAGGAAACGGCGCGGCTCGTGGTAACGGGATGGGCGTGGCATGGGACGGTCGCCACCCGCCGGCCGACGAGGTCGCTGACGTCTGCGAGCACATGCGGACGTTTCGCGACAGCCGGGGGAACATCCTCGAGCCGGCGTGGCACGCCGGCATCGGCACCATCAAGCACTGCGACAATGGGCAGGATAAAGCCCATGAGTGGTCGAGCGGTTATCCCGGCTACACTAAGGAAGAGACACAGGCTAAGCTCGATGCCTGGACCCTGCCACCACCGGGCTGCGAGAAGATCGACAAAAACAGTGGCGACCCAGCGATCTGCGCGCGCTGCCCGTTCGCCGATCTGGCGAAGAACCCGATCCTGATCGCCAACAAGGTCTACGAACAGAAGCACCAACCGCAGAATGGATCGACGACACTCACGCCGCCATGCGATCCGCCGCCGCCCTACGTTCTGGATATGACCCGTGGGGTCAAGGAGAAAAAGGCTGGTTTGATTTGTGAGTGGCCCATGTTCCCAATACATTGGGTCACGGCAACCTCGAACGAATCTTGCCTCTCGCTCTGGATGGTCAAGCCGCGGCGCGAGGACTGGGTGCAGATCGAGGTCATGAACGACGAGCTGGAGTTAAAGAACTTGGCATCGGCACTGCGGGATAAAGACGTTGTCGTGAGCCCAAAGCACGTCAAGCATATGCACGGATATATGCTGGCCTACCTCAAGGAGCTGCACAAGCACCAGGATTCCCTTAAGCAGTATGACTACGTTGGGTGGGAGACCAAGCAGCCGAAGCTGGCCGATATCAACACGCCGATCGAGCTTGGCGATCCGAAATATTTCATCCTCTACGGTCGGAGGATTTCAGTCGTGGACGGCTCGGTTATCCCCTGCGTCATGACCAGGAACACGCAACTCGAAGGCATGAGCCGCGAGGGCAGCTTGGCGCAGCAGATCGCACTGATGGAATTCTACAACAAGCCGGGATATATAGCGCAGCAGTTCACTATCGCTGCGTCACTGGCGACGCCGTTCTTTCGATTCTCGAACCAGCACGGCATGCTGATCTGCCTGACCGGAGACACCGGCTCGTCAAAGAGCACCGGTGCGTTCTTTGCCGCCAGCTTGTGGGGCCACCCCGAACTGTTTGGCATCAGTGGAACACGATCGAACGCTACCGACAAGGCGCGCCAGGAGCGCGGTGCGGTCCTGCGTAACCTGCCGTTCGTGGTTGACGAGATCACACTCTTAGAGCCGGAGGTGATGCGTGAGATCGTGCTCTCTGCCACGCAGGCGGGATCACGTAGCCGCCTGAAAGCCACCGGTGAGTTTCGCCAGACGCGCGGCGGTCACAAGTCGAACCTGACCATCTGCACCTCAAACAGCTCACTGGTGCAGACCGTCACCACCAACAGCCCTACCGGCCAAGCCAGCATCATGCGCATCTTTGAGATCAAGGTGGAACAGAACGATGCGCGCTCTAAGACTGAAGCCGATGATGTCATCGCACAGCTTAATGTAAATTATGGTTGGATCGGTGAAGACATGCTGCGCCGATGTTTGCCATACACCAAAGTGATCCGCGAAAAGTTCCTGGAAATCCTGCGGCAGTTGGAAGCCGATATCAACGCCACTCAAGAAGAGCGCTTCATGACGGCAGCCGCCGCCACGGCTCTGCTCGGGATCAAGCTAGGCAACAAGCTGGGCTATTTCAGGTTCAGCTACAAGGTCATGCGGGACTGGCTGATCAACGTGCAGATTCCAGCTATGCGGGGCATCGTCGCAATCGAGCGCGAGCATCAATCTCCAGAAGCGATCCTCAATGAATACCTGGAGGCGATTAATCCGAACATCTGCCGCATCAACAAGAACATGCGGAACGAAACCGAGGTGCTCTACACGCCGCCGTACGTCGAGTGCAAGGCGCGCTATGAGATCGCCAAGGGGATACTGTATGCGCGCAGCGTGCCGTTCATCGAGTATTGCATCGCGCATCACTACGATTACAGTGGCATCCTACAGCGCCTCGCAACCAACGGACCGATTATTCACAAGGCGATCCGGCGGCGCATGCGGGCGGAGCAAGGAACTTTCAGCAACCCGGTCGCCTGCTTCGCCATCTCGGTCAAGGCGACGTCGGTGATTGCGGTGCCGAGCACGCCCGACGAGTCCAGGAAGATTGTCGAACTCAAGACTCCACCGGCACGACCTTGAAGCCCTCACGTCATAGCCATCCTGCTCGTTCTCGTCCTCGTCATCTGGGCGCGCCACGGCTGAGCCCCATCTGCTTCGCGCCCTGAGCATTGAGCGCCGCGATCTTGCCGCGCCCGAGCTTGTCGGCGGCTGCCTTGTTGAGCACCGCCTCGTGCGGAGCCAGCATCGCCGGCACCTTGTCGACCGTCCCCGAGCCCTGTCCTGGCACCGCAGTTGCCCCAAAGAGGTAGCCCGCCCCAAAAGGGTACCCCGGATTAGGGAGCACCCTGGTCAGGCCCGTCGCGCCACGGATGGCGACCGGCCCGGTCAGGGGTGCCATCGGCCGGGTCGGGCTCACCGTGTTGACGAAGCTGGAAAGGGCCTGGAGGAAAGGACTGGGCGTGTAGGTCGGCTGCATTATCGGCACATTGGCGGTGCCTTCGGCGAACCCCGGAATGCGAACCGGGTTCGGGACACCCGGAGTCCGACTCGTCGGCACCCCTACTGCGGGGCTGGCAGACACCGGTAACGGGGTCGCGGGAGTGGGCGTGTTGATGACCGGGTTCGCCGGAGCCGGTGAGCCAGCGGTCACGCCACCACCGCTCGGAGCCGCCGGCTGCGAACCGGCACCCTGGAAGCCCATCGAGCTGCTGTCACCCAGGCCGCCGATGCTCACATCGCTGGTGCCGTCGGCGTAATGCCGCACGTTGACCGCGCCCCTAGCAAAGCCTGGGGCTGCCGCTACACCGCTCGCAGGAGCCTGTGGGAGGGCGTCAGCCGCTCCTGGGCCTGCCGCCCCTGCCCCGGGCCCTGGAGCCACTCCTGGGCCTCCTGGGCCCTGCGCAGCGGCCATGAGGGTCGGCAGGATGGATTCCAGTCCGCCGCCACCGCCACCCGCGCCTTTACCACCCTTGCCGCCGCTCTTGGCCGCGGCCTTGCCGCCGCCAACGTTAGCGGACCCGCGCTTGAAACCGCTCACGGTCGAGCCTGCCTGTCCGGCCTTTTTCGCCTTCAGCGTCGGTGTCGCAGCATTGAGCAGCGACTGTGCTCCAGTGGTCAGGTCCGCCGCCGACGACAGCGGTCGCGTCAGGTCCGGCAGCGCCAATGGCGGGAGCGCCGAACGGGACGCGGGCCGCTGGTCGGTCTGGTCGATGGTTGCGGCGGGTGACACGATTGGCGGAGGTGCTGTCTCGACTGGTGCTGGCGCGATCTGATTCAGCTGATCCCGCAGTGAGGGCATCGTCGACCATGCGGGTGCCACTGGCATGGGTGGGATGGCTGCCTCAGTCGCTGGTGCCGGAATGCTCGCCCCTGGCGCGGGCAACGGCGGCGGCGCTGCCGCTTGCGGCGCGCCCTGCATGTAGCCGCCTTGGGTCATCCGATCGTGGATCGCGCCCCAGGCTTCAGGAGGCAGATACCGGTTGGCCTTCTCGGTGGCCGCCTGCTCGACGCGGAGCTGACCCTCGCCACGCTGGTTGAACCCGGTGGCCGCCTGCAGCTCACGTAGAGACGCGGCGTTCGGCGCAACCTGACCGCCCTCCTCGCGGGTCCTGTAGGCATCGGCGATGTTTCGTTGATACTCGCCCTCAGCCTGCTTGCCGAGGATCGCGTATTTCTGACCCATCCAGTAGGCCATATCCGGAGGTGCGGGCATCGTCGTTGCTCCTACGCACTTTGATTGTAATTCGTGTTGGTGTTGTCCGACGTCGAGGTGATGGTCTCGTCGATCGAGCTGGTCGAGTCGCTCGTGCTGTCCGACGTCGAGTCGCTCGTGCTGTCCGACGTCGAGTCGCTGGTGCTGTCGCTCGTGCTATCCGACGTCGAATCGCTAGTCGAATCGCTCGTGCTGTCGCTAGTGCTATCGCTCGTGCTGTCGCTTGTGCTGTCGCTTGTACTGTCGCTCGTCGAGTCGCTTGTGCTGTCGATGGTGCTCATGTTGGTGTTCATGTTGTCGGACGTGCTGTTGCTCGTGCTATTGCTGTCGCTGTAGCTCGTGCTCGTGCTGGTGTTCCAGTTCGTGTTGTCGCTTGTGTTGGTGTTGAAGTTCTCGCTGTCGCTCGACTGCATGTTCGAAGACCACTGCGAGCTGTTGTGCCAGCTGATCGCACCGAGCGCCGCAGCCCCGAGTTGAGCACAGACCTGCGCCCCCACCTTGGATGCATCGAGCGATAGACCTCGTGCGGAGACGTAGAGATCGCCGTTGGCTTTCGCAGCCTGGATCGCGATCTGCGCGACCTGGACGTTCTCGTTGATGACCGCCTCCCACTGCGAAGTGAGCACCTGATTGTAGCTCTGGATCGCGGCGACCTGCGCCTTGAACACCTCCGCCGTTGCGGTGTTGAACATGCTGGCGGCCTGAGCCTCACCGACCATGCCCTTAATGGCGGCGTCGTAGCCGGCGAGCTGCGCCTGATAGGCTTCCACCTGAGAATGGAACACAGCAACACGCGCGTTGATCTGCGCCACGTTGGCGTTAACCTCGGCGGTGTAGGCATCGACCTCGGTCTTGAAGGCTTGTTCGATCGTGGCCTGCGCCTCGATGCTCGCCTTGTAGCCTTCGACCTCAGCGGTGTAAGCATTGACCCGCGCGACGAATGCCTGGATTTCTGCGCTGTAGATTTCGACCTTGATCTTCTCGATGTTGGCTTGGGTCTGAATGATCTCGACCTGGGTCTTGTAGATTTGCAGCACTGCCTCGGCAGCCTGGACCTCGACCTCGTATTGGTGAACCAGCGCGGTGTTGATCTCGGCCTTGGTTTTCTCGTATTCGACCTGCGCCTGGGTCACCTGAACCTGCGCTATGAGCCCCTTGATTTGGGTGTCGTAGACCAGCGCCTGAGTTTTGTAGCCCTCCAGCGAAGCAGTATATGCCTGCACTGCTGCATTGTAGACCGCGATGCCGGCCTCGGTCGCATACTTGGCGGCCTCGAACGTGAGCTGCGCGGTTTCATTGGCATATTGAATCAGCCGGTATTCCAGCTTGACAGCTTCCTCGCGAGCCTTGGAGATGTTCTCCAGCTGCAGCTCGGCCTGCTTGGTCATGATCTCGCGCGACAGGCCGTCGATCGTATAATTTGTTTCAGTCTGTATTTTAATCCGGGCGTCGACAAAGACACCGGGCGGGAATGCATAGCCCAACGCTTCCATGCGGTTCAGCTCGGCGAGCGCCGCCGCCTGCTGGCGATACTCGCGCTCGCGGCCGGCGTCCCACAGCGCCTGCTGGACCGCCTTGTTGAGCGTCGTGTATTCACCGGTGGTGATCGCGAGGTCGAGTTCGTTCTGCAGGTCGGTCAGCAGCTGCGAGGTGTAGAGCGAGCCCGGCGTGTAGTTGAACGGCGGCGGAGGCTGAGCAGTGAACCCCGGCACTTGCGCGTCGAACGAAGGAATGACGATCTTCGGGAAATTTACGTCGTCGATCGACATCAACGCCGGCGGTTCCGGCAGCGTCACCGAGACCGTTGGGTAGGTGAAATCGAGATTGGTGACCGGCGCGTCGGGCTCCGCGCCGGAGAACGGCGGCGGTGCGGTGCCAAAATTCAGGACCGGCGGGACACCCGTGAAAGGTGGGATGATCAAGCCGGAGACGTCCACGTTCCCGTTGAAGGGCGGCGGCTGACCCGGAACGGTCCAGGTCACCTGCTCCAAGGTTGGCGTCGTCGCCTGCCCCGGAATGGGTGGCGCGCTGACCGTCGGGAAATTCACGTTGATCACCGGCGGCACGAGCTCGCTAGCCTGCGCCTCAAGCGCGGCAATGTAGTCCTGGGCTAGGTTCACCAGCTCCTGGGACACACCGAACATATACGATGGATCGCCCCAGACCTGCGGTGGTATGTAGGGCATGAGCTAGCCTCCAGCAGGCGCGTCGCCGCCGATGCTCGGGTCCGGGAAATATGCCTTGATCCGCCCCGTTTTGACAACATCGCCCTTGAGCTTCCCTAGGTTCATCGGCGATTGCCATGGTATGCTGGATGCTGCGAAGCCAATCTCTGGCGTGCCCAACTGCTTGTTCCCGCTTTCCTTGTGGGTCGGATCAAGTGATGACAATGGTGGCACGAAAGCCGGCGTGTCAGGGCCGGTGCTCCAGTCCCAGATAGGGGGATCGCCGACGGCGGTCTTGGTGGTCGGCACATAGACCGGCGACGGGTTAGTCGGAATCTGTTTCCCATCCTTGCCCGGCGCGGTGATGAACAGCCGGCGGTTTTCCTCCTGGCTAGTATCGAGCACGACGTCGGTGAAGAACAGCAGCTCAGCCATCTCGATCTTACGAATGTGGCCTACGTATTTTTCCACGCATGGGATACCTACCGGGGCGGAAGGCACAGTCATGCTGCCGATCGAGTAGCTCCCTGGTGGGCAATCTCCTCCTCCCTCCGTGGCGGCTGCAACTGAGCAACCAGCCGTGACGACCTGATTGGTGTCCTCAAGAGGATAGATGCCCGTCTTGTAATCCACATCGTCAATAGCGACATAGGCGGTGCACGATTGGCTAATGCCACCACTTCCGCTCGACGCGCATCCGCTGCTCATGTCGACAGAGACCATGACGTGATGCCACGTATCGCCAGATAATGGTGCACCCTGTGGACCGAAGTTGAGTGCGCCCGTGCCCATGTCGCCAGGAATCGGCCCGGAGGTAAGTTTTCCGTCGACATGCTCGTGGCCGCTGCTGCCATCGAATATGCAGTTGGCGGCGACCGCGGTGAGTAACCGATACGTGAGCACCCAAAAGACGTACAGCATTATGCTGCAAAAATCGGTGCCCGGTGCTGTGTAGCTGTCCCCTCCAGCGTCGCAGCCACTCAGGAATTCATAGGTGCAACATTCCTCAAGATGACCACCTGTGATGTGCGCACCCTCGGCCGACAGCAGACCACAGTTTCCCGAGAAATCTCCTAGCTGGGTAGATTCAAAATTACATTGCAGGTTTCCGCCTCCATCAACTGCGATATACGAAGGGTTCGTGGGCTTGCCGGGTGTAGTCGAGTAGCTGACCGTGGTGCTGAACCACTCTTCTGTGTAACCACCTGAAAAGCATTCCGGATACCAGTTCACGGTAGCTGTAGGAAAACTGCCTCCATAGGTAACGTGCATGCCACACGTATGAAAGGTCGTACTTTCTGTGTGCGACGTAAATGAATTCTGCGGCTCAGACGAGGATGGACCCGTGCCCTCCTGCCCAAAAACAAGAAACGGCACAAGCCCCAACAGCGGCGGCGGATCACCCGGATCATCTTGATTATCAAAATCATCCTGTTCCTGCTGAGCGGCATCCATCGCCGCCTGCGGCACCCGGACCCAGAACGAGATGACGCACTTACTAAACTCTGGAAGGTTTGGCGTGGTCAGATAGCTCATGGCGGTTACTTGGGTTTGTGCGACAGCATGCCGTGGATGACCATCGAGATGTGCGTGTCGACGTCTCTCACCGCAGTTCCGAACATCTCCTTGAGAAGCCGCTTGGCTTCTAATATATCACCACGTTGGTAAGCTTCGCGTGCTCTCTTGAACAGCTCGCTACGTTCTTTGCAACCAGCACAAGCCATCAGGGATCACCAGCTCCATCACCGAATTCAACTGCTAGACCATACGGCACATCGATCGTCAGGAAGTTGGGGTGGCCGAATGCTTTCTTCTCGACCTCCTCCTCTGGCTGCTCCTCCTTCGGTTTCTCGAGCGGCTTTTCCAGTTCGGGGATTTTCGCCTCTGGTATCTTCGCCTCGGGCACCTGGGGCAGCTCGAACTCAGGAACCTCTGGCGGCTTCGGCACCTCGGGGAACGTCGGCTCCTCTAATAGAAACTGTTCCCCTGGCGGTATCGGCGGCTCAGCCCGCGGGCTGACGTGAAAGTGCATTCGCTCCAGTCCCTGGATGTAACTGTAGTAAACATCCAGGTCTTCCAGCGGGAGCGTGGCTTTGCGGATATCCCGCCCGCTGAGTTCGATCTGCTGACGCTGGTTCGCGACGAACCGAAAGATGACCGGTAGCTGCTGCCTGACGATCTGCTGCGCCAGCGCATGGGCATTCTGTCCGGAGCTTGGGTCCACGCCGGCCGTATTGACGTCCTGGCTGACCGCGATCGGAACCTGACCGACCTCGCCGAACGGACTCCATGAGGGCGGTTTCTCCGGCATGGTGTTACATTATGTAACACCTAGTGGGTGCCGAACAGACGCCCGACGCCGCCGAAGATTTCTGCCGCCAGCCAGAACGAGATCGCCGCCCAGCCGAGATGGAATCGACCCTGCTGCGTGCCGATGACCGTTGCCAGCACTGCGCAGACAAAGCCGAACACAAGGAACACCAAACTAAGATTTGCCATCACACTCTCCGTCCTCTCGTCATCGGAACAAACTCGATCGAGTCAAGATCAAAGTCCTGCCCCTCAGTTATCAGATCGAACGCGATGTAGGTCGTGCTGATTCCCTTGCCGATCCGAACCTTGGTCGTCATCAAGTTCGGCTGCGCTCGCAGCTCGTAGACATATTCGCGCCCGTCGCCGGAAACCAGCTTGAGGTAGAACCGGCCGCCACCGCGGATCGCGACATAAGCACCCTTGATGCCGAACAGCTTCTTATCGTTGAGCTGGAGGTAGCCGCTCATCAGCTCGGCAATGATCGACGCGCCATCGTCAGTGTCGCCATCCAGCTCGTAGAGCCCGTCTTCGTCGGCCGCGATGTAGCGGTCACCCATCTTGGTGAACGACCGGAAATCATAGTTCATGTATTCGGTAACCGCGTTGGTCCTGGTGTTCACCGCCCAGGTTGTTGTGGTTCCAGACGGGCTGATGTAGAGCGCGTTGATGATCACGCCGTCGAGCAGCTCATCACCCTGGTAGAGCAGCTGGAGCAGCTGCTCGGAGCTGACCTGGATGTTGCCGACAAGCTGCAAGGTGAGCGTGTTGGTGAGCTTCGGAGAAAGCGCGATCAGCTCGGCCATGTTGCCGACGGCGAAATACTGTCGGCTCACGGCATCATGCACCGTGACCATATCTGCCAGCAGCATCGCGGCGAAGTGGTAGTGGCCGATAATGTCGTCGAGAACGATGCGCCCGACAAGTGACAGGTGGTAGTTGAGCGTAGGCGATGCCGCGCTCGCCACCAGCGCCTTTTGCAGCAGCTTCAAGCTATACGCCATGAAGCTCGATGAAGACAAAGTGATATGCTCGCTCAGAGTAAGCGCGCGCCGGACCTGGAACGCTTCGCTGAGCTTGAACAGCTGCGCCAGAGCCCTGTGGTAGACTCCGCCAGCGATTACGATAGGAGAGACCTTGATGATCTCTTTTATCGCCCGACCCCAGATGAACTTGGGGCTCAGTGCCTGGGATAGGTGGAAGCTCTCGATCAGGCTGAGGAGCGCATTCCAAGCGGGTGCCAGTGTCGGGCGCACACGGATCGGCGTGATCAGCTCGTAATGATA
>Ga0310916_10002007_pt1 | contig 12315 bp, 10 predicted proteins | sample GREbulkMGLF176_FD_203444 | JGI IMG/M metagenome (GOLD analysis project Ga0310916, IMG submission 203444) | Lab enrichment of tropical soil microbial communities from Luquillo Experimental Forest, Puerto Rico - GRE.bulkMG.LF176 | ecosystem: Environmental > Terrestrial > Soil > Tropical forest >...
TGTGGCACCGCAAGTGCCACAAACCGCTACCCCCACCCCCAACCCCTCCCCACAAGGGGGAGGGGAGCACACCGAGTGCGTGGCACGCGCGCAGCATGCGCATCTGTGCTTCTCGCACTCAGTATCACCCCCGCCTCCGCGCAAACCTTCCCCACGCGCCCCATCACCATGGTGGTGCCGCTGCCGGCCGGGGGCACGGCGGATCTGCTGTGCCGGTTCGCCGCCGACAAGGCGAGCGCCGCGCTCGGGGCGCAGGTAGTGGTGGAAAACCGGCCGGGCGGGGCAGGGGGACGCGTCGGCACCGAGGCGGTGCTGCGCGCGCCAGCCGACGGCTACACATTATTATGTGCGCCGCAGCTGACCTTCAGCATCACCCATCTCGTGTTCGCCAAGGCCGCCTTCGACACCCGCGCGATGGAGCCCATCAGCGTGCTCGCCACCTATCCGCTGATCGTGCTCGCCCGCGCCAGTCTCCCCGCCAACAACCTGCCCGAGCTGATCGCCTATGCGCGCGCCAATCCCGGGAAGGTCAATTACGGGCATCAGGGCAAAGGCAACACCGGACATCTCTTGGGCGAGCTGTTGATGCTCAAAGGCGATTTCCGCATGACCGAGGTCCCGTATCGCGGCTCGGCGCCCGCCATCAACGATCTGCTCGCCGGCACCATCGACATCGTCCCGGATTATCTGCTCGCCAACAAAGCCAATATCGACGCGGGCAAGCTCAAGATGCTCGCCACCGGCTCGCGCGAGCGGCTCAAGGATTATCCGCGGGTCGCGACCATCGCCGAGACCTTGCCCGGCGTTTACGCGGACACCTGGATGGCGGTGGCGGCGCCGCCCGGCACGCCCAAGGAGATCACCCAGAAGATTTCCGACGCGATCGGGCAGGGCTTCCGCGAACCGGAGCTGCGCGCGCGCATCCTCGCGCTCGAAGCGGACCCGCTCGGCAGCACGCCTGACGCGATGCGCCAGCTGATCCGCCAAAGCCTTGCCAACTGGGGCCCGGTGGTGGAAGCGGCGCACATCGCGGTGGAGTGAACGCGTACAACGGTAACGTGGCTGATGTTTCGGTCGTCACAACCAACGCACTCGACCCGCCCTCACCCTGAGGAGCGAGCGCAGCGAGCGTCTCGAAGGGCGAGGGCGGCCCCGCGCGGGCGGCCCCATGCTTCGAGACGCGCCCTTCGGGCGCTCCTCAGCATGAGGCCGATTGAGGTCGGTGCTTTCATCACCATCATCGTCGCGCTCTTCGCCGTGCTCTCGGCACTGTCCCCCACCCACGCCCAGGACTACCCCGCGCGCGCGGTGAAAATCATCGTGCCGTTTCCCGCCGGCGGCACCGCCGACGTGATGCCGCGCATCTTCGCGGACTGGCTGACGCGGCACTGGGGACAGCCGGTGGTGATCGAGAACCGCACCGGCGCCGCCGGCAATATCGGCGCGGAAGCGGTGGCCAAGGCCGAGCCCGACGGCACCACGCTGCTCGCCGCGCCGCCGCCGCCGCTGGTGATCAATCAGAATCTCTATCCCAAGCTCGGTTACGATCCGACCGAATTCGTGCCGGTCGCGATCATGGGCCGCGTGCCCAACGCGCTCGTCGTCAATCCGAAATTTTCCGCCAACTCCGTCGCCGAGCTGATCGCCTATGCCAAGGCCAATCCGGGCAAGATCAGCTGCGCCACGCAAGGCAACGGCACCACCTCGCACCTGACTTCGGAAATGTTTCAGATGATGGCGCAGGTGAAATTCCAGCACGTGCCGTATCGCGGCTCGGCGCCGGCGCTTACCGATCTGGTCGGTGGCAGCGTCGACATCATGTTCGACAATCTCGGCGTGTCGCTGCCGCTGGTGCGCGACGGAAAGCTCAAGCTGCTGGCGGTGGCGACGCAGAAGCGCATGGCGGCACTGCCCGATGTGCCGACCATTGCCGAGACGCTTCCCGGCTTCGAGGCGGCGGCGTGGTTCGCGATCGTGGCGCCGCCGAAGACGCCGCAGGCGATCGCCGAGAAGATCAACGCCGACGTCAACGCGGCGCTGCGCGACGGCGAGGTGTTGGCCCGGCTCGCGCAGCTTTCCGCCGAGCCGATCGGCGGCACCACCGCCGCCACCGCGGCTTACATGCGCGAGGAGATCGAGCGCTGGCGCAACGTGATCACCGCCGCCCACGTCAAGCTGGAGTGAGATATCGGTTCGGACGAGCCACGGCCTCGGTGTACTCCCCTCCCCCTTGTGGGGAGGGGTTGGGGGTGGGGGTCCCGCGAGGACGCAGAGCATGTCGACGAAAGACGAACCGCGCGTTTGGGCCATCCGTGATCGCACAAGAGCTCCTGGGCAACGAAAGCGAGCCCGTCAGATGCGTGCCGCGCCGACTGAAGCGGAACGGAAATTGTGGTGGCATCTGCGGTACCGACTCTCAGTGCCGGATACCCATTTTCGGCGGCAAGTTCAGATTGGACGCTTCATCGTGGATTTCGCATGTCACGCAAAACGGATCGTCGTCGAAGTCGATGGCGGGCAACACGGAGTGACATCGGCCGCTGATGCCAAACGCACAGAAGTACTTGCGGCTAACGGCTATTGCGTCCTGCGGTACTGGAACAACGACGTGCTTTCGAACATCGATGGGGTGCTTGAGGAAATTCAGAGCGTGATAACAACGACCCCCACCCCCAACCCCTCCCCAGCCGGCTGCGGGCTTGCCCGCTTCCGGCAAAATAAAAAATTACCGAACCCCGGCAGGCCGGGGTTCGATTGGGGAGGGGAGCGCACCGAGATTGTGGCAAGGGGAAAACCCCGATGACCACTGCAGCTCAAAATCACCACTGGCCGGCGGAAGGCCTCACGCGCGTTCCGTATTGGATCTACGCCGATCCCGGCATCTACGAGGAGGAGCAGGCGCGCATCTTCCAAGGTCCGACCTGGAGCTTCCTCTGCCTGGAAGCCGAATTGCCCGGTCCCAACACCTATCGCCGCTCGAACCTCGGCGCGATGCCGGTCGTGGTGACCCGCGACAAGGACGGCGCGCTCCATGCGTTCGAGAATCGCTGCGCGCACCGCGGCTCGCTGCTCGTGCTCGACGAGGCGGGCGAAGCGCGCAACATCATCTGCGTCTATCACAACTGGAGCTACGACCTTGCCGGCAATCTCACCGGCGTCGCGTTCCGGCGCGGGCTCGGCGGCAAGGGCGGCATGCCCGCGGAGTGCCGTCCCGAGCAGCATGGTCCGCGCAGGCTCAGGCTCGAAACGATCGGGGGACTCGTGTTCGGCACGCTGGCGGACGACGCGCCGGCGCTGGAGAATTACCTCGGCCGGGAAATCTCGGCGCGCATCCGCCGGGTGATGCGCGCGCCGGCAAGATTGCTCGGCGGCTACAGCCAGGTGCTGCACAGCAACTGGAAGCTCTACATGGAAAACGTGAAGGACACCTACCATGCGAGCCTACTGCACACCTTCTTCACCACCTTCCGCCTCAACCGGCTGTCGCAGAAGGGCGGCGTCATCGTCAGCGATTGCGGCGGCCACCACGTGAGCTACGCGCTCGCGGAAGAGGTCGCGCGTCAGACTCGGTCTGCTCCCTCGGTCGTTGTGGAGGAGAGCGTGCCGCATACTCGGTCTGCTCCCTCCCCCAACCAAACCCCGGCCCGCCGGGGTTTGGTCGAATCTAATTCTGCCGGAAGCGGGCAAGCCCGCAGCCGGCTGGGGGAGGGGTGGGGAGGGGGGTCGCCGTCGTTGCGCGAGATGCGTCCGGCAACAGCTACCCCCACCCCTAGCCCCTCCCCACAAGGGGGAGGGGAACACACCGATCGTGTGGCGAGCGACGAGTATTCCGGCATGCGCGCGGCGCAGGAAGGCTTCGGATTGGAGGCGCCGATCCTGCTGGAGTCCGTCGATGAGTTCGGCGATGGCATCGGCCTGCAGATTCTTTCCGTGTTCCCGAGCTTCGTACTGCAACAGACCCGCAACAGCCTGGCGGTGCGCCGCCTCGTGCCGCAGGGCGTCGATCGCACCGAGCTCATTTGGACGTGTTTCGGCTTTGCCGACGACGACGATGAAATGACCGAGCGGCGCCTGCGCCAGGCCAATCTGATCGGGCCGGCCGGCTACATTTCCATGGAGGACGGCGCCGCGCCCGCGTTCGTGCAGCGCGCCACCACGACCGCCCCCGATCTTCTCTCGGTCGTCGAGATGGGCGGCGCCAGCACCGCCTCCGACGACAACCGCGTCACCGAGGCGGCGGTGCGCGGCTTCTGGAAGGCGTATCGCGCGCACATGGGGATGTGAGGACCGCGCCGTTCCTCTCCGCTGTCATCATCCGCGCAAGCGGATGATCCAGTAATCACTGCAAGATGTGTGAGCTCAGGCTGTGCATCATCGCGCATTTGTGTTTACTGGATGCCCGCTTTCGCGGGCATGACACGCGTGGTTGGGCGCATGACAATCGACGAGCAGCTCACCGTACAAAATCTCAATGCCCGCTATGTCGAGGCGATCGACGACGGCAAGCTCGAAGCGTGGCCGGATTTCTTCACCGAGCACGGCCGCTACCGCGTCACAACCGCGGAAAATTTTGCCCGCGATCTGCCGCTGGCGCTGATCCACGCCACCTCGCGCGCCATGCTGCGCGATCGCGTGCGCTCGCTGCGCGACGCCAATGTCTACGAGGCGCAGCGCTACCGCCACGTGCTCGGCGCGCCGCTGGTCGAGGCGGGGGCCGGCAGCGCGCTTATTTCACGGACGAGCTTCATCGTGGCGCGCGTCATGCACACCGGCGAGACGACGCTGTTCGCCACCGGTCGCTACCACGACCGCATCGTCATCGATGACGGTGCGCCGCGCTTTGCCGAAAAACTCGTGATCCTCGACAGCCGCCTGATCGACACGCTGCTCGCGCTGCCGCTGTAGCGGTAAACGAACAAACGACCCGCAGACTCGGTGTGCTCCCTCCCCCCTTGTGGGGGAGGGTTGGGGAGGGGGGTCAGTGTTGTTGTGCGAGATGCGTCCTTCAACAACTACCCCCACCCCTGGCCCCTCCCCAGCCGGCTGCGGGCTTGCCCGCTTCCGGCAAAATTAAAATTGACCGAACCCCGGCAGGCCGGGGTTCGGTTGGGGAGGGGAACGCACCGAGATCGCCGCGCTGTTGTGCATCAACTCGAAGCACGAAATAAAGAGTTGCAATGCCCCCACTTCCCGCCACCTCGACCCGGCTCACCGATCATCGCTCCTTCGTGCTGTTCTGGTGCGTGCGCACCTTCAGCAACGGCGCCTTCATGATGCAGGGCGTGGCGGTGGGCTGGCAGATCTACGCGCTCACCAACGATCCGTTCGATCTGGGGCTCGTGGGCCTGGTGCAGTTCGCCCCGCTGATCGTCATGGCGATCGTCGTCGGGCAACTGCTCGACCTGTTCGACCGGCGCAAGATCGCCGCCGCATGCCAGCTCGGCAAGGCCCTCGGCGCGTTGCTGCTGGCGCTCGGCAGCTTGCAGGGCTGGCTCACCCGCGACCTCATGCTCTTGATCGTGCTCCTCTCCGGCACCGCGCGCGCCTTCGAGGTGCCGACCATGCACGCGATCCTGCCCGGCATCGTGCCGCTCACCATCCTGCCGCGCGCGATCGCCGCCTCGGCCTCCGCGCAGCAGACCGCGGTGATCTGCGGGCCGTCGCTGGGCGGCCTGCTCTATGCATTCGGACCGGGCACAGTCTATGCAACTTGCACGCTCGTTTTCATTGCCGCCAGCTTCCTGATGACGCTCGTCCAACTCGCCCCCGCCCTGCGCCCCCGCGCGAAGGAAGCGGATAGCGACGGGGGCGCGCGCAAATCCTTGAGCCTTGCCACCCTGTTCGCGGGCTTTGCCTATATCCGCCGCCGCCCAATCCTGATGGGCGCGATCTCGCTCGATCTGTTCACGGTGCTGCTCGGCGGCGTGACCGCGCTGCTGCCGATCTATGCGCGCGACATCCTCGACGCCGGACCGTGGGCGCTCGGCGTGCTGCGCTCGGCGCCGGCAGTGGGCGCGCTCACCACGACCGTGTTCCTGGCGCGCCACGCAATCGCCGGCCGCGCCGGCGCGATCATGTTCGCGGCGGTCGGCGCGTTCGGAGTAGCGAGCCTCGTCTTCGCGCTGTCCACCTCGATGCTGCTCTCGTTCGCGGCGCTCGCCGTCTATGGCGCAGCTGACTCAATAAGCGTGGTGATCCGTCAGTCGCTCATTCAGCTGCGCACGCCTTACGACATGCTGGGCCGCGTGGCGGCGGTCAATTCGCTGTTCACGGGCGCTTCCGGCTCGCTCGGCGAATTTCGCGCTGGCACGATTGCCGCCGCGCTCGGCGCGGTGCCCTCGGCGCTGATCGGCGGCGCCGGCGCGATCCTGGTCATGCTGATCTGGATGTTGGCGTTCCCGCAGCTGCGCAAGGTCGACAAGCTCGCGGGCGAGGGGAGGGGATCGTAGCCCGCGTTGAGCCATAAGCGCGTTTACGCGCGTCCATAGCCCGTCCGTAAGGGCGTTCACGCCCGTCTTCGACCGGCTATGGACGGGCGTAAACGCCCTTATGGACGCGCCATGGCGAAACGCGGGGCCGCGCGTGCCAGTTGGCCTAAGTCGCGGATTTCGCTTCGCTCAATCCGGGCTAGGATATGCTCTAAGTTGCTGATTGCACTATCGCAATTTTGACTGTCTTGCTGTCTCTGGGACGCGCGCGGCGAGCTTCCCGCGGTTTCGCCAGCTTCGTCTTGCTACAACTAACGTACTGATTTCGCTCGAAATCCCTAAAAATCTAATCAACGCCCACATTTTGTGCTTGTGTATGTAACACGATTCGGGTATAGTTTGGGTACGATCCCAAATTACGCTTGGAATGCCGCACCCGATCTCGGGTTTACCCGCGATCGGCAGGTTGAGCGCGCCAGTCGGCCACAGCCGACTTGCGTGGCGGCGTGGTCGCAACTGCGGCCGCGCTTCGCCGCTGCGCGCGTTTCCGCGTCTGGAAATTTCCACCCATGGCCGGCCACCGCAAGCGCGCGCGCAAAGATTGCGGGCGCAAGCGGAGCCGTGGCCAAAAGCGTCGCGGCAAGCGCGCGCGTGCGCTCACCCCTGCCGAGCGCCGCCGTCGTCGCCGCGAGCGCTACGCGAACGACCGGCAATTCCGCGAAAAGATTCTCGCATCGAACCGCGCTTCCTACGCCGCCAACAAGGACGAGATCCTGGGGCGCCGGCGCAAGCGCTATGAGGAAGACCCGGATTATCGGGACAAGATCGATGCAACGAAGCGGCGCTCCGCGGACAAATGCCGCAAGGCGCGCAACGCGCGTGCGCGGAAACGATATGCGGACGATCCCGATTATCGCGAGCGCCACCGCGCCGCGCGCCGCGGCGCGCCGGCGCGGCGCTGGTGGCTAAAGCGCGCCTACGGCATTACGCCCGAACAATACAACGCGATGTTCAAGCGCCAGAAAAGCCGCTGCGCGATCTGCCGCGAGAAAGTCCCCTATCGGCTCGGCGTCGATCATTGCGACCTCACGAAGGTGGTGCGCAAGCTGTTGTGCGTCCCCTGCAACACCGGCATCGGCAGCTTCAAGCATCGTCCCGCGCTGCTGCGGCGCGCCGCGAAGTATCTGGAGCGGGAGGCGGCGCGGGCGCGCCGTGCAAGAATGTCAGGCCGTTGATTTCGTCGATGCTGTCGTCCCCGGCGGGGGGACGACGGGAGAAAGACGCGGCACCGCCCGCTCAATTCCTTACCACCAGCACGGAGCACTTCGCGTAGCGCACCACGTGGCCGGTGTTGGAGCCGAGGAAATAGGTGCGCACCGCGTGGCGCTGCGGCCGATGCGAGCTCATGACGATGAGGTCGGCGCCGATGCTCGCCGCCTCCTCGAGGATTTCCTGATAGATGCCGCCCTGGCGCACGGTCGAGGAGAGGCGCCCGGGCGCCAGCCCCGTTTCCTTGACCACGATCGACAGCGCGTCTTCCGCGGCCTTGCGCTGCTGCACCTCGAAGTCGGGCGGCACGTATTCGGCGAGCATCACCGGCGTGAGCGGCAGCACGTTGACCAGCCGGATCGTGCCGTCCGACGGACCCGCCATCATGAGGGCGCTGGCGATCGTCGGCTTGGCAAGCGACGGCTCCGCGAGATCGATCGGAACCAGAATCTTTCTGTACATGGCACCGTCCCTCTGCGTTGGCTTTTCCCGCATATTGCGCCTACGCCCATTGCTTGTCATCCCGGCCGAGCCTAAAGCGCGTTTACGCGCGTCTGCGACGCGCTATGGCGAGAGCCGGGATCCAGTAACCACTGGACAAGACGTTGGCGGCAGCACTGCCAAATCGGACCGCCGGTGATTACTGGGTCCCCGCTATCCGGGTCCCCACGAAAATCGCCGGCCGCAGCAGCGGAGCGACCATCGTCTTCCGTCGGCGATTTTCGTAGGTGCCCGGCGCGGGGACGACGGCGAGAGATGCCTCACACCTTGGCGGCGGCGAGGGAACGCGGCGTGACGAAGTGCACAATCCGCCCGGAGCGCGCGTGCAACTTGCGCCAATCCTCGCCGGCAAAATCGATCACCACCAGGCCCGAGGTCGGCAAGCCTTCGTTGAGCCGCTCGCGCGCCTCGACGTCGCCCGAGGCGATCAGGTTGCGCGCGACGTCATGCAGGCCGGGATTGTGGCCGATCACCATGAGCGTGCGCACCGCCGGCGCGGTCTCCTTGATGAGCGCGACGATCGCCGCGCGGCCGGCGTTGTAGAGGCGCTCCTCGAATTTTTCCCGCGGCCGCTCGGCAAGCTCGGCGACGACGCGCTCGCAAGTCTCGCGCGTGCGCACGGAGGGCGAGATCAGCACCAGGTCGGGGATCAGCCCATGCCGCGCGATATAGGCGCCGACCACCGGCGCGTCGCTCTTCCCGCGCGCGTTGAGATGGCGCTCGCGGTCGGCCTCGCCCGGCTCGGCCTTTTCCGACTTGGCGTGTCGCAACAGGATGAGGCGCATGGCAGCAGTGTAGCGCGTGCCTCATTCACCGTCATGGCCGGGCTTGTCCCGGCCATCCACGTCTTGTAGTCCCGAATAAAAGACGTGGATGCCCGGCACAAGGCCGGGCATGACGGACTGCAATGCAAGACTCCGTGAACGCAGCGGCATCCTCCTATCCGCCCACCTGGTACAGCGCGACCATGGTGCCGGCGGCGGTGCGCGCGCCGCTCTCCTACGATCTCGACGTCGACGTGTGCGTGATCGGCGGCGGACTCGCCGGGCTCACCGCCGCGCGCGAGCTCGCGCGCCGCGGCCGCTCGGTCGCGCTCATCGAAGCGCGCCGCATTGCCTGGGGCGCATCGGGCGCGAACGACGGATTCGTGCTGCCCGGCTTTGCCGAGTCGATGCAGGACGTGATCGACCGCGTCGGCTTCGATCATGCCAGGGAGCTATGGTCGCTCGCGGAAATGGGTTTCGAATACGTGCGCACGGCGGTCGCCGAGGCGCGTATCGAAGACCTCGATCCGACTCCCGGCTGGCTCAAGCCGTCGAAGGTCGACAAGGGCGACGAGCTCATCGACACGCTCGCGCTCTATGAGAAGCTCGGCTGCGAAGCCGAGGGCTGGCCGACCGAGCGCGTGCGCGCGGTGGTCAAGACCGACCACTACTTTCACGCGCTGCATCTGCCGCAGGCGTTTCACATCCATCCGCTCAACTATGCGCTGGGACTGGCGGCGGCCGCGGAGGCGAGCGGCGCGCGCATCTTCGAAGACACGACGGCGCTCGCGATCGACACCGAAGGCGTGCGCAAGCGCGTTGCTACCGGCGCGGGCCGGGTGCGCGCCGCGCATATCGTGCTCGCCTGTAGCGCGCATCTCGGCGCGTTGTTGCCGCGCATTGCCGGCACGCTCGTTCCCGCCTGGACGACCGTGATCACCACCGCGCCGCTCGGCGCGCGGCTTGCCGATGCGATCGCCTATCGCGGCGCGGTGAGCGACGGCGACCTCGCCAATTATCACTACCGCATCGTCCCCGGATCGTTGTCCGGGGCAGGCAACGGTGATCGCCTGCTGTGGTCGGGCAGCGCCAGCACGTGGCCGGTCGATGCGCAACGCATCGCACCCTCGCTGCAGGCGGCGATCGCCGAGACTTATCCGCAACTCGGCAAAGTACAGATCGAGCATGCCTGGTCGGCGCTGCTCGGCATCGCGCTCCACCGCATGCCGCAGATCGGCGAACTCGCGCCGGGGCTGTGGCTCGCCAGCGCGTTCGGCGGGCACGGCATCAACACGACCGCGATGGCGGGCACGATCATCGCGCGGGCGATCGCCGAGGCGGACGACACTTGGCGCTTGTTTGCGCCGTTCGAGCTGGTCTGGGCCGGCGGGCGGCTCGGCCGCGCCGCGATGCAGGTCTATTACTGGTGGATCGACGCGCGCGATCGTTTCAAGGCGAAGGAGGCGCGCACCCGCGAGCAGTACCACCGGCGCGCGTCGCAATTGGCGGGGTTGCGGGCGGCGGAAGCGCCGGCGCACGGCGAAGCCGAGTTGGGCGCAGTGGTGCCGCGCGAGCAGTTGCCACAGGAGCCGGCTGCCGCCGAGTTGCCGCGTGATCCGGTAGGCACTGAAGTAAGAGAAAGATAGGGTGTCGTCCCCGCGAAGGGCGCCGCAAAAATTCGCTACGCGAATTTTTGGGGACCCCGAAAGCGGGGACCCAGTAAACACCGGTCCCGCGATGTGGCACCGTCGCGAGTAACTTCGCGCTCAGTGGTTACTGGATTCCGGCTCTCGCTGCGCTCGCCGAGCGTGGCACGCAAGAGCAAATCAACGGCGGAAAAAAATAAATACTTGGCTGAAAAAACGAGCCGCCCGTGAGACAGCCTGCGGAGAAAGCTTTAAGCACGAAGCCGGTGGGATTGGGTTGGCTGGAGGGTCGGATGCATCCGATTGCCGAGACAATCCCGTGCGCGCTTGCGAAATGCGTGCGCGCCATCGTGCTGGTTACCCATTCATTCCATTGGCGCCAATTATTGACTCGTCATGCCCGGCCTTGTGCCGGGCATTCACGTCTCACTTTCGGTATAGCAGCGAGCAAGACGTGGATGCGCGGGCCAAGCCCGCGCATGACGGGGATAGATCTCGGATCATTCCGTTTGCGCCGTGCGTGCCGCATGCCGCTGCGCCGCGGCGGCGCCATCGCGGCGATCGCCGCCGCCGCGCTATTTGGGCCGGCGCAGCCGTCGCTGGCGGACTTCGTGCAGCAGGGCCCCAAGCTGGTCGGCACCGGCGCGGTTGGGTCGAACGTCGTGCAAGGCACCTCCGTCGCGGTTTCGGCCGACGGCAACACCGCCATCGTGGGCGGGCCGCAAGACGACACCAATCTTGCCGGGGCGGTGTGGGTGTACACCCGCAGCGGCGGGGTGTGGGCCCAGCAGGGCAGCAAGCTGGTCGGCACCGGCGCGGCTGGAGGCGCCCACCAGGGCAACTCCGTCGCGGTTTCGGCCGATGGCAACACCGCCATCGTGGGCGGGTCTGGCGATAGCAGTCAGGCCGGGGCGGCGTGGGTATACACCCGCAGCGGCGGCGTGTGGACCCAGCAGGGCGGCAAGCTGGTCGGCAGCGGCGCGGTTGGAAGCCTCGTCCATCAAGGCGCCTCCGCCGCGCTGTCCGCCGACGGCAATACCGCGCTCGTGGGTGGATGGGGCGACAACAGCAATGCCGGCGCGGCGTGGGTGTTCACCCGCAGCGGCGGGGTGTGGACCCAGCAGGGCAGCAAGCTGGTCGGCAGCGGCGCGGTTGGAAGCTTCGTCCAGCAAGGCGTCTCCGCCGCGCTGTCCGCCGACGGCAACACCGCGATCGTGGGCGGACAGACCGACAACAATGCTACCGGGGCGGCGTGGGTGTTCACCCGCAGCGGCGGCGTGTGGACCCAGCAGGGCAGCAAGCTGGTCGGCACCGGCGCGGCTGGAGGCGGCGCCCAGCAAGGCGCCTCCGTCGCGCTGTCCGACAACACCGCGATCGTGGGCGGAAATTCCGACAACCTTGGTGTCGGCGCGGCCTGGGTGTTCGTCCTGCCCAGCGCCGCACCGCGCACGGCCACCCACGACTTCAATGGTGACTGGATGAGCGACATCTTGTGGCGCGACGCAAACTCCAACGCCCTCGCAATGTGGATGCTGAGCGGCTTGCAGGTGTGGGGGACCGGCGGCTACGGCATCGTGGCCAGCAACTGGACCGTCATCGGCCAGCATGACTTCGACGGCGACGGATTCGCCGATCTCCTCTGGCGCGACGCCAATACCGGCTCGCTCGGGCTCTGGCTGCTCAACGGCTTCACGGTCGCGCAGACCG
>Ga0310916_10002008_pt1 | contig 12314 bp, 23 predicted proteins | sample GREbulkMGLF176_FD_203444 | JGI IMG/M metagenome (GOLD analysis project Ga0310916, IMG submission 203444) | Lab enrichment of tropical soil microbial communities from Luquillo Experimental Forest, Puerto Rico - GRE.bulkMG.LF176 | ecosystem: Environmental > Terrestrial > Soil > Tropical forest >...
TGCCCCCCCTCGCTTTTGTGGAGCGACAGCGCGACAGTCGCGGGCCTGGACAGCGAATTCGGTTGTGCAACCCCTAGTGCTTCGGCCCATCCGCCAACTCGCTTCACCGGCGCGCGGTCGGCATCGCCAGTAACGCTGATGGAGCCAAGTCGTCCGCCCGCTGCAACGGATACCACGACACAAACGTTGATATTCGAAACGACGGTTCGATCGCCAGCAGTTCTTGCGCGACGGCTCGCGCGCCAAGCTCGTCGCTCGACAGCGCGAGCGATGCAGCCAGCATCCGAAGGCAAGCGATGAAGCGCGGATTCGCGCGCTTGGACTTCCTCAGCCATGCAATTGCCTCATCGTATCTCCCGGCAACGAACCCGGCAATGCCGGCGATAATCCAAAAATAGAAGTTCAAAGGATCGAACGGATTCAGGCGCCAGACGTTCTGAAGGCGCCCCAGCGCTTCGTCCGCCCGACCGAGATACGCGAGCGTCAGAGCGCTTAAACCCCACGCGAACGCGGAGTTTTGGTTGATCGCCAGAGCCTCATCGAAAAGATCGATCGCGTCACGTGGGTTCCTTCCGAGAAAGGAAAGAGCGTGGCCACCGACGGCAAGAACGAATGCGTCCTCCCGGTCAAGTTCGATTGCACGCTGCGAAAGGGCGAGCGCGCGTGCTCTGTCTGCATCCGGGTTCAGAGACCAGCCCTCGCCGATGCGGAAATTGAGCCACCACGCGAGATAAGCATATGCCTGTGCATATGAAGGATCGAGCGCAACCGCGCGTTCAAGCAGCTCGCCCGCCACCTGGTAGCTCTCCGAGGTGAAAAGGTAAAGCAGAGCCATCGCCTTAAGGACGCAGTGGTAGGCGTCAAGGCTCTCGGTCGGGCGGTCGCCAATGCGCGCCGCCTCGACCGCGCGCACGCGCGGCTCGAGCGAGCCGAAAATGCTTGCAGTGATACGGTCCTGAAACTCGAACAATTCGTCGGTGGACCCCTCGAACCGCTCTGCCCATATCGGATGGTGCGCGACTACATCGGTCAGCTCAGTATTGATTCTTAGGCGGTCCCCCTGTCTTTGCACGCTCCCATCCAGAACGTAGCGAACATCGAGTTCGCTAGCGATTTGACGCAAATCCTTTTCTCCTCGGTCACGATAACGCAGCGTCGAACTGCGCGCGATAACATACAATCCACGACTGCGCGATAAACCGGTGATGATTTCATCCGTGATGCCGTCTCCGAAGTAGCTGTCGTCCTCAGTCCCCCCAATGGTTCGGAGTGGAAGCACCGCGACCGTCGGCCGTGACGACCACTGCAGGTAAGGTTGCACGATCAGGTCGCTTTTCCCACCTTCGACCCACTCCGCTGCATACACGCGAACCGGTCGATTGATATTCTTCATCGGTGGTGTGCCAAGATCATGGAACACCAACGGCAGCCTGTTCAGCACGTAATCACGCACCGCGGCCGTCACGACGATCTGTCCGGGCTCCGCGGCTTGATGAATGCGGGCGGCAATGTTGACGCCATCGCCCTGCAAAATCCCTTCATCGTCAATGACGTCCTCGACGTTGATGCCAATGCGAAGGTGCAGAGCGAAGGGATCAGCCCCGACTTGTCGGCTCTGTTGAGTGCGCTGAACGTCTGCTGCCCATCGCACTGCATTCACGACGCTCGGGAACTCCACCAGTACCGCATCTCCGGGCGTCTGGGTCACGCGCCCACCTTGCCGCTCCATGTGCGGCGCCATGATCTCCGTCCGCAGCATCTTCCAACGACGGAGCGTCTCGACCTCATTGAGGGCGATGAGGCGGGAAAAGCCGGCGACATCGGCAAAGGCGATGGCAGCGAGCCGCCTCCTTATCGTGGACGGGCTCTCAACGAGCCGCTCTGTTGTCAGCTCCATTTGGATCATGCGTTGTCGATCCTTGCCGTCCGGTCCAAAAGATCCTGCGGTGCCTCTTGCGCTTGCGGCCAACCCCGCAGTTGCCGGGCGCCAAACCATCATTGCTTTCGAGATAAGTGTATGTGAGCCGCCGCGAAATAGCCATCTGTGCGGTCGCCGGCGAGCAGAAGCCCAATGCCGGCACAGTGCTTCTCGAGGGCGACGACATTACCGTATCGTTTCCGAAAATTCAGTCCGGCGGGATTCGCGTGGTGGGGTAGACCAGAATGGCCGCGCCACGTCTGCATCGGGGTTTTGCCGAAGCACCGGCGTCCCTGATGTGGCCGTGCCTCGATCAGAGCCGCGACCCAAGGGCCACAGGTCGCGGTCATTGAGCGGATGGGCGGAGTGCATCTTGCTGAGGTCCGATATCATCGAGCTCGGCGCCGCTCACATAGCTGCCGACCGCCATGATGAGCCCGTTCCGGCGCCCGCGCGGCGTGAGAAAAACGTCGCGTTAACGTGCTGCGGCGCCGGCAGCGCAGATCGGCAGGCTGGCGGCGGCGCCTCTCCGCCCCCACTTGCTACTAAAGGCGGGGGCTGAATGTGAAGTAGCTCACATAGGCTTAAGATTGTGTCGTGCGAAATGTCTCCCATGGGGTGGACCCATGGAGACAGAACGCAAATGCCACGAAAAAAAGAAGTGACGATACCTCGCGAACCTGTGCCGGATCCCGACACAGCAGAGCAATTGATGGTAGCCGCCTGGCCTTATTGCGGGGTTATCCAGGACATCATCGACAGGCTCAACGAGACCGGCTCGAACACAGAACTGCGTCTGCTGGCGAACCGGCTGCAGCGCTTGGTCTTCAGAGCCACGCCAGTCTTCTCAGAAAGATAGAAGAGAGATTTTGGCCCCCTGAACTGTCCCTGTCGCGATCCAATGCCCTGCGTGATTTGTGCCTTGAGATAGTGACGGGGCGTCTAGTGAGAACTAGACTTCTTGTTGGTCCTTAGAGCCCCGGCACGTCCGGGGCTTTCTTTTGCCTCTGTGCATCGGCGGTAATCCCAAGACGGCTTCACGCCGCAATGTTTGCCCATGCAACCATTAGTAAGAGAAGCAGGATTGAATAGAGTGCCGCCCACACGATGTCCGAAGTCCACGGCCTCTCCTCTTTTGCTCCGTGGCTCATGATGTGCCCATCTCCTTAGCGAAAGGTGGCTAGGTCCTAGGCTTTTTGGGGCGCTTCACTCGTGCGGATCGAGCAACAACCCACTCAAGGCGATGAAAATAATGACGCCGATGATCGCCGCAAAGAATATGGCTGGGAAGGAAACGGTTGATTCCAGCATGCTCTCAGCGTGCTCTCTCCCGACGCCCCTACACAATGCAATAGTTTGTGCAAACCGCTGGTTTTGTTGGCAGCGTCTGGATGACGATAAGGCAGCCGATAGGACATGCGGGCCGTGCGCAGCTTTTGGGACGTCAGACCTTGTCCTCTTGGGCGAGGCCGTTCAGAAGCTCTCTTAGGGCTTTTTCGCCGGCAAGTTTCGCTGCGAACTCCGATTTGAAGCCGTCGCCGTTAAGTCTGATTCCAAGCGGTTTTGATTGCCTATGAATTTCCCACGACCATCGGCGCGGGAGTCCCCGGTGTTTAGTGGCTACGAAATAATCGTTTGAAAAGATACGGGTACGCCGCAACATGTGGACTAAATAAAGTTGGGCAACGGAGGTGTAGTTTGCCGGCACCACTTGGCTCCCCCGTTGGCCTTATCCATCGGTTAAAGGCAACGGTCGTTTTTTGGACGGGCCCTTACCGCGTCTTGCCTGATGTGTGCCTTCGGATAGTATCGGAGGGTCTGGGGGGTAGCTCATTTTCCCTCCAGATCACTAGATCACCTACCTAGAGCCCCGGTTTGAGAGACCGGGGCTTTCTTTGACGTACTTTCCGGACGACAGCCTCTGCCTTCGCCATCCAATCTGCTCTTACTGCCGCTTTCGTCTCAGCATCGACAAAGACGTGATCGAGGCGACCGGCGTCAATGGCGTTTAGCACGAAGACAATGTTTCCGATCTCGTGATCAAATTCACGCTCGCTTTTGCTTCGCGGCGGCAATCCATGTTTTGTGCGTCCCATCCTTACCTCTTCGTGCTCATGCGATATGCTCGCTCGCTGTGCGCACAATCGTCAGCACGTCACCCTCGTAGGCGTGGATCATACTCGACTGGGTGGCGGTAACTGACAAGTCCGAGTGTGGGCGATTGCTTGCTGTAGCGTTCCGTCGGCGCTGGTCTGGTTTTGGCCAGACCGGCAGCACGTTCGGCGGTGTCGGCAACGTGCTCGACGGCGGCTCAACGATGATGACAGGCCGGACGGCCTATTGCGCGTAGGCGCTGCCAGATCGCAACGCAACCTGCCTACACCTTCACAACCTGCGCGACCGCAACGCACAGCCTCGCATTCGGTTCCACCGCCGCCCTGAGGCGTGCCATGCGCCAAAGGACTCTTACGATTGCAACCGTAGTTCACGGCAAAAGTTTTGAACAGGCGACCAATTAGGGCTGGAGGCGGCCCCATGATGTCGGGGAGCGCGCCATGTCCGATGAGTTTGACAGTCCAGATCCAAGCAAGAAGGCCGGTGTGGAGGGCACGCTGAATAACGCAAAGCGGCCCTCAGATGACGTCGTGCAGAGAGCGCCGGTGAAGTGTCGATATACGAAAAGCGGCATTTGCGCAAACATCGCAGGCTTTTGCTTTTGCAGGCGGGCAAATTTCGCGCCGCCGAGCAGCCATGATGCCAGAACAAGAAAAAGCGGCGCTTGACCGGCTTAACGGCCCCGAGAAGCCGGAGCGCATTATGTCTGATGAGTTTGACGGCGTGGACGCGACCGAAAAGGCTGGCATTGGGACCGCGCTGAATAGGTGTCGCGCCCTCGCGGCCAAAATTGCCAACGAACTGCGTAACAAGAGGCCCGAGCACTTCGTTGATAAGTTGTCGCTGGCAGACGTTCACGCCTCCCTTGAGCGCGCTGCCGATGTCCTCAGCACGGTGAAGGGCTCGCGCCGACCTCGACGGCGGCGATGAAGTCGCGCAAGCTTGTCACGTCGCGCAGGCTCGCGCTGATGACCTCAAGGGGCGTGTGCTGGCAGCCTCGCCATCAGCAGGACGAGGAGGCCGCCGACGAAGACGCCAGCACAGGCGGCGCCGATGCAGAGCCATGTGCACATTGCTAACAACCATCCACCAAGGCTCCGCGTTGGCATTACCCAGTGGTTAAAGGCAACAGTGATTTTTTGGACGCGTGCCTTGCATGATTCTGACGCATATCGCGATCCGCGCCTTGTCTGATCTGTGCCTTGGGATAGTATTGGGGCGTCTAGGAAGCTAGACGTTCCTCAGTCGATGACCTAAAGCCCCGGCAAGCCCGGGGCTTTCTTTGTCTCTCTGTGCATCGCAGCCCTCGGCGAAGCGCGGCTATTGGCGCGGGCAGGCCCGCCACGGAGAGGAAGGGCCTGCCCACTTCGGCAGTTACAGGTCATGCTCTGTATCTGCCGCCCGAGCAACATGCCGTGCTTCAGCCTCCGCTGCTGTGATTGCTGTCACGGGTTACTCTTCGAGTAGCCCATTATTTTTTGAACGCCCACGTGCGCTCTTGGCAGCATCAGTAAGTCAAGTGGCTGGCAATATAGCGCGTCAGCAAGCGGGCCAAAGCGCTTCGCGGAGATTGCGTGGCGCCCACGCTCCCAATTCTGGATTGTTGTAATGGTCACGCCGACGGCTTTGGCGAGCTGGCGTTGCGTCAGACCGCGCCAACGGCGGACTTCTGCTAGCCGCGCTCCGATCTCCGCATCGATGTCTGCTTCAATGTGGAAGCTCAGCGTTGGCACGCCGGGGCGGAAGGGTCGTTGGCACAGATCGGCGAAGTCTCTCTTTCGTGCATCAGGTACCGAGTAACGGCGAAGAGCACGAGGAGGATAGCGATAACGGTCCAAAGATTGATGCGGGACATTAGGGAATGAAACCACGCTGGTTGGGGTCGAGAAAAGCCCCGCCCTTCCGGCCGAAGAGCGGGGCTGAGCCATACCAGTCTTACTTTGGATCACTCGCGGAAGGCTCACTGTCCTTCCGCACCGAAAACAACTCGGGGCGCGAGGATCTGGTTCCGGCTGCCAGAGAGGAAAGGCCCCGCCGAAGCGGGACGCTAGAAGTTTTCCAAAATTTGCGACTGGTTCCGCAGATGGAACTGGGCAAGGGTAGCCACGGGCGGCGGATGGGGAATCCCCGGCGGCAGTCGCGGCCAAGCTATGCCGCCGGGGACCCGGACGGTACTCGGGACCGACGGTCCGCGGGTCGCCCACCTCTTAGTCAGCCCACAGTCAAATTCAGTTCATCAGCCGGTCCAGCTCGACCGAACGCGCAAAAATTTCTCTGAAAATGCCAATAATGCACAATAACAGACCGATCCGGCGGTGAATGTGCTTACGCCAGGCGCGAGGGCGGCGCCGGCTTGAATTGAGCAGCCACCCTGCTGCACCCGGCTGAGTCAATTACCGCAAACCTATCATCGCCAGATGACGACGGCGGCCGCCAAAGAAACTGAGGCCACCACAAGGCCAAGGTAGACCCACCTTTTATACGCCTCGACGGTCTTGGGTATCGTGAACAGGTGGATGACGATCCACAGAGCCACCGCGAGACCTAACGCCAGCCTAATGAGGTCGCCGGGGGTCTCGTGTACGGACCAAAGGGTCTCGCTTTGGGGAGTGCTGACGCGCACCGTTATTGCCAGGAGCGCACCCACGAACAGCGCTCTGAGAATGATGGCTGAGAGTCGTAGGCCGATCGGGATTTGGGTGCTGCCGTCTTCGCCCATGGGGGAGATTTGTACAGCACCACTTGCTACCATTTTGCTACCCAATTAGACGGGACGCGACGGAACGGGCTGGTACGGCGACGTGATTGTGAGTGCGTTTTGGTTGACGCACGCGACAGAACTAGCCGGGATGGCCGAAGCCGAATTTGGAGACCGGTGCTTTCTTTGTCTCTCTGTGCATCTCAGTCGTCGGGCAGCCGCCGGTCCCAATCAGGACACTCTTGCCCGGAAATTAGGACAGGTGGGTGTCGTGGCGATCCCCACAACTTTCGTCCCTAAGGAGACTCAGCCCCGCCCTGGCGGGGCTCTCTTTGAGAATGAGCCCCGACGCGCGTCACTAGCCCGCGAAATCATGGGCATGGACCGGTGGCGGCATTTCCAGAATCGTATATAGATTCTAGTTATGAGCAACATTGTCTCGGGACGCCAAATTCGGGCCGCTCGTATGCTCGCCGGGCTCACGCAAGCCGATCTTGCCCGCGCAGCTGGGTGTCACCCTCGGTCGGTTCGATATTGGGAGAACAAGGGCAGCAACCCGCCGACCAATGTCGCCTCTACACTCGACAGCATCGAGCAGGCGCTCAATCGACATGGCGTAATTCCGTTTTCGACACCGACGCCAGGTGTCCGATGCTCTAATTGAAATGTTCACTATTTGCCGCTGATAGGCAATTTGACGGAAATCCAACGATGTTGACGCCTCCGTCGGAATGATAGGGCGCGGATTTATTAATTTGCCCCTGAGCGGCAAATCATAATTATCAGGAGAATTTCGATGGGCGCACAAGTCGAGCAGACGCGCAACATCGACATTCGGACGGCTTCAGCAAACTCGCGCTAAAGCCGCGCCGCATGTTTTTCGGCTGCCTATAGTGCAGAAAATCTGCTATAAAGTCAGAGCAACCACTTTGGAACATTCCGTACAATGCCGGCGCTTGATAATCCCCGCTGGGAACGCTTCGCTCAGGCTATTGTTGAGGGCTTAGCTAACGGCGACCGCAAGCCTTACAGCCAAGGCCGTGCCTACATCGCCGCCGGCTACACCGCTAAGGATGCTGGCGTCAAAGGCGGCTCGGCAGAGGTCTGTGCCGCTAGATTGCTCAAGAAAGTTCAACCCATATTGCAGCGCGTCAAAGAACTCCAAGCCGAAGCAAACAAGCGCCTCGAACCAGAACTAGATATCTCACGGCAGCGCATCGGCAAACGCCTCCACAAAGCTTCCCTACTCGCAGAAGAGCAGAAAAACCCAGCATCCATGGTTGCAGCAGAGCTTGGACTCGCAAAGGTATTCCACTCAATTCGAGAAACCGCCGAACCAACTCACATCGATTTCACCACCGCAAAGTCTATGACCGACATCGGCAGGAAGCTATTGCAGAGCGTGGGCTTCAAAGAGCCTGACGATATTTCGATCAGCGCGGCGATTGAGGCAAACGATGGATTTATTGCGCAGCTGATGCAAATCCGTGATAGAGCTCAGACGCTTACACTCGAGCATGAGGATTGATGGGTGGAGGATGTTTCCGCCTACAGGTTAGCTGCTTGGGTGATGAAAATCGCGGTTAAGCGTGAATCAGGCTGCCGCAAGCCGCGATATCGTCGCCTGCGAGACATTGAATGACCGCGCTACATCCGCCTGCGCTTCGCCATTGCCAAGGCGCTTTAGGGCTTCTTCCCGTTGGTGTGGCGTAAGAGCAGCGGGACGTCCGAAACGCACGCCACGGGCCTTGGCGCGCTTGCGGCCTTCCCCAGTACGCGCTCGGATCAACTCGCGCTCGAATTCGGCCAAGCCACCGAGAACCGTGAGCATCAGCCTGCCGTGCGGCGTGGTGGTGTCGGCCCAGGCGTCTTTCAGGCTGCGAAAACCGGCTTCACGCTCGCCAATTGTGGCCAGGACATTGAGCAGATCGCGTGTCGAGCGTGCCAGCCTATCGAGCCTTATCACGACCAACACATCGCCGGGCCCGAGCCTGCGTATTGCCTTGGTCAGCTCGGTGCGATCGGTCTTTGCACCGGAGACCTTCTCTTTGAACACCTTGGCGCAGCCTGCAGCCATCAACTCAGCTTCTTGTGCCGCGAGATCTTGGCCATTGGTTGAAACTCGCGCATAGCCGTATGTCGTCATATTCCTATCCTCTTTTGAAAGCGATCTTTGCATTGTAATCTATAACTGGAATCAATGCGACGAAAATCATACAGAACTTACAATTTGTGAATAGCTTTTGCTGTGGCAACCTTGTCGCGCGCGAAAGAAAGCATTTGGCCTCCGATCTTTTTCCTTTTTCTCTCTTTCTGCTTTTCCGATTCGGATTTCTGAAATCGGGTCCGGTGCAAACCGGTAGGCCCCCGCCGGGGAGAGGGGGGATGGGTGTCGGAGTCTTTGCGCGTCTTCAACACACGCCAGGAATCCGGCAATGGGGCCCGAGCTGAGAACTGGGTCTCGATCTGTGCCTCAATATGGGACCAGAATCCGAGACTGGGTCCCGCTTTCCCTGCGATTGCTGCTGGAAATGGGAGGTGTTTGTTATGAGCCCGGGCGGCCCAACCGGGGTGTAAGGTGCGATGGGCCGGGACTTGTCACCACGCGGTCTTGCTGGGCGCGACGGTGACCAACTGACCGACGCAGTAGCTTGCGTTGTTCGGTGGCCCCCGGAACACGGATTAGAAAAGAAAGCCCCGGGCGTGCCGGGGCTTTTAGAAACCAGATGAGGAACGTCTAGTCTCCTAGACGCCCCGATACTACCCCAAGGCCCAAAGCAGGCAAGGCGCGGATCGCGTGAGCGCCGCCGTGGGCCTATTGTTGTTGCGGTGGGCGGACGGGCGGCCACTTTGCGACAGCCTTGTCCATCTCCTCGGCGGTGAGCAGCGGCCCGATCGCCCCGGCTCTACAGCCAGCATCATAAAGGTGCGTACATTGGTCGTAAGGCCGAGTGGGCTCGGCAGGAGGCCGACTTCTATGCGGCCCAACGCGAGGGGCGTGTGCGCGGTGGGACCGATGTGCATGGCGAGTGACCTTCCCTCGCCTGAAAGGCGAGCCGACTGCTCGGTTTACGAGGATCGGCACGCGCGATTCCATAGGCAAGTTCGTTTGATGTTTATTGGTGCTCGCGTCCCGTAGCACCCCCTGCGACCCCCCGGGGGGTGGACTCGGGGGCCAAGGCTGTCCACGCCCCCCACCTCGATTTTATGATAGGTGGGGCGGAAATATTTTTTCCCAAAAATCCCGAGGGGACCGCCCGGGTGCTGTTCAGTGCGGTTTTGCACAGAATTCCACAGTCGATGGTGGTGGTCTACTAGCCTCATGGCCCCATAGGCCAATAGGCTCGAGCGCGATGTCGAGCTGCGCTGCTGCATTCGAGCTGCAACGGGGCACTGCGGGGAGTGCAGTAATGGTCTACTGGTTCATCGCCCGCAAGGACGGCGACTGAATGCGGCTCTATAGCCCGTCCCGGCAAAGCCGATGGCGTGCTTTGGTACGCTCTCCAACAATCGTGCGTTGAACGCACCTCCCAGGCCAAGAGCTGAGGTGGTACGATGAGTGAAGATGCGGTGCTGGTTATGCTAGCCGTCTCTTTCTTGTGTTTCATCACGTTCATCTTTCTGGAGGTCCAAAAAACGCTCCACCGGATACGCCTTGGAATCGAGAAAAATGGAGTCCTTTTGACATCGGTAAACGAAAAGCTGGACGGGTTAGCCACCTTGAACGACAAGCTGGGCAGCGTGAGCGAAAACTTATTCGACATCAGCGAGCGATTCGACGCTCCTGGAATCGCCAGAAAAAAGTCCGACAAGCGAACTCAGGAAATTAAGGCTCTATTGGATAGGCTTGCGTCAGATCTGCCTAAAACTACTAGGCCAATAGTCTATGAGCATGATGCCGGCATGCGCTGACTTTGGAAAATCTAAAGTCAGGGCAGCATCCACCGCTGCGGCAAATCCGGCTCTCGGTTCGTAGGCCAAAAAATTATTAGCTGTTCGGACCCTGGCGCCTCGGGTAGCAGCCGTGCTGCCCCTGCTGGCGCTCTTACACCTGCCCGCGGCGGCGGTTGCGGAACGCCCTTTGCAAGGCAGCGAGGCCGTCGTGGCTCAGCGTGGCGCGTAACGCGGCGGCGAGCAGCGCGACATCGCCCGGGTGCTCTGACTGCCGCGCAAGGATGTTGGCGACCCGGCGCGCAGCGGCCGGGCGCTTGGCGTGGCGCGCGCGATCGCGGATTTGGGTTCAACGCCCACCGGCTCCGCCACCATCGCGGCGACTGTCTTATGCGGCAGACGCGCACGCGCAGTCAATCGAGCCGCAGGAGACGCGGCGATGGGCATTCTCGGCGAATTCGCCCTTCACGATTGCGTCGAGATTGATGACGGTGGCTGGTACCTTTTCCCATCCTAACAGCTTGGCGGCCTTCGAGCCGCCGTTCGCCTGCCCTTCGCCTGCCCTCAGCCCCGACTGGAGGACCGGGGATGGCGCTTGCGAAGCAGAGGGGGTGAGAAGGTTCTCGGTCATTAGAAAGGCAACATATCACTAGCGGCGCTTTCTATCTTTGGCATTTCTCTTTCCAGAGAAGCCCTCAGATCGAAATAGCCATACACTTTGAACGGAAGTGAATATTCCGCCTCTTTGGAAAGCATGTAGAAGTCTTGCATACCGCCGACTGGTATAGCGCCATAGCCCATCACATTGTTGTCAACCGGTAAGGGCTGCTCTTTTATGATTGTCTCTCCCTCATGGGATTGATCGATATAGTCCTTCAACTGCCGTGCCTCATCTTCGGTAAATAACTCGTCGACAAATGCTTCGGCATAATAAATAGCGTAGGCTTTCGGATCATAGTCCTTGATGAGATCCGCATACGCTCGCTTGCCTTGTGGCTTTTCGTTGAACCAGTGAAACACAACATTCTTAAAGCCACTGTACTCTGGCGCGGTAGTCGAAACGCAGTAGAGCTTCATTTTCCATTCTCCTCTGTTGTGCCGTCGCGGACGGCGGTGTCTCACAATACCGTCATGTGGCGGGTCTATGAGATAACTGTTCCTAACCTTATGCGTATTAGATCGAGGTATTGACGGGGCGTTAGCGTCTCAGGATTCCGACTTGTGGCGGCATTTAGAGATTCACAGACCCTTTGAACCAACTCATTCTCTGGACACCCCTCCGCTCGAAGTCTGGCTGCCTCTTTGTGTATTTGTTCGCGCCGCTCCTGGTTTCTTTCTGCCGCGTATCGCTGGATTGTCCGAATGCTGACGTTCAGCGCTTGGGCCATCTCCCGTTGAGTTATCTTTGCTTCCGGCTTTTCAGCAGGCTTGCCGTGGCGATACCAACTCGCCCGACTCATGCCGATTGCTTCCCACTGGCGTCTCATTTTTCCGCCATCTGGCGGGTCATTGGGATTCATTGCCGCGCCCCTCGCTGTCGAACCAGGGGGCCTCGCAGCTTGAATGCAAGACAATGCCGTCGGGCCGATTGGGCCAGTTCCAAGGATTCAGGTCGCCGGGGGCGCCGCAGTTGTCGCAGAGCCGTGGCTGGCCATTGCTCTTTGGGGCACGCCGTAAGCAGTCGGGAAGCTC
>Ga0310916_10002015_pt1 | contig 12300 bp, 18 predicted proteins | sample GREbulkMGLF176_FD_203444 | JGI IMG/M metagenome (GOLD analysis project Ga0310916, IMG submission 203444) | Lab enrichment of tropical soil microbial communities from Luquillo Experimental Forest, Puerto Rico - GRE.bulkMG.LF176 | ecosystem: Environmental > Terrestrial > Soil > Tropical forest >...
AGTTGGACCACGGATTCATCCACTTCTTCCCACCTCTTCGGCAGGGTATTGGCCTGTTCGTCCGTCATGTTTTCGTTTTGCAGATACTCTTTGATGAGATCATATTTGGCGTTGTTGATCTGCACCAGCTCATTGACATACGCCTCGAAGGTCGGCCAGAACCAGCGCCCTTCGTCCGGGGTCAACTTCATATTGGCTGCGATAACTTTCTTTCGGTTGGATCGTAGGTCCAACCTCATCAATGCGATCTGTTCATCTAGCCCTGCACTGCTGGCAGCAGGCTGAGCGATTTGCTTTGCAGGCTGAGCGATTTGCTGAGCATCCTGAGCGACCGATACGTTAGAGAGCAAAAGAGACCCGCAAAACATCAAAGCGACTACTGAGATCTTCCGCAGCATGTTGACCTCCCGTTGCCCATCAATGAAACAAGGGCTCTCCTGCAACCCGCGCACCACACGTGCAAGCAGCGCAATTCCTATACCGTAGTTGATTTTCCATGGCGCCATTTTTGCTTCCTGTCGCACGGCATCGGTATCTTAGCGCAAGTGCTTGGTACGTCGGGAAATCGGAAAAGTAGGAACCAGTACCTACTTCGGTGGTAGCGCTTGTCGGGTTTGCGCCTTAATCCGGGCCTGGCCCCGAGCCATTCTGCTCGGCCATGCGTTCTCTGCATGTTGACTATGCGAATAATGCAGCACCTGCATCCTATCCCGCGACATCATACAACGCGTGCCCGTAGCACAAATCCACCGCTTCAGGAGCTATCGTGAAGCCCAATCGTTTCTTTGTTTCGATCTATTTGCCAACGATTTCAATCGCATTCGTTCTAGGCGCAATCACATTTGCAGTGGCCGTCACGTCGCTGAACGCACGCAAATCTCGGGGCCATCCGCCAGCCAACAAATTCCCGGCTTCCGACGCCGATAAGATCGCCGATGCTCTCCGCGCCGGTCCGACATTTATCACCAAGAACGCCACGATCCTCGATTGGCCAGCGACTCCCGGTGGCGAATATCGTTCCCTTCGGAAAGGCACGAGCGAATGGAGCTGCCTCCCCGCCTTTCCGGGGTACGACCACGACGAACCCGGCTGCTTCGATCCTGCTTTCATGAGTTGGGTCAAACAGAGTCTTGCTGGACAGGAACCTCGCATCGATCGCGTCGGCATAGCCTACATGTACGTTGGCGCCTGGGTTCCGAACATCAGTGGCAAAGCTCACTCCACCAAATCGGAATTTCACGTCGGCTCGCACATCATGATCGTCTCGCCCCACGAAAACCAAAAGGAACTCGAATCCTTCAGCCATGACGGCTCCGACGGCATGCCCTATGTCGCCCATCTTCCGCACGGGAAGGATCTCTATCTCGTGATGCCGTTCGAACAGGCGCACGACAGTGCAGTGAATTGATTTACGCTTTCACGCTGCGAGTACGGCCGGTTGCAACTCTTAGGTCGCGGTCGGGCCGTTTCAACGCCTCCCGCAACACTTCGACTGGCCGCGCGAACTGGTGCGAACCGGTATGGTGCACCACCCACAGCGAAATACGCGCGTCGAAATCTTTCGGTTGGATCGTCCGCAACGTCGCTGACAATTTAGATTTCTTTAGCACGTACGGCAAGAAGGCGCCGATGCCACGGCCGCCCTCGATCAGCGCAAGCTGCACGCTTGTCCCTGACGTTTCGAGAATGATGTTCAATACTAGCCCCGCTTTATCACACGCTGCTTCTAACGCTTGTCGTCCGCTACATCCAGGCGGATTCACGATCCACGGCTCGTTGGCCAATTCCGCTAGCCCCACTCGCTGTGGTAACCGGCTTTGCTTGGGAACTGCAAACACGATCCGATCCGTCCGAATCATCTGGCCTTCAATGCCGCTTGGCAGGCTATGCCCTTCTGGCAATAGAATCACTGCGGCATCGAGCTCCCGGCGTCGAATTCGTACAATTAGCCCAGCTGACTCTTCACCAATCGCATGCAGCCGCAACTGTGGAAACTCGTGTCGCAGCTTATCTAGGGGGGCCTCGAGAATCGAGTCCCCCAACGACGTGCTGAAACCTACTCGGAAATCCCCAGTCAACCGTTTCCCCGGTGTGACCGATGCGCGAAGCTGGTTTGCGCTAGCCAGGACTGTCTTCGCGTGCCCGTACGCTTCTTGCCCATAGGACGTCAACGCCATCGGCCGCGAGTCCCGATCAAACAGCTCCACCCCAAGATGACGTTCCAGGCTTTGCAGTCGCCGTGTGATCGCTGGCTGGCTTAAATGGAGACGGTTCGACGCCTTTGCAATCGACTGCGTCTCCGCCACCGCAACGAAAGCTTCAATGTCCGCAAAATTCATAACCGTCACCGCTTCCAGACTGAAATACTACATTTCCTAATTGGACACACGCTTGTCCAAGCTCTACGTAGTGCCCGTGTCGGGTGGTCCGTGGACACGCATTACCGACAACAACCACTGGGACGATAAGCCTCGCTGGTCTCCAGATGGCAGGACAGTTTATTTTGTTTCTCGGCGCGGCGGTTTCTTCAATGTAGGGCCCGTTGGGCTTTCGCTCACCCAGGACAAACTCGTGTTGACCCTGGAGGAACAGTCCGGCAGCATCTGGGTGCTCGACAATGTTGATCGGTAGTGCGTAGCTAACAAGCCTGCCTGAACTGCCAGTTGTCCTGGGTAAGTCCCGATTCTGTCCTGAGCGTCGTTTGCACTCTGTGCAGCAATCATGTTGAAGTTACGTAGTTACCTTGCTTGCAGAAGGTGATGTATGAAGACGATCATTGCACTAGCTTTGGCGCTGCAGGTTTCGGTCGTACTTATCGGTCAAAATGTCTCACCTTCTGCGACTTTTGCCGCTCCCCAAATCGTCGAAGTGCACAGCGGTGGCCTTCACCTCAAGGGGTATTTCTGGAAACCCGCTGGTCCAGGCCTGTTCCCGGCTATTTTGTTCCATCATGGTTCTGGCGCCGACGACCCACAGCATACGGCTGGCCGGACGATGGCCGAAGCCGCTTCCGATCTCGCTCCGGCATTTCTAAAACATGGCTACGCTTTCTTGTATCTTTGTCGGCGCGGCCAGGGTCTTTCCGCAGACCAAGGCCCGTTTACCCAGGACCTTCTGAAACAAGCGGAAGCTCAGGGTGCCGACGCGCGAAAGCAGTTACACTATCAATTGATCACGGGCAGCCAACTGGATGACGCTCTCGCAGGGTTGACGTTTTTGAAGGCAGCGCCGGATATAGATCCCAGACGAATTGCCATCGTCGGCCATTCTTTCGGCGGAATGCTCACGCTGCTTTCCGGCGATCATGACGGAACCATTCGCGCTGAAGTAGCCTTTGCTGCGGGCGCGAACTCCTGGCGAGCATCGCAAGAATTGCGGGACCGCACTCTGGCGGCAGTCGGGAAAACGGCCGCGCCTATCATGCTCGTGTATGCGGCCAATGACTTCGACACGACACCCGCAAAGGACATCTCTGCGGAACTCGATCGGCTCCATAAATCTCATTTGGTCAAAATCTATCCTGCGATCGGCAAGACCTCAGAGGATGGGCACAGTCTGCTCTACCTTGGCATCTCCGAATGGGAACCGGATGTTTTTCAGTTCTTGGACGAGAACGTCAAACACTGATTCCTCTCGTGTCTGAGTCTTGCGCTTGATGTCTTCACCAGGGTGCAGTTCAAAACCCTGGTCGGCTGTCATTTCTGCGGGTGTTTCTTGAGCAGCCCTTCTTCTCGCGCGCGAAGGCTGTCGAAGAGGCTTCGCCATCGATGGGTCTGACGCGGCCACTTTTGCAAAGGTCTCGAAATTCTCTCGTTGTTAGGTTGTTAGACAAAGGGGTTGGAGATTACAACCGTCCCGAATTGCTGCCCATCCTGAAAGTCTTCGCTGTAAAGAACGTCACATTGACCTTCGATCGCCGAAGCGACGATCAGCGAATCGTACCAAGCCAGTCGAAACCTGGCTCCAATCCGCAGCGCCTCTCCATACAAGGCTGGCGAGGAGTGCACCGACAGAAGCGGACGAAACGTCGTCGACAAATATTGTTCGGCGTCTGCACTGCTCATAGGTTTCGCAAAACGGCGCAAGGCAACATTAAAGAACTCTTGCACCACTTGATAGCTAACGATGCCTCCGCGCGTCTCGATTGCACTCTTGATTAGCCTCGCGGATTGCGCAGCCTTCTTCGGCGAGCCTGCGTCGAAGGAATATACGAAGACATTTGTGTCGAGAAAGAATCTACCGCTCATTCATCTCGTCTCGGGTGAAGCGCCGCCCCGCTTGCACATGCTTCAAGCGTTTCATCAGAGCTTCGAACTCCTGCACGCCGCCGGTTTGTGCAGTAACCTGTTCCAGCCATTCGCGGAACATGGCATTCAGCGTCTTATGCTGGGATTTGGCTAACAACCGCGCCTGCTCGATCAGGTGCTCATCCGCGCTCAAGGTAATGTTCTTCATACGTGAGTAGTGTACACGATACTCGTGTAACCAACAAGTACTGAAAAGCATGCCAAGGCTTTCGGCTCTCTCGGGTTTCGTGGGAAAGATTTGGGAAAGAACTCAAACCTTGAAAAACCATGTAAGTCGCAAAGAATCAACGGGCCGTATGTTCGACTACGTGCTCATAACCCGAAGGTCGTCAGTTCAAATCTGACCCCCGCAACCATTTCTTAGTTGATATAAAACGGCTTAGGAGGCTCCACTTCTGAGCCGTTTTGCTTTTTGCGTCCAATTGCGTCCAAAACTCCCCATACTGCGTTGCCAAGTTGCGCCGCGATCCGCTTCCCCGTCCTCGCTAATCACATGAGTGTAGATTGTCTCTGTGACCGGCGAGCCGTCAGCGTGGCCGAGTCTCTGCTGGCGCAATTTCTGCGAAGCTCCGAAACTGCTCATGAGGGTGGCGTTCGCGTGACGGAAGGCATGGAAGCCATTGCCCAGCTGCACCGGTATATTGAGTGCGTGAAGCAACGGCCTGAACTTTCGATAGGCCATCGGCCGGCCGATCAGACTGTGGGCAGTCGGCGAAGGCTAGGGTGCGACTATTCAACACCTTCAGGAAACCCTTCGGACCGCCGCGGTGCTGCAGGTACGGCCAGCCGTTCTCTTCCTGCGATGCCATGTAGAAGGAGTCGCGCTCGCCTATGAACTCGATTTCGTCGGAGCCGAATTCGTCGTTGGGAGGTCCCCGTTCCGCCATTCTTTCGTATTGCCGCCGCGAACCATAGCGTTCCAAAGGTTTGCTCCACGAAGTGTGAACAGCTCAGAGCACAGGTCGCGGCACTGCCATTGCTGAGCCGACACGATCAACGATAAACCTACGGCTGTTTTTACCGTGACGCCGTGCTTAACTTTTCCCGTCGGTTGTGTCGATGGACGCTAGAGCTTTCCTCGCATCGCGGGAGAAGAGAAAGTATTTCCCCGGGCGTTCGGTCCCTATTTGTTTCATTCGATCATAAGCAGCGTCGAAGCCTTCGACTGATTCCAACCAAGTTACATCGTCCTCCCCGAAGGAACCAGAAAAGATACCGTATTGTGCGGCCACAGAGCTCCTATCTGCGCGGAAACAAATTCGATGAGTCGGATGCAACTTGGTTGCGCGAGCGGCTCAGACGTGTATGAAAATCGCTATATTTTCGTAGACTAGTCGCCGCCCCGTTCTCAAATAAGGGATAAGTGCGCCATCGATGTTCCATCCACTGCGACTGCGATGGTCGGGTGCAGTTCCGTATCCGCCAACCTGATGAGGATGCGCTGCTCGGGCCACGATTATAAGTCTCGAAGCTGAGCTTCGATCTGAGGACCAAGGCCGGTGTCTTTCAGCGCTCGGGCATACTCTTCACCTGACATCTTTCGAATATCGGCCCAACTGATCTTCTTCACTGTTTTTTTTTCAACGAGCGCGATCCTCATCGCCCTTGCCGGTCTTAAAGCTTCACCACCTTTTCTCGGTTCCACACCGCGAGGTTGGATAGCGTCCTGCAACAGCAGGGACAGATGGCCGCTGGCTTTTAGCGCAAAACCTCGTATCGGTACGTCGTAGGGCTGGCACCGCAGATCTGGCGGAACACTCGTGCAAGTGCTGCTGCGTCTTGAATCCGCACGCTACAGCGACATCAAGAACCCGCATTTCCGCTTCGTGCAACATCTCCTTGGCATGCTCTACCCTTTGGCGTAATAGAAACTGGTGCGGGCTCTCACCTGTAGATATTCGAAACAGATCCAGTCTCCCGCTCGCATGGCCGCTTTTGCAATCGCGACTCCAAGCCCGCGGCTCGCTCCCTTGATAAACCATGTTTTAGGCATTGGGGTTTCTCCTCGTCAGATTAGTAAAGAAATTTAGGGTAGGAACTTGTAACCAGCGTTATGCACAGTATGAAAGTGCTTGGGATGCGCCGGCTGTGTCTCTAGTTTTTTCCGCAACCTGAGAATATGGTTATCGACAGTTCGGGTACACGGATAGTTTTCGTATCCCCACACTTCATTGAGTAGTTCGTCTCGTGAGATGACCCTTCGGGAGTTTTTGATCAGATATGCGAGAGCTTTGAATTCCTTATTTGTCAGAGTAACTGGGCGACCGTTGCGATGAATTTCCATTGTAGAAAAACAGACGGTTACTCCCCCAAACTCAAAGGTGTCTGCGGCGGTGGGATTTCTAAACCATGCCTTCGCTGCGTCCAGCGGTGAGGGGACATTCCTCGCATCGGAGTGGCGAGCGGCGGACTTATTTGGCCCGGCCTTTTTCTGGGCCGTCTTATCATAAACAGCGTATTTTGGAACAAGCACGATCACTGGCAAGAAACGCGACAGCCTTCGAAACTCTTCCGGAACGCTCGAGACCTGCACGGGAGCGAGGTCCTCATTGAGGAAATGCGTCGAGCTTAGATTGCGCTGATCCTGGGCAAGTCTAAAAGGAGCAATTCCGGGCTTGATTGCTGCTGGCATAGTAACACCTCTTGGCTCAATTAGCGCTCGCCCGAACGGATCTGCCGACACTCTGTAGTAGCGACATACGATGCAGGCCAACTCTCGCGTGAAACATCTGCGCGTTTACTGCTGCGGTCGAGATCCCCAGAATCTGAGCGGTTTCTCTGAGTGAGTGTTCCTGCAATTGGTGGAGCTCCACGACCCTTCTAGCTTTTGGCCGTAGACCCAAAATGGCCACATTCAGAATCTCTCTGCGTTCACGAAGGCGGTACGTTTCTTCTGGATCCGGAGCGTCATCTGGAATCTCACTATACCGTTCGAGTTCGCCACGCGGATTTGGTTCCTTCACGGAAACTTCTCGTTTCCAATGGTTTGTACGAAGCTTGGACAGCGCCGCATTGATGGCGATGCTTGTCAGCCAGTTGGCAAACCGCGATCTTTGATCGAAATCCTTGACATGGGTAAAGGCGTTCAGAAGACAATCTTGCAGTGCGTCTTCCGCATCTTCGCGATTTCGCATGATCCGATGGATAACACGGAAGGCCCTTTTGACATAGCGCTCGCAAAGCTCTCCGAAGGGGGCTTTTCTGCCAGTCTTGGCGGCTGCTATCAACTGCTCCTCGCTCCACGCTCGAAGATCTCTGACCGCTGAGGTATCACTCTGCGCCGAGAAAAATGTAGTCATCACCACAATTGATTTCCTCCTTTAAACCTGAGCCGCGCTTTCCTCAATTTTTTTCTCTGTCTATCCACTCGCGGACGTACCTCGGACAATTCTCAAGCTTCATCCCATCCCTCTCGCAACTCCTTAGAAACTTCACCGCGTCGCGATCCACCAACCTCACCTCCTGCAGGTCGAGGATGATGCTTAGGTAGTCCGTATCGAAATGCTCCTTGAGCTCCGCGACCTGCTCCGCCCTCATACGCCCGCTTAGGGTAAAAACGGTGAATCCCTGCCGCGCTGATTTCTCGATCCTCAAGGTCATCGTTAGATTGTTTGGTTAGATTGTTTGGCTCAGTCGGCCATGGCGTTAGCTGCATTGGTGCCATCGTGGCTCTCGGTTAACGAAGGTGCAACGCGAAGGCCACATGCAAGCCACTGAAACAGAAGGGTTAGAAGGGAAATTGGATGACGAAAATTCGGGAACTGCCGGCTTTTCGGGAGTCGAAAAGGAGTGCCGGCTATCGCTCTGCGAAAAACTTGTGCTTCTTGATCTTCAGCTGCTTGATTTTTGAGTCCAGCGGCGAACGGGGAATTCCGAGTTTCGCTGCTGCACCTTCTGGGTCCGCGACTTTCCCTCTACTTTCCGCTAAAACAGACTCAATAATCTCTTTATCCCGATTCTAGAGGGTGTCTGGTAACGGCCCCCTAATTCCTGCCGGGGTGGCTGGACGGGTTCCAGGCCAGGCCTTTTCGATCCAAAACATATCGCCGCCGCACAAGATCACTGATCTTTCAACGATGTTTTGCAGCTCACGGATATTTCCCGGCCAAGGATATGATTGGCACAGCTCTAGCGTAGTCTTGTTGATTTTGCTAATTTGCTTCCCGGCTTTCTCTGCGTAGCGTTTAACGAAGTACTCCAACATCGCAATGTCCTCCTTCCGTTTGCGCAGAGGAGGCACCAGGTAAGATAGTTTTCAAACACAGAAGCTCCGAAGCAACTCAAGGGCCTGACTCCGGCGTTTTGTTTCTCGCCCAAGCGGAGCGAGGGGGGCAGTTAAGGGGGGCCCTCAAAAGGTTAAGTGATTGTGATACCGAGCCTTAGCTTAGATTTTTCCTCGTTCGCAACGAGGAAGTGCTAGACTAAGCCGCACTTTCCACAATTGGAATTTCGAAGCAGATGGTAGGTGCAATCGGCAGGTTGCTCACCCCCGCAACCAATTCTCGTAGATGTTTTGCGAAAGCCGGATGCTCCATCCGGCTTTCGGCGTCATGAGCCAGGAAGATTTGATCTTTTTTCTCGGGAATGCGCAAACGGGCGAGATTCGTGAGCAGCAAGTCCTCAGTTCCCTTTCCAATGTCAGAGAAAGCGCTCTACCCTTACTCTGGCACTTCAACGAAAAGCGCGTTAGGACGTAGCCGCCCGGCGGCGGACGCTACGCATGACGAACGGAGCAGTGATCGCCCAGCCGTTTTGATATAAGTGTGGGTCACGTTTGAAGAGGAGGTGCCCCAGTGACCCCGCCGGCGCTCGAGATTGCCGATCTCATCCGCACTGCTGGAGCTGCCTTCATCGAGCGAAACCGTCAGTGGATTCGCTGGAAGCACGTCAAGGTATTGCTGGCCATTATCCGCTGTCGTACTGCCGCACTCGGTGGGCATCTCGATGAGTGCATGCGCTGCGGACATCATGCCCCCATCTCGTACAACAGCTGCCGTGATCGTCACTGTCCAAAGTGTCAGATCGCAGCTCGGGAACGGTGGATCGCCGCCCGTCAGCGAGAACTGCTCCCCACGCGCTACCTGCACGTGGTCTTCACACTCCCCCGCCACCTGGCTCCGCTGTTGCTGCACAACAAAAAGGTCCTCTACGATCTCTTGTTTCGTACCACCGCGGAAACACTTCTCGAAGTGGCTCGCGATCCGAGACACCTCGGTGCAGAGATTGGTTTCTTCAGCGTGCTGCACACCTGGAATCAAAAACTCAGGCTCCATCCGCATCTCCATATCATCATTCCCGCCGGCGGCCTCTCACCCGATCACACCCGCTGGGTTTGCTCGCGGGACAACTACTTCCTGCCCAAGCCGGTTTTGCGTAAGGTCTTTCGCGGCAAGTTCGTCGCAGCTCTCCGCCAAGCCTTCCAGAATGGCGAGCTTCGCTTCCCCGAAAAGTTAAAACTCCTCGCGCAACCCAAGATCTTCGCAGCCTGGCTACGGCCGCTGTTTCGACAACACTGGGTGGTGTATTTGAAACGCCCGTTCGGTGGTCCTGAATATGTCCTGCAATATCTCGGCCGCTACACTCATCGCGTAGCCATCTCCAACCATCGCCTAGTCTCCTTTGCCGATGGCCAAGTCACCTTTCGCTGGCGCGATTCCGCTCACCACAACGAACAGAAGCTCACCAGCTTGTCTCACGATAAATTCTTGTGCCGCTTCCTGCTGCACCTACTTCCGCAAGGCTTCGTGCGCATCCGGCATTTTGGTTTTCTAGCCTGTCGAAAGCGCGCTACGACCTTGCCCCTGTGCTTCCAGTTGTTGGGCGCACGAGAAGAACCGCCTGCCGAAAAACACGCTCCCTCCTCCGAGGACGCTCCTGATCTTTATCGCTGCCCCAAGTGTGGTGGACCGATGAAGGTGATCGAACGGCTCACTGCTGCCGAAATCTTATTTCGCTCTCCTCCCAGAATGCAGCCAGCCGCATGAACTCAGCCCCCTCCATCCAACTCTCCCGCGCGTGGCTTCGCGCTTTGTACCTTTCCGCCTCGCTGCGAAACAAATTCTTGCGGGCAGCCTCTTCAACATCAGTTCTGCTGATCCGTGCTCGCCTTTGCCAGTTTCTCGGCTCGCGGCGTGAGCGGCTGTGCTCCACAATGGAGCTTCGCCACGGCTTACACCGATCCTTTCCCACAATTGAATTTGCATAGTGCCCGCGTCCTCCGCAAACCCGGGCGGCCACCTCCAAACGGCTTTACCGAACGCGCGTGGAACTCCTTCTCCCCGTTCACTCCCCAGCCAAAACGCGCCTCCGGTAAAGCTCTAGCGTTAATCAGGATTCCGAGCCCCTTCGCCTCCCAGCGTGCTCGATTTGCGCGTTGATCTCTGCTCCGGTAAGACACGCTAGCCCGGTCACATAGAGCCAGACCAAAAGGATCATTACCGCGCCCAATGAACCGTACGAGACGCTGTAATTGTTAAAAAAATGGAGGTATATGCGGAATCCAAACGAAGCTCCCAGCCATATAAACGCGCCAAACGCTCCGCCAGGTGTAAACCAGTGCCAGCGACGACGCTCTTTTAAATCTGGACCGTAGTAATAAACCAGCGAACACGACAGGGCAACGAAGAAGATAGCAGCCGGCCACTGCGTGGCCCTCCAAACGAGGACCACCAATGGATGCAGTCGAAGTCCTGCCCCTAACCAACCCACAAAACGGCTACCTACCAGCACCATAAACAATGCAGTAACAAGCAGGATCGAGATCAGCAAACTCAGTCCGAGTGCTATTGCGCGAACTTTCAAGCAAGACCGAGCCTCGCGGACATGATGCGCCGCGTTCAGGGCTGAAATCATCGAACATATGCTGCTGGAGACACACCATAGGGCTGAAACCACGCCAAAGGTCAGTTTTCCATGACTAGCGTGTGCCGCTATTTCGACAGCCACTCCTCTCAAAAGTTGGAACGCAGCTGGTGGAAGAAAATCTGCGAAATAAGAAAGCAAATTATTTTGAAGTTCCACACTGTGAGAGACGAATAGGCCAAACAACGTCATCATAAAGAAAATCAGTGGAAAAAGAGCGAATAAGAAATAGAAGGCCAGCTCGGCTGCTCGCCCGAAGACGTTATTTGCGATGATCTGCTCGAAAACGGCGCGACCCAATTGCCAAGAAGTCAGACCTCCCAGATTCCAAAAAGATTTGGTTGCGGGGGAGGGTGCGCCTGTCATTATTTTCAGAGGTTCTTTCCGTATTCTACATTCTTTCGTGTGCTATGTGGTCTCGCCGAATACGTTTGTCATTGCAGGGACGGCACGTTTTAGTGCCGGAAGCGGCGGCAGGAGGTCTAGTTGCTGGATGTTTTTCGGCGGGAACTACCCAGCTGGGAATCTCGGCTAGCCGTAGCGGGATTGCTAAAAGCCTGGAAACTACCTGGCGTCCAGAACTCATCTTTGTTTTGCCAGCAGGAATTCGAGATGTATGACATCTACCAGCGACGGATTGCCGAGTGCGACGAGCAGCTGCAAAATCACCTGGCTCGTTTTGCTGACACGGTCCCGCCTCCAGGGAAGCAAGACCTACCTCCGAAAAAGAAAAAGAAGCAAAACAAGAATAAACCCACTTCCATCTCGCCAAGGAAGTACAGCGCATCACTGGAGTGGATCTAACACATCAACGCCGTCGATGCGCGTCGTCCAGTTCGCTTGTCCGGGAACGTCGTTTATCAAGACTTGACATAACAGCTGGAGAGGGAGCACAAAAGAGAACCTCGGGGGAAGTAATCTCCGCCTTCGTTGAAGTTCTCGCAATCACGCCACGGAGTCTGACTGACGAGGAGAAAATCACATGAGCACCATTACTGTTAAAGATGGCACTACGATTTACTACAAAGACTGGGGATCTGGGCAGCCGATTGTTTTCTCGCACGGATGGCCGCTGAGTTCAGACGACTGGGACGCGCAAATGCTGTTCTTTTTGCAGCACGGCTATCGCGTC
>Ga0310916_10002018_pt1 | contig 12289 bp, 16 predicted proteins | sample GREbulkMGLF176_FD_203444 | JGI IMG/M metagenome (GOLD analysis project Ga0310916, IMG submission 203444) | Lab enrichment of tropical soil microbial communities from Luquillo Experimental Forest, Puerto Rico - GRE.bulkMG.LF176 | ecosystem: Environmental > Terrestrial > Soil > Tropical forest >...
AGTCGCGTAGCCCGTCTCGCCCTTGAACAAGGTTTCGATCCGCTCAGCCGACACGCTTGTGTGCGCTGCCATGATCCTCGACGCAAGCGCACGCAGCGCTCCATAGCGTTCGCGGTCGTAGGGATCGCGAACAAAGGCCAGACCGGTCTGGGCAATCGCTTGGAGTTCGCGCGTCCATGTAAGCCAGTCAGGTTCAGTGGTCATTGCGTTCAATCCTAATCAACATCTTGTAGGTCGGCGGCTCGCCCATAATCCGGTAAATGTCGCATACCTGATTATCGGGAAAGTCACCGCTCTTGCAAAACTTAAGGATTTCGAACCACTGACCGTAGCCTGAGAATCCAACGGGTTAGCCGATGCAGAACACCGGTGCGAATGTCCGAAACCCTAACCGACTGCGGTCCACCCTTTATCGTGCACAAATCGGCAGCAGTTGGGTGGTGAGCGGTCCTTCGCCTCGACCCATGGGGGGTGGCAAGGTGTGCCGTTTCCGGCCGTTAGAAGGGAGTGAGGCGGCAACACCGCGCTCGATCTCGACCTCCTCCGCTAGCTCGGCCATGATACAGCTCGGGTGATCTCGATAAGGCGACCGAATGACCGCTCGCTGGCTGTTTCGCGTGGCTCTTCTGATCAGCCTTGCCGCTGCGGCCGCGAATGCGGACGAGGTGCCGGCGCGCGTCTTCCATATCGGCATCGTTTCCGGAACCCCACGCTCGCACCCCGCGCACATCGCCTTTGAAGATCGGCTGCGCGAGCTGGGCTATGTCGAAGGCCGCAACCTGACTATTGACTTCGTCCAGAACAATGATCTGGACCGGTTGGCGGTGGCGGTGGGCGAGTTTGCTCGCCGCGGCGTCGATGTAATCGTAACCGGCGGCCAAGATGCCGTGTTGAAGGCCGCAATCACGGTTACGGCGGCCCGGGCCACCCCGGTCGTGTTCAGGGCAGTCGATGAGGACCCGCTGGCAAAAGGATACATCGCCAGCCTTTCCCATCCGGGCGGCAACCTGACCGGGGTGCTCTTTGAACAACCGGAGTTGAACGCGAAGCGGTTGGATCTGCTGATGCAAGCGGTCCCTCACATCGCGCGGATCGTTCTGCTGTACGACGTGGCTGGAGCCGAGCAGCGAGAGGCTGTATCGAAGGCCGCATCTGTGCTCGGCGTTCCGCTCGATGCGATCGAGCTGCACAGCCCCCCGTATGACTACGAGCAAGCCTTGGCGGAGACCGATGGCGCGCGCGGTGATGCGCTGATCACGACGAGCTCGCCGTTTCACCGGGACTCGGCGCTCGTCGAGGCGGCATTGCGCCACGGTTTGCCGTATATCGGGCCTAACGATGCTTTGATGTCCTACGGCCCGAGTCTTCGCGACATGTTCCGGATCTCGGCCGACTACGTCGACAAGATCTTGAAGGGCGCCAAACCGGCCGACCTGCCGGTGCAACAGCCGACCAAGTTCAAACTGGTCGTCAACCTCAAGACCGCCAAAGCGCTAGGGCTGACGATTCCGCCCTCGGTCCTCGCCCGCGCCGACGAGGTCATCGAATAGCAGCCGCATTCAGAGTGAATGGCCGTTCGTTTTGCGCCCGAAGCGCCCCAACCAGTTCGGGGCAATGGCCACTGTGGGGCACGGGCCGGCATTGCTATCGATGGAAGCGAACGGCGGCTTAGGGTCGATTTGACTCGTTGGCCCTGGGATTACCCAACGTCTGGTTTCTGGCGCTAAAGCGTCATTCCGCACGCAGTCTGCGCGTGGTTAGCCCAGCACGCGCGATAGCTTTTCGATGCGGCCCGCAATCTCTCGCACACGCAACGCTCGCTCCGGTTTTTCCCGTACCGGGCTATGCCGATGGCCCGACGCCGTATTTCTGCGCTTACTCAGCGGGTCCGGCTCCGCTGCGGCATCGCCGAGCGTAATCTGAGGGCCCGTGTCGGATTTCACCGGTAGGCGGCCGAATGCGGTGGCCGTAACCATGAACGGTTGAAGAGGTCACCCCGCCCCTCTTTCTGCGAGTAGTCGGGGTTTTTGATCTTGAGCCATCGGACGCGCGGGTCATAGGGATCGCCGTGACGCTTTGCCACGATCCCCTCAAGGTCGTTCGTGCACATCAGCTCGAAAAGCTCGCGCCCCCTACCCTCGACAGAGAGCGCCTCAGAAACAATTGGCGATCCCTCTGGAACAATGCCCTGCAGGCTCTGGCGACGCTCGGTGAGCGGCCGAGTGCGCAAGTCAGTGCCGTTCAGCCAGAGGAGATCGAAAGCGACGTAACAAGGGCTCCGCGTACCGCGGAGAAGCTCGTAGAACTGTGGTCTGCCGGTCTCGTCGGCCGCGATCACCTCTCCGTCGATTAAGACGTCGTCGACATCGAACACGGCCGCAAGCTCGGTAGCGAGCGCATCGAAACGGCTAAGGGCGTTGCCGTTGCGCGACATGAAGTGACATCGACCCCGCTCGATGTAGCACAGCGCACGAAATCCGTCATATTTGAAGTCGAAGACCCAGTCGGGGTGATCGAACGGCTCCCTTCTCCAGCTCGGGATGATCGGTTGTACGCGGGGAAGTGTCACCCCGCGGATATGGCGCGACCGGCTGATTTTGTCCAATGTCCGCCAGCGCAGCGAGCCGGCACATGCTCCACATCAGCAGCAGGCCGATGGAAGGGGAGGCTCTAAGCCAGCTGGGGGGTCGCCTTCGCGACCTTCCGTTGCTGCTCGGCGGGGCGGCCTCGGAAAAAGAGTGGCCGCCTGGCTGGCGGCCGAAGTTGGAGAAGACATGCATGGAAGTCCAGCAGCGGCTGCAATATCCGCCACTGAGTATCTGCTCGTTCCGAAGTAACAGCGCTGAGCAGATACGCCTATTGTAATACGTGCGCTAAACCCGGGTCGATACATTACTTCGACGTACTCCCTTTGAGCTCTGACCAAGCGCTTTCGCGCATCAGAAAGGTTAAGGCCGTCGGCCTGGGACGCTCTCAGCGGAGACCGGGGAATAGGTTTGCCTCATCGCCGTCGGCAATTTCTCGCGACCCTCCCGCACGTGGCTCGGTTTTCCCCGTACCGGGCTATGCCGATGGCGCGGCGCTTTCCGGGCCACTTGCCCCATCGAGCCGTCGCGCCGGTGTTGCGCACGCGGGTGCGTTAGCGCCCAGCGACGCACACCTGAGCCGCATGACCTCGGCCGCGACAGCCCCACGAGTATTCGTGCACGGCGACAATTTTGGGTTACGGTAAGAGCGCGGCATTGACCGCGTCGGAGAGGCCAGCGTGGACATTGCGGCATGGCTCCGCGGTCTCGGGCTCGAGCAATACGGGCCGGCGTTCCGCGCAAACGAGATCGACGAAGGGGTGCTGCCCAGCCTGACGTCCGAGGATCTCAGGGAGATGGGCGTGGTACCGATCGGCCATCGTCGGCGGCTGCTCGACGCTATCGCTGCATTCGGCATCAAGGCTCCCGTCATCGCCGAGACGATGGTATCGCGCGAAACACGGGCCCCAGCCAATGCTGAACGCCGGCAGCTGACGGTGATGTTCTGCGATCTGGTCGGCTCGACGCCACTGTCCGCTCGGCTCGATCCCGAGGATCTGCGCGGGATCATCGGCGCCTACCATCGCTGCGTTACCGAGATTGTCGAGGGCTTTGGCGGCTTTGTCGCCCGTTACGTGGGCGACGGTGTCCTGGTTTATTTCGGCTATCCGCAAGCGCACGAGGACGACGCCGAGCGCGCCACGCGGTGCGGGCTGGCGCTGGCCGATCGGGTGCCGCAGCTGGCTCAGCGCGAAGAGCTCCACGCGCGGGTCGGGATTGCCACCGGGCTGGTTGTCGTCGGTGGCGAGGTTGTCGAACACGATGTCGCCGGCGATACGCCCAATCTCGCCGCACGCCTGCAGGCCGTGGCCGAGCCCGACACCGTTGTGATCGCCGCCAGCACCCGCCGGCTGAGCGGCGATCTTTTCGAATACCGAGATCTCGGCGAGATCGAACTCAAAGGCATTGCCGGACCGGTATTGGCATGGCAGGCGTTGCGCCCGAGCGCCGTCGAGAGCCGGTTCGAGGCCTTGCGCGGAGCAGCGCTGAGCCCGCTTGTCGGCCGCGACGAGGAACTCGAACTGCTGCTGCGCCGTTGGGCGCGCGCGAATGGAGGTGATGGCCAGGTCGTGCTTGTTTCCGGCGAACCCGGCATCGGCAAGTCGCGGATCGTCGCGGCATTGGCGGAGCGCCTCCACGCGGAGCCACATACCCGCCTGAGATACTTCTGCTCGCCCTACCACCAGGACAGTGCGCTGTTCCCATTCATTGACCAGCTCGGCCGAGCGGCGGGTTTCGCCCGCGACGACCCGCCCAGGGCCAGGCTGGAAAAACTCGAAGCCTTGTTGGCCCTCGCCGCGCCGCCGGACGAGGATTTAGCGCTCCTCGCCGATCTTCTGTCCTTGCCGGCTTCCGAGGATCACCGGCTGCCGAACCTCACTCCGCAACGTAAGAAGGAAAAGACGCTGGAAGCGCTGATCCGCCAGCTCGAGGGTCTGGCACGCGGACAGCCGATCACGTTTGTCTTCGAGGATGCGCATTGGATTGACCCGACTTCGCGCGATTTGCTTGACCTCACCATCGAGCGCGTGCGGAGGCTGCCGGTGCTGCTGATCGTGACGTTCCGGCCCGAGTTCCAACCAACCTGGATCGGCCAGCCGCAGGTGACAATGTTGGCGCTCAACCGGCTGGACCAGCGCGACCGCACTGCCCTGGCAGTGCAGATCGCTGGCGGCAAGGCGTTGCCTAACGAGGTCGTCGCCCAAATCGTCGATCACACGGATGGCGTACCGTTGTTTGTCGAGGAATTGACCAAGAGCGTGCTTGAAAGCGGCCTACTGCGCGAGGAGGTGGACCGCTTTGTGCTCGATCGAGCATTGCCGCCGCTGGCGATCCCCACGAGTTTGCACGCCTCGCTGATGGCGCGGCTCGACCGCTTGTCGTCGGTGCGACGGGTGGCACAGATCGGCTCAGCGATTGGACGCGAGTTTCCCTATACGCTTCTGCGCACCGTCTGCCGCATTCCCGAGGACGAGTTGCGATCGGCGCTCAGCCGGCTCGTCGCCTCCGAGCTGGTGTTCCAGCGCGGCGCGCCGCCCGATGCGGTCTATGCCTTCAAGCACGCGCTGGTGCAGGACGCGGCGCATAGCAGCCTGCTGCGCCGCACCCGGCAGCAACTGCACGCGGAGATCGCCCAAGCGCTCGAAACCCATTCACCCGAGGTAATGGACAGCCAACCCGAACTTTTCGCGCAGCATTACGCCGAGGCCGGTCTGGTCGAAAAAGCTGTCGCCTTTTGGGGCAAAGCCGGTCACCGGTCCGTCGCCCGCTCGGCGATGGCGGAAGCGGCTGCGCAATTGCAAAAGGGGCTGGACCAGCTGGCGCTATTACCCGACACGCCTAAGCGCCACCGACACGAGCTCGAATTTCAGAGTACCTTGGGCGCGGTCTTGGATACCGTTAGCGGCCAGGCAGCGGCCGAAACGGGCCGCGCCTTTGCTCGCGCACGAGTGCTGTGGGAGCAGTTAGGTTCTCCCTCGGAGTACCTTCGGATTCTTTATGGGCAGTCCAGGCATCACGCGTTGCGTGGCGAATTGGATCTAGCGCGGCGCTTGGACGAGGATTTACTGCGTCTGAGCCGTCAGCGCAACGATTCCGCTGGCCTTCTTTTGGGTCACCTATCCTCCGGTATGAACCTAATATTGGCCGGGAAGTTTGCGTCATCCCGGTCGCATCTCGAAGAGGCGATTGGGCTTTATGATCCGACTCCCCACCGCTCTCTTGTCGATCAAGCCGGAGCGAGCCATCCCCACGTAACCTCGCAGTCCCATTTGGGGATTGTCCTTTCCTGCCTCGGCTTTCTCGACCAGGCACTGGCACGGAGCAGCGCAGCAATTGCCGAGGCGGGCAGACTCGCTCATCCGCGGTCGTTGGCTGTGAGCTTGACATACGGCTCCAGGTTGCTTTCGATTATCGGAGAAAGTGCGGCTCTGCATGAGCGATCGGATCAGCTGGTTGCAGTGACGACCGAGCAGGGTTTTCCTGTCTGGCGGGCGGCGGGAACCATGTATCGTGGCTGGGTCAGGGTCAAAAATGGTGACGTGGCCCAAGGGATAACGCTACTGCACAGCGGCTTGGCCGCTTACCGCGCCACCGGGATGGGGGTATTTCTGCCTCATTTTATCGCACTCCTCGCGGGGGCATATGAGATTGCGGGGCGAATTGAAGAGGCTGCGACCCAGTTGGACGAAGCATTACAGATCATCGAAGGAACAGGGGAGCGCTGGTTTGCAGCAGAGCTGAACAGGTATAAGGGCCAGCTGCTGCTGCGGCAGGGGCATTTCGAGGCGGCTGAGGAATTGTATTGCGAAGCGCTAAGCATTGCCCAGGAGCAGGAGGCCAAGCTCTGGGAATTGCGCGCCGCCGCGAGTATTGCCCGGCTCCGTCGCGACGAGGGCCGCCGCGCCGAAGCTCGCGACCTGCTCGCGCCGGTCTACGGCTGGTTCACCGAAGGCTTCGACACGCCCGACCTCAAAGAGGCGAAGGCGCTCCTCGATGAGCTCGGGGGCAACCGTCGGACGTAGCGGCCTGGCTGCCGCTTTTGAAGCACCGAGCGCGAATTTCACCCCACCCCAGGTAACGGCCAGTTTTCCCCGCACAGCCCCGAGGAGCCGCGACATCACGTGCCCGCACGGGACACAACCGCGACCCCAATTGCCGCTGCCGGCGGCCATTTCCCAAAATTGCCGCAGTTTCCGAGGGTGGCCCTAAATTTTTCCGGGTCCAATGGGCGCAAATCCGCGGCGGTCGTTCGCACGGTCAAGAAGAATTCGTTTAACAAACGGCGCGCCCAGGAATACGAGCTGCTCGCCGAGAGTATAGAAGGGTTGTGGTTTCAGGCTGAACTAGCGCTGGCTCTGGCCTTCGGCCCTGGAAAGAGCTAGGCCGGCCTGGCAGAGATTTTTTCGAGGTATTCGCGAACGCGCCGATATAGCTCGTCGTGTGGCAACCTTTGAAAAGGCTTCGTTGAAGCTTCCCCAATGTTTGTCATCGCGGCGGCCCACGTCGCAACGGCGCGGCTCAAATCCGGGTCGGCAAGGATGAAATCGACCGCCTGATTTTGCGTACCGAGAGTGGGCGCACCATGCTCTGACGTGATGTCCGCATGAAGCCTGATCACATAAGTCAGCGCGTGCAGCCCCAGTGCGGTGTCCCGCGCCATCTTGTCGATCGTCTCCCAGTTGAGTGCGAAGACCACAGCGTGGCATGGCAAGCCAGCTTACCGCAACCCTCCCTTCCGCCGGCCCGCGTTCGGTTTGTTCGGGTTCCCTACTAAATTTTTCCGAGCCCTCGCGACGAGCTGAATTTTCCCCGTACCGCAGTCGAGGATGGTATTGTCGGAAAACTGCGAGAAAATATATTTGTCTAATGCATTTTACTTCTTCGAGGCGGTCTGGGGCGCGTCACACTGGCAATCAGAGATGTCCCGCGCGCTCGGAGTCGGCGATCGCACGATACGGCGCTGGGCGCGCGGTGACGAGGAACGTGTGACGCGAACTGCTCGAGGCGATCGACGCTCGGCGGGCGCAACTCGAGCACGTCCGCGACGAGCTCGCGCGTCACCCGAGCCTCACCGACTCCAGGCGACCGCCAGCCGCCAGCGACGAGAGCCCGAAATGACCGATCGGACTACTCAAAAGCGTTGAATTTGCTTGCTTTTTTGCCGAAGAAGAGCGATTTTTACGACTTTTAAAGAGCGAGACGGCACCGTGTTTGAGACCGCGGCGCCGCCTCTGACCACCATCGTGAAAGGGACCACGACAATGGCTGAGACCAATATATCTCCCGACACCACGACACGGCAGTCTATGTATCCAAACTAACCAGTTTGGATACTGAAGGGAGCCTCGAATTGAGCAAATCTGGTCTTCACGCGGTGCGAACGGAACCCGCACCAACCACTGTTTTGGATACTGAGGATAGCCCGGCTCGCCGCCAGTGGCTGACCGAGGACGAGGTCGAGAAGATCATCCGCCACGCCGCCTGCGAGCGCGACCGCACGATGATCCTCGTCGCCTACCGGCACGGTCTGCGGGTCTCGGAATTGATCAATACGACCTGGTCGCAGATCGACCTCGATGCCGCTCGCCTGACCGTGCGTCGTCTCAAGAACGGCGAGCCGAGCGTCCACCCGCTGTCGGGTCGCGAGATCCGCAGCCTGCGCAAGCTGAAACGGCAGCAGCCCCTCGGATCGCGCTATGTGTTCACTGGGCGGACCGGTGCGCCGCTGACCCGCAACGCGTTTTACAAGGTCCTCGAAAAGGCAGCTGCCAGAGCCGGTCTCGACGACGTCCATCCGCACCTGCTGCGCCACGCGACGGGCTTCAAACTGGTCAACCAGGGCATGGATACGCTGAGCTTGGCGGCTTACCTCGGGCACGCCAACATCCAGAACACGAAGAGGTACGCCAGGATGGACAGCCGCCGCTTCGACGGGCTGTGGCGCGACTAAAAGCAAGCTCCGGCAAGTTGAACCACCCAATGAAGCACCTCCTGCTCGCCGCTGCGCTCGCCGTCGCGGCAATCCCAGCCACCGCACAAGAGAAGCGAGGCACCGCGCGCTTCGCGGGTGGACCAATTCGCGCGTTTATGGGTTCTGGACAACAACTGCTAGACATGTGCGAGGGCAACGCCCAAGACCGGAAAGTCTGCGAAGGCTACATCGTCGGCTTCGCCGATGCCTCGATGCTGGAAAGCCACGCGCAAGGCGTAAAAGGCTGCATAGCGGAGACCACAAATCGAGAACAGGTCATCGCCAAGGCTCTCGGCAGGCTTAGGGACGTGGGACCCGAGATGCGCAAAGAATATCCGGCTTCTGTCCTGGTCGACATGTTCCTTAATTCTTGTGCGGACGCTCCCTGGTGAGTGCAACGGCTCGCTTGACTCACCTTGTCCGGGAGGCTCGACCATCCCGGCACCGGATTTGCTCGACAGGATGGAGGCGACCGGTATCGTCGGCGCTGCCGATCGTCTCGGCAGACGCAGGTACGGCGTGACGTAATTCGATCTTTCCCTTCGGGGAAGGCTGCCCCGCCCGCATGATCTGGTACCATCGCGGTAGCCCCTGCATACCGCTAGTGCCTTCCGCTTGCTTTTCCACAGCCTGCCTCTACACTCCCCCGACGTCGACGCTGCGGTGCGACAAATCGAAGATCGCGCCATCGGGCGAACGCTCGATGATCAGCACCGCCCCCCGACGGCACCGCCTCCCCTGGCGATGATCACTTGCAGACCCGAGACGACATGATCGGCGACCTCGCTGCGCGGGCTCAGGCGCATGTGGCCGGTCAGGATCGTCAGGTGCGATAAATCGGGCATGTGGGGCGCGCCGAGCGGTCGCCTTACCGTTGTGAACGACGGTACGGTGCCTTAGCCCGTGGCGGTGCGTAATGCGGCAGCGGCGGAGGAGGTGCTCTTGTAGGTTCGGACGGCTGTAGCTTCGCCAGAATGCCCTTGAGCGTGCGGATTCGCGGCGATAGCGGATAACGATCGTCGTCGATGGTACGCTTCAGCAGCGCTACCAACGCGGTCTTTTCGTCATCGCTCAGTCGGGATAGACCGTCATCAGCCATAAACGTGCTCCTATCACGTTGCTGGTTAGAGGGCGGCGCCGTGCCCCACACGAGCGCCGTTCTCGTTATAGCCTAGCGCGTCAGTACGCGGCACGAGAATTATTCGCCACCCTCCGCACAACGCGCTTCAGGCTGAGGCCGGTTTCCTTTGGCTGCGGCGCGGGCATGGTGGCCTTGCCCTGGCGCTTCGGTCACCAGTCGCAGTCAGGGTCTCGGCGGCCTTTTCGTCGAGAAAGATGACGCAGCTTCAAAAGTTGCCTTCGGATCGCAATCCTGCGGCCACGGCACGAGGTCGTCGAGATCGACGCTCAGAACCCGTGCCAGCGCGGCGAGGGTGCGGACCGAGCCGTCCTTCCCCCCCTCTCCACCTCCGACAGCAGCGCCTCGCTGATCCCGGCCTTCTCCGCCAGCGAACAGGCCGCGGTGCTCGCGCCACACCCGGATCGGAGAGACACCAGCAGCGAACTGCTCGACCACACCCATCGGCACGGACTCGCCGCCGCTCACGACGTTTTCAATGTCGTCGTAGAGATCGGGCATGTTTCTTGGTGTCACCGAAGCTACGGTACGCCGGGACTTCTCGCCAAATGACGAGCGCCACACCAGCACAAACAATGATTTGAGTGCGACCGTCTCGTCAAATGACGAGCGCCCTGATGCGCTTGATGATCCCGAATCGTGTGCGTCTTCCGCCTGTTCAAGCCGTTCTTCCAGCTCGGCAACGAGGTTGTCGCTCATCTATACACATCCCTCCGGTGCCGCACGCGCTTGACGATCATCGTTCCGCGCTCCACGCCGAAGATCGCTCGCCACTCACCGCAGCGCAGCCGGAACAATCCGGGCGATCCCAGCGTGCCGTGGAAGTGGTTCCCGCAGATCGTCACAAAGGGCGTCAGCTTCTGAGAGTACTCCAAAAGAGTTACGCCCTTTGCGCAATTGTGGCGAAATCTTGACCTGTGATATACTGAAACTGGATCCTACTGTGATCCTGTTCGAAGCGTTCCCCAACGCTTTTTTATGGAGGTACGGATGAGTCGTGAGCTTATTGCTCTTGCTGCAGCAGCTGCGTTGTTGGTTTCGGCCAGCGCGGCGAACGCCAAAGATCCGGTAAAGCTGACGAGCGGTCAACTCGACAAGGTCACTGCGGGTGCGGCCAACGTGCAGAATCCGATAAACGCCGTGATGCTTGCCAACGGCGCCTCCGGGATAAACCAGTTTTCCCCTTCCACCGCTACCGTAACACAAAGCAGCGTGCTGACGGGCTTGAACCTCTTCACGATTCAATGAGGCAACTGGCCGTGGTCAGTGTCTCCCCCAGACACTGAACTAGGAGGACGTGAGGAACGCCTCGTGACACTGTCATGAGGCGTTCTTTTACTTACCATCTCCGCGACCGGTTCGCGCCAGTCTGCGGCGGCTGTATTCGACCGTATTGGCGTGGGAGACCAAGCGAAAGGCGTAACACCTGTAATTCCTCGCCTTTACATGCGACGCCGTTGTTGGGTCGAAGAGGACGCAAGCTCACCGGGGAGGCGAGGAGAATGAAGTTCGCAATCGAGACCACATGCATAGTCCCTATCTCCCGGCGACATGTCTATGAGGCCGAGACCTTTGAGCAGGCCCTGGTAATGGCGGCTACGGATATCGACTGGGAAGACGCGAAGGAGGACTATGCATCAATGATGATAATCCTGCGTCGATCGTTTATCACGCGGCCCGAGGCTTGATACCGAGAATCGGTTCAGCGTGTATCGGATGCTGATATTTGCCGTCCACCATTGGCAGAACTCGCACTGCTGCTGGATCATAATTTCAATGGCCTCCGACAGCGCTGCCGATTCCTTCTCTTGGCCGTGAACTCGATGAGTCGTCCACGGCTCGGCGTCCCCAAGGCGCTGGGGCATGCGGCTCGACGAGTGGGTCAAAGAAACTGCTGGGCGGCTACGCGAGGTTAGAGATCGAACCTCGCCAGGAAGCGTGGTGGAGCTGGCCGCGTTTAGATGCACGTATAGCGCAAATGTACACGCGGCTGGCATAACTTTCAGTCCAAGAATACGAAACGGTTCGCATTTTAGTCCTATAGCGGCATTGGAGGCACTCTCAGCGAAACCACGAGGTTTGCGGGAAAATCGGCAAAACAGCATGGCGGTCGAACTCGGCCGGCCCGACATCCTAACCGAAGCGCTGCGGTCCTAGCCGGTAGGCTCAACCGCCTTTGCGTCCGGCTCGAGCCTCCGCCGCGAACCAACGCTCCCCTGTCCTTTCAACGAGCTGCAAAGCCTCGTCTAGCAGAATCACTCCCTCTTCAATTTGCCCTGCGATCTCATATGCCTTGGCGAGAAGGGCGATATAATGGGGCATTCCCGCCTCCGCCCCAGTCGTGCGGAAAGCAGTCAAACCGCCGCGCAGAAGCGATTTTCCCTCTGCCACATGACCGTTCTTGACCTTCCACCGTCCTTGTTTTGGAGCTTGGCACCTCGGCTCCGGGTTGATTTCTCTAATCGGAGACAGTGGTGCCCTCGGCAAGCTGGCAAACCAACGGGTTGCGGTGGCGACGGAACAGGGTTTTGCCCGTCTTGCGTGCACAGGGAGCGATCTCGTCTTGAATCCCATCGCTAACCGCAGCGTCTC
>Ga0310916_10002021_pt1 | contig 12280 bp, 10 predicted proteins | sample GREbulkMGLF176_FD_203444 | JGI IMG/M metagenome (GOLD analysis project Ga0310916, IMG submission 203444) | Lab enrichment of tropical soil microbial communities from Luquillo Experimental Forest, Puerto Rico - GRE.bulkMG.LF176 | ecosystem: Environmental > Terrestrial > Soil > Tropical forest >...
CAGGCGGCTCGGCGAACGATTCAAGGCTACGAAGCAATTCATATGATCCGGAAGGGGCAAGCTCGATGGGTGGCAGGAGATGATCTTCTTCGACAGATTCAGTTCATCGACAGCCTTTTTGACTTGTCAGCCTAAGAACGCACTACAGGCGCTCTACGACAAACTTGTCTGCTTTTGAAACTTGCAACACAACCCCTATGCCGACACTGGCAGGATTCATCATCCTGCGCCCGCTTCGAGATACTCTCAGACCACAGATCTTCTATAGCGAGCGGCGATAAATGCTCGGCGTCACTCCGGTGATGCGGCGAAAAACGCGCGCCAGATGATGCTGGTCGGCGAAGCCGCAGGCCAACGCCACCTCGGCCAGCGATATGCTTCGGTCGCGCATCGCCATCTGCGCTCGCGCCACACGCCGATGAAGCAGAAAGTGATAAGGAGTCTTGCCCGTGCTCCGGCGAAAACTGCGCACAAAATGCGATGCACTAAGTCCCACCACCTGAGCCAGCTCATCTAGTCGGAGATCCCCATCGAGACGTGCCTCTATGTACTCGATACATCGGCGCAAGGCAGATGGTGCCATTCCCCCTTTATAGGTCTTCTCGACCAGCGGAGCAATCGAGTAACGACGCACTAGATGGCTTGCCACGGCAGTGGCAATGCCATCAAGAAAGAACAATCCATTGGTGAAGCCATCGCGTTTTTCCCGGAGGAGAACTTCCGTGAGATGGCGCAGAGTCAGGTCGTCGATTGCGGGATGGGCTTCCAACTCCGCCCCTAAGTCCCGCCGGTTTTCTTCCCGCACCTGCTCCAGAGCTTCATTTCGCAAAAGAACAACCGCGAGCTCTACGGGATTTTGCACCTTGAAGGACTTGGCCTGATTGAATTCGCACAGCGCTACGGTCCCGGCGCTGGCGTCTTTCGAGTGCAGAGCGAGGGAGTCTCGCCAGCTAAAGGAATAACTGGAAAGGGCCAAAGCGAGACTGACCCGGTTAATTGCGGGAACCAGCAGTTCACCTTTGAGCGCAGAGAGCTCTTCCAGGTCCACAAGCGGCGGCCGCGCTGTGGTCACAGGTTTCTCATAAAATGCTTGCAGTTTCCGGGTCGCGTCGCGATTCATTCCCACCCCGAGTGACTCTTGGCGGCATACCAAATGTGATGCCGGGGTACCTGGTTTGGGCTCAACCCCAGGTGCCTTCACAGAACTCACCTTTGAGAGCCGACGCAAACACCTGCTTTTGTTACCTATCCGACTGAGTGATCAGGGGTTTAGACAAGATCGCAATGCCCCTCCGAATCGGCGGTCAGATCGTACACACGACAGCTTTTTTGGCCAAATCTGCGCTGGAGACGATTCATCTATTGATTACGCGCCGCCTTATTTATCGGCGGCACAGAAATCACGAACGAGAGGGTTATTCAAAATGTCGGAATTACAAACGGAAAATGACCAACGACGTGACGATCGTAGGCAGCGGATCACTCCGGACATGACGCTGATTGAATTCCTTGCCTCGCCTGATGAAATCGGGAGGAAATTTGCCTTATTCGCGGCACGCTGCCCCCGGGAGTGGTCGTTTCGCTGCACAGCCATCCGGACCCAGAGGTTTTTTAAGTCCTCGAGGGCTCTTTTGAAGCCTTCCAGTCCGAAGACAACATAGATCGATGGACGGCCGCTGGCGTAGGAGCCGTCGTGGCGATACCGGGAAACGTCAAGCATGCATGGCGTAATGCCTTATCGTTCCCCGCCACTCTGGATTGCCTCTCCGGAGGAAAACACGGCAATAGGTCTCAACTTCGGGTAGTTCATCGGTAAATCGAATGTTGGAACCCGGGAATATACACGTGAGAGGAGTATGTGCAATGAGCGCGACCAATGCAATTCGATCGGAGTCAGATGCGGCTCGGCAGTTGCGCGCCGTGATGAAAGGTAAGGTGGTGCGATGGGGCGGTGATGGTTATGCCCGCGCCCGCGAAATCTGGAATGGGGCGGTGCGAAGTCAGCCGGCGCTATTCGCGTTGTGTAAGAACTCCGACGATGTGCAGTCAGCCGTCCGCTGTGCCCGCAAACACAACATTCCCTTGTCCGTGCGCGGCGGTGGACACGACTGGGCAGGAAGAGCTTTGCGCCACGACGGTCTGGTGATCGATCTGTCGCACATTCGACGGGTTGACATCGATCCGGATACATCGGTCGCCACGATCCAAGGCGGGGCAACCGCGGCAGATGTCATCTCTGCCTCAGCGCCACATGGACTGGTAGCGACAACCGGCAACTGTGGCACGGTTGGCATAGCGGGACTGACGCTGGGAGGTGGTTACGGCCCATTAACTCCCCGCTGCGGATTGGCGTTGGACAATCTCCTCAGCGCCGAGGTTGTGCTCGCCGACGGCCGGCTTGTCGATTGCGATGACCGGGAAAATACCGATCTGTTCTGGGCGTTGCGTGGCGGAGGCGGCAACTTCGGCGTGGTGACGTCCCTGCGAGTTCAACTGCATCCCGTTCGCGAATTCCTTGCCGGCATGATCATGTTTTCCTGGTCCGACGCGGAATCCGTACTGCACGGGTATTCGCAGGTAATTGCCTCGGCGCCGGACGAACTCTCGGTGTTGGCTGGTGTGTTGTCTGCCCCGGATGGAGGCCCGCTCGTATTCCTGGCTCCGATGTGGAGCGGCGAAGGCAAACAGGGCGAAGAATTCATGGCCAAGTTGCGTCGACTTAGCAAACCGATCGTGGACCAGATTGCACCTATGACTTACCTGGACTGGCTCCACATGTTTGAATCAGCCGCGCCGGCCGGTCGCCACTACACAGCACAAACGCGCTCGCTGGCTGCGCTTACGCCCGAAGCGATCTCTGCGCTGATTGACGGCGGGCAGCTGAGGACCTCGCCTTTTTCTGGCATCATCATGCATCACTTTCGGGGCGCGGCTACGCGAGTTCCAGTCGCTGCGACGGCTTTCGGCCTGCGGGAGGAACACTTCATGGCGGAAGTGATCGCCGCGTGGGAACCCGCTCCGCAAGAAGATGGCCGCGTTCACCAGCAATGGGCACAAACTGTCGCCCAAAACCTGGAGCCGCACGCACTGCCTGGTGGTTATCCCAACATGCTGGGGCCCGACGAACACAAGCGAACTGCTCGGGCTTACGGAGAAAACCTCGGCAGACTACAGCGACTGAAGCACCTCTTTGACCCGGATGGAGTTTTTACGTCAGCCACTTCGCTGCCACTCCAAAGGAACTACGCGTAAGTCGATCAGTTGCCGTAAGTTGAGTTCTGAGTTCGGTCCTGTAACTCACCCGGTTCTCAAGGCATCGAATCTTACTAAAGAATTGGCGTGTATTGATGGACTGTCCCTTATATCAAAGTGCAGAGATAAGTGCCTTGCTAGACAGCTCTACTCTCACCAGTCCCTCCAGTGTTCCGCTGGGCTGGGATGGCGTGGCTGTCGAGCGCCACATTATCGGGAGTGGGGAGAAACCTGAACTGTCAATTAACCAACACTTCCTGATCCTGTGGGACACGCATATCGCTGTGGGTGAAAGCGAGCGCAGTCCCGGCAAGTTCGTCCCTTACAAGAAATTGCCTCACACAATCACCACCTGTCCGCCAGGAATCAGGCCTGCGATACGGAGTGCGACTGAACACGAAGTGTTGGTGTGTACAATTTCCCGGCGTTTTCTTGACGAGGTCGAAGCAGAGCTCGATAGACGACCGTCTAGCCCGCTTCACCAGCTTTACGGAGCAGACGAACCCGTTCTGCGCGACCTGATGGTTCTGTTGGAGAAGGAGGCCGAGGCGGGAGGGCCAAGCGGGAAGGTGTACGCAGAGTCGCTCTCCACGGCACTTGCGACACGCTTGTTGTTCGCGGCCCGGTCGCTGCGGCAACCGAGAGATAATACTTCGTCTCCTTTACCTCGCCGGGTACTTCGCCGTGTGTTCGATCGTATGGAAGCCGAGTTCGACTCCGACCTCACGCTTACGCAATTAGCCGCTGAAAGTGGATACAGCCGGACTCATTTCTTGCGCATGTTCAGGGGCGCAACAGGTCAGTCTCCTCACCGCTATCTTCTGGAGTTGCGCCTCAAGAAGGCGGCGTCAATGCTTGCCAGCCGTTCCCTCTCTTTGATGGACATCGCTCTGGCTTGCGGCTTTTCCAGCCACGCTCACTTCTCTACAGCCTTTCGCTCCCGATTCGGCTTGTCCCCGAGTGCATTCCGTCGGAAAGGCTAGGACCCGGTCGAGAGCAACGGCGGTGCTCGTCCAGTGCAAACAGAGTCGTACGAGTCTAGTGCCTCGCCACGTGGAACTCATGCTTTCGGGTGCCCCGAAACTCCGCCAAGTTCGCGTTCTTTTCTGGTCATTTGATGAAAGTTTGGGCCCTTTGTGAAAGCTAGCAATTGCACTTCGTCGCATACTCGCGATTAGTTCGGTGGTGGAGCACAAGCGATTCGCCAACCGAACAATCTGCGAGGAGGAGCTATGAGAACAGGAACCATCGAGACACCCGCCGGGGTCGCCGCTGCTGAAGAAGTGGTTTTGACGGCTATGACGAACCTGAACAACGGAGGAATCCGCGAGACCATTGCGAGCTTTGCAGAAGAATTCAGCTTCAAGGACCATGGACTTGGACTTGACTTCACCGACAAAGCGCGGTTGGCAGAATTCTTCGAGAAGACGCGAGAGTTTTATCCCGACTCTTTCGTGCAAGTCGACGCGATTTTCGGGAGTGGCGATCTCGTGATCGTCGAATGGACCCTTCGAGCCACGTTGACAGAGCCGTTCTTCGGCGGGCACTCCAGGAGCGTTCCGATCTCGCTTCACGGCGTGTCCATTGTGCGGACCGACGACTGCAGGATTACAAACTGGTCTGATTACTACGACGGATTGACCTCGCGGCGCACGCGCCTAGCTTCATATTTCACCGAATGGGTCGAACTCTGACAGGAGCCATCTTATGACGAAGCTGAATACCTACACGCACCTCAATAACGCAGCGGACTTCACTGAACGAGTGCGGCTGAATCAGGACAAGCTCGCGTCGGAGCTTAAACGGCACTATGACTTCGTAGTCTGCGGCGCAGGCACATCAGGCTCGGTTGTAGCCGCAAGGCTTGCAACCGATCCACAAACGCAAGTGCTATTGCTTGAAGCCGGTGGTACTGACGAGACGGAATTAGTCACCGATCCGAACCGCTGGCCGATGACGCTGGGAAGCGACCTGGATTGGGGCTTTAGGACCGAGCCAAACCCAAAGTTAAATGGAAGATCCCTGCTTTACTCAATGGGAAAGGTCCTGGGCGGCGGTTCCAGCATCAATGTTCAAACCTGGTCTCGTGGACACCGAGAGGATTGGGACTTCTATGCTGAAGAATCGGGCGATCCCTCGTGGAGTTATCGAGCCGTTCTCGAATTGTATCGGTCCCGTATCGAGGCTTGGGCTGGCAGCCCCGACCCGGACTATCGCGGCGCGAGCGGAACCGTACATGTGCAGCCCGCAGCAGAGCCTCAGCCATTCGCGTTCGCGCTGTTAGAAGGTGCTGAATCGCTGGGGCTGCAACGGTTCCCCAATCCAAATGGCCGCATGATGGAGGGGGCAGGGGGATGCGCGGTCCTTGATGAAACTGTGCACAACGGGAAAAGGCAGTCGATCTTCCGTTCCTATATGTACCCACTCATGGCCCAGCCCAACATTACGGTGCTGACCGGAGCATTGGCCACGCGAATTCGATTCGATCGCCATCGCGCGGCTGGGATTGAGTTTCAGTACCAAGGCAAGGCTCATTATGCCGAAGCCATACGCGAAGTAATTCTCTCCCTTGGCGCGATCCACACGCCGAAGTTGCTGATGCAGTCTGGGATTGGAGATGAGGCGGAGTTGAAGAGGGCGGGTATTCCTGTCTTACAAGCCTTACCGGGCGTCGGACGCAGTCTTCATGACCACGTGGCATTTGGACTAGTCTGGGAAAACGCTGGCAAACGGGGGCCACAAATACCGAGGAGTCAGACGTCCTGCTTTTGGAAGACAAGGAGTGCGTTGGGAGCGCCCAACTTCTATGTTTATTCGCATGGAGGGCCCGACTTCACACCCGAGAACGCCGCTAAATTCAAAACGCCACCAGCTTGTTGGTCTCTAGCAGCCGGAATGCGACCCAATAGCCGCGGCAGCCTTCATTTGACAGGTTCCGATCCAGACGATCCGGTGTCCATTGATCCGAATTATCTAGCCGATCCGCAGGACCTGAAGGACCTCCTCCACGCAGTGGGCCTGGCGCGAGAAATCGGCAATGCTCCTGACCTCCGGCCTTTCACGGGACGCGAAGTGGCGCCGGGACCAATCAATGGGGCGGAGTTGGATCAATTTCTTCGCGACGGACTGGTTTCGCACTGGCACCAGTCAGGCACGGCCAAGATGGGACGTGATGCGATGTCAGTAGTCGATGGCAAGCTAAAGGTGCATGGTGTGGACGGACTGCGTATTGCAGACGCTTCGATTCTGCCTCGGGTGACGACCGGCAACACGATGGCGCCCTGCGTTGTGATAGGAGAACGAGCGGCAGCGCTCCTTCGAGGAAACGGGTCGACGAATCATTCTCGCTATGAGAGCTAAAGACCTCTAAAAGCAGTGTACGTTCGACGCCTTTTTGAGTGAAGACCGATGGGGCCCATTTCACCGTGGTTAAGCGGTCAACCCATCACACTGAGCTGGCAATGAATCTTGGTTAGCGTCAGACCCCGATGTTCCGATGACCCGATTCCGTCTGGCCGTGATGATGTTATGGAACTGACGGCTGAGTGCTGACTGCTATTTTAAGGAGGTTCAGTATGTACGACTACATCATTATTGGCGCGGGCTCTGCAGGATGCGTTCTGGCCAGCCGGTTAAGCGAAGATCCCACCGTCAAGGTTCTGCTGCTGGAAGCGGGCGGCAAGGACACGGCCAAAGAAATCCACATGCCGGTGGCATTTTCCAAGCTCTTTAAAGGACCCAACGACTGGGCTTATTACACCGAGCCGGAGGGCCAGCTCGGCAATCGCAGCCTCTATTGGCCACGGGGCAAGGTGCTGGGCGGCAGCAGCTCGCTCAACGCCATGATCTATATCCGCGGCCACCAGGCGGATTACGATCAGTGGCGCGCTCTGGGAAATCCAGGCTGGGGCTTTTGGGACGTTCTGCCCTATTTCAAGAAGGCGGAGAACAATGAGAACGGCGCCTCAGAGTATCACGGCGCAGGTGGGCCGCTGCACGTCTCCAACCCGCGCTCGCTTAATCCGCTATCTGAGGTCTTCGTGGAGGCGGCGGAGCAAGCCGGCTTCAAACGCAACCCTGATTTCAATGGTGCAACCCAGGAGGGATTTGGGCCCTATCAGCTCACGCAATGCCAGGGCAAGCGCAACAGCGCTGCCGCAGCTTTTTTGCGCTCGGCGATGTTACGCCCCAACTTGACCGTGCGTACCAACGTGCAGGCATTTGACATTCTTTTCGAAGGCCGCCGAGCCGCCTTGGTCAGGTTCCAGGAAGACAACGGCAATAGGCAGGAGCGCGCTGAGAGAGAGATTATTATTTGTGCCGGAGCTATTGGATCGCCCCAACTCCTCATGCTCTCGGGAATTGGCCCGGCGGAACATCTGCGGACCCTGGATATTCCCGTCCTCTGCGACCTCCCTGGCGTAGGTGCCAACCTGCAAGACCACCCCGCCGTACCCGTGGCCTATGAATGTACGCAACCCATCAGCCTGACTAGTGCTGAGAGCATCGCGAATTTAATCCGCTACATGGCTTTCAAGACCGGCCCTCTAACCTCGAATGTGGGCGAGGCGGGCGGCTTTGTCAAAACCTCCGCCAACTGTCCGACACCGGATGTGCAATACCACTTCGCGCCCGGCTACTTCGTCGAGCACGGCTTCCGGCAGATCAAGGAACACGGATACAGCCTCATCCCCACCTTGATCCGCCCCAACAGCCGGGGACGCATCACCCTGCGTTCCAGCAATCCGCTGGATCCGCCCCTCATCCATGCCAACTACTTTGCCGATCCTCGCGACACCCAAGCGGTGGTTGAAGGGCTGAGGATCGCTCGCGCTATCGCCGAGACTAACGCCTTCGCCAAGTACCGGAAATGCGAGCTTTGCCCGGGACCAGGGATCAAGAACGACGAGAAGTCTCTAAGCGGTTATATAGAAAAGAACGCCCAGACCCTATACCACCCGGTAGGCACCTGCAAGATGGGCCCTGCAGACGACGCGCTGGCTGTGGTCGACTCCGAACTGCGCCTGCACGGCGTGGAGGGACTGCGCGTAGTGGACGCGTCGATCATGCCCGTTATTCCCGGCGGCAACACCAACGCTCCGACGATCATGGTCGCGGAAAAGGCGGCCGATCTTATCAAGAACGGCCCGCGCAAAGCGCGGCGGGAGCTGGTTATCAGCCAGACGCTGGCATAGCGTCTGGGTTTAGCCCGAAATCCGAAATGCCACAGTTGAGCTATGGCGCCCCTGGCGCGCCCGAACCGATGTTGTCGCGCACTCTTCTGCGTCCAGTTTTGTCGGCGGCGCACGCCATACGGCTCCCAGGCGCAGATGGATTATCCCCGTAGCGAGGTGGCGAGACCCGAGATGAATCCGATAACGAAGCACAACAGTTCGGCTCAAACAGAGCCTAGGCGCAGTACCATTCCACGAATTCATCAATGGCGTGTCTATATCCACGCTGGGCGTCCGGGGATGTCAAGCTGTTCAAAACCAGCGATTTGCTTGGTCCAAATCGGGTAATCGAAGGACCGCTTTTGGCTTAGGATGCGTGCGTTTTCGCGAATGCTTGCGTGACATCGTGTCGCGGTCCTCCTTGACCGCGACACGATGGTGCGACAATTACTGAGTGGCTTCGGCCACTAGCCTTCTGATCGTGTTGGTGCTACGGATGGTGAAGGGCTTGCTGAGCACCTTTGCTAACGGCAGGCTCGAAAGTCCAGGCCAAGTGGTTGAAAACACATAATGAGCTAATGTGGCTTTCATGAAATTTCGCGGGCCGTAGGCCCTAATTGGCAGGGTCGAAAACAGCGACGTGCCCGGCTTCTTACGTCGCCACCAGTAAACCTCACGTCCATGGATGCGAAACCTATCGGTTTCTGTCGCAAGCGCCATGAGCTTCGCCCGGTCCTTTTGATCAAGAGTATGCGCAAGAAATATGATATTGACCTCTGCATCCAAGACAAGTGGTTTATCGAAGGGCTCTGAAGCTACGATTTCTTTCAGTTCTGCATGAGTCCTTATGAACACCGGCACACTATAACCCACGGTCTGCTTGAGTCCACTCTCGATAATTTTTTCGAGGCGTCCGACGTCTTTAGCCTTCGTTTCAAACATGACGTTTCCGTTTCCGAGAAACGTCGCAACTCCGTAGAAACCAAGCGACTCGAATGTTTGGCGTAGCATACTCATTGTAGCCAGCCGCCGTGGACCAGCGTTAATGGCTCGTAGGAATGCGAAAAACTGAGGCATGTTTTGCTGAGCTCGACCCAAGTGTAATCCCGACCTGTCGGTAAACAATAGACTGACAATCCGTTCCGATCACTTCCGAATTGCCGTCATTCACCAATTGTGGATGCTTGGACTTAGGTACATTGATTCTTCTTCTGCGAGATGCGGCGCTTCCTGCTTTTTCGCTACAATGTCCCCGCATGAAAGGAGCGCTATGGCAAAGAAGAAAATTGATCCGTTGAATAAGAAGGCCTATGGCGCGGTCTCTGCTGCACTCACGGTTGCGGATATTCCTGCCGCGCTCAGCTTTTACCAGAAGGCATTTGGGTTCGCGAAGCGCGGCATTATGAACGGCCCCGACGGAAAGCCGATGCACGCAGAGCTGACACTGCGGGGCACAACTCTGATGCTTGGTCCAGAGGATGCCGCAATGGGAAGGCGAAGTGCGAAGAGCGTCGGCGCCTCTCCCGCTACTCTCTATTTATACGTCGAGAATGTCGACAAAGTAGTTGAGAAAGCAACGAAACTTGGCGCTACTCCTCAGGGTCCAGTAATGGACATGTTTTGGGGCGATCGATGCGGCACGGTTGTCGATCCCGATGGCTACAGCTGGATGATCGGAACCCACAAAGCGGAACCCTCGGCGAAAGAAATGAAGAAAGGGATGGAAGAGATGATGAAACAGAAGCCGGCGGCCACTGGCGCGGCTGACTGATTCAGCCTCATTGCGCCGGCAACGCGGAAATTGAGCCGAAACCAGTTAAAGCCGTTACTGTGCTTTTTGACGGTCAGTCCGCCACTCGGACATTGACTCTCCCTTCGCGGATTAGTCCCGCCTTGTCGCCCAGCGTTTACGAATGCTTTCTTTTCATTTGACCGTATAACGCCCTACCCGTAGATGTGGCTTCGGGCAGTTGTCCCGAAGTCTCGTTGTGGGACGTGACGACCCCGTCAGGTGTCTTCCAGTCCAAGGTTGTCGTTCACCGCTTGGCTGAGTTTCTGCTTGCAGCCGAGATAACGTAAATGTGCCGCAGCACATTTACGCTATTATGCGCCGAGGAATGTTATGTGAAGTTGCTTCCGTAAGTGCTTGCCAGTCTGGATCACACCCCTTGGATCACAGCCCATAAGAGTTTAAGAGTTCATGATGGAACTCCTAGGCGACCACGGGTTCGCCACTTTTCAAGGAGGTCCGTCATGGAATCAACCAATTGTCCCATCTCCCAAAACTTGCCACTGAAGCGACTTATCACTGACGCCATGGGCGAGATCGAGCGCTTGGGCTACAGCAGAAGATCGCGTAATCGGTATCGAGCAATTTGGGAACACCTTATCCAGTTTTCCAACCGGAACGAACTGAGAGACGAGTTTTCCGAGGATTTAGCGGTGCGCTTTCTAGAGGAGGGTCGGGTCGCCGACGAGAAGATGGAAAGGCCGACCCAGGGCTGGCGCAAGCATATCGTATGGGGTGTAAAGATGCTTGCGGATTTTGCGAAAAATGGTCGCATCGAACGAGCGTTCGCAGATGTGGACGCGATCCATCTTGTTCCCGCCATGCAGAATACACTTCGTGACTACGTAGAGTACTGCAAGGATCGCCTCCACCTTCGACCGGGAACCCTTTATGTGCGTACGAGAGAACTCACGATCTTCTTAGACTTTCTGTACTGCAAAAAAGCGCGGACTCTGGACCAAATTCAGGCGTGTGATCTTTCCGAGTTCCTCTGCTGTCGGGCGGATCTTCCACATCTGGGAAAGGTCCGTCGGGATCACTGGTTGCAGCCGAGGACAGTCGCGCGAATCATCTCGGATATGCGTTCTTTTCTCCGGTTTCTGACGATGCGTGGGATTCTGCAGAAAGATCTCAGTGTGGACCTACCGAAAATCCGTGTTGCCAGGGATGCAACAATCCCCTCGGTTTGGAATCAGCAGCTTCTGGTCAAGGTTTTGGAGGCAGTTGATCGCAGTTCGGCGAAAGGTAAACGAGATTACGCCGTTCTCCTACTGGCGTGCCGGTTGGGATTGCGCGTTGGAGATATTCGCACACTGAAACTGGATCAGCTTCATTGGGAAGATTCGACCATAGAGATCACACAAGCGAAAACGGAGACGCCATTGAGCCTTCCTTTGACCAACGAGGTGGGTGAGGCTCTGATCGACTACTTGAAGTCAGGTCGCCCGCAAACGGCGCATCGAGAGGTCTTCATTAAGGTGAAACCTCCTTTTGATCCTTTCATGCGAGATACCCATCTGCACCACATCGTCACCCGTTGGCGCGAGTTGGCAGGGATCCAATTTCGGGCTCCACAAAAGCGGGGCATCCATTCGCTACGCCACACCTTAGCGACTCGGCTTCTGGAGAAGGGAACGCCATTGACGACCATTGCTGAGATTTTGGGGCACACCAGTTTGGAATCGACACGGATCTACGCGAAGGCGGATGTGGAAGCCTTGCGGAGCGTGGCGCTGGATCCGGAGGAGGTGAATCGTGCCGAATGATGCATCCAACATCGAGTTCCACAGCGTTCTCGCCCCTTTCATGGATCAATTTCTTCAGGAAAAGCACGCCTGTGGGTACATGTATCAGGAGTCGACTCGAATCTTGCACCGCCTTGACGATTTCTTGGTGCAGGAAGGATTGGCGACACTGGAATTGCCCCGATCCATTGCCCGGAACTGGTTAGCGAAGAAACCGCACGAAAGTCCGATAACCCAACAGCACCGAATCATCCTCGTTCGTCACTTCTCGAGATTCCTGTTGCGGGCCGGCTATCCCGCGTATGTGCCCGACCCCACAT